>Ga0163149_10000005_pt1 | contig 363642 bp, 366 predicted proteins | sample OliLakLV19MP5G1_FD_148604 | JGI IMG/M metagenome (GOLD analysis project Ga0163149, IMG submission 148604) | Freshwater microbial mat bacterial communities from Lake Vanda, McMurdo Dry Valleys, Antarctica - Oligotrophic Lake LV.19.MP5.G1 | ecosystem: Environmental > Aquatic > Freshwater > Lake...
GATGAATAAAATGAATCACGAAAGGGTGTAATAAAAAAATATACAAACTGTTTTTCCCAATGAAGGCCAATACTTTGAAAGAATAATGTTTAGGTTCTTTTGGTAATAAATAATTGAGTAAAAATATAATTATAATCGGGTAGATAAAATGGTGATTCTTAAGATCTAATCCATTGTAACTGAAAAAGACGATTAATATAATCAGAATAAAAGTGAGAATGGAAAGTATTAATTTAAAAAATAATTGAGAAGGGAAATTTTTTCTATTTGGATTTCGGATGTTTAAACCCAAAGCAAAAAATCCGATATAATTAAATATAGAAATACTTCGATACCATTCGGGTAGGATAAAATTCAATAAATTTAGATTTGAAACAATATTTAAAAATATAGAAACATAGAGTATATTTTTAAGGACTCCGTCATTTATCAATAATGTTGAGAGAAGAGCATACAATAAATAAAATTGTAATAGTAAAGGAACAAAGTAGTAAGGAGCAAATATATCTCCGATGATCAATTTGATAAAAAACTCAGATGCTGAATAATTTGAATATTTTATAAAATATCCGAAGACGGAGGCAATAGTATAAGGTAATATAATTGAATAAAACTTTGATGCCCAATAATTTGATTTTTTTGAAATATATAAAGCAGATCCAAAAATAAATACTGGAACTGAAAATCGGCTCAAATTTGAGAATAACAAAGTCCATGTGATGACACTTTTTTCTCCGGCATGGAAAAATTGAAAATAAGAATGTATATGTATGCAGACGATACCGATCATTGCGATTCCTCGCATTTGATCAAACCGAGAATCCCTTTTTCCTGGTTCAAAAGAATAGGGGAGAGTCGGTTCAATTTTCCACAAATAGGAGCAGATCGAAGTTAGACCAATGAGTACAAAGCCTAAAAATTCCCATTCCATCATGCGAAGCTCCTTTTTTTTCAATAATATTTGATTATAGGTAAGAAGGAAGCGAAAATGAATTCAGTATTCGAGAGAAAATGCCAAAAATAGATATAGGAGTTTTATCTAATGAGTAAAATCAGCATTCCTGCCGGGCAGAGAATCTTCAAGGAAGGAGAAATGAATAATGCTATGTACATTATTCTTCAAGGGAATGTGGAGATTTATTTTACTGTAAATAATAGCCAGACACGTCTTGCGATCATGAAGCCTGGAGATTTTTTTGGTGAAATGGCTTTATTTAGTTCCAAGGCTAGAAGTGCGACAGCTCGTTCAATAACATCTTCTGAATTGGCGATCATTGAAAGCAAACAACAGTTGGAAAACTTTCTTGTTAAAAATCCAAAATTCGCAGCTAAAATGGTTTCCATTATGGCAGATAGACTAGCAAGAACAAATGAACTTCTAATCACAAGTATGGAAAACGCTGTTGCTAAGAAAATTGAATTCAGTACAAACCCAGACAAGGAAGGACATACATCAGTATCGGATGTGGAAGATATAGATTAGATTTCGTCTAACCGAAGATTGATGGCATGTTCTTTTTATATAACATCATTTCAAATATAGGAGCATATTGAAATAGAGTTTGAATGGTGACGGTGTGACCTTCCCCTTTAACAAATTCTTCTAATACCTCTAGAACTTCATCCTCATTCAATTGTGAAATATAAGGAAATTCTGGATGGTCTTTAAGGCTGAATTCATGAATTTGATTGGGGTCGTTTAAAAATTCTTCCGGTTGATTTAATAAATCTTTCCAATACATTAAGAAAATATTCCTTCATACTCATCTTTTTTAGAATCAAATTTGGTTCTGAATTTTTCTAAGATTTCTTGATAAATCTTCTCGTTATCAATTCCAAATGCATGTAGAATCTCTGGTTCAATCGTATAGAAGTTACCTCTCCCACGATTTGTACTCGCGAGTATATCACCCAGATATACCATCTGACAAAAAGGTAGATTTTCTGTTTTGCATTGCCAAGGTTTGTGATGATATTTGATCACATCCAATATTTCTTCTGGGAAATTCCATTTTTTAGCAAGCAGATAGCCAATATCTGAATGGGTGAGACCTAAGGTATACTCTTCGACCCATTCCGATATTTGAGAAGTATCATCACTCTTTAAAATTCGTATTTGTTCGACCATAGATAAGTCCAATGATAATAAAATCATTCTACCTAAGTCATGTAATAGACCTGCTATTGCCGCAATCTCTGTATATTTAAAGTAACTACTCGTTTCCTCACCTAAAAATCTAACATAAATACTTGTCTTTAAAGAGTGAGTCCAAACAGAAATTTGTTTACTATAACGAGTATTCAGTATTTTTCTGGCACCTAGTGCTAGGAAAATTGTTTCTAGATTGCGAAGTCCTATCCTTTTAAGTGCATCTTCCATGATCACTACTTTGGGATGAAATCCGAAGAGTGGTGAATTTGCGATTTTTAAAATCTCCGCTGTTATCGCGGGTTCTTTTTGGACATCAGAGGCAAGATTATGCCAATCCATATCTTTCTTTCGAGTCTCTAGAATTAACTTTTGTAATTGGGGGGCTAGGGGGGGAAGGCCGTCCACTTCGCTCACCAAAAGATTCCGAATTTTGTTTTGAGCTTCAATTGGAATTAGAAGTTTTGGAATACGGACAATAATCGTAGTTTCGAAATCATTTGTACGAAGTTCAAAAAATTGATTTTTGATTCCTGAATTTCTTAAAAGAATATGAATCAGAACGATCCCGAGGCCCGAACTTTCTTCGGAATCTACGGATTCCAAATAGGCATCATTTATGTTTTTATATTTTTCTGAAGCAGTGATCCTTCGGTTGATTCGAATTTTTTCTTCGTCCAGAATTTTGGCATTATTAGTAGTTTTGAATTCTATATAATTTGGAAAATTCTGTGCGCTAACTGTAATATTAAAATTGGTAGTCTCAAGGGATTTAAATATGGCACTACGATGTTGACCAAATTCTTGTTTGAAGAGCGGTATCCCTTTTTGGTAATCATTTGGGTCTGTGATTTCTAGAGACTTCGATTTGAAGAATACTCGTTTTGCATTTGCCTTGCAACCGTTGACAAGTAGCTCATTTAGGATGGTAAAAAGAATTTCGTGCAAAAATTCGAGCGAGACCGTCCGGCAAATGCGACCTATCCAGATATCCAAATCATGGCAATTGACTTCCGAAAAATGGAGATAGTGTTTTGTAACCGGTTGACCGGACAAAAACTCTTCCTGAAAGTCGATGAGGGTCGGCAAAAGCATTCTAAACAGGTTTAGCCCTTGTTTCCCTTTTTGGAAACCGAAAATTTTATTTCCAGTCTGTGGTCCAAAATTCCGATACATAAGAGTAATGGAACGATACAAATTTACCCTTATTCTTTTGGTGTCTCTTCTTATCGGAGGCACGAGTACTCTCATCATAGGACAGACGGCAACAAATCCCGATAAGACGACAACTGCTTCCGCTGAGGAAAATCATGATGCAAAAGAAGGTCAGGATAAGGAGTTTTATGAATATTATTATAAAACTCAAGCAGAGAATCTGCCTCTTAAAAAAGCAAAGTTAGAATATAACCTGATTAAAACTCTCAAAAAAGAGATTATGAGTCGTGATTATTCTAAAGCGAATATGGACCTTATCAAAAAAATTGATGGTGCTAATATTAAATACGAAAGAGTTTATCGCGAAAGTAAATGGGTTAGAGGATTTTTAGCTCAGATGCCTCACTTAGCAGTGAAAGATTTTATGTACGTCGTAAAATTTGATAAGTACATGTGCTTTATGACATTTGAAACAAATCCGGAATCTTACTTACAAGAAGCTCGTCAGTCACAACTTATTTTTTCTGGGACTGATAAGTTTGAAATTGTAATCCCCAAACCCTAAATAGAGCTGCTAATCCAGCCATTATTGCAAAAAAAGCTACAGCCCCTCGAAAGTATCGTTCCAAATTATCGATAAGAGGAGGGGTTTGGTTGTTTTCGCCTATCTTTGATAAGGCGATTTTCCTGCCGAACAATGTGATCTCTTTCCTGTAAATTTCAATCGGATCGCCTAACTTTAACTTTTTATAAATCGAATACGGAATGGTCTCTGCAGATTCCGCTAGGATTCCATTTTGTAAGGAAAAAGCATAATGGCATTGATAGGTGATGGGATAACTATTTTTGACTTTTGTAATTTCTTGAATAGTAGCGAAACTAGAGTTATAAGGATTTGGTAATTCGCTGTAAGCTTGTTTTAAATATTTACTTTCATATGCTATGAGTGTATAAACTATAGATACAAATAAAAAACATACGAGAATGGTATTCGATACCCAGATGGGTAAACGAGGTGACATTTATTTTTTTGAACTTTCCTCATAATATTTAGTAGCATCTGCCCTTGTATCAAAAAATTGGAACGCTCCAGATAAGCCCAATAAATGAAAAACCTGCGTAATTGAGCTACTAACACCTACGAGTGCCATCTCTTTAGATTTTTTTTGAAGACTCATTTTGACATCCAAAATCATTCTAATACCGAGACTGGATATATATCTTAATTCTGCAAAATCCAAAATCAAAAATTTTCGTTCCGGTGCTACCATCTCATCTAAAATCGTCTGTGTGATTTTATCTAATGGTCCTGATTCCATACGACCTTTAATTTGTATAATGACTGTTCCGTTTACTTTTTCTTGTTCGATTTCATAAGGTAGATCTTGCATTGGTTGTCCTCTTTATTTTGGAACCACGACGGAGAGAGTTTCATCCGACAATTTGAATGTCGCCTTTGAATAGGGTGGAAAAGGATAATGTCTCTCTGTAAGAGAATCCACTGCAATTCCACCGTTCATCTCCGAAATTACTTCCACTTCATCCAAAGCACGAAAATCTGCCAAGGAAAACTCTTTGTTTGTACTTTTTGCTCTGATCTCTCTGGCATAAATATGAAAGTAGGGTTCATTTTTAGCAAAAGGAGGGAATTTTTTAGGAAAACAAGAAGTGATCCATCCAGTGGAACCAGCTCCCGTATAAGCAAGGAGTCCTGAACACTTTTGCTCTTCTTTTTTTCCATGATAGGAAATCCAATACCTTGAAGTCAGGTCTGGACTATTATTGCGAATGGAAAGTTCACATACGGCAGGAACAGTTTTAACGATTTCGCCATTGGGATAATAGATCGTCGTATTGAGTAAACACCACTTTTCCACTTCAGTATTTTCAAATCCATTCTTCACTGCTATTTCCAATTCTTCAGCAGTAAATCCAAGTAATGCTCCAACGGATGAATCTGGATCGGAATTACATCCGATTAAATGTTTTTGTCCCACTCGGTGCGCAACAAAGGTAAAATGATTATCTCCACCATGAGAAACTACTAAATCATAATCATTTTCTCGTGTTTTGGTTTCGAAATCTTCTCTAAAAACAAAATCAGCATTCGGGAAAACCTTCTCTTTTAAATAGTTTCGAGAGTTTGTTTGTCTTGTATGTGATTCATGAGTACGTAAAAAGACTTCTGGTTTGTGTTGAGTCACTTGTTTATAAGCTTCAAGCGTACCATATGTTTCCAAATCCAATTCATACTTTGTTCTTTTTAATACGACAATGACGCGATTGTATGAACGTTTGGGCATAGATAGTCAGAAAATCAGAATTTCCTTAAGAAAATAAAGGTTTTTTTCAAAAAACTCGAATTTTACTAAGAAAAATAAAGAAAAATGGTATCCAAAAAATTTTAGCTTGTACCAAAATCAGTATTCATCCAAGTATAGTGTAACCTTTAATTGGTTCCGAGGAAAACTAAAGTATGGCAACTGCAACCCCTACCCCTATGAAAAAATCAGAGATGCTCACAGAATTAGCTGAGATCACTGGTATGACAAAAAAAAATGTCGCGGCATTTCTTGACGCTTACGTTGAGTTAGCGTACAAAGAAACTAAGAAGAATGGGGTATTTGTTATCCCCGGTCTTGGTAAACTCGTAAAAAGAAATCGTCCGAAAAGAAAGGGAAGAAATCCTGCTACAGGCGAAGCTATTCTTATTCCTGCAAAAGTAGTTGTTAAATTCACTCTTTCCAAATCTGCGAAAGATGCAATCGTCCCACCAAAAAAGTAAACCTTTAGCCCAGGTTAAACGATTGGCCTGGGTTTGTTCTCTTCAAAAACATGAGTGATAAAAACCCTTATCCTTTTAATCCCTTTGTAGATTCTCTTATAGGTGAAAAAATTTTGTTTGTTTGGAAAGCTTGGCATCACGATGAAGCGAAGCTTTCCGATTCATTAAAAAAAAATCTTGGCCTTGATTTGTTTTTTTTCACTCCCAATGCAAATAAACAAACGCTTATGGTTCGTTATCCGACCATGGTTCGCGATTTTTTAAACAAATCAGAATATGATGAAGTAGGGAAATTATTAATTAATATATCCAAGGGAAATTTAAATGAGTTACAAAATCCAGCCTTGGACATTTCTTTTGAGCTCATGGAATGGCTGTTAACTGGATTTGATCTGGACGAACAATTGGCCAATTACTTAGCTTTACATTTTGGACACTCTGATGTGATTGATGTTAGTTTTGTAAATTCAGTTCGTACTGAGTATATCAAAGAAATGCGAGAGTAATCACCAAACTAGGGATTTTTTTTATTAGGACAGGTAATATACTTGTCAAAAATTGAACCATGTTCAGAAAATGTATAATCCTTCCGAATTGGAACTTTATATAATGACTGATACCAGAAAAATTTACAAATGGGGCTCTCTTGAAGTAGAAGAAGCTCTGCCCGCACATACTAGATCTTTTTTAGAATCCACATTTCCCGTAGATCCAAATTTCAGAAAATCATTTCCCAAAGCACAACCGAATCTTCAGCTAACGAAGAAAGGGAAATTATCTCCGCAAACACTTGCTAAATTTAAAAAAATAGTCGGTACACAAACTTTTTCGGATGATCCAAATGTAAGAGCAAGGCATTCGATCGGAAAATTTTATACAGAAATTTTTAATGCAAGATTTGGAAAAGTGGAAGCCATGGTGGATGCCGTTCTTTTCCCTAAGTCAGAAGAAGAAGTCCAAAAGATCATCGAACTTTCTAATTCCTTAAAGATTCCCGTCGTACCTTATGGTGCAGGTTCCAGTGTTACAAAAGCCCTACAAGCACCTAAGGGAGGAATTTCGGTAGATTTGTCCTTGATGGATAAAATCATAGAATTTAATTCTCAAGATAGCACGGTTACCGTGCAAACAGGAATTAGTGGGCCCGCCTTGGAAGCATTTTTGAATGAAAAAGGTTATACTTGCGGACATTTTCCACAATCATTCGAATTTTCAACGGTAGGTGGATGGATTGCCGCCAAAGGGGCAGGCCAAGCTTCTACTGGTTATGGTAAAATGGAAGATATTTTGCTTTCGTTAACAGCCGTTACACCAGCAGGTAAATTTGAATCAAAACCATACCCCGCTGCATCTATTGGCCCGGATATGTTTAAATTTTTTCTAGGGTCTGAGGGCTCATTTGGCGTTATAACAAAAGCAACATTAAAAATCAGAAAATTTAATCCGACACATTCGACAAAAGGTTCCTTTATATTTAAAAATTTTGAATCCGCTGTGGAAACTATGAGAGAAGTGATGCAAGGTGGATTTGGCAAACCACATTTCTTTAGAATACAAGATCCTGAAGAAACAGAAATTTCATTTCATATGAGTGGTTTAAAGGGCGGGAAAGAAGATAAATTTTTGAGCTTCATTGGATATAAGTCTGGTGAAAGATCCCTCATGCATGTAATTATTGATGGAGATCCCGACTATACTAAGTTAGTATTCGCTAAACTCAAAAAAATTGCCAAACGTAGAGGAGCTTTTTCGACAGGGAAGTCACCTGTTGAAAAATGGTTACACCAAAGGTATTCAAGTGCTTATCTTCGTGATTCACTAATGGATGAAGCAATACGTATTGATACGATTGAAACGGCTGTTACATGGCATGAATTGCATTCCTTATGGGATAATACAAGAAAGTACATTAAAAGTTTTCCAAATACAGCCTGTATGGTTCATATTTCTCATGCTTATGAAAATGGTGCAAATTTATATTTCATCTTCATTACACCAATGGAAATGGATGGCGAAATCAATTCGTTTGAAAAATTTCATAAAGGTCTAATCGATACAATTCATAAAAACGGAGGTTCACTTTCTCACCATCATGGAATTGGAAGGTTACTGACACCTTGGATGGAAAGTGAAGTTGGTAAGAATGGATTGGAAGTATTGACCTCTATGAAAAAAATATTCGATCCAAAGGGGATCATGAATCCTGGCGGACTTTTAGGTATCAAATAGTATGGGTGTTTCTGAAAGAAAACGAAGAGAATTTACGATCCGTGAGGAAAATATTCTCCAAACAGCGATTAGTTTATTTCAGATAAGGCATCCATCTCTCGTAAAGATGGATGACATCGCCAAACAATTAGAAATCGGACGGGGCACGATCTATTTACATTTTAAAAGTAAAGATGATTTGATGGCTAGGATACAGTATGAAGACTATGTCCGCCTTCGCATCCGATTAGAAAATGCTTTGAATGAAAGTACTGGGCTTGCCATGGCAAAAGCTGCTTTAAGGATTTACATTGAGCATTGTTTAGGCGATAAAAATATGTATTTAGTTGCGAAACAATGTGGTGATTCCATGAATATAGAAAATGTCTCAAGTGACATGCGTGAAAAATTAATCGAAGAAAGAAATAATCGATTAAGTGTTCTCGAAAAAATATATCGTCAAACTAGGACTGAAAATTTGACAAACAATAAAGGCGCCTATCCAAATGTTGCAGTTGCATGGGGTATGATACGAGGTGCTGTTGAAGTATTACTAGACGGACATTTCCAAAAAGAAATCAAAAGTGAAAAAAGTTATATAGAAACAATTGAGCATGTATTATTTTTTGGATTATTTCCAGGTAATCATTAGAGGTTGTTAAATGAAGATCAAAATCGTATTAAATCCAGTGTCAGGTGGCGGTATATCCTTAAAGGTTTGGAAAGTAGTCCAAGCGGAACTGATAAAGAAAAATATTGAATTTGATTTTGAAGAAACAACGAAAGATAAGTCAGCAAAGGAAATAGTAAAGGAATCTCTAAAAAATAAATATAATTGGATCATTGGAATTGGTGGGGATGGAACACTTTCAAATATCATCAATGGTTTTTTTGAAAATGGAAAGCCTATTAATGAAAATGCTGTATTTAGTCCGATTCCAGCTGGTCGGGGAAATGATTTTGTCAAAACTGTAAAAATTCCAAGAAATCCCTTAAAAGCTATCACACAAGTGTTAGCTGGCGAAGTTAAAAAAATAGACCTGATTAAAATAGTATATAGCCATGCGGATAAATCTAAAGGTGAAGGGTATTGTCTAAATCTTACTGATTTCGGAATGGGAGGAGAAGTTGTTTATAAAGTGAATCAATCTGCTCTTGGTCGGTGGATAGGTGGCAAAGCAGTTTTTCTTCTATATACAATAGTATGTTTATTTACATATAAAAATAAACTAATGCGATTAAAATTAAGTAATGGTGAATTCATAGAATCAAAAAGCAGATTAATAGTTTGTGCGAATGCCGAATATGCGGGCGGTGGGATGTGGTTTGCCCCCAAAGCTAAGTTAAACGATGGATTGTTTGATTTTCTTGCGATTAAAGACGTTGGTGTTTTTGAGACTATGATGAAATTTTCAAAATTGTATAAAGGAAAATTAGCAGAGGAAGAAAAAGTCGCATGTCGTCAGATTAGTAGTCTCGAGGCTGAATCTGATGAAGATGTATTTATAGATGTTGATGGCGAGAATATGGGACAACTTCCAGCAAAGTTTACCATTTTCCCAAATGCCATTTCAATTAAATGTTAGGTTAAAATGACAAAAAACAAAAGCCGATTAAATGATTTAGAAAAAGAATACGATATAATAATTATAGGCGGGGGCATAACGGGCGCTAATATCGTATGGGATGCCACTTTAAGAGGATTCAAGTGCCTATTGGTTGAAAAAAAAGATTTTGCTTCTGGCACAAGCCAAGCTACTTCAAAATTAATTCATGGTGGATTACGGTATTTAAAAAATTTAGAATTTGGTTTAGTCAGAGAATCGCTTTATGAAAGAAGAATTCTAGCAAAGATCTCTCCACATGCAGTTCGGCCAATGGGTTTTATCATACCGATTCGATCATTATTCGCGCGAATGATTTTATGGGCTGGTATGTTTTTATACAACTTACTCTCATTTGATCGCAATAAAGCAATTTCAGAAGATACATTGTTGCCTAGTTACATTTGGAATTCAAAGGAAGAAACAATATATAAAACTCCACAATCAAACAGACAAAACTTAAGTGGATCCTATCAATATTATGATTATATGAATATGAATCCTGAAAGGCATACATGTGAATTTATATTCTCCGCCAAAAACAAAGGCGCTCATGTACTAAACTATACTGAAGTTAGTTCAATCAGCAAACAATACTCAGGTGGCTACTCAGTCACAATAAGTGATTCCCTTACAAATACATCAAAAACAATATCTGCGCCTGTAGTCATAAATAGTGCAGGGCCTTGGGCAGATTTTATTGAAACCATGGCTGGTATAAAACAAGAAAAACAAATTCTACGCTCTAAAGGGATTCATGCGGTAGTGCGAAATATTTCTAGTAAGGAGTGCATCATCTTACAGAAACAAGACGGCTCACATTTATTTGTAATCCCTTGGCGAAATAGAACAATTATCGGAACAACTGATACTGTATTTAATGATCATCCAGACAATTTCAAAGTCACTGAATCTGAAATTCTAAATTTATTATCCGAAGTAAATTCTTCCTTTGGTTTTGCTAAATTGACATTAGAAGACGTAGAATATTATTACGGAGGTATGCGACCTCTAGTAGAAGATGTCGGTGAAAAAAAGGATACTTATTCGGCATCTCGAAAATCTGAAATTATGCATTATACAAAAGATGGTTTTGAAGGATTTTTTTCAGCACTCGGTGGTAAATATACTACGAGTAGGGGAGTCGCTGAAAAATTAATCAATCAAGTCTCATTATTTTTACGGAAAGAAATACTGCCATGTTATACAAATATAATGCCACTATTAGGTGGTGACTTTGAATCTAAACAGACATTAGTTATAGAATTAGAAAAAAAATTCCCAAAAATATCTGGTAAAAAATTAGAAACTTTGGTCTCTCGTTACGGAAGTGAAACAATCAAAGTTTTGAATTACAAATCTAAAGAAGAATACGAACTGCCCAACGGAGAAGTTTTGTATGAAGAAGAAATTATTTATTCAATTCAGAATGAAGCCATTGTTCATGCTACAGATTTTTACTTCAGACGTTCTGGTGCGGGCACAGTTGGAAAAATCAAATTGGAAGAACGCAAAAGGATAGATGCTAAGCTTGCTTCATTACTTAAGTGGGATAACAAAAGATTAAAATTGGAATCAGAAGAAGTGAATCAACGTTATATTTGGGCTAAAGGCTGATTCATTAGTTTATGTGACTATTGATTTTAAATAAGGCAGCTTCTTCCAATTTTTCATAGCTTATATTTGTTACTGAATCATATGGATTCGCCCGAACAAAACGTTCGAATATATTATTATTTTTTTCTGAATCATTGATAAGTCTTTTGCCCCATTGCCCAAATTCACTTTCAATCCATTTTGATAATTGTATTCTTGTTTCTTTTGATTTATCGCTTCGTTTTTCATAAAACAAAATAAATTTGAGTAGTTCCTTGATCCCTGTTTTTTTCATAACTGAAGTTTTAAAAATCGGAGGAAGTTTTTGATCGGGAAGAATGTCTTTTAAAAATGAAAGTGTAGTTTCTAACATATGATAACTGGCATTGGCAAGACTTTCCTCATCACATTTATTTATGATAAAAGCATCGGGAACTTCCATGATTCCGCTTTTCATAAATTGGACTTGGTCGCCACCTAAAGGCTGCATAACGAGAAAAGATAAGTCTGTAATCAGAGAGACTGAAATTTCGTTTTGCCCGATCCCAACAGTCTCTATAAAAACATAATCAAAAATAAATCTCAAAAAACGAATCACATGGTAAGTATAGGGATTTAATCCTCCAAGTTCTAATTGTGAAGGTTGGGATCTGAAATAAATGCGATTTTCTCGCCTAGGCAAAGTTACTCTTGTTCTATCTCCAAGAATAGAACCTCCGCTGATATTAGATGATGGATCGATGGCAACGATCGCCATTTTTTTATCAGGTGCAAATGTTAGGAAATCTTTACAAATTTCACCAAGAAGGGACGATTTGCCAGCACCTGGAGTGCCTGTGATGCCAATGCTTAGAGAATTTACATCACTTCCTTTTTCATTTAGTTTTTGAAATAGATTTTTTCTAAATTCAAGATTGTTTCTAGTTTCGATCATAGAAATAATCTTAGCGATGGAATACTTTTCACCTAAGAAAGCTTCGTCAATTAGTTGATTTATTTTTTCTTCCATATTGTTAATTGCCAATGTAATCAATAACTATCCAAGTGATATCATCTTCAAAGGAATTTTGCTTTGAAAAAGATTTCAAATTTTCCATCAATAAAATTGAGAGTTCTTCAATTTTCGTATTTTTGTTTTTTATTAAAAAATTATGCCATTCTTCATTACCAAATTCATTTTGGCATTCATCCATGGCTTCTATAATTCCATCTGTATATAGTATTAGGCGGTCTCCTAGTTCTAATTGGAATTCTTCGGACACATACGGCTTCATTTTAAAATCATAATTGATTCCGAGAGGTGCACCCACAGTTGTTAATTCTATAAAAGTATCATTTGAGCGTCTGTGAAGCAGAAGAGCATGATGCCCAGCATTGGAATATAGAATTTTATTTGTGTCGAGAAACAACCTCACGATCATTCCTGTAGCAAACATCCCAAGGGCACCACGTTCCGATACTGCTTTGTCCATAATATGTAGCATCTCAGGGGGAGTGAGATGAGATTCCATTAAGTACTGAACAGACATTTTTAAAATAGAAGCTATGAGTGCCCCAGGAACTCCATGGCCAGATACATCGGCCATAAAAAAATCGCAATACTCTGGTCCTTCGATATAATCAAAAAAATCTCCTCCGATTTTATCCATAGGTATGTATAAAGATCCTATCACATAACCTGGTAAATTTGGAGATTGGATAGGGAGAATTTTTTTCTGAATGAGTCTTGCCATATCAAGCTCTCGTTCGATTGTATTGTTTCTTTCTTTTAATAATTTATGATAGTATCTAATTTGAATTGCAGTATTAACTCGAGCCAGTAATTCCTCGGTATTGTAGTTTTTTGGGAGGTAGTCATTTGCACCTAACTGAAATCCTTTGACTATATCTTCTGAATCTTGCATCGCAGTGACAAGAATGATCGGCAACTCTGCTTGTGATTTAGTCTCTCTGAGTATTTTCAATACTTGGAGGCCGTCTAACTCAGGCATCATGATATCAAGTAATATTAAATCAGGTTTCCAAGATTTTTCTTTCTCTAATGCTATGTGGCCATTTTCAGCTTCATTGACCTGGTAATTATTTTTAATTAATTTTTGAACGATGATCTTGCGGTTGAGTTCATTGTCCTCAACCACAAGTATCTTAAATTTTGGGGTATCCAATTTCTTAAGCGATGATCGCTTCTTTGGAAATTATATCTACCACTTTGTTCATGATGGACATCAAATCATAATCTTTTGGAGTAAAAATTTCTTTGATACCCATTGCTTTTAGTTCTGCAAAATCCGATTCGGGGATTATGCCACCAATGACAACCGGAATTTTATCTTTAGCTTTGTAATGATCTAACTCATCAAATAGTTGTTTCACGATTTCTTTGTGAGATCCTGACAAAATAGAAATCCCGATCACGTCAGCATTTTCCTCTACGGCAGATTGAACGATATCTTCTGGAGAAAGTCTGATTCCAGAGTATATCACATCAAATCCACTATGTTTTGCTGATACTGCGATCATTTCTGCACCATTGGAATGTCCATCTAATCCAGGTTTACCGACAACCATCTTTGGTCTATGGCCGCGGGCCTTTGTGAAGGCTTCGACTTTCGCACGAACTGATGCGACTTTATCGTCAGTTAAAAAAAGTTTTTGGCCTTCCACACCGGTTGGCGGATTGTACTCTCCATATACATCACGAAGTGCATCTGCCCATTCCCCAGTAGTGATTAAAGCTTTGGCACATTCGATAGAATACTCCATTAAATTTTTACCATCTTTAGCTGCTTGTTTTAAATCTGCCAATGCCTTCGAGGCTTTTACATTGTCCCTTCGAGATTTTACTTCTGCCAAAACACCTAATGTTTGTTCAGCTGACTTTGGATCGACTTTAAATATACCACCGTCGGTGTCAGTCATTAGTGGAGACTTGATACCTTCCGTCCATTTGTTTTTCCCAACAATGATTAATTCATTCGAATTGATCTTGGAGAGTCTTTCTGTCTGTGATTTCACAAGCTGTGATTTCATATAACCATTATCAATCGCAACAAGAGCTCCACCCATATCCAAGATTTTTTTGATCTCAAGATTTGCTTCGTCTTTAAGTGCCTTAACTTTTCCTTCTATCACTTTTGAGCCATCAAAAAGGTCTGGGTATTCCAAAAGGTCAGTTTCATAAGCTAAGACTTGTTGCAGGCGAAGTGACCATTGTTGGTCCCAAGGGCGTGGTAGGGATAATGCTTCATTCCAAGCTGGCAATTGTAAGGCGCGACATCTCGCTTTTCTAGAAAGAGTGACACCAAGTGATTCTAAAATGATCCTCCAAGCATTGTTCTCTGGCTGTTCTTCAGTAAGGCCAAGTGAATTTACTTGAACGCCATAACGAAACACTCTGTACTTTGGATTTTTAACCGCATAACGTTCTTTAGTGATTTCTTCCCATAATTCAGAGAAAGCACGCATTTTGCACATCTCTTCTACGAAGCGAATGCCCGCATTGACAAAAAATGAAATGCGTCCGACGCATTGCTCAAACTCTTCAGCCGTAAAACAATTTCTTTCTTTGATCGCATCGAGCACAGCGATTGCTGTAGCTAGTGCAAAGGAAAGTTCTTGGACGGGAGTGGCACCTGCTTCTTGCAAATGGTAGGAACAAATGTTAGATGGATTCCATTTTGGAATATTATGAAGGCAATATTCATACATATCCACAATGATCTTCATCGATTCACCTGGCGGATAAATATAGGTTCCCCGAGCTAGATATTCCTTGATCAGATCGTTTTGTGTTGTCCCGTTTAATTTTTCTAGAGGGACACCTCGCTCTTGGGCAAGTGCCACATAGAGTGAAAGTAACCACATAGAGGTCCCATTGATCGTCATGGAAGTGTTCATTTCTTCAATGGGTATTTGATCAAAAAGGATTCTAAAATCTTCCAGGGAATTGATGGGAACTCCCACCTTTCCGATTTCAGGTCGCGAAACAGCGTGGTCGGAACTATAACCGCATTGTGTAGGGAGATCGAAGGCTATAGAAAGCCCCGTTTGGCCTTTAGAAAGGTTCTTTCTATAAAGCTCATTGGAGGCCTTTGCATTGGTATGTCCTGCATAAGTCCTAAAAATCCAAGGTTTGTCAGGAGTAGCCTGACCTTTCTCATCGTGGAGGAGATATTCTTTTTTCTCCATGGACATTTTGCGCCTCTTTTTATAAATTCTATGTATAATCGAAATTATTCTGGAATAATTTCACCTAAAATTTATCAAAGGAATAGCCTATTTTATGGCTTTTCACAATGCGAGAACCAAAACCTATTTCCATCCCTTCCTTCCTTTTTAGCATTTTGGTTTTGGCAATTTGCTTTACCATCTTTTCCAGCTTCAGACCTTTCCCGACTTGGGAGACGGAGTGGGAGTATTTAGCGAATTTGAAGTCACTTACAGAAGAAGGGGGGTTTTATACTGCAAGAGAGCCTCTCCCATTTGCACTGCTCCTTATTTGGAAAAAAATTACAGGACTAAATTACATTCCCGCATTTCTTTCGTTAGCCGCATTTTTCTACAGTACGTTTTTACATTTATTTTTACTGCTTCTGCGTCGGGATTCTTGGGGGAGAAATCACTATCTATTTTTGTTTTTAGCGGCCTTCCTTCCATTTTCGTATGTTTTCCCTACGACTTACTTTCCCGAAACAGTTTGTCTTGTTTTTATCCTTCTTGTATTTTTGACATTCCGTTTTGAAAAACTAACAGATCTTATTGTTTTCCCAGTATTGACCCTACTTGCATTTTTCTCAAGTTTCACTATGTTCTTTTTGGGATTTTCATTTTTTGTGATCTTCTCTGGAATTCGTGGAGCAAGACGGCAAGCTCAAAGGACTTCCGTATTTTACAAAAAGAAAAACATACCTTTTATCTTTGTTACAAGCTATCTTATCTTTTTTGCCATCAGTCTCGTGCTTATATCATACTTTGATTTTCTAGGCCCTGGCTCCGTATCCACTCTGTTTGGTGAATGGTTTTCCATTTCAAAATATATAATTTTGCCTATGTTACTCGTAGGGATTGGGCATATACTTTTAAAAACTGAAAAAGAGCTAAATACTTATACAGCTTCGGTCGTAACACTTATATTAGTTGGTGTATCCATTTTCTTTATATACCGAGACGTAACAAATTCTGAAAAAGAACCTTGGGAATTAAAAACCTCTTCCATCACAAAAGCCTATGGACAGGCCAGTGTATTAAAATCAGATCCTATTTATTTGCCCAAAGAATTTTCCTATTCCCTTTATTTTGCGACAAAAACAAAGACTTTTTATTCTAAAACAGAGAATCCTACTGCGAAATCATTTTTGTACACATCGGGGATTTGGTCACAGGATGTTCTATTGATACAAAAAACCATGCTGGGAAAACGGGGTGGGCGCCTAGTAGGACTTGTGCCTCTTGGCGAAGATTCCATTTTAATGCAAAAAGGATTGCAAGATAGACTCAAAAGTTATCCAGCTCTTGATTTTATTTTGAAAAAAGTAAATGAAACTTGGACCAATCTTCCTGTCAAAAATGCGTATCAAAGTTATGTGAAGAAATTGCAGAACTTTTTTGGTTATAGCTCTCTCTTTTGATAGAGAGGATCTAAGGATTATTTTTTTAATTCAGTCTTCTTTCGAATACTTATAAAAATTCTTTTTTACTTTTTGAATGTAATCTTGTGTTTCTGCATAAGGTGGGACACCACCATATTTTTTAACTGCCCCAGGACCAGCATTGTATGCCGCGAGTGCTTTTTCTGTATCACCAAACTTCGTTAACATATCTTTAAGATACGTTGTCCCACCGATGATATTTTCTTTCGGATCCATGGGATCATCCACGCCAAGCATATCAGCAGTCGATGGCATAAGTTGCATAAGCCCAAGTGCTCCCTTTGGTGAAACAGCATTGGGTTTAAAACCAGATTCTGTTTTGATCACCGCCTTAACTAGGTTAGGATCGATGCCTTTGGCTTCAGCCGTTTTTTGGATAAAGGACTCAAGACCATCATCTCGCAGTGCGCTTTGTTTGGTGCTAGAAATATCTGTTGGTGGCAAAAGTGGAGGTTTAAAATTTTGATCTCTCGTGTTTGGATCAATTTTTTCAGCCCCATTGTTACTAGTTTTTGACCTACCCAATTCACGTTCGATCATCTCAGGAAAAGTGAGCACTTGGCTTGGATCTGTCGTGAGTTTTTCCAATTCACGCATTCTCGAGAACACAGACTGCAGTGAGGGTAAGTTTGAAATTTCCATTCTACTAAGAACTTCGGTGGATATTTGGGATTTCTAAAGGAAAAAATTATGTCTCTTAAAAAGTTTTTCTAAAAACCTTGGGGCGCCTCGGGGTCTCTCCCAATTGCCCATGTGCTATAGAGTAGCCGATCCCGCTTTTCGCTCCAATCGCCGGTAGCGATTTCCGCTCCAATCGGTGGCGCGGGCTTTGACTTTAAAATTATTGGTCTCTTTCCAAAACAAAAAAGAAGGGTTGTTTCATACCTTTGTAATCCATACAGCCAAGTAATGTGTTTTGGTTTACTTTGCGGAAAACATCATGAATCGGTAAATTGTCATAAATCATGGTGGCTGTCAATTTGCCTCTAAATTCTGTTAAACGAACTCTTGCTTTTGACTTAGACGTTTGAAACAAAAATCGAATACAAAGAAAAAGATATTTAAGAGGCCAAAGTTTAGTTGAGGGTATAATCGTTGCTAAACGAACTGGCATACGGCTTGGGTTGACTTTGAATAATGATTTCCCAAAGGATTTAAAAACCAGAGGATGCACATTGTCTTCATCTACAAATTCTTTTCCGTACCAATTGAAAGTTTCTAGAGCACCATCCATAGTGTGACCCGTATGAAATCCGGAACCTTTCCATCTTCCCATCATATAGAACAAAGAAACAGTATCAAGAGAATCAAAGAGTTTAAATGAATCATCAATCGTATTGTTCAATTGTGATCTCATTTCATAGAATCGTTTTTCTTTATCATTCATTGTTTGACTCTTGTTTTCTGATACTAGGAGGCACGTACTTTTTTATTTATTGGGCAAATTCCCTTATCAAAATGAAATAAATTGATTTGAATTTGAGTTCGCTATAACGAACATTTTCCAATATGAATCAATTTTTGTATGTTTTGCTGTTATGTTTTCCTATAAGTTTATTAATCCCTTGTGAACCCTTTAAAGGCAGAATCTTAAAACCAAAAAACGAATCTAGTAAAGATGAAAGTTTTGTTAAATTTTCAAATAACCTAACAAACGCTATTAAACAAAAAGATGTTAAATTTTTACAAGAGATTACTGATCCAGAAATTCATTTCTCTTTCGGCGGAGAATCTGGCAAAAAACAATTTTTTAAGGCATTTGCATTGAATCAAAATCCAAAAAAATCAAACATTTGGGAAATATTTGAAAGCACCATAAAGTTAGGTTTTTATCAAAATAAAGAAGGTCATTTTGTGGCTCCATATCTTTTTGAAACCTTCCCTGAAGACTTAGATCCTTTTATGTTTTATGTAGTTAACGGAACAAATGTGAATATCAGAGAAGATGCACATATGAATGCCAAGGTAATTAAAAAATTAAGTTATGATATTGTAGGATCTGATTCTTCTTCGCCAGTTACCAATGATTTAGATAAAAAATTAAACAAGGGTGATTGCAATTGGCAAAAAGTTTGTCTCTTTGATGGAACTTCAGGATTTATCTGTGATAAATATTTGCGAAGCCCACTTGATTATCGCATTTTTTTTGAAAAAAAGAAACAGAAGTGGATGATGACAATCTTCATCGCAGGAGACTAGTTATATGAGTTTAAAAACATTGGCCGTCATTGGAGCATCGAAAGGTATTGGACTAGCAACAGTTTCTGTAGCTATGGAAAGAGGTTGGAAAGTAAGAACCTTATCGCGAAGTCAACTGCCACTCCCACCGCATGAAAATTTGACAACCTTTACGGGATCAGTTCTTGATAAAGAAAAAGTGAAAGAAGTCGTCCAAGGAGCGAGTGCCGTTGTCGTGAGTCTCGGTCATCCGATTAGCTTATGTAAGGTGAATTTATATTCAGAAGGTACGAAAAATATTATCGATACACTCCTAGGATGGAATCCAAAGGCATATTTAATGGTAGTGACTGGTATTGGGGCTGGGGAAAGTGCTGGGCATGGTGGATTTTTTTACGATAAATTTGTAAAACCAGTGATCTTAAGAAAGGATTACCAAGACAAAAATCGCCAAGAGATCCTAGTTCGTTTGTCAAAATTAGATTGGGTGATCGTCAGACCTGGTTTTTTGAATGACGGTGAACTAACCGGAGTTTATAGATGTATGGAAGATTTAGAGGGCATTACTGCTGGAAAGATATCTAGACTCGATTGTGCTGATTTTTTAATCCGCGAAGCCGAAGCCAAGGTTTGGAAAGGAAAGACACCTCTTATAGGATAAGTGAATTTATGAAATTGGAATATTATTTAAAAGGACCAAATCGTATCGTTGTGCGAAAAGTAGGGGAACTGGAACGAATATCGTCAGCCTTGGATTTTCATTTCAAAGAAGACAGTTTGTACTTTTTAGAATATTATTCGGCAAGACTAGGCATTGTAAAAATCAATTTTGAAACCAAACAAATTTCTGGAAATACTTGGGAAACTGCCGAAGTAGCACAATCCGCTTCTTATACAAACTATCATTATACGGGATTTTTATTGCAAGGTCATTTGTCTGAAAATATAAAAGAAGAAATTCTCACAAAAGTGATCGAAGATTTAGATGATTATAAGATAGAAAATATGGTTTTGAAATTGGAAAATAAACCTGAATTTTTGAAATACATCCAGTCCCGTTACACACTGACTGAACACGCTTAAAATTTTTTACATTAGGGAACTTATTCTCATTTTCTAGGTCTCATGAATTGAAACAAAGGAGATTCATTGTGAATAAGACTTTAAAATTTTCAAAATTGGTTTTTTTCATCCTAGTGTCAGTAGCCGCTTTCGTTTTTGCTTCAAACTGCCGTGGGCATCATAATTTCGAAAAACGTATGGAATGGGTATCAGAAAAACTCACCTCCAAACTCGACTTAGATGAGGCTCAACAAACAAAGTTACAGTCCATAAAAACAGAATTGGTAGCAAAACATAAAGAATTAAAACCAAAACGGGATGCATGGATGACAGAAGTGATTTCACAAATCCGCAAAGATACAGTGGATGTTAAATCATTAGAAAAAGTCAGTGCAGAACAAGATGTCCGCCATATTGAAATGAGAAAATTTTTCCAAGCAAAGATGATCGAGTTTCATGCTGTTCTTAAACCTGAACAAAGAGAAAAATTAGCTGAACTTGTAGAGAAGTTCTCTAAAAAATTCAACCCAGCAGAATAGATTTGGAAAATAAACTTATAGATCGTATTGATTTAAATTTCGATACGATCATCTCCGAAACTAAACTGTTAGTTCTAAAAACGATCGGTGAGACTCTCATCGATCGTTTTGATGATGCTACAGAAGATGTTGCCCAAGAGGTGTATTTTCGTGTTTACAAAGCAATAAAAAAAGGGCAATTTCGTGGCGACTCTAAACTTTCCACTTGGATATATCAGATCGCAAAAAACGAATCCAATCGTATGAATCAAAAACGAATTAAAGAAGAGACTAAAGCAAAAAAATATTTGGATGCAGGTCTGTTCTCTGAATTTGCTAAAGATTCAACTTCGGACGAATTGGACATCTCGGTGATCACAAGTCTACTCAGCAAAGTGCCAAGTGTATATCACAAACCGTTATCTCTCTATCTTGCGGGGAGAACAATGGATGAAATATCTTCCGAATTATCTATGAAACAAGGCACGGTTAAATCTCGTTTGTTTCGTGCTAAAGTTTGGATACGAGAAAATTTAATAGGAGATTTGAAACATGAAATCCAATAAACGAAATTGGGAAAAATTATTAAGTGATCCTAACTTTGATTCTAAGATTCAAAATTCTATCACAACAAGGTTTCAAAAGGAAAAATCAAGAAATAGAATGATTTATTCTATGGCCTTTACCTTTTTTATATTATTTGGAGCTTTCGGATTGGTTACGATAAATCCCACTTCGGATGACTTTGCAAATAACGTAGGTTTTATGATCGAAGAATACGATTCGAATCCATTGCTATATCTTAGCGAAGATTGACAATTATCATGTGGTCTTTAAGTCTTAGATAAAATTTCCATGTTGTAATTGCGTTTATTCCCATGTCTAATTCTTTAAATAGAAAAAGGAAGGTTGGATATGGGATCATGCGTACTCTTTTTAGAACATCAAAAAGCCAAATTAATTTGTTTTCCAAAAGATTCAGATCTGATATCGGAAGAATTAAATTTTCAAAATGAAAATTCGCTTTCATATTACAATGATTTAGTTACTTCCATTGGTTCCACATCTGAATTGATCTTAATAGGTCCAGATGAAGAAGAAAAGGGGAATTTTCGTAGATGGTTACTCACACATAAAAGAAATTTAGGAAATCGCTTAGTAGCTGTTTTACCTGCATCTAGTATGACTCTAGAAATTGCTAAAAAATATAAAAACAAATACTTAAGATAGGTTTTTGATAATCAATTTTGATCCTCGATGTGATCACAATTCTCGGAATGTATGGGATGAAAGACTCGAAGTGTAAGAAAGAATAGCGAGATTAGTATCAAAAAAAGGCCGAAATACGTCACATACTTTGCTTGGATATGAACCTTTATCCATTTTAATCCGAGACCAAGACCGAATAATGCCGGAAAAGTACCTGCGTAAAAAGCCAACATAACAAGCGATCCACTCGTTAAATCACCAGTAGCAAATGAAACTGCATAGGCTGGGTATAGTACTCCACAAGGAAGAAAGGCACTCAAAGCTCCAATCAAAAGTCCAAGGGCCCACATCTGATTTTTTTTTCTCAAATAAATAAGAACGGGTGACATCATTTTTGCAAAAGATGGGAAAAAATTTAATCCTTTACCATCTAATATAAGTTTTATGCCAAATAGTATGACTATAAAAAGCGAAAAGTATCCGGCCAAATTTTGAATTTCGGCGGTATCTCCAAAGGAATTTGCTCCTTTACCAAACCACCCAAGTATCCCACCCAAACAAACATAAGAAAACATTCTACCTATTTGGTAAAGAATATGTGCATGTTTGTCGGTAACACCAGATTGAACGATTCCGACAAGTGGTCCACACATAGTTAGGCAATGGAAACTACTCGTTAAACCAAAGATAAACGAAGTAAACATAATACCAGTTAATTCAATTGTGATCATCTGGTTTTGGTTTTTTATCTTTTGGAAATTCGTCTTCGAAAAAAATTCTATATTTTGGGGCTTCAATATCTTCAAATTGCCCTTTTCGAAAAGCCGATATGAATACCCAAAGAAAAAAAAGTGCGATGGAAGTAGCGACTGGAATTGTGATATATAGGGCTTCCATTATTTGATACGAATCCTTAGGGAAAGGGAATTAATAAGTACAGTCAATGAAGATGCTGCCATAAATATTGAACAGATAACTGGAAGCATAAAACCAAAAACGGCGAGAGGCAACATAATCGAATTATAACACAATGAAATGATAATATTCTGTAAGATCACTTGCCTTGTTTTTTTAGCCGAATGTATAGAATAAAGGATGCCATTTAAATTCCCAGAAGTCAATACAACATCCGCTTTCTCCAAAGAAAGATCTTCCGCCTCCGTATGGGAAATGGAGACATCAGCACCTGCGAGAGAGAGACTATCATTAATTCCATCTCCCACCATAGCCACAATATTTCCTTTTGCACGAGCTTCTTTAATTTTAATTACCTTTTCTTCGGGGCTTAAATCAGAGAAGTATGAGTTTATATGAAGTGTGTCCGCTGTTAGTCTTACAGGAAGGGCAGAGTCTCCCGAAAGAATCGTGATCTTTGGGATTATTTTTCTTAGCTTTGTAACAAATTCAAATGATTCGGTTCGAAGTGCATCTGCAAGAAGTATAAATCCTTTGTACTCACCACCTATCGCCAAATATACCATTGAGCCTTCCTTTTCATGGATAGGAATAGAAATTTGATAGTTATTTAACAATTGCAAATTGCCGAGTAATACAGTTTGAGTTCCCGAGTCTGTTGAAATGTCAGCTAACAGGCCTTTGCCTGGGAATGCCTTGAATGAATGAATTTCTGGTATTTCATAGTTTTGAGCATTCGCCAAAATGGGTTTTAGAAAACTGACAATTGATTTTGCCAGAGGATGGTTTACTTGCTTTTCTAGAGCAAAGAGTAGTGGGTAAAAAGATGTATCGATATTTATCTCTCTGACTAAGAATTTTCCTTCCGTTAAAGTTCCTGTTTTATCTAAAAATATTTGAGAAATTTTGGCCAATGGTTCGACCACACTTGGATTTTTTAATAGTACACCTTTCTCCGAATTAAGAATATGATTCATTACAAGTGCTGTAGGTACTGATATACCTAAAGCGCAAGGGCAAGCAACGATTAATACCGAAATGGTATATATGAGAGATTTTTCAAAATTCCCATTGGTAACAATTAACCAAGAAGCAAGTGTTAGTAGGGAAATGATAAATACTGTAGAGATAAAATAGGAAGCGATTTTCTCTGTAAGAATTTGAATTTTCGGCTTACTAAGTAGTGCCTCTTCCATACGTAATTTTAAAGAAGACAGAGTTGATGCGTGATAGTCCGTGGTTGCAATTAAAACCACATGGCTATCGAGTGCCAAAGAACCTGCGAGTAGGGTATCACCTTTTCTTTTTGTTATGGGTTTTGATTCTCCTGTCAAAAAAGATTCATCGATTTGAATGATTTCTGATTCAATGATACCATCAACTGGCACTCGCATACCTGGCAAAATTTTTATCCTATCACCTAAGCGAATGTCTTCGCTTTTTACTTTGGTTTCGATACCATTTATGATTTTTATGGATTCTTCTGGCAAACGACAAAGGATAGACTCTAGTTTTTCTGCTGCATTTAATCTAGATTTTTCTTCGAAGTATTTTCCAATCAAGATAAAGAAATAAATCATCGCAACGGAATCAAAGTAAACTTCGCCTTTGTCTGTAAACGTCACATAAACTGAATAGAAGTAAGCTAGTGAGATTCCGAAGAACAAAAGAAAATCCATAGTTAAAGTACGTTGTTTGATGCTATGGAAAAATCCTTTCATAAAGGGATAACCTGAATATAGGTAGGCGGGCGTTGCAAAAAACCATGAAACAAAATGAAACAATCGTTTTAAGTCTGTATCTATGCCAGAGAAATAACCGCTGTAAAGTGCTACGCTAAGTACCATCATGTTACCAAAAGCGAAACCTGCAACACCGATCCTTAAAAACAAACTATTAAGACTTTTTTTATACTGTTTTGTGTTTGAACCTGGAGAATAAAGTTGCGGTTTATAGCCAATTTGTGAAATGGATTTTAAAATTTCAGATAACTTAATTTCAGTATGATTGAATACAATTTTTGCTCGTCCTGATGCAAAATTAATCTGAGCCGAACGAATTCCAATTGTTTCAGAAAGAACTTTTTCATTCAACCAAACGCAGGCTGAACAATGAATGTTTGTGATTTGAATTATGACTTCAGATAAACCATTGTTTGTTCTTACAAACTTTTCATAAATTGCATCTGAATCAAACTGTGAGTATTTATTTTCAAAACCTTCATCAAAATCTACCGGTTCTATTCTTTGTGATCCTTTGAGTGAATAGTACCTTTCACCAGATATTGAGCGTATCAGTGAATAAACTGTTTCACAACCTTCACAACAAAAATATTTTTCTTCGCCTTCTATGTGAGCTTTTAATTTTACGAGACGAAACGTATTTCCGCAATGATCACATTCTGTTGTCTGAGTCGTCTCGGTGATTTGTGTGTTTTCCATATTTTATCGAATAGAAATGATACCTTGCTTCTCGAAAGTTTTTCCACCAATAATTGCAATCACTCTGGTATTCCAACTCCCAATGTCTTTTATTTCTATGTTTGTTTTGTAAATACCATCTGATGATTTTTTTAATTCATAATTATATGTTTGTTTGGTAGTCGCTGAACGTTCGAGAATTAATTTAATTGAATCTGCATTGCTAAGATTTTGGTTTTGTTTGACAGAAACGACAACGGGCATTATACCTTTAGTTAATATAATATCCCCGTTTCCGATTTTTAAATCTAATTGAAATCCTTGGTTCATCAATTCTTTCTGGTCTTTGATTGAATTTTCGTAGTTCAAACCTATTTCATAATAATCTTTGTCCATCACAGGTTCAAAGTGTTTGTACGTTAGGCGAATAGTATAAAATGTTGCCGCAATTAGGCCAACAAAGCTTAACAAAACTAAATACATTGCATTTCGGAGCGAAGGGTGTAATTGAGTAAACATATAACTATACTCCTGGTATGGTAATCGATAAGACTTTTTCAATTTTCAAATTAGGATTGTTTGCATTTTTTAAGCGAATCATGCCTGGTATGTATTTTTCTCTCAATTCTTCGGGCGTAAGAGATTGAGTTTCTAAAACGACAGAGAAACTTTTGATTTCGCCAGAAGCCAATTTCAATTTTTCTCCTTCACCAGATCGAATTAAAATCGTTTTATTATGACGTGTATCAAAGGCTTCTAATACAAATTCTTCTTCTCTCGGTGCTATATTCTGGATGCGTAGAGCAACAAAAGCGCGTATTTTATTTTCTGGTAAAATGGTTGGCGGCATTGATTTGTTTCCAGCGGCGATGAGAGACATTGGCACTCGAGTGATGAGTTTGTAAGTTGAGCCAAATAAAACTAACATAAGTAATATGGCATATACAATAGTTCGTGGACGAACCCATTTAATTTTTTCTTTAGTTTCAATTTGGGCTAAAGAAAAGTATCCAATCAAAGTTTTTTTATTTTCCTTCGCCATAATAGAAGTACATGCATCAACACATTTCCCACAGGCAACGCATCCAACTTGTAATCCTTCTCTTATATCAATGCCAGTAGGGCAGACAGCCACACACATATTACAAGATATACAATCACCTTCCTGTGATTTTTTATCTCTTCTTGGTTCGCCTCTTTTAAAATCATAGGTTACGTTCCAAGAATGTTCATCCATAAGTAAAGTTTGGAATCTGGCATAAGGGCATGCATATTTGCAAAATTGTTCCCTAATAAATCCAATGTCAACAAACATGGCAAAGGTGAAAAATAATATGAAATAAAATTCTGTTTGGGTGAAATAATTTCCATTTATAAAACTATTTGCCATTTCATAAGGACTTACAAAATAAGCAACCCAATGGAAAGAGGCTATAAATGAGGTCAATAGCCAAATAGAATAAACCAAATACTTTTTAAATAATGGTGCATCTTTTTTTCCATATTTCGAATCCAAAATCATTCTTCCAATACGGTCAAAAAAATCAGTGTAAATTGTCTGTGGACAACCCCATCCGCACCAAACACGACCTATAACGGATGTAAAAAAGAATAAAGATAAACCCATAGTTAATAGAAAAAACCACAGGATAAGGCCCTCCTGTGGTATAAAAAGACCGCCAAACAAGTGAAACATTCGATGAGGTATATCCAATCGAATGAGCGGAGTTCCTGAAGGTAACACTACCCAAGGGGCAGAGACGAAAAGAAAGACTAGAAAACTCATCACCCAATTTCGTCTTGTCCTGATTTTACCTGCTTGTGGTCTTGAAATAATCATACTATTTTGCTTTCACCAAGGTATCATTCTTTGTAGCAAGCCAAGCTAACACAGAATAGACTTTTTCAGCACCTAAACCGTTCCAAGCAGGCATGCCACCTCGATTCAGTTTTTGTCTTTCTGGTCCTATTCCTGTCATAACATTTTCAAAGACTTCTTTATCTGAATTACCATGTATCCAATCTTTATCAACAAGACTTGGGCCCACAGCTCCTTCTGCATTTGGTCCGTGACATGCAGCACATATTTGTTTATAAGTAGCTTCGCCTTCTTTGATGGCGACAGCATCTCCGCGATATGGATTTGATCCATCCGTTGTGGCAACTAACTGAGGTTTAGATGGGAATTTAGCTTCATGTTCAGCCACTTCCTTTTCATAAGCAACATCTTGTGGCCAATCTGAAAACCAGTGAAAATACACAACATAGCCAATTGATATAATGATACTAATTAGCCAAACTAACTGCCACCATGTGGGCATAGGATTGTCCGCTTGGAATATCCCATCTACTTCTTTCGGTTCTTTCATAGATTAATCCTCCTCGAGCATTCTGTGCGCAGGACGCTCGATTTCTTCTTTTGTTCGTTTTTTATAAACGTAGTAGGTAATGTATCCGATTGCGATTACAAGAAATGGCAATCGAAGGCTTTTATAAATAAGAAGTATATCTGAATCATTCATAAAAGTATCTACTTAATTGTGCTTTGTAATTCAGCTGAATCACGACCTAACTTTTGCAAGTAGGCAACCAAAGCATCTCCTTCCGTTTTTCCTTTCACAAGTTCAGCCGCCTTTGCAAAATCTTCTTCGGTGTAAGGCACTCCTACTTTAGAGAGCGCTTTCATATTAGAAAGAATTTGATCTGCATTTATCATATGGTCTTTTTCGAATAACCAAGGATAGGCCGGCATAATTGAGTTTGGAACACCACCAAGTGTTCTGGGATTGAGAAGGTGATTTTTATGCCACTCATCAGACCGTAACATCAAAGCCTCGTGTGCTAAATCAGGACCAGTTCGTTTTGAACCCCAAAGGAAAGGATGATCATAAACGTATTCTCCGCCTTTAGAGTAACCATTTCTTCCTAATTTTTTCGTAGGATCAAAACGATCGACTTCCCATTTAAACGGACGAACCATTTGGGTATGGCAACTCACACAACCTTCTTTTTGATAAACGTCTCTACCAGCGAGTTCTAGAGCAGAATAAGGTTTAACTGTAGAAATAGGTGTGACTGTTTTTGTCAGAAAAAACGGTGGCACAAGTTCGAATAGGCCACCAATCAACACTGCGATGGTTGCATATACAGTAAACTTGATACTTTTTGTATCCCAATGATCAGCAATATTGGAAAACCATTCTAAAAGTTTATTAAAACCTAACATCATGATCTTACTCCTATTCTGAGGTCTTGTTCAACGAATCCACTATCTTTGGTTTGGATCGTCTTTATAAAGTTATATACCATTAGTAAAATACCTGTTAAATAAAGGGTTCCGCCAATGGCTCGGAAAAGTCGAAATGGTTTTAAAAATTCTACAATTTCTATCCAATCTTTATAAACCAATTCTCCATTATCACCGACAGCTCTCCACATAGATCCTTCTGTAATTCCCGATACCCACATTGATATAATGTAGAGGAGAATTCCTAAGGTTCCTAACCAGAAATGTAGATTTGCTAGTTTTTCACTGTAGAGATTCGCATTCCAAATTCTAGGAACTAAATAATAAAGAGCCGCTGCTGACATAAAGCCAACCCAACCTAGGGTTCCTGAGTGAACGTGACCAATAATCCAATCTGTATTGTGTCCAAGAGCTGAAACCGCTCTAATGGAAAGTAGGGGACCTTCAAACGTTGACATTCCATAAAATGTAACAGCCGCTAACATCATTTTGAGTGTCGCATCCACTTTTATTTTATCTTTAGCCTGCGTTAAAGTTAAAAAGCCGTTTAACATCCCGCCCCATGATGGCATCCACAACATGATGGAAAAAACCATACCAGTCGTTTGTAACCAATCTGGAAGTGGAGAATACAACAAATGGTGAGGCCCAGCCCATATATATATGAAGATCAAAGACCAAAAGTGAATGATCGAAAGTCTATGTGAGTAAATGGGTTGTTTGATGTGTTTTGGCAAATAATAATACATCAAACCGAGGAATGGTGTCGTTAATACAAAAGCTACCGCATTATGCCCGTACCACCATTGGATATTCGCATCGAATAATCCAGAGTAAACGGAGTAGGACTTTGTAAGGCTTGCTGGTATTACAATGTTATTCACTATAAATAGAAGTGGTACTGTGATAAAGGATGCAAGGTAAAACCAAATGGCAACATACATTTGTTCTTCTTTTCGTTTGAAGATTGTCGCCATATAGTTTACAAGAAATATCACATACCAAACAACGATTAGTAGATCAATAGGCCATTCAAGTTCAGCATACTCTTTTGATTGTGTTAAGCCCAAAGGTAGAGTGATTGCCGCAAGCACTATGGATAAATTGTACAATACTAAGTGTATGATTGACAATTTATCATTCCACATACGAATGCGACAGAGTCTTTGTATCGTATGATAGGCTGTTGCAAAAATGACACTTAGTGCAAAGCCGAAAATCGCGGCATTTGTATGTAGGGGTCGAAGTCGTCCGAAACTCGTCCAAGGAAGTTCCAAATTCAGCTGTGGATATACCAATTGAAATGCTATGATGACACCGAATAACATCGATGCAACACCCCAAATCAAAGCTGAAATGATAAACCCTTTTACGATAAAATCGTCATATTGAGGTTTTTCTGTAGCCAATGTCTCACTCCTTTACTTAGCTATGTGAAGGAGAAGAGTGGTTCCCTTTCACAATATTACCGTATATGTAAATGGACGAGAAGATTATACAAATACATTATCTTGGATTGATTCCAATTGATTGATAATTGTCATCATTGTGTGTTAAATGAGAAGTAGAATCATTATAGAAATTGATCCAAATTTGCGGACTAATCTTGATTTTAAAAAAGTTTGCGTTAGGTGAGAATTCGCTAACGGGCCTTAGTGGGACACCTACGAAACGTCATTAGTAAATTAAAATACGAAATCGTAACCGAGATTTGTTTTTGTTTCGTAGCGTCGTTCAAACATAGAAGAATAAGGCACGGCATCTAAATTATCCATAGCAGTTCTCATAAAAAATCTATCCTTAGGTTCCTCTGCCTCACTTCCATCTGCTAAATTATTTTTAGGATGAAATAGAAACGCATCTAAGACATTCCATAAATATAAGGCAGCTGTCGCACCACCTATGTACTGCATTTGGCGGTAGTGTTTTTCTACAGATTCTCTCTGTCCTTTGAAAGGGGATGCTTCGTTGGCAATATAAGCTGAGGCCGGGTCCACTGGTGTTGTGGAAACCGTCGGTCCTGCACCTAAAGCGGCTCGTAAGTAGCCAGTTTGAGTATAAGGATTGTCCAAATTGTTATAGTCCCGTTTCGCATTTAAATAATAACGATTTTCATTATAAGTAAAGAAAAGACCAACTGCAATCAGAGAAGGGTAGAGGAAGGCTTGGACTTTACGGCCTTGTTTGTACTGTCCCCAGCCTGGAAGAACTGCAGAACGCCAAGTGGCACCACCACGAGTTAGGTTCTTGCGACTTTCCATTGCTAGGCGCTCATCTTCTTCTGCCTTTTTTTTACGATCGGCATCTGTTTTTGCTTTGTTGTCAGCGTTCGCTTTGTCCGCTTTTTCTTTTTCGGCGAGTTCTTTTTTTAAACGCTCTGCTTCTTCTTTTTCTTTGCGGAGACGTTCTTTTTCGGCAGCGGCCAAAGCTTTTTCTTCTTCGGCTTTTCTAAGTTTGTCTTCTTCTGCAGCAGTTATATGTTCTTTATATACGACTTTTAAAATATCACCCTTGGATACAACGGCAATGGATCCATCTTCTTTCTGAATTCGGATTTTATTTTGATCCTGTTCTAAAATTTTTCCCTTAATCGTGCCACCACGTTTGAGAAGGATATTTTCTGAAAATAGCCCCGAAGCAAATATGAAAAAGAAAGGAATTGCGAAGAATAAATGATGTTTGTTTAATGATTTCAAAGGTATTCTCTTATGGTTCAATATTACCTAACGATAGCCATCGTTGGCTTTGCGACTTTCAAGCTACTATTTCCAATTCTCTCGTTGATTTGGTATCATTGCAAGAAGTTTTTTAAACCAACAAAGAACTTAGAAATTAAGGCAAATATGACACTTCCATGTTATGACGCAGTGTGCAGTAAATGCACACCACGCTAAAGATTTAGTTTATACTTCTGTTTCTTGTGTTAAAAACTGGTGAACTTGTTCTGCACATTTTCTACCTTCAGAAATTGCCCAAACAATAAGTGACTGACCTCTTCTTACATCTCCACATGCATATACCTTTGGTAAAGTAGTAGCAAAACTACCAGGCTTAGTGCCGAAATTTGCTTTCACATTACCTCTGTTATCTAACTGCAATCCTTCTTTTTGCAAATCTTGTAGTAAACCTTCAGTCACAGGATTTACAAATCCCATAGCGAGTAAAACTAAATCAGCTGGCCATTCAAATTCGGATCCTGGAATCGGTATGAATTTTCCATTCTCTTCTTTGACTTCTTGTCCATAAATTGATGTCAACTCGCCTTTGTCATTTCCTTTGAATCCGAGAGTGGATATTGCCCATTTACGAGTAACACCTTCTTCGTGTGAGGTGGACGTTCTGAACATTTTTGGATACAATGGCCATGGCGTAGATGCATCTCTTTCTTTTGGTGGTTCCGGGAAAAGTTCGATTTGGGTTACTGATTTTGCACCATGACGATTGGACGTTCCGACACAATCTGACCCAGTATCGCCACCACCGATTACGATCACATTTTTATCTTTTGCATTTAAGATTTCTATCTGATCACCCGCAACACTCTTGTTATTCTTTGATAAGAATTCCATAGCAAAATAAATTCCTTTCAATTCACGACCAGGTAGTGGTAAATCACGTGGCACTTCTGACCCGCAGGCAAGAACAATGGCATCAAACTCGGATTGTAGTTGTTTGGTGGTAATGTCTTTGCCCACATTTATATTTGTTTTAAAAACGACACCTTCGGCTTCCATTTGTTTGACACGTTTATCGATATGCCACTTTTCCATTTTGAAATCTGGAATTCCATAACGAAGTAATCCACCAATTCGATCATTTTTTTCAAAGAGTGTTACATTGTGTCCAGCACGAGCTAACTGCTGACTTGCGGCAAGACCAGCAGGTCCAGAGCCTACAACCGCAATTTTTTTATCGGTTTTGTGGCTTGCTGGTTGTGGAATGACCCAGCCTTCTTCCCAAGCTCGATCAACTATTGTCCGTTCAATGGACTTAATTGATACAGGTGGTTCAATGATTCCGAGAGTACAAGCAGATTCACAAGGAGCAGGGCAGAGCCTCCCTGTAAATTCAGGAAAGTTATTTGTTTTTGAGAGGTTTTCCCAAGCTTCTTTCCATCTGCCTTTATATACGAATTCATTAAACTCTGGGATTAAATTATCAACAGGACATCCAGTTTCACCATGGCAAAAAGGAATACCACAATCCATACAACGAGCACCTTGTTGTTTGGCGGTCTCTTCTGGAAATGGTTTTTCGAATTCCTTATAGTTCTTTAAACGTTCGCTAGGTGCGATTTTTTGAAGGTATTCTTTTTTAAATTCTAAAAATCCAGTTGGTTTACCCACGAGCAGTTACCCCTTCTTTTTTGTTGTTAGTCGAGCCTGGCTCTTCTTTAAGTTTTTGGAGAGCTTTTTTGTAATCGGTTGGTATAACTTTAATAAAATTTGAAATTTCTTTATCCCAATGATTCAATATTTCGGTCGCACGGTTTGAACCCGTATGATCCTTCAAATTTTGAATCCAGGACTTCACTTCCGATATTTCATTTGTATCTGTAAGTGTTTCTAATTCTACCATTTCTTTGTTGATTAGAGCTTCGGATTGTTTTTTAGGATCCCAAATGTATGCAATCCCGCCAGACATACCTGCGGCAAAATTCCTTCCGATGTCACCTAACACTACAACTCGCCCGCCAGTCATATATTCACAGCCGTGATCACCGGTTCCTTCAACAACAACCGTTGCCCCAGAATTTCTAACACAAAATCTTTCACCAGCGAGACCATTCACATAGGCTTCTCCATTTGTGGCGCCAATAAAACAAGTGTTACCGATAATGATGTTTTCTTCTGCTTTGTAAGGTGCCGTTTTTGGTGTTTGGAAAATTAATTTTCCCCCGCATAATCCCTTACCGACATAGTCATTTCCTTCACCAATCAATTTGAAGGTCATACCTTTTGTAGTGAAAGCACCAAACGATTGTCCTGCGGTCCCTTCGAAATTTATTTTGATCGTGTCTTCCGCTAGACCATCTATTCCGTATTTTTTTGTTACCTCATGAGATAACATAGTTCCGACAGAACGATTTAAATTTACGATGGGCGAACTGATTTCAAGAGGTTGTTTATGATCAATAGCGGCTCTTGATTTTCTAATTAATTCATTATCAATCTGTTCATCTAGGTGATGGTTCTGTTCTTTCATACGGTATAATCCTGTAGGAAAAACTGGAACGGGTCTATGTAAAACCTTTGTAAAGTCCAAACCTCGTGCTTTCCAATGATGGTGTGGTCTTTTGAATTTGATTTTCTGAATTTGACCAATCATTTCTTCAAACGTTCTAAACCCAAGTTTTGCCATGATTTCACGAACTTCTTCAGCGACGAAGGTCATAAAATTAACAACATACTCTGGTTTGCCGGTGAACTTACTTCTTAAAAATTCATCTTGTGTTGCTACACCGACAGGACAGGTATTCAAATGACATTTTCTCATCATAATACAACCCACAGTCACTAAAGCAGAGGTAGAAAAACCAAATTCTTCAGCACCGAGAAGCGCACCGACTACCACATCTTTTCCTGTGAGAAGTTTACCATCTACAGCCAGATAAACTCTATCTCGAAGTCCATTGGCAACAAGAGTTTGGTGGGTTTCAGAAAGACCCAATTCCCAAGGTGTTCCTGCATGGTGAATCGATGAAATAGGGCTCGCACCTGTTCCACCTTCATGGCCTGCGATCAAAATATGATCCGCATGAGCTTTGGCAACTCCCGCAGCCACTGTCCCAACGCCTGACTCTGACACGAGTTTTACGGAGACACGGGCTCTTGGATTTGAGTTTTTTAAATCAAAGATCAATTGTTTTAAATCTTCAATGGAATAAATATCATGGTGAGGAGGTGGTGAAATTAATGTCACACCTGGTGTAGAATATCTCAAACTACCAATGTATTTATCTACCTTGTGTCCAGGTAATTGCCCACCTTCACCCGGTTTTGCGCCTTGCGCCATTTTGATTTGCAAATCGTCTGCGTTTGTGAGGTATTCCATAGTCACACCAAACCGAGCAGAGGCGACTTGTTTGATCGCTGAGCGCATCGAATCCCCGTTAGGCAAAGTTTTGAACCTGATCGGATCTTCGCCACCTTCACCAGTATTTGATTTTGCTCCCATACGATTCATTGCAATTGCCAGAGTCGTATGCGCTTCCCATGAAATAGAGCCATGACTCATTGCACCAGTTTGAAATCTTTTTAAAATGGATTTTACAGATTCAACTTCATCCAAAGGGATTTCTTTTGATCCATCAAAATCTAAATTGAATAAACTTCTAAGTGTAATCGCTTTTTCATGTTGGTCATCAATGAGTGATGTAAATTCTTTAAAAATTTTGTAATCACCAGTTTGAGTAGCACGTTGCAATTTGTGAACGGTCGTTGGTGTATAAAGGTGAGTGTCACCATTTTTTCTAAAATAATGAACCCCGCCTGGTTCTAAGTTATTCGGGAAGAATGTTGGATCGTAGGCATTTTTATGTCTTCGAACTGTTTCTTCTTCCAACATCTCTAATGACAAACCTTCGATTTTTGATTGAGTGCCAGCAAAGTAGTGGTTTACAAGCTCAGAATCCAATCCAACTGCTTCAAAAATTTGCGCCCCACAGTACGACTGTAATGTGGATATTCCCATTTTAGAGAATACTTTAAACAAACCTTTGCCAATAGATTTGATATAGTTTTTCTTTGCTTGTTTGTATTCTTTAACTTCGGGAATAAGACCCTGTTGAGTGAGATCAGCTAGGGTTTCAAATGCCAAATATGGGTTAATGGCATTCGCACCATATCCACATAACAGAGCGAAGTGGGCCACTTCTCTTGGTTCGCCTGACTCAAGTACTATGCCTGCTCTCGTTCTCAATCCTTCACGGATTAGGAAATGATGAAGCCCAGAGACTGCGAGTAATGAGGGAATGGCTGCACGTTCAGCACTCACTCCGTGGTCTGTTAGGATAATGAAACTCACCCCATCATCACGGATTGCCTTAGCTGCTTCCTTACAAACTCGATCCAATGAGTTTCGCATATCATGTTTTTTCAGAGGATTAAACAAGATTTCAAAGGTTTTTGACTTAAAATGACCTTCGCTGATTTGTTTGATTTTTTCAAATTCTTCGTTTGTGAGAATCGGATGTTCTAATTCGAGTCGATGGGCGTGCTCTGCTTGTTCGTCGAGAAGGTTTCCTTCAGGACCAATATAAGTGGTCAGTTCCATCACAAGTTCCTCACGAATCGGATCGATAGGAGGGTTTGTCACTTGCGCAAAATTCTGTTTGAAATAACGAAATAAAGGTTGTGGTTTTTCACTTAACACAGCCAATGCGGAGTCTACTCCCATAGAGCCAATTGGCTCTTCTCCATTCACACCCATAGGTTTTACGATCGTAAAAACATCCTCATGAGTATAACCGAATGCTCTTTGTCTTTCGAGAATCGTTTCGTGTTGCGGTTGTTTTACGAAATCAGGATCAGGTAGAGATCCGATACGGATCATTTTTTCTTCCACCCATTTGCGATATGGTTTTTGAGTGGAGATTTGTTTTTTAATCTCTTCATCATCCAAAATTTGGCCCTTTTCCATATCGATAAGTAACATTCTACCAGGGCGCAGACGATCTTGTTTTAATATTTGTTCTGGTGGAAGATTTAATACCCCAGCTTCAGAAGATAAAATGACTTCATCATCTTTTGTAATGATAAATCTAGCAGGGCGAAGTCCATTTCGGTCCAGTGTGGCACCAATAATTCGACCGTCTGTAAAAGCTATAGCCGCAGGTCCATCCCAAGGTTCCATAATTGTCGCATGATATTCGTAAAATGCTCGTCTATCTGGATCCATGGTTTTATTTTTTGACCATGCTTCTGGGATCATCATCATTACTGCATGAGCTAAACTTCTTCCACCCATTACTAGTAGTTCGAGTACTGTGTCAAAAGTTGCTGTGTCAGATTGTCCTTCCATAACGATAGGCAACATTCTTTTTAGTTCATCGCCGTATAACGGAGATTCCATGACCATTTGTCTTGCGGCCATCCAATTCATGTTACCACGAAGTGTATTGATTTCACCATTATGTGCAATTTGTCTATAAGGGTGGGCTAGGTCCCAAGTAGGAAAGGTATTTGTAGAAAACCTAGTGTGTGTTAGGCAAAAAGCAGATGTTAAGTCAGGGGATTTTAAGTCTTCATAAAACTTTTTGACTTGATCACCAAGTAACATACCTTTGTAAACAATTGTCCTAGAAGAAAAACTTGGTACATAATACTGGGAACGATCTAGTTTGTACTCACTTCGGATTCGTCTGTCGATGAGCCTTCGAATTAAAAATAATTTTCTCTCAAATTCGTCTGAGGTTTTGATTTTTTTGGATTTTTTTCCAATAAATACCTGCTTGAAAACCGGCATGGTTTTTGAAGCTACAACACCCGCATACTCTTTGTTAATTGGTACGTCTCTAAATCCAAGAAACGCTTCGCCTTCGTCTACAATGATCTTTTCGATCACGTTTTCTATTGCTTCTCGTGTATCTTTGTTTTGCGGTAAAAATAATACTCCGACGGCATAATCACCTTCTTTCGGAAGTGTGAAAGGTAAAACTTTACGAAAGAAAGCATCAGGAATATTGATCATAATCCCTGCACCGTCTCCAGTTTTTGGATCGGCACCTTCTGCCCCTCTGTGCTCTAAATTGCACATGAGTTTGATCCCTTTATCAATAATGTCTCTCGAGCGTTTGCCCTTATAATTTGCGATAAAGCCAACGCCGCAGGAATCTTTATCATCCGCCGGGTCGTACATACCTTGCGCTTGGGGTCCGAGTGGGGGTAAATAGAGTGGATGTCTTTCTGTATGCATGAGTATCCTATCCTGAAGCAAGTAATGTACCTTGTTTCTAAAAAAGCATCTCGTGTCGAATCCTTTTAAAATCAGCATTTTGTGGGGATTTTAGGCAGACCAAAAATGCAGAAAATGTACCAATGTTGATCAAAATGATTGCATTGGGCGCTTTGTGCTTAGAATATTTGCAAATCAAAAATCGAAGAAATCACATTAATTTCATAAGAAGTAAACAAGAAGATGAGGAAAGTGGCGAAATATAGGAGTGTATAGAATCTATACAAAAAGTGTAAATTATTATGATTTCCAACCAAACTTTTGTAAAATCTGTTGTGCGATTTCTTCTTTTTTGAGATTGGATGCGTTGATTTTTATATTTGCAGACTGCTGATAATAAGGTAACCTTCGTTTGAGTATATCTTCATACATTTTGTTCTTAGCCAAGTCGGGTCTTGTGGAATCGCCTGCAACTTTCTCTACAAGTTCTTTGAAGTCTCTTTCTAGAAGTACGATACTTCCCATTTTTCTTAAGATATCCAATTTCCTTTGGCTCAAGATTTCATTTTCATTTTCATCCAAATCAAAAATGACCCCGCCACCACAATCTAGAATGATTCCATTAGAATTTTCTAATTTTTTTAAAATTGCATATTCTAATTCTCTAAACTTTTTCCAACCAAAAGAGTCTACATATTTAGGAATAGGCATTCCTCCGGCTTCGTAAACGATAATAGAATCTGTAGATACCACGGGGTAATTAGTCAATTTGGAAAGAGATCTAGAAACTTTTGATTTTCCTGCACCTCTTGGACCGATAAGAATGAAATTCATACTTATATATTCAAAAGATCGGCAAGTCCTGCTTGTAAATCAGGAATATGTAAAAAATAATTTTGAATGTCGGCTTCTGTAATGCCTGTTTGTGTAAGTGCAAATGGAGAAATAGGAACAGACTCTCCACCGATATCTATACCAATTCCCGAAACCACGATGAGAATACTTGCAATATGTACAACGCTTGTTAGTAGGGAATTTACTGTAGATTCATCTGGATTTAAATAATGAGCGACTACATCCACTAATTCTTTTGGAAAGTTCCATCTTGTTAAAAGAATTTCGGAAATCTCCATATGGGTATAACCGAAGTATTTTTTTTCAAGCAGGGGGAACGGATCTTTAAAATCTTTTAATTCTGCCTTTAGTTGAAACATAACAGGCTGGAAAAATTGGGCTAATACAATTTTACCCACATTGCACAAAAGGCCGGAAGTAAAGGCTAAGTCTTTATCTATATTCAATTTTTTATGTATAACGATACGACTAGACATTTCTGCGACGAGCAGGGAGGAAGTCCATAATTGGGCGGCTTCCAATTGGTAGTTGTTTAAATCTTGTGATAGAATCCCTTTAGCGGCTGTTACAAGAACAATTTCTTTTACAGTTTTTGTTCCAAGAGTCATAAGTGCTTCTTGTACTGTGCGGATTGGTTTTGAGGCACGGTAATAGGCTGAGTTGGAAAGTTTGATCACTGAAGCTGTGATGGCAGGATCTTTAGAAATTTCGGCTGCGAGTTCGGTAATATTTACATCAGGTTTTTGGAGTTTTTCAAGAACCTTGGTAACAACAGATGATATGGATGGAAGTTTATTTACATCTTTTAGAACTTGATCAACTTTTTCCTTTTCCATGATCCCTTAACGCACCTTATAGAGGTATTTTTCCATACCCGCTTTTTTCAATAAAACGCGACCATCATCGCAATAAAGACTAATCGTTCTTCCTTCATTTCCCGAGATATCTTCGACCAAAACGGGTATTTTATGTTCTTCCATAAATCTTTTAACGATTTGAATATTCTGTTCACCAATATTTTGCAAAAAGTTGGAGTTGATGCCTTTGAACATGGATGCGCCTCCAAACATTCTACAGGAAAATTTACCAATGGGGGAACCTGCATCCTTCATCATTTTGATAAGTTCTGGAAGTGCAGTTTCACCATACTTATGCGGAGACTTGATGCTGTCCTTTCCCGTAGGGTCCTTTGCGAGCATAATGTGAGAAATGCCTCCAATCTTTAAGTCTGGATCATAGAGTACAATGCCCACACAGGAACCGAGAGTGGTACGAAGTACCACATCCCCTTGGCCGACTTTGATATCAGCGATTCCTACATTTATGATTTTAGATTTTATCGACATTCTACTGTATTTTTAGAGAATGGAACCATTACTTACGTTTTTAGAATAATATCCTTTAAAATGCCTTCAATCAAAAAATCAAAAATTACACCAAAATCGACAAGAAAAAAGCCCTTTCAAACAGACGAACCTTATCATTTAGAATACATAGATAAAACAGAAGTACATATTCTTGGGACTGCACATATCTCCCAATTGAGTGTCGAAGCTGTCGAAAGTCTCATCGGATTTGTAAAGCCAGACACCATATGTGTTGAGTTATGCGAATCAAGAATGAAGTCTGTTGAAGATCCTGACTATTTAAAAAAATTAGATATTTTTAAAGTGTTTAGAGAACGTAAAATGTGGCTTTTGCTCTCGAGCCTGATCCTTTCTTCTTTCCAGAAAAAAATGGGACACAACCAAGTGAAACCTGGTGATGAGATGCGTAAAGGGATAGAACTGGCACGCAAACAGAAGTTAAAAGTGGCACCAGTGGATCGGGAGATACAAACGACACTTCGCAGGGCATGGGGCAATGTTGGGTTTCTATCAAAGATGTATTTAATGTCTGCACTTATCACATCACTTTTCGTTAGAGAAGATGTGAGTGTGGAAAAGATTGAGGAAATGAAAAGTGATGATATCCTCAAAGATTTATTTTCCCAGCTCCCGGGAAGATACGAATCAATTAAAAATGTGATCATAGATGAACGTGATGTTTATCTTGCGGAAAAAATTAGGCGTTCTGCGACAGAGAAGGGTGTTAAAAAAGTTGTAGCCATTGTTGGCGCAGGACACTTGCAAGGAATCATAAATCACATCCAACATAATCATGATTTGGCGCCTTTAGAATTGGTTCCCGAAAGGAAATGGCAGGATATACTTAAGCTTGCCGCCTATCCCGTGTTTTTTGGTGCATTGATTGCATACACCACTTATTCTCAAGGTGCCGAAGCTGGTGCGAGTTTGTTATCAAAGTTAGTCATCATCAAAGGAGGGCTTGCCGCACTAGGTGCCATCATCGCACTCGGTCACCCTTTATCCATTTTGCTTGCCTTTTTAACGGCTCCGATAGGGACATTTGTACCTATATTTAAAGCAGGTTGGGTGGCCGCACTTTCAGAGTCGTATCTACGTAAACCCGTTGTAGAAGACTTTGAAAAAATAGCAGAAGATTCTGAAAGTTTTAAAGGATTTTGGAAAAATCGTGTGATTAGAATTTTTCTAATTTTCTTTTTACCACAATTTGGTTCGACCATTGGCACATTTATCGTTGCCTGGAAAGGATTAAGTGATATATTTTAAGAGACAGGGGACATTTAAATGCGTCTAAAGAATAGGTTTATGAAGAACAAAGTGATCGTCATACATCTTCTTTTAGGGTTTTTACTCTTTGTTAGCTGTAAATCCTCACTATATGATCTTTGTCCCAATTTATCTTTTAATCATATCTCTAATGCTGATACCAAAAAGCTGCCACCTTGCCATGCGAAGGCTCTCTCAGATAAAGAACAAACAGGGGCTACAGATTGCAAATGCCCTCTAGCTTACCAAGATTTTATACCTTCGGCTGAAAAAAAATCAGAATTCAATCGCACGCTTAACCTAACATATGTTTATGTTTTTGAAACATTCGATACAATGTTTCAAAACGGTGAACCTTATTTTTTGGTAAGGAAAGACAAGCATCGGAAAAATGAGCATCTTTATTTTTTACAATCAGTCAGACTTCTTATCTGATTTTCAGATTTAATCTTAAATTTTCTAAAATTTTTTTAATCAATTATAAATCAATGGAGTTATTTTATGAACCGTAAACAATTTGTTACACAATCCGCAGCAGTACTTGCAACTGCTGGAGTTATTTCTAATCTCTTAGCAGATGACCACAAACATGAACCTGGCATGACAAAAACAAATACTTCATCAAAGTATAGCAAAGCTTTGATGTCGGCAATACATTGTAAGTTGGCGGCAGAAATCTGTTTAAGTCACTGTATTACAGAATTGACTAATGGAGATAAATCACTCGGTGCTTGTGCTTCCTCTACAAAGGAAGTTATAGCTGCTTGTGACGCATTTATCTCGCTCGCGAGCCAAGGGTCAACTTACACAAAGAAAATAGCAGCTCTTTGCGAAGAGATTTGCAAATCCTGTGCGAAAGATTGCAAAAAACATGCAGAACATCACCAAGAATGTAAAGATTGTATGGAAAGCTGTTTAGCTTGTGCTAAGGAAATGGCAAAAGTATAATTAGCGCTTTTTCTTTTTCGCAGGTAAGGATTTTTTCTTTGCCTGCGGTTTTGATTTTGCTTTTTTCGCAAGTTTCTTAGAAGACTTGGCCTTGGGACTTGCTTTGATCAATTCTTTTTTGTTCTTTTTATAATTGGCAGGCTCATACTTTGAAAAATCAACGACTTCCACTTTTTTTGGAACTGCATGTTCCGCTGATGCCTTAGCATACGTTTTTAAAATAGGATCTTTTGGTGTTCCCAAAAACTCGCGTAAGGTGCGTAAATTTTCTTCTCGCCTAACTAGGTTATAGTTTCCTGGTATATCAAACCAAAGATCTCTGCCTTGGCCAAATTCTGTACTTTCTTGTGGTGGAAAACTAAAATCTTCTATTGCAGAGAGTGGTTGGAAAAGAGGAAAAAAAAGTGCATTTTTATAATTCTTTGTCACCCAATCAGATCTAAATCCCCAAAAAGAAAATCTTGTATTATTGAACTTATCAGATCCATGGTAAGGTGTTCCAAGTGTGATGAGTCGTTTTACTTTTCGACGTGCTTCATCTGGTAAAATAAGAACAACAAGACCACCTGTGTTATGTGCAATGAGTGTAACTTCATTTGGGGCTGTTAATATTTGTTTGGCGAGATACATTACCGATTCTTCCAATGATTTTGGATCTCGGAGTGTAGATAAAATCCCAACATGAAACCCAAGGTTGTCCAAATTTGATTTCAATCGGCTGTAGAAGGCTTTGCCGGCTTCGTGACCGGGAACGATCAGGATATCTTTGCCATTACAATCTTCAGGAATTTGATGCCCAGGTAGGAAAAAAAGGAATTTTGCCCAAAGTCGTTCTAAATTTTCTAAAAAGCCAAACATACAATGAGAATTATCTTTTGGTGAATTTCCTGTCTATGAAAATCAGAAATTACTTTGTAGTTCTCGTAAAGACACCGTCCCAAATTTCAGGTGGTGGTTCTTTGAATAAAACATGGCAACGTTCAATGAGTACATTGGCAGAAACGTCTTTCGGACCAAAATATTCCATTGAAGATTGAAATCCTTGGATGGCAGTTTCCCATTTTTTTTCTGTATAGTTTTGGAATGCATTCCGGTAAATTTCTTCACCTTTTCGAAGGGCATCTGTCGTATCTGATTTGTCACAAATCAGTCCATAAATTTTTACGGGTGCATCTTTTCCCTTCACTCGGATTCGATCCAGAAATCTAAAATGGAACTCTTCCCGGCAGGCAGCTTCGATAGTTTCCGAAACTAAAACATCCACTCCATAGTCTTTGGCAGCGGCCTCTAATCTTGATGCTAAATTGACAGTATCGCCCATCATTGTGTATGAAGCTAAACTATCTGTTCCCATAAAACCAACTTTAGCTGGTCCACAATTGAGTCCGATACGAAATTTCATTTTGCGAGCAGATTCAGTGTAATCCTTTTTTTCTGTCCAACTCTTTCGTAACACTTCTAACTGACTTACCATTTCCAATGATGTTTTACAAGCTAGGCGAGGGTGATCCGCATATTGAATCGGTGCACCGAAAATACCAACTATGGCATCACCGATATATTTATCCAAAGTACCCGAATTTGTTTTTAAAATGTTTGTCATCGCAGAAAGGTATTCATTTAACAAACGTGCTAAATCACTTGCAGATAATTCTTCACTGATACTAGAAAATCCTGCTACGTCTGAGAAAAAAGCTGTAATTTCCCATTCTCCACCACGTTTGAGTGATTCCATGTCATGTAATGCTTGTGATACGACGCCTGGATCAACAAGATTTCGTAATATACTATTGAACTTTCTTTTATCCTTTCCTTCTGTATAAGTTAAATAAGCAAATCCAATCAAATACGATATTGGAAACGATACCATAAAATAAGCGGGAGGTAGAATCATATCGATACGATAAAGCGAATAAAAAAGTCCGAAAAAAATTGAAACGGCAAAAATAGGAAATATATTTCGCAACCAATGCTGTTGGCTAATGAACAAAACATACAAACTAAGTAACAAAATGAAAACTGCAAATCCTATTCCCCAATTTGAAGGGAGCTCGGTCAACATATGTCCTTCTATGATATTGGATGCAAAGACAGCTTGTGCAATGACTCCAGGAAAAAGACCAGCTGGTATGACCACATCGTCATGCGTGGCGGCGGCAGATGTACCAAGAATGACAATTTTATTTTCAAAAACTGAGGGTGGTACGGTTAATTTATTTGGATCGTCTATTTCACCTGTTGTCAGTTTATTTAGAGATTCGATGATCCCTGCCGCAGAATATCGCGGGATATTTCGGATTTCTTCTTCAGGATAAAAATATGCACGCACAAGTCCTTTTTTGCCTAGAGGAAGTTCTCGTTTGATATCTCCTCTTGTCACTTCTAAAATCTTTTGATTTAGTTTGAAGGAGATGGATTGTCCTTGTGCAAATGCTTGGATAGGTAGAGTCGGATAATGCCTGTCATGCCAACGCATAACAGGAGAAAATCGCCTTAGTACTCCATCACTATCTGGAATCACATTCACAACATGGATAAAGGGAGCCGTTTTACCTATCTCTCCATTTGGAAATGCCGCACTCTCATAAATAGGAAAAGGTGAGGTATCTGGTAAATCTAATTGGAATCTTTTGGTGTATTCATCCCATTTTGGATTTATGGATGCGCCTGGATCTATACGAAAGTTTGTAGCATGAGAGATTCCGCCAATTGTTTGGTTCGCATCTACAAGTGCAAAATCAAAATCTGATCGTTCTGTGAACATGATATCAATCAATGTGACCTTAGGTGGAGTCAACATATGAGTATACCCAACTAAGGTGGGATAGATGGTCCGTTTCCAAGGCCAAAGGCCTAGTTCTGGGTCATCGGCATGCCGAGCAATACTCTGTTCATCGATATCTATAATCACAATGTCTTTGGACATGGAATGATGGGATGGTAAAATAGCGAAAAGACCATCAGAAAGTTTTCGGTTTAATAAAGTAGATAGCCCAAGTAACGAAAATAATGTGAGCACGCTTGCAGGAATAAGAACCGTGAGAATAAAAGGGTAAAAATTTTTATGATTCATTTTGAAAGTAGATCTTTATTTTGATTCCACATATCCTGATGAAGAATTATGGATTTGTTATTTACCGAAGCTTCTACTTTAATGAGTTTAGCAATCCTTGTCGAAGTATCGGGATGGGTTTTTTTCTGAATTTCAGTATTACCTAACTTTGATAATGTGATCAGATAATTTCCTAGCCCATCCACGGCATATCCAGCTTGGGTGGCAAGTCCCACTCCTGCTTCATCTGCTTCCCATTCGACACTTGCATCTCTTCCTGTTTCAAAAAGTTGTTTTTCCATTTCATCCAAGGCGGTTGAGGCCGCCGCATTGATAACTTCTCCGCCGGAAGGGCTTAACAAACTGGAAAGTATATCTAAAAAAACATTTGTTTGTTTGAATTCACCGCTATGAAAAAGTACGACGTGTCCAATTTCATGGCCCAATACACCGGCTAACTCGGATTCATTTTTGATACTTTTAATGGTCCCTTTCGTTAAAAAAATAAATCCACCAGGGCAAGCAAATGCGTTCACTTCTTCAGTGTCCAAAACACCAAATTTGAAACTAAGCTCAGGTCTTGAGGAAACAGATGTTATTCGGCCACCAACTCGATTAAGGTATTGAGTGAATGGTCTATTTTTAACGAGTGCATATTTTTTTAATAAACGAGCGGCAAGCGATCTTCCCATCTTCACTTCTGCCTTTGTTTCCGCTGAAACTGCTTTGTTATTAGAACTAATTGTGGATTTGTTTTCTTTAACTTTTAAATCAGAACCATTTGGTTTCTGAGTTTCTTCAGCTATGGGCAGAGATTCTAACCAGCGTAAGGATTCGAAGTCGTAAAGTTCAGCACCGCCTCTTACGCGCAGTTTTTCTGTTTCTGAAAGACCTCTCGCTGCGGCTGTCTTTGTAAAGTCAGATGCTCTTTGTCTTGCAGCCACTGATTCGGAGGAAGAGGAAGATGAGCCAAGTTTGATTTGACTGCTCGGTGGTAAAGGAGAGACAAATAGTTTTGAAACCCAACCCGTTTTTTCATCCACTCGTACTTGTACAAATAATCCTTGCTCATTGATAGGTGAAAGGCTATCACCGATTTTCAAAACACTTCCATTCGATGATAATTGAGGTTCAGCAAGGAGTTTTGCCTTCGGACTTTGTACGAAAAGATTACCTTTTGCTATAATTGTAGTAATAGAAAAAATTCCGAAAATAAAAAGAAAATACAAAGATCTCATTCGAAAAATCTTATACAGATGTGTTTACTTTGAAAACTCTTTTTTAAAAATCTTGTTTAGAATTGACATATAGTTATATCTGCAATCAATTATAAACTTATGAATCGACTTCTTATACTTTCACTTATAATTTCACTCACCTTGATTGGTTGTAAAAATAAAAAAGATGATAGTAACTCAATCGAGTCTCTATTGGGTCGATTTTTAATCAGAAACGCACTTTTGGGAAGTGGTGCGAGTGCGATCAATTCTGAATTACCTAGTACTTTAGCGGTTCCGATCCCTAGATCGATACGTAAACCTGCTACTTCGACAACAAGTTCAGTTAGAAAAATGGGACGATCTCAATCCCGTGCATATGATTTTGACACACTTGAAGCTTATTACAATTCAGGTTACTCGGGTCAAATTGATCTTCAAAATGGCGGAGAGTACATTGCTGAGATTTTGCAAGAATCAAAACGAGATTTGATTCTCTTAAGTAGTGCTTATTCAAAAGCAAAGGCCACACCTGGTGTTTGCATTCCAGGTGGTGCGGGAACTGTTACTATCACTCAATCTATGGTTGATGAAATGGTGGAAGGAATAGAAAATTTAGGCTTGTCAAATTCAGAAGCACAAGCAGAGATATCGTCTTTGCAATTAGAAGGAGTTTTGCCTAGCGTCGGTCAGGCGATCCCTAGTCCTGCGATGGTGTATCAAACATCAACAAATCCAGATTATGATGTGGAACTTTCGTATTCTTTTTCTGACTCAATAGCGAGTCCAGTAGTTTGTCCTGCTAATAATAGGTTTTCTAGGATCCTCAAATTCAAAAGTGATTTTACTAAAATATTTAGTTCTACTAGAAAAATTGTGAGATCATTTGGAACTTCGCTTGAGATCAATGCCTCGATTACAAATTTCACTGGTTCCGACAGAAAAGATAAAACGGTTTTGAATTTTAGAAGAGTTTTAGCTACTGGTAAAGCGAGTAAAGTCATATCAAAAACAAAATTTATATTGGAGCAGTGCAATGCGGATGCCGCAAATAACGCAGGAAATTGTGTAACACTTGGATACCGCAATGAAGAAAATTCTAATGGTAGCAAGCTAACAACAAATGTGCAAGGCAGAACCGACGATGATGGAGGATATATTCGCACTGATTATTTTGATGCCGATGCGAATGAATACTACGTCTACGAAGAAGCTTTCAATGCCCAACGTGAACTTGACTATTATTCATTATATTATTATGATATTGCAGATAATTCAAATGATGACAGCGGTGAAGTTGGGGATTTTTCCAATTATGATAAGTATTACGAAACGACATACCGATTTGAAGATCAGGTCACTCTGAATGTCGATGCGGGCGGAACCCTTGGAACAGGTTCCTTCACTTCCTATGATGAATTCGTTATTTACCCATCTGGAGCTGATCCAAATACAGATTCTATCGGAGAATATCAATTAGGTGAGGGTCTCTATGTTGATGAAGATGATGACGCCACGATCCTAATTGCTGATGATGATACAAGTGAAGTTTATGTCGATTTCTATGGCGATCTGAGCGATTTTAATGCGGGACTCAAGCTTTGGCGTGTTACTTACAATGATGACGGATACCCTGTGTATACGATTCTTAATTCTACGACACTTAAAAGATTATAAATAATGAAACATATTAAATTACAATTAACGATTTTCCTTCTTCTGACTACGACTGTTGTCTATTCTTCCGAACCATTTAACAACATACATGGGTTTTATGGAGAAAGGGCGGCGGGACTTGCCGGTGCCTTTACTGCAATTTCAGATGATCCATCTGGCGCTTTTTATAACCCCGCAGGACTTGGATTTACTTACAATGATGGGATTTCCATTTCTGCGAGTAATTTTAAAAATGTCAAAAGAAGTTATATCAATATTGATACACCCGGCCAGACTTATAACCAAACACACCAAGGTTTTGACCCTAATTTCATTGGCCTTTTAAAAAACTATGATAAGTGGAAGTTTGCTTTCACAATTGTAAATACTTACAACTTCGCATACAATCGTGCCGATCAGGTTAATTACCCTTTAGTTTCACCAACCATCAATACAACTAGGAATTATACAAAAGAAAGATACAATCAATTGTTAGTTGGGCCAAGTGTCGCCTATCTTTTGACGGACAAACTCTCTTTAGGTGCCACTTTGTATTATATGAATGATACAAAAGATGTTTCCAGAACTCAATTCCAACAATTTTCAGATTTGACTTATGTAATGCGAAGCTATGTGGACAACCGTAGAACTTCGGCTTTACTCCCCATTCTCGGAATCCAATACCAACCAATCCAAAAACTATCCCTTGGAATGAGCATTCGTAGAATATTTGTAGTAGGTGGGAATCGACTCTATAACGAAGTTTATACTGACTCTTCTCGTGCGGCCGGTACTTCGGCTGTGGATTTTGTTGAGGGGACTGGAAATGGTTTTTCTTCTGTTGAAAACGGAGCCATTACACAAAAACCAAAAATGGTAACTTCCATTCCTCAAACTTCAGAAATACGTTGGGGTGTTGCGTATTTTCCCACAGCACGTTTTTTGGCGGCTTTCGATGTCATTTATACTTCTGGATATAAAATGCGCAGGAATCAAGATGAATACAGTGTTCGCGGGAGTAGAGTGACATATTCCATGAATGATAGTGAAGTGAGAGAACTCACACGCCAATCTACAACAAATTTAGCCTTGGGAATGGAATATTATCTAATGGACACCTTTTCTGTATTAGGTGGTGTTTATACGAATGAACCTAATACAAAACCTATTTCTTGGACTGAATCAGCAGTGGATTTATTTTTACAGAATGCAGTCAATAACCAAGCCCAAGCTAGCTCTGGAAATAATACTTTAATCTATAATGCTGCAAGGTCTGGGACAAATCCAAGGAATGAATTCTCTCGTAATCGTGGACTCAGCCTTGGATTTTCTTGGGTGAATTCAAAATCATCTGTTTCTGTGACCTACATTCGTGAGACTGGCCAAGGAAATTCTCGTATCGATCCAAATTCCTTATCTCAAGCCTTTGAATATAGTGCGCATTCAGTCTATATTATGGTAAGTTCACGGAATTGATATTTTCTTGATTAAGGTTCTATTTTTACTCGTCCTATCGTTTCCACTTCTCGCAGAAACAAAGCCAAATTACGATAAGGCGAATTCTGAATTAGTGATTGCATGGGATAAAATTTTCCCTCTCAAGTTTGAAAAAATCATAAAAGAAGATCCATTAAAGAAAGGGATACTTCGAGAAAAGAGATCCGATGCTCGAGTTGTTTGGATTTACAATTTTACGGTATTTATGCCAAAGTATGATCGAAATGAAAACGATCCCAAAATGCGAGAGGAAGGGCGAGAAATTCTTGTGTACTTTCTCTGGGAACCTGGGCAGATTGAAGATCCTTATCGAATTCAGTTAGGGGAATTAAACCAAAACCTTTAGGAGAAACTATGCCTGTTCCAAAAGAAACTGCGGACCAATTGATTCGAGAAAAAATGAAAAAAGAGGGCCTAAGTGAACCCTTTATCGAAGATTTTTTGGAGAAGGTGGACCAAATCAGAAAGGGCGAGACTGGCATTGTTAAGTGGAGTAGTGTCGGTGACCTAGATCCTAAGGAAGATGAGATTCATCTTACAGAGATTCATACAAAGTATCCTGAGTCCAAAGAAAATTTAGCAAAACTCGTAGTGATTAAGTTAAATGGCGGCCTTGGAACTTCTATGGGTTTAGAAAAAGCCAAGTCCTTAATCCCCATAAAAGAAAATAAATCCTTTTTGTCCGTGATCGCCTCGCAAGTAGAGTACATTCGCAAAAAATATGATATAGAAGTCCCACTCATTCTCATGGATTCCTATAATACGCAAGAAGATTCTCTAGCCGAATTTAAAAAAATAGGTTTCAAACAAAAAATTACCACAAGCTTTTTACAACATAAAGTTCCAAGATTAGAAAAAAATGATCTAACTCCTGTTTCATTTCCTTCTCCAAAAGAAGATTGGTGTCCTCCTGGACATGGAGATATTCATTTCACATTAATTGAAACAGGTATCCTTGATAAACTAATAGATTTAGGTTATGAAATTGTTTTCCTATCCAATGGTGATAACCTAGGCGCTACGGTGGATCCGCACATTGTCACGTTTATGTTACAAGAAGGAATTGATTTTGCGATGGAAATGACCCCTAAAACTTTAGCCGATAAAAAAGGTGGCGCCATTTATCGCAAGTTAGTAGATGGAAAATTTCAAAAATTTGAATTATTGGAAACAGCACAAGTTCCACTTGAGAACGAACATGAGTTTAGTGGTATTGGCAAATTTCGTACATTCTCTACAAACAATCTATGGATCAATTTAATAGCTTTAAGGAAGAGATTTAAAGAGGGCAATTTTTCTCTTTCTTTAATTGTGAATCCAAAAAAGATAGAGGGCAAAGAAGTATTGCAATTGGAAACTGCTATGGGTTCTGCTGTTGGTAATTTTGCAAAATTTAAAGGCATTATTATCCCGCGTGATCGATTTGCTCCTGTAAAAAAGACAGAAGATTATTTAATTCGCAGGTCAGACGCCTATACTTTGAATTCTGATTTTTCTCTCACAATGTCCAAAGAGAGAAAGGCAATTGGTTTAGGTGAAATGCTTGTTATATTAGATGATTCTTATTATAAAAAAATCAATGATTTTGATAGGCTATTAAAAGTATATCCTTCGCTCGTTGCCTGTGAAGAATTGAACGTGAAAGGTGAAGTGGAATTTGATATTCCAATTAGCATTTCAGGAAAAGTTAATATACTAAATGACACTGGTAAAAAAAGAAAAATTTCCGAATTAAAACTATCTCATTTAAGTAACCAGACAATTTCATTTTAATGTTTGTTCGAAACTTAATATTAATTTTATTTTTAGCAAACTTAATTGATTGTGGGGCTCCTTTATCTCCGCGAAGCAATTGTATAGAGAGAAACAAATGTTCTACGATTGAAGGTGAATGTTTTTTGCAAAACGATTTGTATTATAAGTTTGTAGCAAATACTTCTGATTATTCTAATCAGGATTTAGCGATCCTGACAAATTCGTGCTCTGGTCTCAGAGAAAAATGTAGAAAAAATTGTGAAAGTACGACTATTTTTTAAGTTCGAGTTTGATCCTTTCATAATAATTAATTTTCATTCTATCAATATAACTTCTATCTTTTGAAATGCGCCAATTCATTAAAGATCCTTCGTAAAGGTTAATCAAATCTCTAGATAAATTTAATTGATCCACATTCGAACGCATAACAGATCTGATATTTTCCCTTTGCCAAAAATGGATAAACATGGTTTCCCATCTTCGGATAGACCTTGTAAATTCTTCACTGAACACGGGTTCGTCTATCGGAAATTGGCATGAAAAAATGGCAATCGGGCAACCTTGATAAATCGAATCTTTTGATTTGATTTGTGTTTCTATGGCTCTCGCTAAATTTTCTACAAATGAAAATGGTGTATCACTCATATTCATAATTTTGCGAAACCAAAGTTGCACCTCAGCGGAATATTGCCTGATGACTTTTTTACCTAAAATTTCTTTGGACGGGTAGTGATCATAAAAACTCGCTTTGGCTGTTCTTGATTCTTTTAAAATTTGGTTAATGCCTGTTGTGTGATAGCCTTGCCTATAAAAAAGTATTTTGGCAGTATTCAGAATTCTAACCTGTGGGGATAAAATTTTAGGCATGGATTGATTTTACGAAGAATTCAGGCTTCGTCAAGAAAAACAGACAAAGTAGTCTGTTTTTGTGTTTGACAGACAGACAGTTCTGTCTGATTTAAGATCTATGACGCAAACAAATATATCCCTTCATAAAACCGAAATCCCTGTACTTTGGAGCCAAATGGACGCCAATGGGCATGTAAATAATGGAATCTTTCAGTTCTATTTTGATGAGGCGAGGATGGTCGCCCTGGAAGCTGAGGGTTTTTCTATCGCTGAAATGCGAGCCAACCAAATCGGACCCGTAATTCACAAGGCGGAAATAGAATATCATAAACCACTGACTCACCCAAATACGGCGATCGTGGAAACTACTTTCGGCGAAGCCTCAAAGGCTAGGGGGAAAGTGTATCAAAATATTTACCGTTCTACAGATGGAGCCTTGGTATGTAAGGCGGTATTCCAGGCTCTATTTTTTGATTTCAAAATCAATCGTCCGTGGAGACTTCCCGATTTTTTTGTCAATAAATATTCCGCTACTCCCTAACAAAAGATATACGGCTTTTTTCAGGTAAAAGTTGTTTTTCTGATACTTCGGCAGACAGAGAATCTAAGTTTGGTGACAATTGGATTTTCCATTTGCCTTTTTCTTCTATCAGGTTGGCATCAATTATGTATGAGCCTCTATAAAATTCTCTATTATTCCATTTCAAAACATATCCATCTTCGGAATCAGATTCGATTTCCAGTTTCACTGGTTTGACAGAAGATTTTCCATCCCAATACATCGCAGTCCAAGGCCCAAGAAATCGATTGATCACTGACTCGCCAAAAGTTTTAACCTTTTTAGTATCAAAACTGGCTTCAGATAAAACAGCATAGAGCGGCTTCGAAAAAACACTTTCATCTTTGCCCGATTCTTTGCCTTTCAAAGCAAAGATATAAAATTTATTTTTATCTAAACCACTTACAACATATTGAGTTTTGTTAGCATCAAGCTTTGAAACAAGATCCCAATCTTTATCTCCTCTTTTTCTCATATATATAGAATAGGTTTCAAATTTTGGATTTTTTGTCCAAGAGAGAGTCATTTCTTTTTTGGAAATATTTTCCGAAACAGATTTAAACTCTGTAATTTCGCTCACTGCTCCTCGTTTGGCGAGTAAGTTGACATATCCAAATTCGGATTCAGAAGGAAAAGAATAAGACCCATCATCAAATATGGTAACTATTGCATAAGTATATTCGGATTCCTTGAAATTCGAATCTGTGAATTTAGTTTCCTTGGATTTTCCTATTATTTCCCATTCATTTTCTTCTTGGCTTGATCGAAGAATTAGATAAGAACTAGCGTTTGCCGAACCTTCCCATGATAGATTGATTTTCCGATCAAATTCACCTTTGGAAACATAGAGATTTGTAGGTCTCTGTCTTAATTGTTCTAAAGGATCAAGATAACCGTGCGCATAATAACTTCCTTCACCAGTAAGAGATTTTTTGTGAGGAAAAACTCTGTAGATTTCAGAATCTCCATTTTTACTGGCTTTGTAATCCGTATAACTAGGCTTATCCGTTTTGGCTAAAAATCGAAATATTTTAGATGTTGAATTCCATTTATATACGGAATAAGAGTTCGCAGAAATATGTAAATCCCATGATAGTTGAATACGGTCATTGTACTTTCCAATACTTGCTTTTAGATTGGTTATAGGTAGAATTTCGGTATTTTTGACTTCTGAGGAAGCATATCCTTCGTTTGACTCTGGAGATAGGGTCGATATTTTTGTTTCATTGACGCTTGCTATGCGATACGCATAAGCGACATTTTTTTGAACGCCCTTGTCTTCAAAAGAATGTGTTCTTGATAGCCCAATTAATTGAAATTTTGTTTCATCTTTGCGTTTTCTATAAATTTCATAACCTATGGCTTTATTGTTCTTTGACCATACAAGTCTTATGCGGTCTTCAAATTCACCTTTTGACGCGAAAACTTCTTCTGGTGGCTGAATTAAGTCGATAGGTGTGTTTTGCGCAATATCCAAAACTTCCTTTTCCGAATTTAAGGAGATCCCAGCATCGGAAGGAAAAGTTAGATAAGCAGCTCTTGTCAACTTTTGAAATGTTGTGTAATGTATCCAAGCATAACCTTTATCACCCCATTCATTGCCCCAAGAATTCCAAACGCGAAATGCTTTTTTGGAATCATCATATCCTAAGAGGACAAGCGTTTGTGCACCAATATCTTCACCAGTAGGAGTTGTATATACTTGGTTGCCTTTCCATTCAAGAAAGTTTTCGAAAGTTAAAAAACTAAACACAACAGGAATTTTCTGAGACAAAACATATTTAATCGTTGTTATATTGGAAATATCTAATTTATAAATATGTGATACTCTTTTCCGTCTACCAATTTCAATAAGATTCGCACCTGGTTTATTTCGAAATCCAGTAGCAGTGTATGGCATTTCAGATAATGGTACAGATCCCCGACTTTGCATAAGCACAAGTGCATCGAGAAGTGAAGCTCCATTATCTCGTCCACCATTCAATTGATTATAAACATAAGAAGGTGAATAAAAAATCGACTGTCCTTCAGGAGATTGTGGAGAAATATTTGAAATATTTTTTGTTTTGTTTCGTGATGCTTCGAAATACGATAATAAGCCATAACCCACCGCAAAACCAACGCTACTTTTTTGATTCATTTGATTTCCTGGTGGTGGAAAGTCAGAAACAAATTCTACACTGTTTGGTAATATAAAATCTGGCGGAGAAAGATAGTAGGGTAGACTCTCGTATAACTCAAAAGCATCTGTATTAACGCCAGAGGGAAATTTGACCAAATTGGAATTTGAATCGCCTTTGACGGGCCTTGAAAAGAATCCTGCGAGTGATAATGTGACGAAACCAAGAATAGTTATGGCGACGAATTTGTTATGTTTCATTTCAAAACTTCCTTTCAGGCGAGCTTTAACTCCAGAATTTATTAAACTTGTAGCAATTAAAGTTAAAAACGAGGATACAAACTTGATTTTAAGCCTCATTTGACTTATAAAAAAGTATGTTTTTAGCTTGTATGATGCATTCTGACTTTAAATTGCAGAAGTAATCCTGAGGTTTGTAATCATTATGTTAAAAAAATTATTAGGCATTCCATTTTTCCTTTTAGGTGTATTATTTGTTTCATTTTATGCAGTGAAAGCCTGGGAAATTTTTTTGACCCAATGTCCAAATCATGATTTTCTTTCTTGGGATGAAAACATTCGCCTAGCAACAGTTCTTGACCAATATGTAGATTTTCGTCTTGGGAATTTTTGGAATGGGACACTTCCTTTTTTAGAATCACCAACTTGGCCACCACTCCGTTCATTTAGCACGTTTTTATTATTATATCTTCCGACAGATTGGCCGATTACATACCGAGATTCTTTCCATGGTATGTTTTTTTTGATCTTAATTTTTCCCACTTTATATATGATTCTTATCAAAGTCACGGATTCTCCATTTTGGGGCTCTCTCTTTGCATTTTTTACAATGGTTTTAGTGATTCAAACGACGGAAGTGCCTGTTTACTCTCTGACATCTATGTTAGAAACGCAGTCCATGTTTTTTTTACTTCTTTCTTCTTTCGCCTTATTTAAGTTATATAATGAAGATAATATTGGCAAAATTCAAACAAGTACAAAATATCTTGTTAGCATCGCGCTCTTTGGTTTTTATTTTACAAAATACCCATATGGAATTTTGTTTTTTATGGCATGTGTCAGCTATGAAGTGCTCCGCTCGCCTAATGTGTACAAGAAAGTAATATTCTATTTGTATAAAAATTATGCAAAAGGCATTCGACTGATATATTTAGTATTCGTCATTGCGATGATCATCTCATTGCCTATCGTGCGAGTGGTCTCAAATATCAATTTGAACCAAAGAACATTTAAATCATTTATGTTTTATATTACGGTTATCGTTTTTATAGATTTTTCTATTTATCTGTATCGCAATAAAGAAAAAGTAAAAGAAATATTCCCAAGGACAATGGTAATCCTTTGGGTTTATGCGATTTTCCCCGCCTTTTTTTGGTTATTTGCAAATCCAGACAGAATCAATGCTTTGATTGATGCACAATTGATTGTGAATCAATACACAAGAAGTTTTTTCCTTACCCTTTGGACAGAACCAGGGATAGATGAAAAAGTACCCGGTATTTTTGATTTCATTTGGGGGTTTCGTGCGCTAGTCATTTTCGCCTTTGTTTCTGTTGTGTATTTTTTTGTAAGAAAAAATCAAACTTTGAAAGATAAATTACGAGATCCTTTGGTTGCGGCAACGATCGTAATTTTTTTAGAACTGTTTATATTAGAAATAACGACTGGTAACAAACAACCTAGACATGTGTTACAATTTTTGCCTACGATTGGTTTTTTATCCTTTGTATGGATGCTTCGATTTGCCCAATTTGCCGAATCAAAATTTCAATCTCGAATTTCATATAGTGTAGTGTTAGTTGTGGTTAGCCTAATAGGTTGGAATTTATTTTATAAAGAAGGGTTGCTCGTTGGGAATTTTTTCCCATCAAAACTTTTTTGTTATCGTGGCTTGAATGCGGCAGATTTTCAGCCTGCAAGGGAAATTGCAGAACAAATTGATCCTAACAAACATTATATTCTTTTAAATGCTTTTCACGACCAAAAGAAATATGAATCAAAAGGAAGAATGATCGCTTCTGATTTTGATTTAGCTATGAAATTAAAAACGTACAAAAGTGGTTCAGTGCGCAATGATCATCGTTACAGATGGAAAGATTGGTCGCGTTTTGACTCTGTTTTATTGTTAAGTGATACTTGTCCTGATACTTTTATTGAAGAAAAATTTGATAATAGATCAAAAATGTTGACCGTTAAGTCAACATTGGTTAGAACTTTTAGAGAGAGTAGTGGAATCGCCTGTTTGCAGGAGTTTCAAATCTTAAAATAAGGGGTTCTTCCTTTGAGTATTGCAGCCTTTTCGATCAAACGTCCTATTTTTATTTCTTCACTTGTACTTCTTATGGTTTTTACAGGCTATATCAGTCTCAAACGAATTGGTGTAGATTTATTTCCAGATATCAATATTCCATTCGTAGTTGTTTCTACTGTTTACCCTGGTGCTGGTCCTGAAGAAATTGAAACTTCCATTTCTAAATTATTAGAAGAAGAACTCAGTTCTATTTCGGGTCTTAAAAAGATAACCTCACGTAACCAAGAGGGTATCTCCATCGTATCGGCAGAGTTTTCTCTCACGACTGACATTAAGTATGCGGAACAACAAGTGAGAGATCGAACTGCACGTGTTAGACCAAAGTTACCGACAGCCGCTAAAGAACCACTCGTTCAAAGATTTGATCCATCAGATCAGCCTGTTATGCGGATTTCTCTTTTTGCCGATTTACCGGAAGGGGAGTTGTATGATTTGGCAAAAGAACAAATCAAAACTAAATTGGAACAAGTTAACAATGTCGGTGCTGTTAAAATTATCGGTGGAGCCAGACGAGAGATCCATATAGAACTTGATCGCAATAAAATAAATCCATACCAAATTTCAGCACTTGCCATTGCGAATCAGATTAAAAATTCGGGAACCAATATCCCTGCAGGTAAGGTAGATTCCGGGGCTACAGAAACATCCTTTCGAACGGTTGCCAAATATGAATCTCTCTCGCAAATAGAAAACACTGTTGTTTCCTTTGGAGGTGAGTTCGGTCGTGGAGTGCTCGTTAAAGATTTGGGTAGAGTTGTTGATTCTTTGGAAGACAAACAAACATTAGGCTATTTGTATGCTCCCACAAGTGTAGAAGAGCACAAAGAACCAAGCACCATTGGTAAGTTATTATTTAAATACGATCCACCAAATAAAAAGCGGGAACAGAAGAGGGCACTATTCCTTGATGTTTACAAACAGTCAGGGTCAAATACTGTTGAAGTAGCCGATGGTATCATAACAAAGATCAATCAAATCAATGAAAGGATCAAAGACCAAGCTGGAAGCCCGAAAGTCATTTTAGTTAGAGATGGTTCTCGTTGGATTCGTGCCAATATTGAAGATGTGACTCTTGCAATCATTTTGGGCATTTTACTTGCAGTTCTAGTGGTATATTTATTTCTCGGGAACGTTCGATCAACGATCATTACTGGAATGGCGCTCCCAAACTCCATGTTAGGTGCTTTTATCATCATGTATGCTATGGGTTTTACCATGAACGTGATGACATTACTGGCACTGTCTTTAGCCGTTGGATTACTTGTTGATGATGCCATTGTTGTGCGGGAAAATATATTCCGGAAACTAGAAGAAGGCGAATCAGTATTGGTTGCCGCGAGAAAAGGTACAGAGGAAGTAACTCTTGCCGTGATCGGTACTTCGCTTACTGTGATTGCGGTCTTTTTACCCATTGGTTTTCTTTCCGGGATCGTGGGTCAATTTTTTAAACAATTCGGGCTAACTGTTGTCTTTGCAATGATCATTTCCTTGTTTGATGGACTCACCGTTGCACCTATGTTATCTGCTTATTTTGCGGGTAAACAAACACATAACCAAAAGAAAAATTTTGTACTGAGAAATTTTGATAAGTTTCAGGGTTTTTTAGATCGTGGTTATGCATATATCATGCGATTCGCCTTAAAGAAACCTTCCATTGTTATTTTGCTTACCATACTAACACTTGTTTCAAGTATTCTTTCTTTAAAATTCGTGAAAAAGACATTTCTTCCTGCCAATGATCAGGGGGAATTTATGGTTAACGTAGAGATGCCTCCAGGTACTTCTCTCTCTGGAACGTATCAGTTAGTGGAAAAAGTACAAAATAGTTTAAAATCAAAAGTAACAGAAATCGATTATTTAGCGACTGTCGTCGGTAATACGGATGGCGAGTCAAATATTGCAACCATTGGAGTTGCCTTATTGCCATCTGAATACAGAAAAAGAACTACAGCCGATGTCAAAGATAGTGTTCGCGAATTGTTAAAAGAGTTTAATTTTGCAAGACCAAAAGTGAATGATTATTCTGCCGTGGGTGGGGGTGTTCAATACCCATTTAATTTAAATATTAAGGGCGAAAATTTAAAAGACTTGGAGACCTATTCTGCAAAAATCATGAGCGAGTTAAAATCAATTCCTGACCTAACAGATATTGATACGAGTTATCGCACAGGTAAACCAGAATTCCAAGTTGTGCCAGATAGATCAAAAATGCAAACAGTCGGAGTGGTCGCTGGTGTGATGGGTGCGGAACTACGTTACCATATCGAAGGTGGTGAGGTAGCAAAATTTTTACAAAATGGCATTGAGTATGATGTTAGGTTGAGGCTTCGTGAAGACCAAAGGAATTTACGTAAATATTTTTCAGAAACAAAAGTGCCAAACATTCAAAATCGAATGATACCTCTATCCGCAGTAGCCGATGCCAAAGAGAGTTCATCACCAGCACGAATTATTAGAGAAGATCGTTCGCGCGTGATTCCCATCAATGCGAATTTGTCCCCAGGAGGAGCCATTGCCTCAGCTACAGATTCAGCCGCAAAGATTTTAAAAGAAAAAATCCCACCTCCGCCTGGCATTAGTTTTGCGTTCGTTGGACAATCTGAAGATTTTAAAGAATTGATTCAAAACATAATCTTAGCCTTTGGAATGGCGCTGATTTTTATATACTTAGTACTTGCTTCGTTATACGAATCTTTCATTACACCGATAACTATACTCTTTGCCATTCCGCCGGCAATTTCGGGAGCCTTCTTTGCGCTTGCACTAACAGGTGAAATGTTGAATTTGTTTAGTATGATCGGCCTTATATTACTTATGGGCCTTGTTGCTAAAAACTCAATCTTACTTGTAGACCATGCGATCCAAGCGATGAAAGTACAAGGAATGTCTCGTAATGATGCTATCTTTGATGCGGGTGTAAAGAGACTCCGCCCAATTCTTATGACTTCACTCGCTATGATAGCAGGTACTCTACCCATTGCACTCGGAATCGGTGAAGCCTCAAAATCGAGAACAGCTATGGGGATTGCAATTATTGGCGGTTTGATTTTATCTACTGTGATAACGCTCGTTGTTGTGCCGGCAGTCTTTGGATACATAGATCGATTTAGAGAATGGGTGGAATCAAAGTTCAGACCAGATTACGGATTGGAATTGAAAGATTTAGATGAATAAAATTCGGCTTGTATTTCTTTTTAAATCGGTGTGACTTTACAACCATGTCTTACGAGAAGCGAATTTACAAACGCATAAAGGAAAAAATTCATCTGACCTACCGAGTCATACAAGTAGGTCAGGGTCAAAATTTCTCTCCCAAAGATCATGGTGAAGGGGATTCGCAAGATATTTCTGCTGGGGGTTTGCTCTTTACGACGCGAGATCCTATCCCACTTGGCACGAGACTGGAACTTGAAATTCGTTTTCCAGATGTTAGATATGTTTTGTACCCAAAGGCAAAGGTTGTGCGTTTAGAAGAATTTAATGATGGGGAATACTATGAAGTCGGTCTTGAATTCAATCAGATTTTCGAAAATGACAAAGCTCTTCTCATGCAACATATGAGTAAACACGCCATCGACTGATTGGTCAATTAGAAAAATCTAATTTAAATCATTTCAATGTACTAAATTAGATTTTTTCTTTTTTTAGATAAAATAAGATAAATAAACTAACTATCACAAGGAATGGAATACTCGATAAGTTCAAACCGAACCATCCTATTTTTGTTTCTAAATATGCCGAACTGTACGTTGCTATTGTAGCTACGCTATAGATAATCGTATCATTTACTGCTTGTATCATGTTTTTTTCAGATGGATGGTACTGTTCTACGAGTAGGTTTGTTCCACCAACATACATAAAATTCCATCCGATACCGAGCATTATAAGTGCTAATGCAAAGGGTAAAAAATCTACTCCTTGTAAGGCAGTGAATACTTCAATACCCATAACCATTATACCGACAAAAATTAATTTTGGCGAGCCAAGTCGCCTAACTAGAGTACCTGAAAAAAAAGAAGGAATGTACATTCCTAAAACATGCCATTGGATTACCAAAGTAGATGCGGACATATGGTGGCCATGGGATTTCATAGCAACAGGAACCGCTGACATTAACATAACCATAAGGCCAAATCCAAAAGCAGTTGATACGATAGAAGTCCACAATCCCAGATTTTTTATATGATAATTAAATGGTCTTGAAGTATGTTCGTCTAAACTTTGTTTAATTTCTTCTTCTGTGGTTTTTTTAATTTGCGGAAATTGTGTGATAAGTAAAAATTGAATACACAATACAGCCGTTAGAAGTACAAAGCATCCTAAAAATAAAAAATTTGGGAAAAGTGTCTTGCCATACAATCCTGTTAGGGGGCCGATGAAAGCCGCAGGAATCCCTGCGATAAGAATCCAAGACAGAGCACTCGCTCTATCCTTATGTGGAACACTTTCCATGGCTGTAAATCTTAAGTATTGCAAAAATGATTGGTGAAAGCCGTATAAAAGATGACCAAGTGTAAATATAATAAAGTTGTGATGATATAAACCAAATGATATGACAATTGACCCCAAAATACCAATGCTCGTACCCGTGAGTAATCCTCGTTTCCTTCCAAAAACACGCATCAAATAAGATGCAGGAAATAAGCCAACCAATGTTCCAAAGATAACAAGCGATAGCGGAAGAGCCGCGCTTTTTGGATCAGAAGAAAGAGTTTGGCCAGCTAATGCACTAACTGCCATGATCATAATACTTCCCACTTGAAAGAAGGTTTGTGTGATGGAAAATAATCCGAGTTTAGTAATTTTTTCTTTCATAACTTAAAACAAAAATTTCATTGCTATATTGAGGTTTATTGGGATACTATTTTTACGATTTTAATATTTGTTTTATTTCTTTGGTCACTGAAGATTTTCCTAAAAAGACATTGTCTTCTGCTTTGGCTATTTTCTCTCTAATGCCTAACTTATCATAAAACTGATCTAAGACGGCTTCTTTTAATGTTTCTTCAAACCACATTTTCATTTGGTCTTTTCGGTTAGATTCAAAGTATTGATTTTCGGTTGTAGTCTTTTGGTAGTCTTGTATTAAATTCCAAATTTCTTCAATGCCCTTGCCATCAATGCTACTGCAAGTTATTGCGCGAGCAGTCCATTTTGAATCAGGAGGAGGGAACAAATGTAAGGCGGATTCGTATTCAGCCCTAGCTCTAGTCGCAAACGGTTCGTTTTTGCCATCAGCCTTATTGATCGCAATCAAGTCTGCCATCTCCATGATCCCACGTTTGATGCCTTGCAGCTCATCGCCAGCTCCGGCAAGCATCAGTAACAAAAAGAAATCTACCATGGAATGCACTTGTGTTTCCGATTGCCCAACACCAACAGTTTCTATAATAATTACATCAAAGCCAGCCGCCTCACAAAGATAAACTGATTCTCTTGTTTTTCTAGCTACTCCTCCAAGGGAACCACTGCTAGGTGAAGGACGAATAAAAGCAGACTCCGATTTCGAAAGGGCTTCCATTCTAGTTTTATCACCTAAAATACTTCCTTTGGTTCTTTGGGAACTGGGATCAATGGCAAGGACTGCAACCTTATGCCCTTTTTTAATAAGATACGTGCCAAAACTTTCGATAAACGTTGATTTGCCGACACCAGGAACACCTGTGATACCGATACGAATACTTTTTCCTGAATGGGGAAGTACTTCTTCTAATATACTTTGTGCTGTATCGTTATGATCGTCGCGGTTACTTTCGACGAGAGTGATGGCCTTGGAAAGAAGAGTTCGATTCCCTTCTAAAATGCCATTTGCCAATTCGGAAATCGACATTTTTGTTTTTTTATGGCTTTCCCTTTGTTTGGTGACGTAAGGGCTAATTGAGGGAGCCGCCTCTACACCTGGCATCACGCTCATGGCGCTCGGTGAAGGGGACAGCTCCTCTGATGAATCTTTTTGATTAAGCGACTCTCCGTTCATTTAACATAATCGTTAAGATTTGTTTGGCGGCTTCTGATATAACGGTTCCAGGTCCAAAAATTGCTGTGGCACCAGATTTATATAAAAAGTCATAATCTTGTGCTGGAATCACACCACCAACAACCACGAGAACGTCCTCCGCACCCAATTTTTTTAATTCTTCAATTACTTGAGGAACAAGTGTTTTGTGTCCTGCGGCCAGAGATGAAACTCCTAAAATATGAGCATCATTTTCTACAACTTGTTTGGCGACTTCGGCTGGTGTCTGAAACAGTGGCCCGATATCCACGTCAAAGCCCATATCCGCAAAACTTGTTGATATGACTTTCGCACCACGATCATGACCATCTTGGCCCATTTTTGCGACCATGATTCTCGGCCTACGACCTTCCAGTTTTGAAAATTCATCAGCAAGTCCTCGAGCTTCTATAAATCCTTTATCTTCGGATATTTCAGATGAATAAACGCCGGAAATAGATCTTATCACAGCTTTGTACCTTCCAAAAACTTTTTCCATAGCAAATGAAATTTCACCAAGAGAAGCTCTTTTTCTAGCGGCATCGACGGCTAACTCAAGTAAGTTTCCATTTCCTGTTTCCGCACATTTTGTAATCGCATTTAAAGCGGCTTCCACAGCAGAATTGTCACGTTCTGCTTTCATTTTGTTGAGTCTGCGAATTTGAGATTCACGAACGGCAGTGTTATCAATGTCAAGGATGTCAATCGGTGCTTCTTTTGTTAGACGATATTTATTCACACCGACAATAATGTCTTTTCCAGAATCAATTCTTGCTTGTTTGCGTGCAGCAGCTTCTTCGATACGCATTTTAGGAATACCAGTTTCAATCGCTTCTGCCATTCCACCTAACTTTTGTACTTCTTGGATGAGTGTCCATGCCTTATGAACCAAATCATGAGTGAGTTTTTCAACGTAATGTGAGCCACCCCAAGGATCGATGACTCTGTGAATATTTGTTTCTTCTTGCAAATATATCTGTGTGTTACGTGCTATGCGGGCAGAAAAATCAGTAGGTAGAGCTATAGCTTCATCCAATGCATTTGTGTGCAAAGATTGCGTATGTCCGAGTGCAGCAGCCATTGCTTCAACACAAGTTCGCCCGACGTTGTTAAATGGATCTTGTTCAGTGAGTGACCAGCCTGAAGTTTGGCAATGCGTACGAAGAGCCATGGACTTTAAATTTTTTGGTTTGAATTGGTTTACAATTTTTGCCCAAAGCAGTCGGCCAGCACGCATTTTTGCAATTTCCATAAAATGGTTCATACCAATGGCCCAAAAGAAGGAAAGCCTTGGTGCAAATTCATCTACGTTCAAACCAGATGCGATACCTGTTTTTAAATATTCCCATCCATCAGCTAAAGTATAAGCAAGCTCAAGATCTGCTGTGGCACCAGCTTCTTGCATATGGTATCCAGAAATAGAGATCGAGTTAAACTTTGGCATATACTTGGACGTATAACCGAAGATATCCGCTATAATTTTCATGGAATGTTTTGGTGGGTAAATATATGTATTTCTCACCATAAATTCTTTTAGGATATCGTTTTGTATTGTGCCAGCTAACTTATCTTTTGTGACTCCTTGTTCTTCTGCGGCGACTATATAAAATGCCATGACGGGAATCACAGCACCGTTCATAGTCATAGATACAGACATTTGATCGAGAGGGATCTGATCAAACAATATCTTCATGTCGAGTACTGAGTCTATAGCAACTCCTGCTTTCCCGACATCACCTACAACTCGTTCGTGGTCAGAATCATAACCTCTGTGAGTTGCGAGATCAAAAGCTACAGATAAGCCTTTTTGGCCCGCGGCTAAGTTTCTTCTATAAAAAGCATTGGATTCTTCGGCTGTGGAAAACCCCGCGTACTGGCGGACTGTCCAAGGTTTATTAACATACATAGTTGAATAGGGCCCACGTAGATAGGGTGTTATGCCTGCCGCGTAACCTAAATGTTCTAGGCCTTTTAAATCTTCATTTTCATATCTGGATTGGATCGGAATGCCTTCTGGTGTTTGCCAAAGAGACGTAGATTTTTTGTTTGGTGAAGATTCGGGTATTTGAAATGAAATCTTAGTAAAATCAGGACGCATATAATTTCCTTATAACCTTGCCTGTGCTTTTTCCATAAACTCTATCAGGTTTCGTTTTAAATGGATAAAATCACTGATACCTTTTTCTTCGGCTAAGCCAATGAGTTCTTTCGGATAACCGGCAATAATTGGCCAAACTTTTGGGAGATCTTTTTTGATTTGGTCTGCAAATTCGGGTAGGAATTTAGTATATTCTTCGTCCGAGGAGCATAACACAACAATATCGGCCTTTGCATTTTTGGCCGCAGAGATTCCATCTGTTATTGAATTAAAGCCAGGATTGTCCAAAATTTCATAACCTAAACACCCAATAAAATTTGAAGAAAATCCTGCCCGTGCCTTACGCATATTTAAGTCACCAATGGTCAGTAAAAATACTTTCGGTATTGGCTTTCCACTTTCTATGTGTTTGTCGGTAAGTACTCTTAATCTATCAAAATCATATGATAGGCGCAAGGGTAAAATGCGTTTGAATTTCCCATTGTTTGGAAATTCTAATAGTTTTTTAGTTTCGGCAATTTTTTCACTTAAATCAGCATGCCTTTCTGTTGTGAGAGGGTATTGGTTAGTGCCAAGTAAGGTTTGTTTTTTTGAGGCAATGGCCTCTCTTTTTTCTTTGGCTGAAATTTCAATCGCCGACTGGATCACGCCTGTTTCTAAAGCATTTTGAAATCCACCTAACTTTTCTATATCTTGAAATCCTTTCCAGGCAATTTCACCCAGTTTATAACTGAGATTTTCAAGATAGTAAGAGCCAGATGATGGGTCTTCTACCTTATCTAAATAGGCTTCATGTTTTAGAAGGAGTTGGGAATTGCGTGCAATTCGTACACCAAATTCATTTGCGTTCGCATACACTTTGTCAAATGGACTAACATTCACAAAGTCTGCCCCACCGAGCACTGCAGACATTGCTTCCGTTGTGCCTCTTAATATGTTTACATAAGGATCGTAAGCTGTATAGTTCCAATCAGACGTAGATGCATGAATGATGGCAGGTGAGATATCGCCTAGTCCTTTTTCAAAAGTATCTAAAATCTGACTCCATGTTAGACGGAAGGCTCTGATCTTTGCGATTTCCGTAAAATAATCTGTACCAATTCCCATCCAAAACCAAATTGATTTTGCCGCAAGGGAAGGGGATACTCCCGAATCCACAAGTGCATTCAAATATTCTAATCCCCATGCAAGAGAATAGGATAATTCTTGTGATACGCTGGCACCAGCATCACGTAAATAATAAGAATGAACGCATATAAATCGTTCGTTCCCAGTGGAACTAAGTGAGCCTAAATTTGATTTTACTTTATCTTCCGTGGCACCATGCTCACCACATAACAAAGCAGTTCCAAGTGGGTCATAGTCGAGAAAAATTTGTTTTGAACCTTGAGCGAGAGAACGTATCTCTTTCGCAAAATCGGGTGTGCGGTTTGCTATTGATAAAAAAATGGATGTAGTTTTGAGATCAATACCATTCAATAACTTTGGTATGTCCATGGGCGAATTGATCGGAACACCAAAAGATTTTCCACCTTCTGCATGGGATACAAAGAGTAGGGAGTTGACGCCTGCACTAAGAGCAGTCTTTGCCTTTTCATTCGCTAGGGTGAGTGAAGCGTTTTCGAAGATGGACTCAGTGATGTTCCAACCTCTATCTTGTTTCTTTATATTCGGAAGTTTGAATGTAAGATCTGATTTTCGATAAAACGGCTCTATAGTTAAACCATCTTCCGTTTTCCACTGAACCTTTTCGTAAGGTGTTCCTTTTAAATCTTTTACGATGGTGTTTTTCCAGTCTTCGTTTGTGATTTCTGGAAATTCTGAAAATAATATTTCTTCCAATCTAATCCTCGACCGTTTCGTAGTCTTCCATATATCCAGGGAAATCGCCGAGTCCACGAATGAATGTGAATTTAGCAGGATAAAGAACAAGCCTTCTTGCAGATTGTTTCCATGTTCCAGAAAGCAATGTAAAGGGAGTGGCTACAAGCCAAGCAGCTGTTCCAAGAGCAGTGCCCGCAAGTCCAACGGGTCTTGCGAGGATGACGTCGAGGAGCATTTCCCCACCGCTCGGTACTTCTCGAGCCTGAAGGTTGAATGTGCAAAGGCAAACTAAGAAAAAGATGGACATGCGATGTAATAGATTCATATAATCAAACACTTGGTTTCACTTATGATAAAATCCATGAAAGACCATACTGTAAAGTAAGAATTATGACAAAAGAAATAGTTTTATTTGGAATCTTTAGCGTTTTGCATTTAATCGTTATTTGTACGATCACTCGCGAAAATTATCTTTTTTTACCCTCAAAGATCCTCCCGATCCTTCTGCTTATCTTCACTCTGGGAAAATCTTGGACGAACCTCGCTAAAAAAGGAAAACTCATCCTTATCGCATTGGTTTTTTCTCTCTTCGGGGATTCCTTTTTGGCACTCCCAGGTAGTGGTTACTTTGTTCCTGGCTTAGGTTCCTTTCTCATTGCACAATTGATCTATGCTTATGCTTTTTCTTTGGGCTCAAAACCACAGTGGCTATACTCACTACCTTTTCTTCTTTTTGGACTTACATTCTTTTATTTTTTAAGTTCCCATTTGGGAAATTTGTTAGTACCCGTTTCGGTTTATATTTCGGCGATCTGCCTTATGGGATGGAGAGCGGCAAGTCGAGACGCAAATAGGAAGATTTACCAATTGGCCTTGTTTGGGGCCTTAGTATTTATGCTTTCTGATTCCATCATCGCCTACTCAATGTTTTTAAATAGAGAATTGAATCGAACCATTGCATCCTTACTCATAATGATTACTTATTATTTAGCCCAAGTGATGATTTTTCAGGCAACTGTCTTGGAAGAATTGAAACACACAAATTCGAAAAGTACTTGAAAACATTAAGAGGATCCGTCAGACTATGAGCGCATCCGTTAAGGAATCTTAAACATGAAGTCCCTAAAAAAAACCACATTCATCGAAGCCGTGGCTGCGGCAATTGATCACGAAGTCAAATGTTTCCAATTTTATCTCAGATTATCCGAACAACTTCCCGAAGGCCCTATTCGTGAATTGTTCAGTCAACTTGCGTTAGATGGTGATGAGCATATTAAGTTCATTCGCGAAGTTTATAAAAATGCGGAAGGAAAAGAACTGCCGAATTTGAAACAGTTGAATGAGATAGAAAAATTCCAATCTTCAACTATGCTTAAACTTATGGATAAGTTGGATCGAAATAAAAATGTCGAAGTTAAGAGTGATGAAAAAAAAGCTCTGGAACTTGCTGTTCGCGAAGGCGAAGACGCGCGAAATTTTTATGCTATGATTCGGAACAAATTCCAAGATCCGAAAATCAATTTACTCTTTCAAAAATTAGCTAACTTCAGTGAGGCGAATACATCCTTGATCGAAGCACAAGCAAGAGCCATGGAACAGGCATTGCCTGCAGACCAAGTTTTTTATTGGGAAGATGAGGCATTGCTTGCCCAAGTGACACAAGAATCAAAACCTCAAACCAAAAAACCTAGCCAGCCTAAGGCGAATGTGGCTTCTAAACCAAAAGCCAAGGCAGCAACCAAAAAGAAAACAAAGCCTGCTGTGAAACCAAAAGCAAAGGCACAAGCTAAGAAAAAAGCAGTCAAAAAAGCGAAAGTTTCTAATGTTAAAAAAGTAAAGAAACCTCTGAAAAAAGCTGCCAAAAAGGCCAAACCAGTGGCTAAGAAAAAAGGAAAGAAAAAATAGTGAAGTATACCGTTACCCATAGTTTCCCCGTTTCTATAGAGAAGTTGTTACATGCCAGAGAAGAAAGATACAAACACCTAGACCAGTTTCCTGATTTAAAGAATGTCACTCTTATGGAAGAAAAAAAAGAGGGGAATATCATCACACAGAAACGCAAAGTCAGTTTGGACGGATCTATGCCAGTGGTCCTGCAAGCCGCTTTATCTGATTTATCCCTTATAGAAGAATCCACTTTTGATTTGTCAACTAACACGCATGTTTTCAAGATTTCACCTCCTGGCAAAGACAATGTTTTTGTGATCAAGGGAAAAAGTGTTTATAAGGAAAGTGGTGCTGGAACTTCGGAAAGAAGTTATGATGTGGATGTTGTATCCAGTTTGCTTTTTGTTTCTCCAATCGTCGAAAAAGCGATAGAAGAAATCCATAAACATAGTTTGGAAAAAGACAGAAAATCCATAGCCAAATTTTTGGGAGTCGAAACTTAAGGAAGAAGTGAATTCTTCTTCCTCTCGCCTACAGTCGATCCTTGAATTGAACTTGTCCGTTTTCATTATGGGAAACGTGACATTGTTTGCTAAACTCCTGCCTTTCCCTGCGACTACCATCATCTTGGGGAGAGCGAGTATAGCCTGCATTTTTCTCGCCTTATTCCTGTTACTTCGGGCTAAGTCCTTAAAAACAAAATCTTTCAAAGATTTTTTAAAAATCATTGGAATTGGAGTGTTGTTTGGTGTTCATTGGGCGACATACTTTCATTCCATCCAAGTTTCTACAGTGGCAATCGGTATGTTGTCTTTGTTTACCTATCCCGTTTTTACAGCCATTTTAGAACCCATTTTTAGTGGGAATCGAGTTGATCCCTTTTCGTTTGTACTTGCTCTATTTGCGTTTTTTGGTTTGGCGATCATCATACCCAGTTTTCATTGGGAAGATTCTTCGTTTCAAGGAGTCATTTGGGGTTTAGTTTCTGCAGTGCTTTATTCTTTGCGAAATATTTTGACAAAGGAAATGCATATTCATTATTCGAGTGCTCATTTACTTTGTTTGCAATTGTTTGCGACATCTCTCATTCTAATACCTTTTTCTGAAGGTTTGGTTGCTATGATGACAAATCCCACTTACCTTTTGTATCAGATTTTACTTGCAGGATTGTTCACTGCTTTTGCGCACACATTATGGATTCGCAGTTTTTCAAAACTAAGCGTTGTGACCGCTGGAATTTTTTCCACCATTAGTCCTTTTTATGGAATTTTATCTGCTTGGTTTTTTTTAAATGAAATACCTCCAGAGCGTCTTTGGCTCGGAGGGGGTATCATTTTATTTTGCGCCATAATGGAAGTTATGCGAACTAAGAAATTAGCTAAGACGGCAACGAATTAATATTTTAATTTGTAGGGCTATATTTGGCTAACATCTCTTCTAAAATTTTGGAAGGGGTTTCGAAATATGGATGGTCCCTAAAGATTTCCTGGTAATCTAACCTTCGAAATTCTTCGTATTCACAATGGATTTGACTCATTTGTTCTTTTAATCTTCTGACATGGGGCATAGAAAATCGAGGAATCTTTGGATCTATCCAACCATTGTTTTGAAAACTTTTCATTTTTTTAGAACAACGGCAGGGATTTTTTTCATTTATTAATCCGCACTGATCATCCATAAACGTATACAAATCTTTGCGAGCTCTGCTGAGTCTTTTCCGAAAAGATTCATTTGAAATTCCAAGTAAATCTGCACTTTCCTTATCACTAAGTCCCATTAGATCGCCAAGTATCAATGTGATCCTTTGCTCTCTATCCAAACAAAGTAACATTCCCAAAGTACATGAGGCTTTTGCTTCAGCCACTAAAATTACATTTTCTGGGTTTGATAGTTCGTTAGTTGGAATTTCTATATCTGGCATACCCTTTAGTTCTTTGGCATAACCAGAAAACCCAGTCGTAATTTCTTCTAAACGTCCCCTTTTGCCATTTAACGCGTGATTGACGGCAATCCGATACGCCCAAGTTCTGAAACTGGCTCGTGTTGAATCGTATGCTGCAAGATTTGTTGCGATTTTTAAAAGGACTTCCTGTGTGGCATCTTCTGATTCTTGTGGATTCAATAGGATCCGACGAATGACATTGTAAATCCAAGTTTGGACATTTGAGAGTAGGGATTCTAAAGCACGGCGGTCTCCCGTCCGTGCCTTTTCTACTAGTTGGATTTCATCTAGTTTACTGGTATTCATTAGAGTGCTTGTCGTTCGAACATTTCAAAGACCAAGGTTTGTTTCATCAATGCGAAAAACTTTTTCCCCGTTTCTGAATTTTGAAGATTTTCTCCTGCTTTATGACAATCTTCTACACTTTCCCAGTACAAAAGATCCATCATAATTCCATCCTTTGTGATGGACTTAAAGGCTCGCCATGCTAGGAATCCTGGCTGGGTTTGTAAAAGTGGTAACATCAACGAGCGCATCTGGTGGTATGTTTCCATATTCTCGTTTCCACATTCCACCATTGCAATTTCAATTGCTGTTGATTGGGGTAAACTTTCCAGGGTGAGTAAATCTTGGCCTTGTACTTTTAAACTTTCTAACATAATTGGTTTCTCCTTCAAAAGGATTTTTTTCCTTTATATAGGATACCCAAGAAAGGGAGGTTTGTGACAGCTTGGAGAGGAAAAAATTCTATATATTACAAAAATCCTGCGCCACCGATAGAAGCGGAAATCCTTTCTGGTTTGAATAAAATTTTTAATAAGTCAAATCATTCCAGAAAGATTGTAGCGGATAGCGGGATCGCCTAATGGAAAGTTTGCGAAAAGGGGAATCCATTGGCGAGGCGCTCTGAAGGAAATTTTTCGAAAAGACTAATTGATCCACTTAAATGTCAGCTAAGACTCGTTCTAGTTTGGCTTTCACTTCTGTAGCGATCGCATCCATTTTGGAATTGTTGATCACTTGAGTCATGATCATAGGATCAAAAATGGAGACTACCGTTTTGCCTTCTTTTTCATAAACAATCACATTACAGGGAAGTAATAAACCGAGTTCCTCTTCAGCTAACAAACCTGCATGTGCTAATTTTGGATTACAAGCTCCGAGTATGGTATAATTTTTAAAATCCACATCGATCTTTTTTTTCAATGTGTCTTTCACATCGATCGTAGTCAGAACGCCAAATCCTTCTTTTTTTAAAGCCTCTGTGACTTTCGAAATCGTATTTGAGAAAGAATCATTTGTGGTTTTGGAGAAGCCGTAGTTCATGATGGGGAACCTCTGATTTCCAGAGATACCCCATGGGGTATGTGGTCAAGGAGATTTTTCTTCTTTCGGCAGTGTTTTCATTTCTTGAACGCTGGGTAGTTCTTTGGAAGAATATCGAATTTCACCGGTAGTGTTTAATAGGAAGTACCTTGGCAATTCGCCCGTTTTTAATTCTTCAAAGCGATCATCTGTCATCATGGAGCTAAAGTCTTGGTCAGAAGGGACAAGATTCAAAAGCACGTAGGCTCCGAGATCAGGTTTTCCTTCCCCGCATTCGAGGCCATACATTCCATCGCATCTTTTTTTGGTCACAGAGAGTAATATCAATTTCCCTTCTCTTTGGGCCTGGGAAAAAGCGAAGGATTTGTTATGACCCCAGTAGAGGCTTTCACTTGCCAATTGGTTTAAAAAAATATAACCGTAAACAAGGAGTAAGATAAAGAGGGGCATCGAAAGGAATCCGATGAGATAATATACTTTATAGTATTTTTTCATATAGTCCGCATTGTCGTCATGATAGGATTTTGCAATTTATATCGCTAAAAACTATTTGATAGACTATGGGGACCCTGCCAATTCGAAAATAGGAAAGGATTCCGATACTAAGACCAGAATCCCTTCGATATTAAAATATTTACGTCTGAGGTTTTGGATTTTGGCTAAATTTACCTTTTTGTGAGTAAAGATAAACAAATGCTCCTACACCTAATACGAGTAAACTGATTCCGAGTAAGGGACGGAAAAATATCCATGCAATCGCAATCGTGACAAAGGAAAGAGAAAAAGCTAAAATTCCCGCCACAAGTGAAACTCCCATTTCCAAAATACCGCCAAGAATCGGGATCCAACCGCCAGCCGCGGCAATAGGACCAAATAACAGACGAAAGCCGAAAAACATAACTAAAAATCCAAGTACTCGGACAATCCAAGTTCTTGTGACATTGGCATCTTGGGCTTCTTGGAACATGGTCACAGCATCTTTGGAACCAAAATCAAACATGAGTATGCTTGTATCTCTTTTGGTTTTGTAGGAATTTACCGTGCTACCATTTAACAGACCAATAATGGATGTTGTGCCTTCCATAGAAACTTTGTGTTTGATTTTGATATCACCAATTTCAGGAGAAAGTGGATTGTTTCCTATATAAATGCCACCATCATGAACTTTTGCTTTGTTTCCAAATTTTGATTTAAAACGATTGATACTTCCCTGGTCATAAGTTAAATCATCGTTAGCGGAAATCGATGCGATCAAAGCATCAGAAAATTTTAGGTTCCCAAGAGATACATCATTTGGACGAATCACCTTATCCTCGTAAGGCATAGGTGGATTGGAATGATCTTTCGGATCGTTAAATTGATTTGAATTAATTTCTGAACTCGACCATTCCTTTTCATAAGTATAAGTTTTTTCTGCCTTTTTGTCTTTGTCCTCTTTAGTATTTTCGCGCCATTGGTACATCTCAACATTTCTATCTAGAACTAATGCCGCGACTTCAACACCAAACTCTGCATCGGAGATTTTAGCACTGGCTTTTGTATCTCCAGTGGCATGTATCAATTTTCCATTAAAAGCGGAGATACTTTTTGTAGGATCAATGCTCACAACTTGTCCGGAGCCTTCTTCCAAACCCTTAGCAATGTCTACGGCACAGCCTTCATTGTTGAATAAAATAGGAAAAGATGCAATCAGTAGCACGACACCACCAACCGTCCCCTTTAAACTTTCTGTTAAATTTCCGAGCATTGTTTCTCCTTTAGATCGCTATGATTAAAACTCGCAAAACTCTAACCGAGAAAATGATTCTGGAAAGTACTTTTTTAGTTCCGAAAAAAAACTACACTTCTGGATGCATCGCTTCAAGCTGACATAAATTAAAGTTATAAGGCTCGGAGCATCATTATGGAGATTTGGTACACAGAAAAATTGGAAATTGAGAAAGGACGGGCGGTCAGCTACCGAGTTACAAAAACATTGGAGAGTCTTACCTCTCCGTTTCAAAAAATAGACATTTTTGAAACCCAGGCCTTTGGACGAATGTTCACACTTGATGGTGTCACTATGGTAACAAACAAGGATGAACATTCTTATCATGAGATGATTGCCCATGTTCCGATGATGAGTCATCCCAATCCTCAATCCGTGTTAGTGATTGGCGGAGGTGACGGTGGAACGGTAAGAGAGGTTTTGAAACATCCATCGGTCAAAGAAGTAGTACTTTGCGAAATCGATAAAGCCGTCGTTGATATCAGTTATAAATATTTCCCAGAATGTGCGGATGCCATGAAAGACAAAAAAGTGATCCATTATTATGATGATGGTGCAAAGTTTGCTCGGGAAAACAAAGGTAGGTTTGATGTCATTCTAGTAGATTCCAGTGATCCTGTGGGACCTGCAGAAGTATTATTTAAAGAACCATTCTTTAGAGATATGGCTGGTGCTTTAACAAAGACAGGTATCATTGCCACCCAAGCGGAATCTTTTTGGTACCATGGGGATGTGATCACTTCCTTATTTGAATTTATCCCAAAGATATTCCCTGAATACGGATATTATTATACAACGATACCAAGTTATCCTTCTGGAATCATAGGCTTTACTTTTATGTCAAATACGATAGATCCATATAGCATTACACCAGATGTCAGTCGTTTGCCGAAAGGATTAAAATATTATAGCCCTGAGATGCACAAATCCGCTTTTGTCTTGCCAGAATTTGCGAAGGCTTTTATCAAGAGAAAAGGATAACACAAACATGGCGAAACAATTCTTTACCAATCACATATTTGTTAGTTGTTGGGAAATAATTGTTTTTGGCTTAATTTTTGTTTTAAGTTTAACAATTTCTTCTCCTGCTTTTGGCCAAGAAGTCGAAGCGATTCGTTTGGAACAAGAAATAGAAGTTCTAGAAAAAGAAGGAAAAAAAGACCAAGCCGATTTCAAACGCACCCAGCTTTTACAAATTAGGAAAAATAACTTTGCACGACCCAAGCCATTTGAATACCAAACAGGAAATAATGAGCCCCCCGTATTGCAACCGTTTGACTCGGGGACAAAAGTTCTATTAAAAGGATTTTGGGAAGTCGGTTTTCGTGGGAATCTTTCGAACGGCGATTTTCGTTCAGGGCAGGACTGGCTCTTTGACTCACCAGAGACTGCGATTCAGGCTGGAAGTTTTTATATGCCGAGAAATTATTTGGGCTACCAAAATCAGTCCGTATTGCCATTGATAGAAGGTCCCAAACGGATTCGATCAAAAGATGGTGCCATTCCAAGTTTACAAATTACTTTTATGGCAGAAAACAGAAAGTGGAGTATTGAATATTCTAATACACCGATAAACGGTGCCTACGACCACAATGCTTATGGCCTTGGTTTCCAATTTGCAAAATACCAATCTAGCTTTCACATGAATGACCACCGTTTGGCGGTCAAAATCCATGAAAAAGTCGATAAATTATTATGGTTTTCTTGGGATTTTGGGATTAGGGCAGGTGGTTGGAAAACGGAGTCTTCTTTTTTATCCCCAACCTTAAACCAAACGGGGGACTTAAAAGAAACTGGAAAGTTCCTCGCACCGAGTACTGGATTTCGGTTTTACGTTCCGATTATGGATTTTGGTCGCATAGAACTCGGATCTGATTTATTTTATACACCGGTTGCGTCTTTAATGTATGAAAGACGATTCATGAGAGAAGGTGGTATAGATAGTTTTGGCAATCGCATACAGGGATCCCAAATGTACAAAATAGAATCGGATCACCCTGCACCTATGACAGTTGGTGGAGCTGATGCGACGGCTGTTGTATCTTTATTATTAATGCAAAATCACCGGTTTAGTTTTGGGTCAAAGGTGACAGGTTATTCTTGGATCGTAAACGAGTCACAAACACCGCGTTTTACGGCGGTCGGGGATTCTTTGTCCTCCGCGATCATAGACTGGTACAAAACATCTGCTGTATATGAAGCAGACGGAAATGGAGAAAGATCCTCTCGTTACTTTACTGTGACGAATTTTTTTATAGGATATAATTATGTTTTTTAATGAATTGCGCTCACTTTTCATTGTATGTCTAATTATGGCGCTTAATGGGTGTTCCACGGCACTTCGTTTATACAGGCCTTACCCATTAGAAAAACCGTATGAATTAATCAAAACACAGCCAAAAATTTCTATACTGACTCCTGATTCTTTAGCCAAAACGATGGCAAGATATGAACCTTATATTTTCAGACTTAAATCAGTTGATTATCTAGGCGTAGAATACGAATTGCAAAACGAATATGGAAATCTTCAATATTTAATCAAAAAAGAATTATCCATAAGACCTGAAAATTATCCTTCCTTGATTCGTGATGGAGGTAGAGTCGAAGTAAAAGAATTTATTCTAATCTCTGAAGATCATTGCTCTTCAAATTTAGTGAGAGTAAAAATGCGGGCAGAGATTCAGATTGGCAAAACAGCTGTTATTCCTTTTGAATATGAAGATGAAATAAAATCGCATGTGACAGACTGTTTCGCTTTAGGAAGTACAATAACCATAATCCCATTGATATGGTATGCTCCTTATGTGGGATTTAGAGGAAATCGAGAAGATCAGCTCAACCAATTGGGAAGAAATGCACTAGAGTCATTTTTTTCAGTTTTGGAAACTAAGAGTGGTTATGTCAAAGCCAGCGCAAGCGAAACGATTAAAGCACCTATCATTCTCAAAGAAACGCCTCCCGATCCAAAATTGAAACAAATTATGGAGGACCTATAAAATGAATCTCCATTTAATCAAAGCTATATTACTCTTCATAGGCATGGTATTTTTAACAGCATGTCATTCTATGGAAAAAAAATATAATTATGGGAATCCATATTTACCAGCACCTGCATTTGATGAAGAGGATCCCCAATTTGAAGAAGGGGAGCCTGTTTGGTTATTGGATAAGGCGGGGCATTATATTTTTTCACTTCCCTCCAAATTAGTGTTATGGAGCTGGAAAATGGAAAATCACGATCTTTCCGAAGAAACAAAAACGTATCTCAAAAATTATATCCGCGAAAATAATTTGCGGGATGTAAAAGTTAGGTTCAACCAATACGCACCCGTTTCGGAATGGAAACGATTGGGCAAAAATGAAAATATCAATCCATTTGCCCGGTATACAATTGGAGTCATTTCACTCATCTCTTATACCTTACTTCCCGAACGTTTGTTAGCAGGCCTTGTCGGTGGTGATCATTACAATCCATTTACAAATACCATCAACGTTTATTCGGATTCGGCTCCTGTACTCATTCACGAAGGTGGACATGCCAAAGATTTCGCACAGAGAGAACATCGAACATCATACGCGGTGATTCGAGCAGTACCGATCGTTGGACCCTTGTACCAAGAAGCCCGGGCGAGTGATGATGCCTTAAATTATTTTGCGGAGAAAAATGATAAACAGAAATTGGAAGAGTCTTATGACATTTTGACTCCCGCCTATGCCACGTATGTCGGAGGTTCCATAGGAGATATTTTTGTTAGACCTATTACAAGTTTGACTGTCATACCCGGCCATTTTTATGGCAGATACAAAAAAAGATCAGTTGATGATCAATTGTATGATCGTAATACTAAAAACCCACTTAAGGAACCAAGAAGTAAGTGAGTTCTAATTTTTATAAGAAATTCGAATCTCGCAGAGATAAATTAAAATCACTGTTATGCGTAGGGATTGATCCTGAATGGGAAAAATTACCTCATGATTGTCAAAAAAAAGAATTCCCACTCTTTGAATTCGCAAAGGCGATTGTTTCATCTACTCATCCGTATGCGGTGGCATGGAAACCGAATGTTGCTTTTTTTGAAAGGTTTGGCGCCAAAGGGTTTAGCGAATTTGAAAGGTATGTAGCCTATTGTAAAGAAGTAGATGTAAGTATCCCCATCATTGCTGATGCAAAGAGAGGAGATTTAGCAAACACAGCAAAAGAATATGCTAAATATTATTTTGAAACTTTGAAAGTGGATGCTTTGACAATCAACGCTTATATGGGAAAAGATACAATTTTACCCTATTTAGAGTTAGGTGGGTTCGTTTTTATACTTTGCCTTACGTCCAATCCATCTTCAATTGATTTGCAAAAATTGACACTCAAAACTAAAGATGTCTTTTTATACGAAGAGGTATCCGATTTTGCCTCGAGATTGGAAGAAGAATACCCAGGCCAAGTAGGTATCGTAATGGGTGGCACCCATCCTTCCGAATTGTCTGGCATTCGAAAAAGACATCCAAATTTGTTATTTCTGATTCCTGGCTTCGGTGCCCAAGGCGGAAGTTTAGCCGAGATTTATACTGCTTGTGGAAAAAATGGCATCATCAATTCTTCAAGAGGGGTCACTCTGCTTTCCCGAGATAGCGATTATACAAAACTTGCTATAAAAAAAGCTACAGAAATCAATGAGGAGCTGGCTAAACTACTACGCAATCCTGTCTAAAAAAAGCCGAAGAGGTTTTTAGTGAAGGAAAAGTTAGCAATCATTGGGACTGGAATATCAGGTTTGGGCTCTGCCTATTTTTTGCAAAAAGAATATGATCTGACCATTTTTGAAAAAGCAAGTTATATTGGAGGACATACTAACACAGTCGATGTGGAAGAAGATGGGATTCAAATCCCTATAGATACCGGATTTATTGTATTTAATCATGTCACGTATCCAAATTTACTGCGCCTTTTTAATACTCTAGGTGTTCCTACAAAAAAATCTGACATGTCGTTTAGCGTGCAGTATGCGCCAACAAACTTAGAGTTCTGTGGTTCAGGGCTCGGCGGACTTTTTGCCCAAAAGAAAAATTTATTTAGTCTGAAATACATTCGGATGTTACTTCAGATCAATCGTTTCAATGAAGATGCTCCTAAGATTTTAGAAAATCCTAAATATGATGATTGGGATTTGGGTCGATATATGAAAACGGAAGGGTATGGGGAAGATATATTAAATTATTATCTGGTACCTATGAGTTCTGCTGTTTGGTCAACACCTCCGGATTTAATGTTAAGTTTTCCTGCGAAAACTTTGATTCGTTTTTTCTATAACCATGGTTTTTTGGGTCTTAGTACGCAGCACCAATGGTGGACTGTCGATGGTGGTTCGAGAGAGTATGTAAAACGGATCGCCAAAAATTTTAAAGATAAAATACGATTAAATTCGTCTGTAAAAGAAGTGATTCGAGAAAAAGAATTGGTTCGCGTGGTATTAGAAGATGGAACATCTGAAGTATTTAATAAAGTAATACTTGCCACTCATGGACCTACTTCCGTAAAACTTCTCTCAAATCCAGAACCGCTTGAAAGAGAACTTTTACCACTTTTTAAATACCAAAAAAACATTGCCACCTTACACACTGATACGAGCGATATGCCAAAAAAAAGATCGATATGGTCAAGTTGGAATTATAAAATTGTAAGTGATGAAAAAGGGAACAAACAACCATATACGATCTATTGGATGAACCAATTGCAAAAGGTATCCAAAAAGAAAGATTATTTTGTCACGATCAATGATCCAGGAAGAATCAAAAAATCACATATCATTAGAGAAATCGAATATGAACATCCTTTGTTTTCCGTGGAATCAGCTAAAGGGCAAAATGAACTGCCTAAGTTAAACGAAAAAGGTCCCATTTATTTTGCGGGGGCTTATTTTAGATATGGATTTCATGAAGATGGTTTTTTATCAGCAGTGAACGTAGCAAAAGCGATATTGAAGAGAGACCCTTGGACTTAAATTCTAAAATATATCATGCCTTAGTTACGCATTCTCGAACATTTCCTATCCGAAACCATTTCACTTACAAAGTGGGGACATTTTTATTGGATTTGGATGAACTAGATGAATTAAATAGATCTGTTTGGTTTTTTGGCAAAAATTCCTTTTCTTTGTTTTCATTTTGGGACAAAGACCATTTGCATTTTGGTGAGGGTAGTCTCAAAGAGCAAGTGTCGGCTTATTTAAAGGCTTCTGGTATTGATACAGAAATTGCAAAAATATACCTAAATACAAATTTACGTGTTCTTGGTTATGTTTTCAATCCTGTCTGTTTTTATTTTTGTTTTGATAAAAATGGGAAACAAGTGTGTTCCATAGCCGAAGTGGGGAATACATTTGGAGAAATCAAACCTTATATCGGTAAGGTGGATCATAACGCAAAAGGTACGATATCAAATCCAGAAACTTATTTAAGAGTTAAGAAAAATTTTTATGTATCACCTTTTATTCCCATTGATTCGGAATTTGAGTTTTTGCTAAACTTTCCAAAAGATACTCTTCATATCGGTGTCAATTCTTGGGAAAATGACAAACGTGTTTTAACGACAGCATTTATTGGAGAAAAAAAATCATTTTCTTCCTGGAACTTGTTTATTCTTTTTTGCCGATATCCATTTATAACAGTCCAAATAATAGTTTTGATACATTGGCAAGCATTCCGTTTGTGGACCAAACGATTGCCATATATTAAAAAAAATGAAAATTTAGATCACCAAACAGGAGTCACCCTTGGAGAAGTCAGCAAACCAGTCTCTCTTGCAAAATTCGATTGAGAAAGAAATTTACAATCAATTAGAGACAATTTCCATCGGAAAAAAATACGCCTTATACCAAACAATTTTTTTTAAGGCATTAAGTAAGATGAAACGAGGTTCAATTCGTGTGATCCTTCCCGATGGAACTCAAAGTTCTCTTGGAGATCCAGATTCCGATTTTGAACCTAAGTTCCATTCTGCGATCATTTACATAAAAGATCCTAAGTTTTTTAAGAGATCTGTGTTACACGGCGATATAGGATTTTCTGAATCATTTTTAATGGGTGAGTGGGAAACAGATTCCATAGAAAATGTAGTTTCTTGGTTTATATTGAATGTTGATGATTCACCCAGTTTATCTGGGGCTAAAAAAAAGTTGTTTCACTTGGATTTGTTTAATTTAGGAAATAAGTTCCTACATTTCCTTCGTAGAAACTCACAACGCGGAAGTAAAAAAAATATTGTAGAACATTATGATTTAGGAAATAGTTTTTATAAGTTATTCCTTGATCCGACTATGACATATAGTTCTGCTTATTTTGAAAATTTGGATCAAAGTTTAGAGGAAGCACAAACGGCCAAGGTCAAATTGTTATGCGAAAAATTGCGTTTAACAAAAGATGACCATCTATTGGAAATTGGAAGTGGGTGGGGATATCTTTCGACTTATGCTGCTAAAAACTATGGATGTCGTGTTACTACCGTTACACTTTCAGAGGAGCAGTTTAGATTTGCTTCGGACAAAATCAATAGAGAAAATCTGGGGCATTTAGTTGAGATTCGTATCCAAGATTATCGTGATATCAAAGGAAGTTTTACAAAAATTGTTTCTGTGGAAATGTTAGAAGCTGTTGGGGATGCGTATTATGAATCTTTTTTTCGTAAATGCCAAGAAGTTCTCACACAGAATGGACTTATGGCTTTGCAAGTGATCACAAGCCCTGATTCCAGATTTAACTCTTTCAAAAAAGGAATAGATTTTATCCAAAAGCATATTTTCCCAGGCTCACTTCTTCCTTCTATTGGCAGAATGAATGAAGCGATAAACCTAACAGGCGATATGCACTTGTATCACATGGAAGATATGGGCTCTAGTTATGTAAGAACGCTAAGACTTTGGCTAAAGGCCTTTGATGAAAATCTAATGGAAGTTCGAGAGCAAGGATATAGCGAAGGTTTTATTCGCAAATGGAGATACTATTTGGCATATTGTGCTGCGGCGTTTCAAATGAAAAATATCAGTGTCGTACAATTGGTATATACTCGGCCGAACAATTTGCACCTAAGTTAAGGAATATTAAGTTCTTTGTAACATATAGACGAGATCAATTTCTGGACTTGAATAACCCATGGATGTCATAGCAGCTATGATTTGGCCTCTGTGGTGAGTTCCATGATTGAAGACATGGGCAAGAGCAGCTGAATATGGAATGGATGCAGGAAAACCTCTCATAGTTGTGTAGTCCAAGGTGTTTGGAAACTCTGAGATTTGATTTATAAATTTTTCCCATAGGGAAGATTGGTTTTTTAATATTTCACCTAATGTTTGTCTGTTGGATTCTATTTCCGTATCCAAGTTCATAACCGGCGATGAATTCTCTGCAAAACGAGAATACCAAAGTTGATCTGCGACTAGCAAATGATTTAAGGTTCCGTGAATTGATTTGAAAAATAAACCTACATCTTTGCGGTAATCTACTTCTGAAACACCACCTAAATGTATGTACAAATGTTCCAAAGACCAGGTATGGTAACGTGCAAGGATAGCCAGATGATTTTTTAATTCCATTAATTGACAATTTAATAGAATGCGATTCTGACCGCAAATCGTTGTGAAAAACGGATTGCCAAACTCAGAGAATTCTTCCAAGGTTTGCCAATGAGAGAAACTCGATCCGTATTCGAATTTAATGAACCAGTTGATAGATTATGGCAAGCAACGACTGTGTATGAAGTACTTGTGCATTGGCTTGCTGATGAAGTTCGTGGTCGTCCTAAAGAAGGTGGTGATTTTTCTTGGACTTGGCATTTGGGTATCGAAGGCAATTTCACATCACATGGTACATATAAAAAAATCATTCCAGGAAAAGAGCTGATTATGGAATGGAAAGACCATCCGGCAGGAGATATTTTTCTTCAGTTAATTTTTGATTCTTTAGGGGATAATAAGTCCAGTTTAACAATTGTCAACGGGGGATTTCCTAACTCAGATGCCTTTAACGTTTGGTTAGATGGGGCAAAAGACGGTTGGGACAGCCAAGTGCATAAATTGATTGAATTTTTAAAAGAGAATCCTGACTTTTCCAAATTTCTAAAAAAACCTTGATCTCTCGCGCCCTTCTAAAATCCTGGTAAAAGTAAAGGTTTGACGAGGAGGGTCTGCGATGGAATATCCCGAACAAGAAACCTACTTCCAAAGGCTAACAGATATTACTGATCGTGTAGCGATGATGAATAGTCATTTTGATGCGACACCAGAAATTGATATACCTATGTTATTCGAATTCTATGAAGACATACAAAGTCATTCTTGGGAAAATACAGAACGTGAGTATTATGATTTATTTACTAGTTACTTTACATTTCATGTTAAGACAGTAGAAGAAGTCATTCAAGAAGCACGAGAGATTCTGAATCCTGAGAATCGTGAGTATGTTAAAAAGCTCGTTCAATATGTAAAACATGCGGATGATTGGTTTTTAGGTCTTAAAAAAAGACGAAAAGTTTTAAAAACACAGGTTGCATAAATCTGACTCTCCGGGGAAATCCGGAGAGGTTTCTATTCCAATTGCTTTACTTTTTATTGCTATTCTACATTCTAAACTAAATGAAAAGGCAAACTTTTCTCATCTATCCTGTTCTTCTTATTATACTTCTATTTTGTATAGATCAGTTATTTAGAATTCCATACATTCAACTATTAACAAAACTTGATCTTACGCCTGTTAATTATACGGCCAAAAATGATCTTTTAGAAAAAATAATCCAGAATCAGACAAAACCAAAAAATAAGAAACTCATGTTGATTCTTGGTTCATCTCGGTTATTGTATTTTGATGCCGATGATTTAAATGCTTTTTATCCTGATTGGGAAATTTATAATTTATCTTCAGCAGTTACGACCCCAGCATATTATGATTATAACCTAACAAAGATATTGGATGCAGGCATAAAGCCTGATTTAGTTTTGATGGAAACCGATCCAAATCAGTTCAATCAAAATTCTATTTTTAAAATTTCAAATTTAACTTTTAGTTTTGATCTACCTTATGTATTAACGAATGCGGATCTTTTCGGGAAAGATCATTTATCGTTTTTTATAGGTCGTAGACTTTTTGCTGTTGGAACCTATAAACCATATTTGGATCAAATGTGGAGAAATTACACAAATCCAAATTTACAAGGTTTTCTTTCCATGAGACAAACTACCTATGATCACATTTTGAATAAAAATGGTCATGGGCTTTCACCTATTGATAATTATGCGGAGAAAGATGCGAATATGTTGGATTTAACAAGCCATAGAACCTTAGATTGGTTATTCGCTTCTTATCATCCAAGTGAAATGCAATTTGCTTTTTATGAAAAAATACTCAGTAGATTGGAAAAAGAAAAGATAAGATCGATAATTGTTTGGCCCGTTTCCTCTCCTAATTTTGAAGCCCTGGTGGAAGGACAACCTATGGTGAAGTCTTGGGAAGAGAGAATTGATACGACTTCTACAAAGTTTGGTTCACCCGTTTTAAAACTTAAAAAAGACCCTAACTATTCTTGCGCGGCTTTCGCCGACGGAGGTCACATTGCTAAGGAATGTTACCACTCTTTGATGCGGGCGGTTCAATTAGAATACTTTCGACGTTTTGAACCGGCTCGTTTATAAACTGCGTACCACAAAGTGGTAAGTGCCCATGCACTGGACTTTCTGTTTCTATGAGGCTACGGTAACGTTCTCGTTTTTCGCCTTCTTCCGCTTTATCAAATCCCCTAATCGATGTTAAAGGAGAAGCATTCGAATAGGCGGCCCATGCCACAATTGTTTTTGTCGGGGTAGGAGAACCAGTTGTATTTTTAACTGTTCCCATATTTTGAAATTTGTTTGAGATAGAAGATGCGCTCAAATTGGATGCGACAACAAAGGCTGAGCCTGTAGTTAAAGATAAATTTCCAGTGACTGAGACAACTGGTGTTGATACTAGAGAACTTAGAGAAGATTCGAAAGGAAAAGCCGCGTAGGCGGCACTCAGATCGATTGTATTCACAGTCGTTTTGTCGGATGCGATTTGTTCTACATTGCTAAAAGCGACGACACCACTCGCTTGGCCAAAAAATAACATAAACGTTCTAAAAAATATATCTGGATTCGTAGAGCCAAGGTAAGTTGCATTATATCTAGTAGATTCTTGAAAAACAGACATGAGTTGGCTTGCTGAACCCGCACGTATGCCTGAGCTTGCACCTTGCACTGTCTTTCGAAAGAAGGTATTTTTTTGTGCCTCTGTTCCGCCAGAAATATCATAAAGATAACGCATGTAAGCATAGGCCATTGCATATTGTTTTAAAATGATGGAAGAGCTCGAACCACTATTCCAGTCGAGAAGGGAAATCCCATTGCCACCGCCAGAACATCTGGAGGTATCAGATCCATTAAAACAATTCAGACGAAATGATTGAGGTCCGAAACCAGCGATGTCACTTGCCACTTCACTTGTTCCTTCGTTGATCCATGTATCATCATTGGCACGAGTGGCATTCATATAAGGATAACGAATTAAGTGTTGGAATTCATGGGCGGCTGTGGATGCAAAGGCTTGGGGATCACGCGGAAGGCTTGCGATCAGTTCCTTGCCATCCATATATAGAATTTCGCCATAGTTTGATCTAAGAGGGGCGGCTGTGCCATCCGTAAAATAGTTCACAGGATCAAAGTATCCGGCCACATAAGCAGAGTTAGTTGTGCTATTGTCGCGAACGTCTAATACAAGTATGATAACTTTTCCATTTTTATCTATGTCTGATGGTGCACCAAAGGCGGAGACTAACTTAGGATAGGTTTGGTCGTTGAATTCTTTTGCAAAAGCGACTAAGTCATAATTTACATAAAGACTTCTTTCTTTATAAACTATTACATTTGTTTGGTCACTGACTAAATCAACTGCCACACAATAGGAAGATTGGTTTTGGAGATTTCTAGCCCAAATGTCATTGCCCGTTTCACAATTGCCTACGTTGGATATTAAATAAAGGGCAGCTATGTCTCGTAAGCGATTGTCTTTTTCCTTTTGAAGGTTAAAAATGTCAGAGGTACCACAAGAGGTAGTCAGACCTAAGAAACAGATGGACATAAGCAAGGTTTTCATATGCTTATGAAATGAGGTTATCATATGGTTTCATCTCTAACAAGGAAAGGATTCTTACTATGTCTCTCTTTACATAGCATTTTTTTCCAATTTCCGTTAGTTGCCGTCGATTTCCATGGTTTGTATTTTTCTGATTTTGTTACGACGGAGAATGGGTTTTTAATTGTAGGATTGGAATTAAAAAAAGGAAAAAGCAAAGATTCCTTTCAGGCGCAAGAATTGCGTTATCACAAAGTGAAAGGCTGGGAAGAAGTATTGTACCTGGGCTTTATTGAGCAGGGTGGACCAAACCAAGTGGTTCTTAGCCCAAATTCTTGCCAAGTGCGCGCAAGTGCCTCCTTTGAAGAGAAAAAAGGCTTGGTGCGTCGATTTGATTGCACTCACCTATCTTTCCCTCTGGTGGAGATGGAGACAGGCATTTTCCTCGAGTCAAGTTTGTTTGGCACAAAACAAAATCTCAAAATGTCTGTTTTTGCTAAGGGAGTCTCGGATGAGCCGGTGGCCCTTTCGTTTCCATTGCCAGACTCGAAACAAGGGGAAGGAATTTGGGGATTCCATTTGAACGGAATCAAGCAAACCAATCCCATTCAAATTTGGGACAAAACTGCAAACAAATGGGCGCCCTTTCGCCAATTTGAGCCGTTCATTGAAGGAAAATCTTATCATGTCTACCGCTGGAAGCGAACCTTTTCTGATTGACCAATGACTTAAGTGCCAAGACCCTCGATTTACGTGAAAAAGATCAGAATTGGGGTGATTGCCGCCGCTGGAAAAGGAACGAGAGCCTACCCTCGGACAAGTTTCATCCCCAAACCTTTGTTCGTGATTGAAGGAAAAAGTATCCTTCATCGTAATGTAGAACTTCTTTATAAAACCTTCGGCGTGGAAAAGGTTTATATCCTTGTCGGTCATCTTAAGGAACAAATTTTAGAAGAAATTCAGACGATACGTCTCGCATTACCAAAGATCGTAATCGAAGCGGCACCTTGGACTGAAAAAGGTTTAGCTTCCGATATTGCAAGCCTTGAACCACACATACACGAACCCTTCTTAACCATATTAGGTGATGAATATTATTTTAAAACAGACCACGAACAATTTTTAAAAACCATCAAACAATACCCAAAGCTTGCTGCATCCATTGGTGTTGTTAAAACTTCCTTACTTTCTCGCATTCGTAAAAATTATTCTGTTGAACTTACGGGTGATAAAATTGTAAATCTCGTAGAAAAACCAGAAGATCCACCAAATCAAATTTTAGGACTTGGGTCTTATCTTTTTACACCACAATATTTCGAATTTTTCAAAAAAACTCCCGCATCACAAAAGTCAGGCGTCATAGAAATTACGCAAGTGATCGACAAAATGGCGAAAGAGTCAAGTGGCGGAGTATTTGCCACCACCCTTAGCTGTGAATACTTTAACATCAATTCGATGCAAGATTATTATCATGCGGTTTATGAAGTCAGAAACGATTTATTTTCAAAATTTAAATGTTCACTAGTAATCCCGACAAACAATAATGAAAGATCAATTACAGATGTGATCGTGGATTTCAAAAGTAAATTTCACGAAGTTTTGGTGATTGATAATGAATCCACAGATCAAACAGTGGAACTTTGTAAAAAAGAAAAGGTTAAGGTATATACCTTCCCAGGCGACGGAGATCCGACTAGGCTTGGTGAACAAGTAAGGAAAGGCATCGAACAAGCTACAGGTGACATTATTGTAGTCGTATCACCAGATGGGTCATTTCGTTCTAAAGATTTTCCGAAGTTGTTAGAATACATGAAAGATTCTGATATGGTGATCGGTACAAGAACCACAAGACAAATGATCGAACAAGGATCAAATTTAGGTTCTTTTTATCGTTTGGTAAATTTACTTATGGGTAAGTTAGTAGAAGTTTTTTGGTGGGGCCAAGAACCCCGTTTTACAGATGCAGACTGCCATTTTTTTTCCATTTGGAAAGAATCATATTACCAAGTAAAATCTCAGTTAATCACACATGACCATAAATATGTGGTAGAACTTATGATTGAAATGGTTCGCAGTCATATGCGATGCATTGAAATCCCAGTATCCTTTTTTAAACCTGTAAATTCCAAAAAGCATACGTTTGGTGCTATGCTTAGAGATGCTTGGGGTGTTTTTAAATTAATATTAATGAAGAAGTTTTTTGTAGGAGAAACAGAAGAATGACTAATAAAGTTTTAGTAACTGGCGGATGCGGATTTTTAGGATCTCATGTTTGTGAGCTTTTTCGTAAAGAAGGTTGGGATGTTGTTAGCTTTGATAGCATGACAAAATATGAATTAAAAAGAACCGGTTATGGTACTGATGCTACAAGAGATTATAATTGGAATTATCTAAAAAATTTAGGTGTAACAATGGTTAAGGGAGATATCCGTAACTTAGAACATTTAATGGATAGGACTGAAGGTTGCGATTATATCATCCATACTGCGGCACAACCTGCTATGACAATTTCTTGGGAAGATCCTGAATTGGATTTTTCGACTAACGTAATAGGTACTTTTAATGTATTGGAAGCCGCAAGAAAAAGAAAACTACCTGTTGTAAATACTTCTTCGATTCACGTTTATGGAAACTCAATCAATGATTCCTTAACCGAAGGCAAAACCGCCTATGAAAGAAATCCTGTAGAAATTCCAGAAACTCACCCTACTATGGTAGGTCAACTTTCTCCACTCCATGCATCAAAAATGAGTGCCGAACATTATGTACGGTCTTATACCGATATGTATGGAATTAAAGGTGCAAGTTTTCGATTTACTGGGATTTACGGGGAACGTCAGTTTGGTGGCGAAGATCATGGTTGGGTAGCTAATTTTGCGATCCGTTCTTTTTTCGGATTGCCACTTCGTATTTTTGGAACTGGAAAACAAACTCGTGATATCATCCACGCGGCAGACGGTGCACAATCTTACCTTGCTTATTTCAAAAACCCAATACCTGGTGTTTATAATATTGGTGGTTCAAGTGCTCACAAAATTTCACTTTTGGAATGTATTGAACTGATCGGTGAAATTATGGGTAAAAAACAAGAGATTCTTTTTGAAGTGGAAAGGCCTGGCGATATGAGATATTTTATCTGTGATATCAAAGAAGCTAAAAAATTCGGCTTCACACCTAACATCAAACCAAAAGAAGGTGTCACACGATTACTGAAATGGATCGAGGCGAATAAAGAAGTTTTTAACATTGCTGGAAAATAGTATTTCAAAATGAAAACCCTTGTCGTCATACCCGCTTATAATGAAGAATCAACAATTGAAGAAGTTGTAAGAGGGGCAATCAAATATGCAGACGTATCAGTTACAGATGATGCTTCAAAGGACAAAACGCCTGCTATACTAAAGTCATTACAAATAGAATTCCCTAATCGACTTTTTGTGATACGTCATGATAAAAACACCCATATCCCAAAAGGTGTCCAAGATGGGATGAAATTAGCCATTGAGAAAGGTTATGATTGGGTGATCACAATGGATGCAGGTCTTTCACATGATAGCGAACGCCTGAATGATTTTATAAATTTTGAACCTTGTGACCTAGTGATTGGGAGTCGCAAAGAAACCGTAAATGTCCCATTTTTTAGAAAGGTAATTTCTTTTATTGCTGCAAGAGTCATGAACTATTGTTTGTCGAAAGGCATATTTAATATTTTGGGACCCGGCATCAAAGATTGTACTTCGGGTTATAGACGTTATTCGAAAGATGCATTTACAAAAATTGCAAATTACCCTTTAGAATCAATAGCTTTCGATTTTCATATGGAAGCATTGAGTATAATCTCGCTAAACGGTGGTTCTATTAAGGAGCTACCTATAAAGTATATTTATTCAAATAGTTCTTTTAATTCTAGAGTTTTAAAACTCGCCATTCAATTTGCCAAAAAACTATTATTTAGAAAGTTTCATTTGATACCAAAATACCCGTGAGAACTTTCTTTTTATCTTTAAAAGCGAAGGTCGTTTATTTATTTATCATCCTGTTTTGTTCCACCCTTGGTTTAGATTATTTAATTTTTGAAAAATTTTATTTTTATTTTCCAAATGAAATGGAATGGGATTCTTCGCCTTGGTATAATTTTGCGAGCCTTCGCCGTACGTTAAAAGAAGAATCAAATTCTAAAAAAGTATTGTTTGTTGGAAGTTCGGTAGCTCTATATTCGGTGTTGCCTCACAAAATGTTTGCAGATACAAACATAAAAGGGCACTTTTATTCTCATGTAGCCATGGCTCCCTCTGATTTTTATTATTATAAATCAGATATACAAAAATCAAATCCATCTCTCGTCGTATATTTGTTAAACTTTGCCGACTTGCAATGGGAATATTTGGATGAGAAAGATGGGAAATTAATATTCAATGATAGAAAATGGATCGATGAATTTTCCGATCGTTATCCAGCCAAAACTTTTTATCCGAAAGAATTTTATGATGATTTTTCAAGTAGTTTAGATAAAAAACAATCAGTTCGACTGATTTCAAAATATCTTCTCTATGTGAATCGATATAGATCATTCTTTTTTGACCCTATCGAAACTTGGTTTGAAAATCATTTCCGCAGTGGTCGCAGCTTCCAACGTTATGCGGGAAGTATGCCTATTGAGGGGATCTGGTCAAAGGGTTGGACAAAATCGGAAGCTACTTTGCATTGCGAAATGAACAGCGGTTCTGAAGACTCCATTTTCATTTTGAAAAAAAATACCATCATCGATGTTTCCATTTTTAAAGAAAATAGTGAATTATTAAATAAACAAGGCTCTGTCCCATTAGCAAGTGTAAATCTCAATTTTGATAAAACTGGCTGGATCAGATTCCCTTGGGAAAAATTCGAAAATTATTCATCAAAAAATATGATGATCAAATTGAAAATAAAACAGGGCATGGGCACAGCTAAGGAAGCTAACATATATCATAAGGGTTTTGATTTTCCCGTTGGTGTCCGTCTATCGCATTATTTCTGTAAGACTCCAGATTTTAATGATGTTTCATATGTTCGGGAATCTTTTTATGATGAAAAAAGATTTTCTGAAATGAGCGATTCAGTTTATGATGAAGATTATAAACAGCGAATACTTGATGATGCCGACAAAAGGCCTGAACTTCGAAGATTAAATACTTTGCATATCAAAAAGCGTGAAGTCAAAGACTTGGTTTTTGAACCATGGTTTGAATTTAACAGAATCAATAGTTTAAGTGAATACTTTAAAGAAAAAAATATTCCATTTATAGTCGTGTTATCGCCAGAAAATCCCATAGAATCTAAAACGTATGTTGATGGAAGATGGTTTGAAGATTTGCGCAAATATTTATCCGAGAATCTTACAAAAAACGGACAAATGTTAGTTGATCATACAAATTCAATTTCAACAAAACAAATGTTTTTTGATCCACATCATTTGACTTATGATGGCGCTCTGCTTTTTAATTCCCTATTGGAAAAAGAAATTTTAAGATTAATTTCGGAGAAAAAAAATGAAAAAGATAAATAATGGTTTGGAATCGTTTTTTAGATTTTTAAATGCTAGGCCCATCCTACTTTTCTCTGCCTACTTCTTGCTTATTATTTTTGTCTCACTTGGTTATTGGCGAAAATATGAATGGAGTCCAAGTTCCATGGTAAACTTTGGACGTCAATTCGCCTTACAAAATGTAGATGAAACTCCAAAGGGAGCCATTATCTTTCTTGGAGAAGAAGCTGACTTAGGTGCTGGATATGATGGACAAATTTTCTATTATTTTTCTCGTTCCCTAACTAATTTTAGTTTTGATTGGCCAAAGGGTTTTGATGAGTCATACCGCGCTCCGAGGATAGGGTATCCATTCTTAATTTCCCTATTTGGGATATTCGGAAAATGGGGATCAATTTTTGGGATGTATTTTTGGAATATAACTTTGTGGGTGCTCTCTTTTTTTGCACTCAGATCTTTGTTAGATGATAAAAATAAACACCTATCAGTTCTATATTTATTTAGTCCATTTGCATTGGGAAGTTATTATGTATTGGTAAGCGATTCAGTTATGGTTTCACTTGTTATCATCGCTTACTATTTATTTCGAAATGGGAAGTACATTCCATTTGTTTTGTTATCTAGTTTGGCTATCCTTACTAAAGAGCCAGCATTGTTTTTTCTTTTCCCATTAGGATTGTTTGCTTTATATGAAAAAGATTTTAAGAAAATCGCAGTTATCACTGCCACACTTATAATCCCTATCACATGGCATTTGTATTTATCATATAGATTTCCAAATTGGCGAGCATCCCGCCTAACTGATTTTATATTGCCGTTTGAAGGCATGATTTCTTATGCTGAATCAATCTTTTTCACTTTAAATAATCAATTTGATATAAAAGCTTTGGCTAGACTTTTTTCGAGACTACCTTTGGTATTTTTATTTTTTATGGGAACATTTCTATGCTTCACAGGCAATCTAAAGAGAGGATGGCATTTTAGAATCGCATTGCTCTTTATCATGTTTATGATCGGCACTGCAGGTTTTTATCACTTCTGGTCTGTCTATGAAAACGTGTCTCGCATGTTTACACTTTCCATACCTATGCTGATTCTTTTGGCAAATGAAGATGAAAGAATCGCAAAATTTGAATATATATTCTTAACAATCCTAATACTTTTTTTGTTTTTAGTTAAAGTATTGTTTATATCTAAAACTTTGCATTTCCAAATTGGTTTATAAATTAAAAATTGTTAGCTGAAGGAATTTTGAAAGTTTTCAAAGCTTCCTCGTTCAATTTTTGAATTTCATCCGATCTAAAGGTGACTTGGCTTCCATCAAAAAAATCCAGAATGATAAAATCATTTGTATTTTTAGATAAAATTTCTTTAAGATCGATAAGACTTTTTATCGATTTGCCATTTACTTTTTCTAAAGTTACTTGATGCATAGAATGATAGGATTGATTGCCTGTTAATGGTAATACCTGTGAAAGGATTAAAATTTTTCCTTCGTCATCCGTTTTTGCTATATGGTGATAGTCATTGAGATATAGCAAGTGTTTGTTGACTCGCGCTCTCCATTGATTTCCAAATTCTGTGAGATAATGTTCCGATAATTCTAAAAATACTAAGCCACCTAATATTAAATAATGGGGCTTTGTATTTCTTGTACTTCCGAAGGGAATTCTTATGGCATTTTGATTTAATGTTCTCAGTTCAAAATCAAATTCCATTAATTTACGATTTCTTAATATTTTAATAGGAAGTTTGATGTCTTTTGTTTTTCCTATGTTTTCATTGGCATGAAATAGAAAGGAAATGAGTATTTTCCCATATTTTGGATGATCAAAATAACCCTTTGGGTCAATCTTATACCCTGCAACTTCAAGAATGATATCTTCGACTTCTAATTTATTTTTTTCATTTATGGCGCTTGGATAAATTTCAGCAATGATAATACCTTGGTCTTCTTTTTTGACTCCATAATACTCTCTTGTGGATTTTTCAACTAAGGGACGAAAACGAAAACCTTTAAAGATTGTACATGATTCTTTCATTTTACATTCTAAGAATTGTTTTATCATAAAGCCTGGAATCATCTTCCCATTGTTTTGTGAATCTTTAAAAGAAGTTAGTAATCCTTGAGGAATCCTTGAAGATTCTTCGATAATGAGTTCACCAATGCCTTCTAATTTTTCTTCGGACTGAATTTCTATATAGGGAAGCTCAATATAACCATTTGAATAGGTATCAAGATCTAACTTAACACTCCTCACTTTTTTTTCGCCTAAGTTTCTATACTCTTTGTAGTCTAAGACTAAACCTTGTGCTGGTAAAAAGTTATCGGTAGGGAAACTAACAGTATTTAGACCTTTTGAAAAATCGGAGTCTTCTACTTTTAAGAGGGCTAATCCTAAATCATGATCCATTTTTATGATACTAGCCGAATAATTTTTTAATGAATGAGATTTGTTAATTTCAATGTTAGTCGCAAAATTAAGAGATTGTGTCAAAGTTAAAACGAGGCCATCACCTACATAAACACCATAGGAACGTCTAGTTTCTGGATTTTTGAATCTCCAAGGTTGAAGGAAATTTGGATATTGAACGGTTGATTTGATTTGGACAATGGAATTGTCATCATTTGTCAATGGTATGGATTTAGCCGTTAGTTGGTCTGAAATAAAAATAACAAAGCTTAATAAAATTAAAAATAATTTATGATAGGTCATGATTAGTTTCCGCTGAGATTATAGGATTTTTTGATTTCCAAGTCTGAACTTAGAGCTTCTTCTCGATTTAAGATCAATGGAATAGGGATGTCTTTGAATTTTAATACCACAAATTTTGCTTTATTATTTTGAAGTTCCGAAATGAAATCTTTCAAATTTTTAACAGATTTTCCATTTACGGATTGCAATATCATATTTAAATAATAGTCAGCTGAAGAGTTGATAGGATGAGAAAATTTTCTATAAAAGATTAATTCTTCAGTATTAATATCTGTAAGTTCTGTTAATCGATTGAATCTATAGAGAAATTGACTTCCGCCTTGCGTTTGATTTGTTTTTGCCCAAGTTTCTAACAAATCTCGGTTTAAAGGCTGAAACACAAGTCCTGCAAAAATATAAAAAGGATAAGTAGAGTCGTATCTTGCCCTCAAATAATCTAAGGAAGGCATTTTTTTAGCAGGAAATTTTAAGGAAATTGATTTCCCATTTCTAATTATTTCAAATTGAATGTCTTCCCCTGCAAATTTATTATCTACAATTTCTGCAAAGTCGATTCTAGAATCACCATTAAAACTTACAGTTCCATTTTTAGCAATTGGGAAACCATCTATAGAATAGATAAGATCTCCGGATAACAAATGTCCGTCGGCAGAACCACCGCTAAGTACTTTTGAGACAAAAACTCCGCCAATATTTTCTGGTATTTTCGAATAAGTTCTTTGTGAGTTGGAATAAGCGGGTTGATAATGGATGCCAAGCTCCACATAACCATCATAGGTCCCATCTTTAATATCTTTTAAAAAGTGATCTATAACATTTGTAGGAATTATATAGCCGATACTTTCACCTTTAGTGGATGCTTGGAAGGCAACTCCAACAACTTCTCCGTTTTGAATCGCAGGCCCACCAGAATTTCCGGGATTGATAGCGGCATCAACTTGAATTACCAAATGACTATCAATCTGTGAGTGAGCATATGTAGATTGTTCAATTCTCGAAACAATGCCTCGGCTAACGGATATTTTACTCCCACCAATAGGGTATCCAACAATATCAACGGGACTACCTAATTCTGGAATTGGTCCGAGAGAAAATGATTCGCTTTCATCATAAAATTGTATTGATTTTGCTTCTAAGACGGCTAGATCACAATCATGGGCAACAAAAAGTGTTTTTAATTCATACCACTCGGTTTGGTTATTTCTTTGTCCTTCGATAAATTTCGCATTTGATATTACATGAGCATTTGTTAATATTCGATTTTCACCAATAAGAAATCCAGTACCTGTTGAGGCAGTCACATTTCCAGAAAGCCAGGGTGAATAGGGGTCTTGGGCTTGTGAATAGACCTTGATTTGTACAACGCCTTTTTTAATCCGATCGATCGAATTTAATTTTTGCCCTTGGTTTTGTACATCTTCAGGAAAAAGAGGTAAGCTTAAAAAAATTATGCTGGAAAATAGAATCGAAGAAAACAAGCTACTGACTTGGACCTTCATGAGTTTACTTGAACTTAGTATCACCGGTATCACCGCTTTTTTTTCTGCCATAGCAGGTATAGTCTCATTCAGCAAGAATCCACGTACGCCTATGAAAGTAAGTTTTTCTATAATGGCAGGACTGATTTTTCTAGGGAATCTCGGCTTTATCTTAGACTCTACTGTTTTTCAGTACCATTTTTTAGAAAACCCACATACGGCGCCCACAATTTTAGTTTTCTTTATATTTTCACTCTTGTTATTCGGACTACAATTCCCGACATATTTTAGAACCTATCCCATTTTATCGGTATGTGTGTCACTTCTCTTTGGTTCTGGCTCTACATTGCTCTTAATTGACTGGGCTCTCTCAACAGAAATGAATCCACTCGCGAGTAGGATACTTTTGATGTATTTTTACCCAGGGTTTTATGGTTTATCATACACCTTGTTATTGTTAGTTGTTTCACTTAAATTAAGATATAGCTTTCCTGCGATCACTAAATTCATTTCGTCTGCGTATTTAAGTGTATCTCTTGCTTTTTTGGCGACGACTCTCCTTGCGTTTCATTCCGATATGATTCCAACAATTGAAAAATACTTTTTACATTTTTTTCTATTCAATGATATTGCATTTATTTTTTGTTTTCTCGCGTTTATGTTTCATTATTCATTCTCGAGCGATTATCTCACTCATCCATTTTCTTTTATTTTCGAACGACAAAGAAAAATTTTTGAATCCTATAGTGATGTTTCTCTTAAAGGATCTAGAGAATTGAAAGAAAAGTTATGGAGATTGTACGATGAAAAAGGTTGGCAAGTTTTTATGGATTCTTTTTGGTTCCAGATTCTTGTAGATGAAACCTTGGACAATGCTCTCGAACATGGTGGTAAAAGGGGCGAGGATACTATTACGGTTCATGTGTTTGAATCAAAAAGGTTTATAGATTTTTATGTAATTGATCGAGGCAAAGGATTTAATCCTCGTTTGGTGCCTAGTCCATTGGATGTTGAAAGAAAGAAAGTCGCCTCTGGAAGAGGGATACATATTTTAAAAAGAATATTTATTGTAAGGTGGAATTTTTTAGGTAATGAGATAAATATTCGTATAGATAAACTTAAAGGGGGAGAGTGGAGTATCTCCCCAAATGAATTTCAGTGACCTTCAAATTCACAAATAGAATAAATATTAATCCCATATTTTTCTTTAATTCTTTTTGCGCCACCTAGATCTGGTAAGTCGATAATTGTTGCACATTCATGAACTTTACCATGCAACTTTTGAATGAGTTGAATGGATGCTTCTAATGTACCACCTGTCGCGACCAAATCATCCATAATCAATACTTTTTCGCCAGCTTGTATGGAATCCACATGGATCTCTACTTGGTCTTCACCGTATTCGAGAGCATATGTTTGAGAAATAGTCTGACCTGGTAGTTTTCCTTTTTTACGAATGGGAACAAAACCAACGCCGAGTTGAAACGCAAGAGCAGCCCCAGTAATAAATCCTCTCGCATCAATGGCGGCAATTTTTTGGATTTTTTCATTTTGGTAGCGTTCGACAAACATGCCTATGGTGAGGCGAAATCCTTCTGGATCTATTAATAAGGAAGTAATGTCACGAAAGAGAATCCCTGGTTTTGGGTAATCTGGAATGGTTCGAATTTTTGACTTAACGATGGACATATAGAAAGTGAAATTCCAACTCATCCTCGTGACAATAAAAAAAGGCCGGCGATTGCCGACCTTTTAGGCTTTAAAAGTGCAGAGAAATTTATCTCAAATTTTTTAAAGCGAGTATTCTTTCTTCCAATGGAGGGTGAGTTGCGAAAAGAGAAACAAATCCACCTTTGTTGGATGAGATTTTTAAGGAAGCAAGAGCGGCTCCTCGTTCGTCTTCAGGTTGGTCCACAAGTTTACGAAGGCTTTCTAATGCAGCAACCATAGACTCGCGACCTGCCAGTTTTGCAGCTCCTGCATCTGCACGGAATTCTCTTTTTCTTGAAAAGAAAGCAACTGCCATAGATCCAAGGATAGAAAATGCGATATCAAGAACTATCGTCACCACAAAACGTACGATATGCGCCATCTCTTCTTTAACCGCATTCGCAACAAGCATGGCAATGATTCTCGAGAAAAACATTGCGAATGAGTTAACGACACCTTGAATTAAAGTAAGCGTCACCATATCACCATTGGCAATGTGGGAAAGTTCGTGGGCCAATACTCCTTCCAATTCTTGAGAATTCATGCGCGTTAGTAGTCCAGTGGAAACAGCTACAAGAGAGCTTGATTTGCTAGGTCCAGTTGCAAACGCATTGACCTCTGGCGATTCATAAATTCCAACTTCTGGCATAGGTAGATGTGCTCTTTGTGCGAGAGATTGGACTTTTCTATAAATCTCCATCTCTGAACTAGAAGCATTTTTCGGATCTATGGTTTTCACACCCATTGTCCACTTTGCCATGTATTTAGAGATTAGAAGGGATACGAATGAACCCGCCATACCCCATACTAAGCAGAAGACAACTAATTGTGTGAGATTAACACCAAACGCTTGGATGCCGAAACCGAAGTATCCGAGCACGCTTGTCACGATCGACACAGTGGTCATCACGAGTATATTTGTAAGTAGGAAAAAACCGATTCGTTTGATCCAGGTCATAGAAGCTTTGTTCTCCTTATTGGTCTTGTATTCGAAAATACCTGACGCTAATCATTAGACAAAAATATTTATACCTATAGCGAACATTATTTACAAGTCTTTTTGTAAGGAATCAGTTTGGTTCTTTTTTGGCCAATCGGTGTGTAGCTAAAAATAGGATTCCGAGTAATAAATATGCCAATGGGAATTGCCAATTGGAAAAAAGGGAAAATTCATTCAAGATCGCATTTCCGGATAATTTGTACGCATGGATCCATCCCAAACTTGCAAGGCCTGCACCCACCATTGCCCAAATTGCCGATTTTAAAAACTCTCTTTCTAATAAATAAACGATGATTGCCGACCATACCATAGAAGACAATAGAAAACCTTGGGAAAGGGAAAGCACCCCGGCCATCGCATATGGTAAAAAGGGAGCATGGATATTTATATCTGATAAATAAAAGTGATGCTCGGTTTTTACGCCAGCATCTGCCAATACGGATTGCAAATTTCTATCTAAGTATAAAAACACATTTTGAAAGATTAACACAGCCCAGCCAGCTAATGCTGGTAAGAGGCCGACAACCACAGCGGGTGCGTGATTTTTTGGTGTGGCTTGGAAAGCTTGCGCGGCAATAACTATCCCTATCCAAAGTACAATGGCCATGCCAGCCTCAACGGGTACTATCGCCTGCAAAAGACCCATGAGCCCGAGAAAGCATATAACACTCATAAAAATACCGTTTAACACCGAATAACCGTGTTTGGCACCGAGACCTTTCCAGCCAGGGTGTCCGATATAGATCGTCGTCGGAAAGGGTGAGCCAAAAAGAGTTCCAAGCAATGTGCCTGCACCATTCACAAGAAGCGATGATTTTGTATCAAAATGATCACCCGAAGCCTCGGCTGATTCAATATTTTGTAAAGAGCCGATCACATTAAAAATTCCCATAGGCAATATGACAGCCATATAAGCTTTTATATTCGCAAAATTTAATACATCAAAGAGATCAAATAGTGCCAATTTTGGGAAATAAATTCCCACAGTGGCGGCTCCTTTTTGAAAGGCACCTTCTTGGAAGATTGGATCACCTATAAATTTTGACAAAAACGCAAGGGCGATTCCAAAGAGTATGGAAAGTAGACCACCAGGAATACCCAGTGGGAATTTGACCTTACCAAAATATTGTAAAAGAATGATGCCAAGTGGGATAAAAGCAACTAATGGATGTTCGAAGGTTTTTAGTAAAAAGTCCATAGAAATAAAAGTAATGGCAATACCAGCAAGAGCAGAAAGTAAAGCGGCTCTCGGGGTGGATTTACGAATCTTTTCTGCGACAAATGATCCAAAAAGTTCTATCAGTCCTGAAATAAAAGAGGCAAGTAAACCTGCTTTCCATGACGCCTTATAATCGTTAGTTGCTTGGTAGACAGGAAACATCACAAAAAATACAAAAGCAAAAAGAGATACAGTATTGATACCATAAGGAAGAGCTGTAACGTCTGTTCGGTTTGTCCTTTTGCCCAATTGGTAGGCCTGCCAGGAATAAAATAAATTTCCAAAGAGAAGCGATACCGCGGCTCCTGGCAATACAACGGATGTAACAAAGGCTAGTGGAAACCCACAAAGAGTTGTGCATAAAGCTGTAAGAACTAAGAGTTGGATGAGATTATCAACCATAAGGCCGAAAAATCCGTCAATGTCACCACGACTGATGCTAAAGTATTTCATTCGCTTTTTTTCCCTCCGAAGTCCACGCGTATCACATTGCCTTCTTCCGAATAATCAGGCTTAGACGAGGGCTCTGGTTTGTCTGTATTTTTAGTAGGTTTGGTTGGAACTGAATCGAGTCCACTATCCAATTGCAAAAATCGTAATTGGGATGCGGAATTTTGAAATTTATCATAAATGCGAAATACGGCATCCCAAGGAATGATCGTAGGTTCCCATGTAGAACCAAATTGAAGTTCGGCGAAAATATAATCCGCATGACTATCAATGATTTTGACTGCCTTGTCCCCAAATACTAAAACAATGCCAGATTCCTTTTCCGCATTTAAGAGTCCTCGTTTTCCAATTTCTAATTTTGGATGGGGCATCACATGAATATAAAAAACCCCAAACTTTTCCCAATACAAATTGAATAATTGTCGTTTGAATTCGCGTAGAGTGGTTATCTCATCAGGAGTAAGGGTCTGGCTCATAACATTTTTTTCCCGGCTTTAGATTCCCATGCAAGGTATTCTTCGTGAATTTTATATTCAGGAATGATGTCTTTAAAGGCAAAGAAAATTTCTTTGTCTTTATTTGCTTTTGCAAGGGAAAAAAGTTTGTTTAATTTATTTTGAAAGAGAAGTAAATTATAAGACTCTAGAGGAGCGGCAATACGAATTTTTGGATGGTGGGTCTTTTTAATCCCCTCTTCATCTAACATAAGTTCTTCGAAAAGTTTTTCACCAGGTCTGAGGCCTGTAAATTCAATTTTAATGTCTTTGTGCGGAGTGTATCCAGAAAGGCGGATCATCTCTTCTGCAAGAGTCAATATTTTAACTGGTTCTCCCATATCCAAAATAAATATTTCCCCGTGTTCGCCCATTGAGCCTGCTTGCAATACTAATTGCGTGGCTTCTGGGATCGTCATAAAATAACGAATCACATCGGGGTGCGTCACGGTAATGGGTCCACCGCGTTTGATTTGTTCCCGAAATCTTGGAATCACACTTCCATTCGAACCGAGCACGTTCCCGAAACGGACGGTAATGAATTTTGTGCGTGAGTTTTGTGAAATATGTTGTAAATAAATTTCAGCCGCACGTTTGGATACACCCATAACATTGACTGGATTGACTGCTTTGTCTGTGGAGATAAGGACAAATCGGTCTACACCATTTAGCCGACAAACATCTGCTACGTTTTTTGTTCCTAGTACATTATTTAACACAGCTTCTGAAGGATTGATCTCCATCATAGGAACGTGTTTGTAAGCCGCTGAGTGAAAAACGACGCTGGGTCTAAATTCTTCAAATACAGCCGATAATCGCGAAAGATTTTTTACATCAGCAACAACGGAACGAAACTGAATCGGGAGTAAAGCATAGTTTTTTCTTAACTCGTAATCGATTTCATATAACGGTGTTTCTGCGGCGTCTAACAAAATTAAGGATCTCGGTTTGAAGAGAGCGACTTGACGACATATTTCTGAGCCAATAGATCCACCGGCTCCCGTGACTAAAATATCTTTTCCTTCCAAGTAAGATCTGATTTGATCTATTTCTAAATCTACTGTGGGTCGACCGAGTAAGTCTTCGACTTGGACTTCTCGGAGTTGGTTGATCTTTGGTTTGTCTAAAAAATATTCACTAAAGGATGGTAAAATTTTAAAATCAACACCGGCAGATTCGCAAGTTTTCATCAATTGGCTCACCACACGCCCATCAGGTTGGGTAGCTGTCATAATTACTTTTTTAATCCCAAATTTAAATATGATTTCTTCTGCGGAGGCAGTATCACCTAATATGGGTACGCCTTGAATGTAACCTCCGATTTTTGAAGTATTGTCATCCAAAAATCCCACGGCATTAAGATCTAATTCTGTATGCCTGCGAATTTCTGATAAAAAAGTGGCACCTAACTTCCCTGCACCGACAAGAAGGATGGGAGTTCCATGTTTGGCATTTGGTTGAAATAATTGGTCACGTAACATCCGCCATCCCAAACTCCTTAGGCATAAAAAACCTAACAGGAATAAGGTATCAAGCATTGGTACCATTCTTGAGAGTTGCGAAAAACGATTATAAAAGAGAATGGCTATTGTTGAAACAAGAGATGAAAGCAGAGTCGCTTTGATTATTTCCAATAAATCATGGATACTTGCATAAGACCAAAGTGATTTATAAATTCCAGAATATAAGAATACGATGGAGCGAGTCACAACGACGATTCCAAGGCAGGTGAAAAAGACCTCTCGGTTTTCCAAAAAACTAAAACTTTCAAACCTGACAATATGTGCGAGAAAGTAGGACAAAATCATGAAAATGATGTCAACGGGGAAAACCCAGTAACGGCGCGGGATGGAATTCATATCTAGGAAATAGTGTAAATTGTGCAAAATTCCTTGTAAATACAGAATCCATTCCGAAGATCAGAAAAGAGGAAAAAGCATTTTTGGATTCTCTCCTAATTCATCTCTCAGGGTCACTTTCTGCCGAAATGGGATCTGAACTTTATTTAAAAATTAAAGAACAGAGTCAATCTCCGACTTTATTTTGCTTAGATTGTTCGCTTCTGGTATCGGCAGACGAAGTCGGTGCCATGTATTTTCATAAAATTGCCAAAAGATTGGGAGAAACGGCTTCGAAATTGGCTCTCACTGGATTGCCCAGTGCACTCAATCAAGAATTTCAGAAGCAAAATATCTTGGATCTTTTCCCCCAATTTACAAATGCCAAAGATGCAAAACTTTTTCTGGAATCCCAGGGGATTCCTTCAGTTCCCGCCAATGAGAGCAACACAGAACCAAAACTGGAAATAAAAAATCCGACATCCAGAAAAGATGACATATTGGTTTCTTGTCCCGCATGTTCTCAAAAATTAAAAGTCCAAAAAATAGGCGATCATTCCTGTCCAAATTGCAAAAATAAATTTTCGGTCAATCAAAGAGGATGGACTACTCTCTACGAACGTCTGTTATAAGGACTTCTTTTTGATTCCTTTACTAGCAATAGCTTCCCATGGTGAATCAGGCCAAGGGTGCCTTGGATACCGACCTTTTAATTCTTTTTTTACCTCATGGTATGTTGAGTCCCAAAAATTTTTTAAATCGGAAGTGACTTGTACAGGGCGACCTGCGGGGGATAATAAATGTAAGGTGAGTGCAATTTTCCCACCTACAATTTTTGGTGATTCTTTAAGTCCAAATAATTCTTGCAGTTTCACAGAAAGGAAAGGTCCGCTGGGATTTGAATAATCAATTTTAATTTTTGAACCGCTCGGTACTATAAAATGCGTGGGTGTTTCTTTTTGGATTAATTCTTTTTCTGCATAAGAGTAGAGTGAATTCAAACATTCAACAGGGTTTAAATCATTCAATACTATATTAGTTTTGTTCAGGTCAAAGGAAGGAAGTAGCCAATTTTTCCAATCTGCTAACAAAGATTCTTCGCTTGGTGGATCTATTTTGAATCCAGATTTAGAAAGTAGCTTAATGCGCGTTAATAGTTCATTTGCGAACTCATTTTTTTCAAAAATTTGGAGGAAGCCAAATTTCGAAAAATAAGAATAAATAGTTTCACTAATGAAATTTTGATCTTTACTATTTGAACTGGATCGTTTTATGATTACTTCACCTAGTTTATATTCAGCGAATGATCTCAAAACAACCTTATTTTTTTCATCAGTATCAATTTCAGCTGAGGGGATGATTTTGATTTTATTTGCATAAGAAGAAAAAATTTCTTTTTCTAACAAAGGTACATAAAAAAGAATTTTTGCTTCGGGTTCAGCTCCGTCGGTATCTAATATCAAAATCCATTCGGGAAATTTTAAATTTACTTCGTCCTTCATTACGGCGCCTTTACCATTGGACATTTTATATCTTTTGCTATTAATTTCTCTTGCGCGAGTGATTCTGTCGGGATAGGCAAAACTTAGTGCAAGGCCAAGACTTGGTACATTTGTATCTTCATTATTGTTTTTTGAAATTAGATTTTCATTTAACATTGATTTGAGTTGGGTTTGTATTTGTGTGATCTTTTGGTATGCAGTTTTACTTTTTTGTTGGTTCCATTTTTCCCAAACGAAAGTAAAATCCATAAATTGATTTGATTCCATTAGGATTTTTCTTTCTGAAAAAACGGCTGCCAGTTCGATCCCAAATTCTCTGTGTCCATTATTAATGAGTTTAAGGCACATAATTGAAATTCTCAGTGGCAATGGTAGAACTGCGGCTTGTTCTCCGAGTGGAGTAATTTTATAATCAGGTGTTAAAGCACCAAGTTCTACTAACAGTTTTTTTGTTTCTTCAATGATTCCTAACTTCGGTAAGTCGATAAGTGGCAAGGTAGAGATGTCTTCGCCCCAAATTTCTGATAATAGAATATGATTAGAAATATCTGTTTCTAATATTTCAGGTGGATGAGCTGTCACAAAATTTTTCTCTTCTACCTCACTCCAAAGTCTGTAACAATTTCCTTCTGCCTCTCTGCCAGATCTACCTGCTCTTTGTTTGGCGGAAGATAAACTGATCCTTTTTTTTTCTAATTTTGTCAATCCAGAATTGACGTCATAAATTGCCCTTTTGCAAAATCCAGTATCTATCACCGTACGTACGTTAGGAATCGTGACAGAGGACTCGGCTATATTTGTGGAAAGTATCACTTTTCTCATACCAGATTTTGATTTTAAAAAAACATTTTCTTGTTCTTCGAATGTCATATCGCCGTATAGTCGATGAATGGATATTTGGTGATTGTCCCCCAAATTTTTTTTTAGTTCTCTTTCGGCTTCCATGATTTCGCCGATACCTGAAAAAAATACTAAAACATCTCCCTCATGTTTTTGTAAGGCCTTGGGAATTAATTCGGCGAGACGGATACTTTGTCTGCGTTCCGATTCTCCTTGATGATGAATTTTAACAGGATATGTTTTCCCTTGTGCCAATATTGGCCTGATATCAGAATTTAATTTATTAAAACTGATGCCATCTAAAGTGGCAGACATGATTAAAATTCGCAAATCAGAACGAAATAAACTTTGTGTCCTTTTTGTGAGTGCAAAACAAAAATCGGAATCTAAACTTCTTTCATGGAATTCATCAAAAATGATCAGTCCATATTCAGATAAGGATGGGTCTTTCAATAATATCCTTGTTAGTATTCCATCTGTCACAACTTCAATGCGAGTCGTTTTTTTGACCTTTGTATCAAATCGAATTCTATAGCCTATATCTTCACCTAAGATTGAGTTATTGATCTGACTTAATCTTTTGGCAGCATTTTTTGCCGCGATACGTCTAGGTTCCAAAATCAAAATTTTTTTTTCGCCAAAAAGTTTTGCCTTCATAATTTCTAAAGGCAAAACTGTAGTTTTTCCAGAACCAGGTGGCGATTCCAAAACACATATCGGTTCATGTGCAAGGTATTGGAGGATCGCTTGTAATTGTTCTAGTACGGGAAACTCCATAAATACCTACAATTTATATCAAAAGTTTGTGATATAGAACAATTTCAAAGAGTCTTGCATCAAAAGAATGAATTTGATTTTAAGTTGTATTTTTTTTAGATGGAATGCAGAGTCTTTTTTAAAAAATGGGCAAAATAAAAAAAAATGTAAATTTAATAAATGGAATTCATGTTAGTTTGCGCTCAATATTTCGTATCTTATTATTTGCAATCATTACAGGGATAACCATCGGCATTACAAATGCATTTTTTCTTATTTCCCTAGATCATATAACGAACATTCGTTTGGGATTTCCCGAAATGGTTTTTTTACTTCCAGTAGTAGGATTTATGATTGGGTATTTTTATCATAAATATGGCAAACAAGTTAGTAGCGGAAATGATTTGATCTTTGAAGAAATCCAAGCGGAAAAAAATCCCATACCGTTTCGCATGGTTCCTATGATTTATGTTTCCACTTTGCTCACACATCTCGTTGGCGGCTCTGCTGGCAGGGAAGGCACAGCCATTCAAATGGGTGGTGGAATATCTGAACGTATAGCGAACACATTTCAATTGAAAGGTATTGAGAGAAAATTAATTCTGATCATGGGTGTAAGTGCTGGCTTTGCATCTGTTTTTGGAACACCTTGGGCAGGTGCCGTTTTTTCTTTAGAAGTGATACTGATCGGAAAAATTCGGATGAGAGCATTTCTTCCTGCGCTTTTTGCCGCATACATTGCGCACTATGTCTGTTTGTTATGTGGTGCAGAGCACAGTCTCTATTCAGCAGGCAAAATCCCCATCTTTACCTTCACTACTTTTTTTTATATTTCGCTGGCAGGGATAGTCTTTGGTTTATGTGCCAGAACTTATTTTGGTGTATCAAAATTTACCAAAAGTATGTTTGGATTCATATCTCCACCTTATATTCGTACTTTGATAGGTGGTATTGTATTGCTTATTGCTTTTCAAACAATCATTAACGATAGGTTTATGGGTCTAGGTGTAGCCTATATACAAAAATCCTTTGTCGAACAAATTCCCAATTTTGATTTTTTGACTAAACTCGTAATGACGAGTATAACTTTAGGTTCAGGATTCAAAGGAGGGGAAGTGACTCCTTTGTTTTTTATAGGTGCCACTTTAGGAAACAGTATTTCGATTTTTTTACCATTATCCATAGCATTTTTGGCATCGCTTGGGTTTGTTTCTGTTTTTGCTGGATCAACTAATACGCCGATTGCGAGTACAATTATGGGAATAGAAATTTTTGGTATCGAAATGGGAATTTATCATTTTATTTCTTGTTATGTCGCCTATTTTGTGTCAGGTCGAGGGAGTATCTATAAAACTAATAGAAAAACGAAGCGGTTTAATTGATCGCATTTCTTAAAACTTCTTCAGCAAAATGGGGATAGGATTTTTTTAAAGAACTCGCTTCTGACTTAGGAAACTCGGTTTCTATACATAGATTTGAATACCCATGCACAAGAGACCAACACATAAGTGCATATACTCTTGGTTCGGTGGCATTCATTTTTTCTTTTAAAAATAGTTTGCATGACGATACGAGTACAGAATAAGACCTTAATTGTGATCTTCTTAAGTTATGGCTTGGATTATTTCTTTTTGTTAAAAACATTATTTTATAATAATGTGGATTTGAAGTTGCGAATTGTATGTATGCTAAACCGAGTTGAATCAAACCCGCTTCATAATTTTTTTCTTTTTCGAAAGCCTTATTTTGGGCACGAGCAAGTCTATCGAATCCATAGGCTGCCATAACTTCTAGTAACTCATCTTTGTCCTTAAAATGTCTGTAAATGGCAGAATGTGACACGCCTGCGAGATCTGCCACAATGCGTAACGAAATTTCACTTGGATCAAATTTTTTTAGCAATTTGTGACAAGATTTGAAAAGAGTAGCCTTTAAATCTCCATGATGGTATGTTTTTCTTTTCATAATGTATAAAATAAATTTTATGTAACCAATGGCAACATAATTTCTTTACAGAAATTTCAATGATGTAACAATTGGTCACATTATTGAAATGATAACAAATTGAGGTTAATCGAATGTCTATATTAACAAAAGAAGAAACTAATAAAATATTAAATGAAATGACGAAAGAATTTAATTCTGGAGTTAGAAAGGTGACTGTTCCACCGCCATCTTTTATGGATATGAATGCTGAAATAATCAGTTATACAAAAAATAAAAGCATCACTGTCTTATTTCCCGTTAAAGAAAATCAAACAAATCCTATGGGATTTATGCAAGGTGGATATATTGCAGCAGCTTTTGATAATGCCTTTGGTCCGCTAAGTTATTTAATCGCAAAAAAACCAACGACTACAATCGATATGAATATACAATACATTCGCAGTGTAGCTATAAACCAATCAGTCGTTGTCACAGCTAACATAGAAGCGAAAGGATTTTCTACAATGCATATGACAGCGGAAATGAAAACGGAAAAAGGGAAATTACTGGCTACAGCAACAACCAATTTATTGATTTTGAAAATTCCTTCAGGAATGGTTGACTGAGTTTTTTTCGCTGTATCTTGAGAGAAATAAATCAACTAACTTAGATTCGGAGAATCCTTCACTTAAATGAACACATTGCAAAGTGAAAATTCCATGTAAGAAAATTCTTACAAATAAAAATTCGGCATCTGGATCTGTGATTCCTAGACTTCTAAATTTTTCTTTGATCGTTTCTTTAAAAGGTGCTAATCTTTTTTCGAAACTTTCTGTCATTTTTTTAGAAAGAGATACCGATTGGGGTTGGTACAAACATACAGAGATTAGTATCAAGGTTTTCTTTTCATTTGTCATAAACTCTGTTGATTTATGAAAAAATTCACGTAAATATTCTTTGGCAGGTAAGTGAGGTGGAATTGATTTATATATCGATTCATGTTTAGAAAGATGTTGATCTAAAATCATTTCAAAGATTTGATTTTTACTTTTAAAATAATTGTAGGCGAGCCCTTTAGAAACTTTCGCATGCTTGGCGATCATTTCCATAGTTGTTCCTGAAAATCCGTGTCTAGAAAATAAATGAATAGCAGAATTTCTGATGCTTTCCATAGATTTTTCACGCGCCTTAATTTTCTTATTTTCTGGAACGTTCATTGAATTATATACGGAAAGCCTTTTCGATTTTCCAGATAAATCAAACACTTTTTAAATTTGTATCAGAGATACGAAGTATAAAAATATTTTCACTCTAATTTGGATTCGATCTCAATTAGAATTATATACCGAATCAATTATAAAGATCACCTAGTATTTGATAAGTGAATGATTCTAAAAGACGGGCTAATAGAGTTTGAATCATTTGGTTTTTCATTAAAAATTTTCATTACAAACAAACAAATATGATTGAAAAATGCAGCTTTATCGATTTTCAAACGAATTAAAAAATGCTAGAAAGGAGAGATGCTAAAGTAGAATTGGTTCTTTAATTAAGAGTTCGGAGAAACATTATGGAATCGTTCCAAAACATAACAGTCGTTAAGAAGGCAAATGTATATTTTGATGGGAAAGTGACGAGTCGGACTATCCTTTTTCCCCATGGTGAGAAAAAAACTTTGGGGATTATGTTGCCTGGGGATTATGAATTTGGTACTGAGCAAAAAGAAATTATGGAAATTTTGTCTGGGGATTTGAAAGTGCTTTTGCCTGAAAACGAAGATTGGATAGAAATTAAAGGAAAGTATACATTTGAAGTTCCCGCTAATGCAAAATTTAAGCTTCAGATAAAAACTGTTACTGATTATTGTTGCTCGTATCTTTAGTCGCAATTTGTATTTAATATAAGATTTTTTCTAGACAGTTCGGTACTTCAGAGTTTAAAATTAATTATATAATATTATGAGTTTGTTACCTCCTAAAGATATGCTTTCTGATCTTAACATTGATTTACTGAATCGATGTATGATTGGTTTGGTATCTTTCTCTGATGAGGGAGTTTTGATTTCTTTGAATGCTGCATTCCTAAGTTTGACTGGATTTGATAAGAAAGATGTTTTGAATGAACAATTATTTTTAACCCAATTATTTATCGAATCAAAACATAAAGAAAAATTTGATACATTGATTTCTTCAAAAATAGAAACAATTATTGATTCAAAAACTTTAACGTCCCCCACATTAAATATTAAAATTAATACCAAAACTGGAGAATCTAAATATTTTTACCTAACAATTGTAAAATACCCTAATCAAATATTTTATGTCTTTGTAGATATTACGGAACAACACAAAACAAAAGATCAATTATCAGAAAGGGAACATACTTTACGACTATTCGTTGAAAATAGCCCTGCCGCACTAGCCATGCTTGATACAAATCTTCGTTATATGGTGGTGAGTAAAAGATGGTATACGGATTATCAGCTAACGGAAGCAGATGTTATCGGTAAAAGACATTATGATATTTTTCCTGATCTGCCTGACAGATGGAAAGAAATACATTCATGGTGTTTAAAAGGAAATGTCCAAAAGAGTGATGAAGATTTTTTTATAAGAGATAATGGAGAGACTGTTTGGTTGAAATGGGAAATTCAACCTTGGTATTTAGTGAATGGAAAAGTAGGGGGTTTGATTTTTTTAACTGATGTGATCACAAAGTTTAAACTTGCCCAACAAGCTGTTGAAAAGTCTGAAGCTAATTTTAGAACTATCTTTCAAGCTACAGATACAGCATATATATTATTGGATAAAGATTTAAGGGTTATATTATTTAATTCTTTGGCTGAAAAATATTCTAAATTTCTATTTAATCACAACCCGAAGATCGGTGATAAAATCATAGAGCATGTATTAGCCGAAAGAAAGAAGGCACTCTCAGATAACTTGAATAAGGTTCTTGGAGGAGAAAAATTAGAATATAACGTAAATCTGAATCTCCCCGATGGAAAAGAAATCTGGATACAAAATAGATTTTTACCTATTCTAAATCATGATGGTTCTATACTTGGCGTGATGCTTTCAACACGAGATATTACAGATCAAAAATTAGAAGAAATTCAAAGAAATAGATTAACCAGTGATATCATTCAACACAATAAAGAACTCGAACAATTTGCATATATCGTATCACACAATCTTCGTGCTCCAGTAACAAATATTATATCTATCGTAAATGCATTGGGAGATGCTTCTTTGCCTGAGGAAGATAAACTGCAGTTTCAATCATATTTATTAGAGAGTGCTAATAAACTGGATGAGATACTTAAAGATTTGAATTATGTATTACGTGGCAAACATGATTATGCCGAAAGAAGAGAAAATATTAATTTATATGAAGTCATCGAAGAAATAAAAGATCAACTTTCTGATGCGATTAAAAAAACAGGTGTAACCTTTATTGTTGATTTGAATGCCATTTCTGCATTGAAAATTGTGCGGGGGCGTTTATATACCATATTAATTAATCTAATTTCAAATAGTATAAAATTTCGCGATGCTTCTAGGAATTTAGAAGTTAAGATTGTAACTTCATTAGAAGATCAGTTTATTCTAATCACTATAACCGATAATGGCACTGGGATAGATTTATCTCAATACGGAAATCAAATTTTTGGCTTATACAAAAGATTTCATCAATCGACAGAAGGGAAAGGTCTCGGATTATATTTGGTCAAGAGTCTTGTAGAATCGCTCGGTGGTCGGATTAATTTACGCAGTCAACCAAAACAAGGAACAGAGATTACTTTAAGGTTCCCACGTCATGTTTTAGAATAAATACTTATTATGCATATTGACCCTCTAACGATAATTATTGTAAACTTGATTGGTTCCTTTTTAATGGGGACAGGTTTATACCTTGCCTCTAGAGGTCATTTAGGTAAGTTAAGTGTTGTTCGCAGTTGGTCGTATGCCACACTCATTCAGTCACTTGGATGGGTTATATTGGGTGTTCTTCGCGGGAAAATTCCAGATATCATTTCTATAGTCATTGGAAATGCCACGTTATTATTTTCATTAATATATTATCTAAATATAATTCGAATATTTTTTGGCAAAAAACCACTTTGGCTCTTTGGCTGTAGTTTGGTATTATTTGAAATCATTGGTTTACTTATCATATTACATTCAGATATAAATCAAAAATTCAGGATATCACTTATATCAGCCTTTGCCGCTATTCCATTATTAGGCGGTATGTATGAAATCATTGAAAAAAAGATTAATCGTACTCTGAGCAATTTGTACACCTCAATTTTTTTTAGTGCCTGTGGAATATTACTGATTTATAGAGTTTATTATTATTCTTTTTTTGAAGTAGAATCTATATCGATTACTTTCGGTCCAAGTAAAATACAGGATCTTACATACCTTTCGTTTTATATAACATCAGTTATGCTAACATTTGGTTTTATTATGATGTGTATTGATAGGTTTGTAAACGAACAAATTGAAAGTGAAGATAATTATAGGTTACTTGCTGAGAATAGTTCTGATGTTATATGGGTCTATGATCTAATATTACAAAGGTATACATATATAAGCCCATCAATATATCAACTTAGAGGGCTTCGTGTCAAAGAAGCCATGCAAGAAAGTTTCAAGGATAGTTTTACTTTAAGTTCCTATACAGAGTTGATAGAAAAGATCGATCAAAGAACTAAAGAATTCCGCAAAGAATCCTTAAACAAATTATATTTTACTGATGAAGTTTCTCAATTAAATAATAACAAACAAATCATTTGGGTCGAATTAATTACAAGTATTCAAATTGGTAAAAACGGAAATTTAGAAATACTAGGTGTTTCTCGTAATATTGATAGCAGAAAGCAGATAGAAAAAGATATTAACAAGTATTTGTCGGAATTAGAATCTTTAAATTCAACTAAGGATAAATTTCTTTCCATAATTGCACATGATCTTAAGGCACCAATTGGTGGGATTCATACTTTCGTCTCAATGATTTTAGAAGAAATAGATGAACAGGATTTAAATAAAACTAAAATGGAATTATCATTGTTAGAGGATGCCAGCAAAGAAGTTTTATCTTTGTTGGACAATCTATTAACTTGGGCGAGATCTCAAAAAGGAGAATTATCTTTTGATTTGGAAGTACAATCTTTATATACGATTACACAACGTTGCATCCAAGTACTTTCCTTCTCTGCAGAAAATAAGGAAATTCAATTACAAAATGAGATCCCCATCAATCAGCTAATATATGCAGACCAAAGCATGTTAGAAACGATTCTAAGAAATTTAATTAGTAATGCGATAAAATATACTCGTGCCAATGGTATTGTTAAGATCACAGCCAAACAAAATATTGACAACGTCCAAATAACAGTAAACGATACGGGCATAGGTATGAATGCTATGACAGCATCCAAACTATTTAAATTGGAATCCAAACAAGCGAGTATGCCTGGAACAAAAGGTGAACGAGGAACAGGTCTTGGTTTAATTCTGTGCAATGAATTCGTAAACAGACACAATGGTAGCATTTGGGTTGAAAGTGAGTTAGGAGTAGGTTCTTCTTTTCATATCACTATTCCTAATAAAATTTAGAATGATTCTCATGTATAAAGTTGACAATTCATTATAGATATATAATATTCCCTTTACTGCTATGTTTTCATCTATTAAGAATGACTTACCATCTAGCTTAGTTGTTTTTTTAGTCGCTCTACCCTTATGTTTAGGTGTGGCTCTGGCAAGTGGAGCACCATTGATCTCCGGTGTCATATCAGGTGTGATTGGTGGGGTCATTGTTGGTTTCCTAAGCCAATCACATATCAGTGTTAGTGGGCCTGCGGCTGGTTTGGTGGCAGTCGTTATATCTGCTATTTCACAACTAGGCTCTTTTGATATTTTTTTATTAGCTGTTGTGATTGCAGGTCTCATGCAAATCATTGCGGGTATTTTACGCGCAGGTTTTATCGCGAACTATATCCCTTCTAACGTGATCAAAGGTCTTCTTGCCGCCATTGGTATCATTCTTATCTTAAAACAAATTCCACATGCTGTTGGATTTGATGTTGATCCGGAAGATGACTTTGCTTTTTTTCAAAGAGATGGTGAAAATACATTCTCTGAACTATTCAAAACATATAAGTATTTTTCTTGGGGCGCTATCGTTATTTCGGCTGTGTCTTTATTCGTACTCACTGTCATTGCAAAGCCTTTAGATAAAAAAATTAAATTTTTTCCAGCATCACTGCTTGTTGTCATAGTTGGAGTCCTACTTAACAATTTATTTAAAGAATATTTTCCAGCATTGTATTTAACAGAAAAACATTTGGTAAATATTCCCAAAATAGAATCTTTTTCTTCAATTTTTCTTTTCCCTGCATGGGATCAAATCTTGAATCTCAAAGTATGGATAGTCGCCTCAACTATTGCTATTTTTGCCTCTTTAGAAACACTTTTGAATTTGGATGCCATTCAGAATATCGATCCGCACAAAAGGGCTCCATCACCTAATGTTGAATTAATGGCACAAGGCGTGGGGAATATGTTGTCTGGTTTTATCGGCGGATTACCCATAACATCCGTTATCGTGAGAAGTACGGTAAATATTTATGCAGGAGCTAAAACAAAACTTTCTACGATCATGCATGGATTTTTGTTAGCAATTAGTGTTTTTACACTTGGATCTTTGCTCAATCAGATCCCTCTTTCATCACTTGCTGCTATATTACTTGTGACTGGTTATAAACTGGCTCGCGTTTCTTTATTTAAGGACTATTACAATAAAGGAAATAATCAATTTATTCCCTTCGTAGTTACTATAGCAGCCATTATATTTACGGATTTGTTGGTTGGTGTACTGATTGGACTGACAATTAGTATTTTCTTTTTATTAAAAAATAACTATAAAAACCCATTCCTAATAGAAAGAGAAACTTTAAATATAGGCGAAACTGTTCGAGTAGAATTACCGAATCAAGTTTCTTTTTTAAATAAAGCATCTATTAAAGATACACTTTGGGCACTGCCTCCAAATTCAAAAGTCATAATTGATGCGACTAATTCGAATTATATTGATCATGATATTCTTGAATTGATTGAGGAATTTCGGAGTATTGTCGCTGTTGAGCGAAAAATTCAACTCAATCTTATTGGTATTAAAAAACAATATGAGTTGGTAGACCAAGTTCAATTTGTAAATATATTGGACAAAGAAGCTCAACAAAAGATTAAACCTTCTGAGATTCTAGTAATTTTAAAACGAGGGAATGAACGTTTTGTAAAAGGTAAGTGGGCAGAAAAATATTTCAAACACCAAGTAAATGCAACTGCCTTTGGCCAACATCCCTTCGCAGTAGTATTGTCATGCATTGATTCTAGAACGAGTCCAGAAATTATATTTGATGCTGGGTTAGGTGATTTGATTTCCATTCGCATTGCTGGCAATATTGTAAATAAAGAGATATTGGGAAGTTTGGAATTATCATGTGATAAGATTGGAACTAAGCTAATCGTTGTTTTAGGGCATTCAAATTGCGGAGCCGTATCGAGTGCCATTAATCAATTGGATGAGGGCAATATTTCTACGATCACCGAAAAAATTTATAAATCAGTCCTTGCATGTCAACATATTGAAAATCCATTTGAAGGAGCTGATCATGTATTCAATCATGTTGTTCGGGCAAATGTCCAAAATTCAATACAAGAAATATTGGATAACAGCAGTTATATAGCGAATAGGATTGCCAAAAATCAAATTCAAATGGTCTCTGCTTTTTATGATACATCTTCCGGTGTCGTTACTTTTGAAGAAAAATAATTAAGATTATGTCTGAACCAGTACTTTTAGCTTTACTTTTTGCCGACCGAATCATTACAGAAGACAATCATAAAAAAGGAATCATCGGAACCTTCAATAGATTTATGGCCCAGGAATTTCCAGTCATATTCCCTCCATGGGGTGTTTACATAGGCTTAACAAATCTGACAGGAAAACATAGTTTTGAATTGATACTTAAAAATATGGACAATGATCAAATCGTGATGCCAGTGAATGGAGAATTTGAAAGTTCAAATTATGGCGAAATGATCGAGCTTCCGTTAAATTTTTCTGGAGTACTTTTCCCAAGCCCTGGCAAACATATACTTTCTTTACTTATTGATAATGATCTTGTTGGTAGCAGAATATTATCTGTTGAAAAAGTAAACCCACCTAATAATAATTAGCCGTACAGAGTTTTATGTTTTAATTGAAATCCAGTTTTTCTTTTGGGGTGATTGTTGATTCCTTTTTCCCAGGTTTCTTTTTCTCCGATTAATATTAACCTTTTTTTTGCTCGAGTGACAGCAGTATATAATATCTGTTTTGTTAATAATGAATTTCCTTCACTTTCCACACTATCATTAATAGTAGAAAGAGTCGGTAGATAAAATAAAACCGTTTCATATTCGGAACCTTGACTTTTGTGAACTGTTAAAAAAAACGCAGGCTCATGCTCAGGTAAAGTATCAATGGCAAAAGAAAACAAAATTCCTTCAATGATGAAAACAGCTCGAAGTTCTTCTCCTATAGAAAGTATCAGACCAATATCTCCATTGAATAGTTTTCTACTTTTATCATTTTTTAAAATGATGATAGGCATTCCTCCAAAGTAGATAGAATTAGATAGAGTTACATATGGAAAATTATTTTTAACGTTCTGAAAATGTTTCATCGCATGATTTAATATTTTAGTATGAATGTTTTGTATTCCAAAAAAACCATTGCGAAAGATACTCAGGCATCGAATTCGGTTTATAAATGAAATGAATTTTTCTTTAGAAAATGATTTTAATTGTGATTCTGAAATTAAGTTCCATTGATTGACTTCTAAAATTTGTGGAAAAAATAAATGATCCCAAAGTGTTGTAATCATTAATTCAAAATTGATAATTGGATTTTTATCTAAAGATTCAATCCATAGTACGTCCTCTTTAGATGAGAAACCATCTTGTACATTTGAAACTAAAGGAAAATCAAACGATATAACATTTTTTGATTCTTTGTTATCTGGAAAAATAGTTTTCATCAATTTATATAAGTTAGATTGATTTGATTGGCGGTTACTGGTTTTAAGTTCTGATAAAATTTTTTCTTTCGGATCAATTTCACTTAAAAAATCTGAAAGCACAGCTCCGCGTTCCACGGATGGAAGTTGGTTTGGATCACCTAAGAGAATCAATCGAAAATCTGCCTCTTGATTATTTATAATATTTGTAAGAGCATCAAAAAGTGAGACCATCATTTTTAAGTCTATCATTGAAACTTCGTCTACTATAATTAGGCGATAAGGGAGAGATCTATCTTTATTATAATAGAAAGTCCCTTCATTTTTTCTATAATTTAAAAGAGAATGTAATGTTTGCCCACTTAAAGAACTTACGAATTCGGGATTTTCGTTTATTAAATTTAAATTTGATTGTATTGATTCCGTTAATCGTTGAGCTGCCCGTCCAGTGGGTGCAACCAAAGCTATCTCTTCAAGATTTGGTAATAAATCCAATTCTAACAATGTTTGCAACAGAAAAGCCACCACCGTTGTTTTACCAGTTCCAGGGCCACCAGTAATGATTTGAAAATGACTGTTAATTGAATTTTGAATCGCTATTCTTTGATCTGGATTCAGTTTAAAAACAATGTCTTTAGATTGACTAAATTTATTTTCTAATGCTGTTAATAAATCATCAATTTTAGAAACATTAACACCTGATGAAGGTTTAAACTCTATTAGACGGTTTAGGCTTTCTTCCAATTTGTTTTTCAAATGAAAAGATTTTTCAAAATATATTAATTTTTCGCCATGCAGGTTTAGAATTTTGAATGGGGAAGGTTGATATTGAATCAATGTTTCCCACTCAGGTTTACAATTAATACATAAATGTCCCTCTTTATCTGCTTCTAACAATGATTTGATTATTTCTAAAGTATTCTCGTTCCATAGTTCAGAATAGGATGTTAAATGTTTAATGAAGGTGTCTGAACTCATGATGGTATTTGTCCTAAAGATCGATTGATATAAAATTTTATATTTTCTTCTATTTGTGCAAACCTCTCCTTATCCCAGGCACCATCATTACCTTTTCCTAAATCTGAATAAATCCCCATATTTTTTTTCTTTGGATCCATACCTCGGAGGAAAAGATAATAAACTCCGCCAAATTGTGATAAGGCTGTTTTTTCATCACTTAAGGATTTTAAATAAGTAAAGAAAACATAAGCATAAAAATCCCTTTGAAGATTGTAATTGTTCTCATAGATTTTAGTCATAAGAAACTGTTCTTCATAAGAAAATAATTTGTCAGATTTGTAGTCTGCAATATAATACTTTCCATTCTTAGAGAAAACTAAATCTATGCTGCCCTTTAAAAAATTTCCGAGTGCACCTTTGATTTCACTCTCTTCAATCAGCATACTAAAATCCATTTCCTTTGCCATATTTGATTCTTCGATGTCTCTCAAACTGACATTGGATTGATCTATAAGCTCTAATTTTGTATGGATTGTATTATAAATCATTTGATGAATTATACTTTTTCCATTTTGTATAGATTTAATTTCCGTTTCTATATCAAATTTTAATATGTTTTTGTCCAATATCGAATTCCAATCTATATTAGAATTAGCTAAAGTATGAAAATTAACATCAAATTCGGAAAAATTAATTTCTTCTAATAGTTTATGTAAAAAAGTTCCCATATTCGCAGAAGAGGGTAAAATATCTGCAATTGATACTTCAACCTCTTCATTCAATTGAATCATTTCTTCATCTAACCGTGTATATTCTTTTTGTATCCCTTTCTTCAATGAAGAATAACTATGCAAAAATATTCTTCTTTTTTGATTCAATGGAGAATGATCCAAACAGATTAATGGATTTTTCGTACCTTGTTGTATCTGGAACTCGCTAGATAAATTAACTTTTAAATTTTCAATTTGACCTATTTTTGAATTTCTAAACGTAAATTGATCTTTAAGTTCTCCATTTAAAACTTTATTCTCGATAGAAGATATGGCTTTAAATAAAAATTGAGAATATGATCCTTTTTTATCTTTTAATTGAATATAAGGTAGATACAGTCTCACTTGTGGTCTTGTCAATGCTACGTATAACAGACGCTTGTCTTCATTTGCTTTGTATTGATAATAGGCATTTTTATCTTCTTCCCATAATGATAATTTCCATATTCTACCCATTTCGGATTCACTTGGATAGTCATAGTCTTTTAGTGAGATGGGAGGAGATGAAAAATCATTTACAAAGACCACTGGCCATTCCAATCCTTTAGAGGCATGAATCGTTAATATTTTTATAGTGTCTGATTCTGTTTCTATATCGAATAATGGTTGTTCGTCTTCAGTTCTATTGTCAGATTTCCACATTTTAAGAATTGTTAATAATTCTGATAAGTTAGCTTGATTCGTAATTTGATATTCCAATAATCGTTGTAATATTTGTCGATAATTTGTTCTTCTTCGTTCCCAACTCAAGTCTCTGTCATCTGCAGAAAAAAAGATTCTCGTATCTTCCTCTATTCGTCTAAAAAATTCCCCAAACTGGTTTGTTTGAATTAATTTTCTCCATTTATCGAGTGTTTGTTTTTCATAAGAATCGATAGAATGTTCATCAAATGCGATGAGTTGGTTTGGATTGATCTGAAATAAATCGCATAATAATAGTTTTCGATAACTTGATGGCTTGTTTGGATCTAGAAGGCATTCAAGAATATTGATCATTTGATCGGCTTCTCGTGATTGATAAATACCAGTTTGTTTGTAGAAAGTACAAGGGATTCCATGTTTTCTTAAAACAGATTCAGTTGCTATGCCTGTTTTTCTATTTTTAACTAGTATCGCAATATCAGAATATTTTAAATTTACGATCGAATCATTTTTTAAAAAACAAAAATTATCTTTTGACAGTTTAATTATTTCATTCGCGATAAATTGATTCCATTTATCTTCTGCTAGTGCTTTATTTATTGAAGGTAATGTTTCATCATTTCCTTCATTAAATTTTATGATGTGTATCGGACCTTTATTAAATTTATCAGAAAGTTTAACCTTTTGTAAATGGTCAGGAGGGGCTTCGACTGGTTCAAATGAAATTTGATTTTCGGAAATTCCGACTTCCTCAATAGGGAAAAATATACCTTTTTGGTTGAATATTTCATTGGTCGCTTGAATGAGAGATTTAACGGAACGGTAATTTGTTTTTAAGGTTAGGTGATTCTCTTTACCAATTTCCTTTTTTGCTTGGAGGTATGTGCCTAAATCTGCACCGCGGAAACCATAAATTGATTGTTTCGGATCGCCAATCATATAAAGAAAATGGTTCTGAGTATTTGGGTCTAAAAAGATCATTTTAAATATTTCATATTGAACTAAATCCGTATCTTGGAATTCATCCAACATACAAATAGTAAATCGTTTTTGCAATGCTTCGACTAATATTTTGTTAGTGGCTAAGGTATTTCTTACTTGCAATACCATATGATCATAACTGATGGCCTTTGATGATTTATAAGTTTCATTGATTTTTCCTACTATATAAAGGACAGTTTTATATATAAATTCTTTCGCTGGTAAAATAGAATTTAGCGATTTAATAATTGTTCTTAATTTTTTTAAAATTTCAGTATTGTTTAAGATGTATTTTTCTTGGGAATTTGTCTTAAGGGCTTTTTTTTGAAAAGAATCATTTGTTATTATAAAATTTTCAAGGTTCGGATCCCCATTCAAATCTGAAAGAGAAAACAATTTTAATATACTTACTATTTTAGTCTGGAGATTTAAATCTATTTCGGAATTTAATATTTCATTTAATTTCTTCCAATAGGGACTAAAGGTATCATTTCGATAAGATGCCATAAGAATTGACTGCACGTCCTCTGATATGACACTTTGCGTATATTTATTAACCTCTAATGCAAATTCTGCGAAAGATATCTCAAATTCTTCTAAGTTACCTTTAAATTCTAATTCAATTTCATTTTCAATATTATAAGATCTTCCACTTAATATTCTGATTGCTGAATTAGAAATAGTCTCTTCATATTGATCAAAAAAATTTGTAACTATAAGTAATTGGCTCAATTTGCCTTCTGGCATTTGAAAATGTTTCCATTCGTTATGTTTTAACTCATAAAAAATATCTTTAATTTTAGCTTTTACATCTGTTATCTGCCATTCATCAATAGAATTGGTCTCAACCGGGTATTCGCGTAAAACCATGTTACAAAATCCATGGATTGTCGAAATTGTCACTTGATCCAATTCTAAAATATAGCGATCAAGTTCTTTTTCTTTTGATTCTTTTTTTAGCTCTAATATTTTATTTCGTAGTCTTTCTTTTAATTCACCTGCGGCTTTCTCTGTAAAAGTAAGAATCAAAACCTTCGTTAAAATATTATCTATATCGTTTTTGTGTTCTAACATCCACTTGGAAAGGTATTCCATTATCGTATATGTTTTACCAGTTCCCGCCGATGCTTCTATAAAGGTACTTTTCATAAAGTATCCTCTTTAGAATTTTTCAATTTTTGTTCACCTAAGGGAAGATAAAAACGATTCGCAAAAGATAAACTTGGATTTTGAATGTATTTGTCAATTTTTGGATAAAGTTTCGTAATAGGTGTCAGGTGATGTGCGATAAAATCTTTTTCTTCCGTATGATAATTTAACCAATCATTTTCCAAAGAAGACAGATCAATCAAGGCTGAGTTTTTCATTATCTTATCAATATAAAAATTTTGATACGCAAATCTTGAAAAGAATATAGGATCGTTTGATAGAAAATGATCCACTAGATCTAGTATATAATTACTTTGTAATTTTTCAGAAATCGGATAGGAAAATACTATTTCTGGTTTCAAAGAATTGTCATCGTTCTTTTGGTTCGTAGTTAATATACTTAATGTTAGATTGTTTTTTTTGAAACACAAGTAAGTTAGAAATAGTTCAATTCTGTTCCCAAAATAATCCTTAGGAAATCCAAAGTCTCCAATTTTTTTTGGGTTACTATATAATGATTTTGTATAAATCAAATAAACTCTTTCCTCTTTGATAAAAAAATGCTCCCATTCGCCAGACAGAGTTACATTCGTATTTCCTTTTATATCAATGTACGGATATTGTCTGCATAGACTTGGGTTTAATCCTGTATTTCCGAAACTTACTTTCGGGTAATACGTGGCACCCGATAGTAAGTTTTGCCAATCAACAAATGTAGCAAATAAGTTTTCAAAATGATCTAGTATGCGGGATCTTTCTAATTCAGTAAAAGCACCATTAGGAAATTTTGCTTTTCTAATTTCTGTATAAACGATGCTGTCCAATATTTCTTCAATGCGCCCTCTATTCCAAATAGTATTCTTTGTGACTAGGGTAGGGAAAACATGATTAAAAATTTCTTTTATAATGATTGATCTATTTAAATGATCCAAAGAAAATAATTCTTCTTTGTCATTTAATTCATCTCCGCTGATGTACATCCCTAGATTTTTTCTAAGGTAAGTATCCAAGGGATCTTTTAGATATTGAACTAATTCAAAAATATTAATTCTTTTAGATTTTTCCTTTTTGATAGAAACTTCTAAACTATCGGGATTTTGAAATTGTTTGAGTGTCTCAGGGTTTGCTTTCTCATCATTAAACCAGATTCGTGAATAGTCATAGCTTACTAAACCCAATTTCAAAGTATCAGATTCATGAGTATATTCGTTGCTATACGCAACGAGTGGAATTTGAATTGCTTTTTCAAAACCGAAAGCTTGCATTAATTCCAGATAACTGGAGCAAGGTTCAAATTCTTTATCCTCCTTCGTGTTTTTCCCTACATAACTTAAAGTGATTGACATAGTTGCCGAAAACAAACTTTCCCAAAATAGAGATTCCTGAATTTGTTTTCGATCTAAATCCCAAACTTCTGGAATTTCCTTACGCAGGTTTAATTGGGATTTATCACCTGATCCTGGAAATTTTCCTTCACCTAATCCAATTATATAAACATGTTTGAAAGGTAATGGACGCATCGGCTGTAATAAGGAAATTGTGATACCACCTGTTAGATAATCTCCTTTTTTGACATTAATACCGTCAAATGATTGATTAGTAATCATTTTTAAAATATCAAGACCATCTTCCATTTCCAAATTTATGTTTTCCCAACATAACAATTGTTCAATAAAATAATTGAATTCTCTTTTATATTCCAAATCGTTTTTATCGAAATTGAGAAGAGTGATAAGAATCTCTTTGATTTTGTTTAGGTTACCTTCTGACCATTCTTTAAATTGTAATATGTTTACTATTTCTCTCTGTGCTTCATATATATGGTCCCATATATCGGCGATCAAAATAACAATATCATCTTCCTCTATTTCAAATGGAAAAAGATTCAATTTTTCCCAATCAAATTTTTCTGATAATAAAGTGGAGAGCACGGCTCTTTTAATACCTTCTGATATTTGTGAAGGATCATTTGTTCTAGTTAAAAAAGTATCTTGATAAGCTACACCTAACATTTCAAAGCATGATTCTATGGCTGCTAATCTCTCTCCATCTAAATCAGAATTTTGAAGTATAGGATTTCGTATAAGTTGTAAAAATTCAGAATATAAAAACCCGGAAGGTTTACATATTTGCCAGAAGTCTCTTAAGAATCGAAATAGGGGTGAGGCTTCAGATGCCTTTAAGTCTACTAATGAATACGGAATTTTTTCTCTTAGGATTTTTTTATTTTGCGGTGAATTGGTTTCGATCAATACACCACCGTCAAATACCCAATCTATCGCCGATCTGTACGATTTAATGTCTGTTACGAGAACTGCAAAATCTAATAATGATAGTTCTTCTTTATTTGTTTTTGCCAAATTCATTTTGTATAAAATATCATTAGCTACAGATTCTAATTCGCGATAAGTGGAAGGAGCGTTCCAAAAACGAATAGAGGCATCCGCTGTCGCCGCATAATTTTGATATTTTTCTAAATTACTATCAATCGATTTACCTTGCAGTAAATTATGTAATGCGGTGAGCCCAATTGGAAATTTAGGATCAAGATTGTTTTCTTTCGAATTACTTGAATTTGATGTAAGTTTTGTTAGTGAATCTGACATCATTACTTGTGGATAACTCCAACGAACAGGACTTTTGACGTTTGATATAGTTCCTAAGTCGCTATTTCCTGTGTGAAATTGGTAAAAGTGAATATTTAACTTTGAAATATTTGATAATTGAGCTAGAGTATTTAGATAGGTATCAGATAAATTTGCTAAACAAAATAAGTGTATGGACTTATGATTAAATTTATTTTTTTCATTATATTGCGTTTGTCTAATTAAGAATTGTCCAAAAGTAAATATTTGATCTTCCGTATTCAAAAATAAATCAGAATATATTCGCTTTTGAAAATTATAATATTCAGAAACTTCATTTAATTTCGAAGACTCACTTTTTGAAAAAACAGGAATACTGATTCCTTTTTCTTTCGCCCAATCTGCAATCCAAAAGGATCTATTCAGTTCATAATCTTTGAAATAGATTCCGAGTTTTTTACTTAAATAGAAAGTTCTGAGTGCCGATTCTAAATAATTTTCCAAAAAAGATAAAAATTTCTCTGATTTATGCTTCCATAAATATTTAAAAATTAATTTTTCAATTTCGGATTGATTTAATATTTTTAAAGAACTCGGGGCTCCTTCCAAAAATATGTCTTCAAACAATTTTTCCAAAAATATATAACGGACATTAAGTGAAATATTTGCGGGTGCGTATTTGGGTAAATTTATTTTCAGCCATCGTTCTATATTCGGATTTGGAACAACTACGATTGGAGAATGTAATGGAAAATCTTTTTGTTCTGTAGTAATGGAATCTTGCAATACATGTGCCAATTTTGATAAGTCCAAACTATGATGATAACTGATTGGCAATGGAAACTCCTGAACAAATTGCAAGCTTTTAGAAAGTTTAGCGTTAGGGTAGGACAATTTTTCAAAAATGCACTTACAAATTCAAAGAGCAATGGTAGAATGGAGAACATGCCATCAATCGAAACCATTAATTTTGAAAATGCGTTCGCTAGAGAAATCCTTCGATCAGAAGTCAGAAGAGCCTCTGCTTTAGTGATCATTTTTTTTGTAGGGGCATTTGCCTTTCTTTTACAACCAATTTTTTTTCCAGCTATCTATGATTTTATTTTGTCAACAGGATTTCCCGTTTGGTTACCTCCTTCCTATTTTTTGATTATTGCTTTATATGGACTATTCTTACGTGCCTATTTCAAGTGGGCAATCCGAGTCGAGAGAGGAATCAATCCATTTGTAAGATATGGTTCAGCCTTTTTTGAAGCTTCCATACCAACTCTCGCCATCTTATTGTTAGGATCAAGTTCTCATAATTCTTTAGATTCTTTGAATACACCACCGAGTTATGTTTATTTTTTATTTATCATTTTGTCCACTTTGCGTTTGGAAGAGAGAATGTCAATTTTCTCCAGTGTCATATCCTCTTTGCAATATTTGAGTTTATTTTTCTATTTTAAAACCTTTTCATTTCATATATCTCCTGTTAGTTTAATAGAAAACGATTCTTTATTTTTTGCCAAAGCGGGAATACTATTCGGTTCGGGATTTATAGCGGGTTTTGTAACTAGACAAATCAAACGTGCTGTCACTAATTCATTCCATCATGAAGTAGATAAAAATCAAATCCGAAATTTATTTGGTCAACATGTTTCTCCCGAAGTCGTCAATCAGCTGTTAGAACAGAAAGATGATTGGCAAGGTGAAATTAAACATGTTTGTATGCTTTTTTTTGATATCAGAAATTTTACACAGTTTTCCGAATCCCAATCACCGAAAGAATTAATTTTGTTTCTAAATACTGTATTTACTTCTGCTATTAATTGTGTGAATCAAAATGGTGGTATCATTAATAAATTTTTGGGCGATGGGTTTATGGCAGTATTTGGTGCTCCTGTTTCTAATGGCCAAGATATTAACAATGCCGTTTCTGCGGCAGAAAGCATTAAACAAAAGTTAAATGATATGATAAAAAATAAAGAAATCCCTCATATCGGATTCGGTATGGGGCTGCATGCTGGTGATGCCGTAACCGGAAATGTTGGCTCAAATGAAAGGAAGGAATATACGATTATTGGTGATGTTGTGAATCTTGCCTCAAGAATTGAACAATTAAACAAAGTGTATCAGTCCGAAATATTAGTTTCTGAAGCTGTCTTTCAGGAAATCCCAAATCGATTAAATCGTTTGTCACTCTTAGGTGATGTTCCTATCAAAGGAAAAACATTACCAGTTAAAATTTACAAACTTGATTGATACGGAATTTTAACTCTAAAACAAGTATTTCCTGGTTTAGAAGTGAAGGTGAGTTCCCCTTTGTGTCTTTCTACAATTCGTCTAGAAATATCTAAACCAAGGCCTGTTCCTTCACCTTTTTCTTTTGTCGTAAAGAAAGGATTAAATATTTTACTTTCTATAGAATCTGGAATTCCAGGTCCATTGTCTTCAATTTCTACAATTGCAAAATTATCTTCTTTAAAGGCACGTAGATTGATCTTACCGTTAAACTTTAATGCGTGCAAGGCGTTATGAATTAAATTTGTCCATACCTGCATCAAATCTTCTGGATAACATAGTATAGGTGGAATTGGATTGATCTCTTTTATTAACTCTACATTTTGTTTGAATTGATATTGATATAAGATAAGAACTGTTTCTAAATTTTCTTCTAATGAAGTGAGGACTAAAGAATCAGTCGTTTGTAATCTAGAAAAATTGCGAAGTGCATATAATGTTTTTTTTACCCTTTCGATCGCTTGCTCTGAAACAAGGTCAGCAGTATAAGCCGCGATCAAACCTTCAATCAAAATGAATAGAGTGGGTAATTCTTTTGTTGTGAAAAGAGAAGTATATTGGAATGGCATCTCTTCTAAACTAAGATCGACTAATTTTTCTTGAATTTCCTTTGGCAACGAAATGGAATTTTCAATTAGCCTTTGTTCTAATTCCCTAATTTTTTTTCTGTAATCTAATCCTGTTGGACCATGTTTCCATTTAAATCCCTCCAAAATTACTTTTTGGTATTGGTTTAATTGTATTTCAGTCAAATTTTGGATTGCTTTTTCAATTTTTCCAAACTGATTCACAATAGCAAGTATCGATTGTTTTGAGTTAGACGCAAAAGCAGCTACAGCACCTAGTGGGTTATTAATTTCATGCGCCACACCCGAGGTAATCAATCCTAAGGATGACATTTTTTCTGAATGAAATAACTGAGATTGTGTGATATGTAAATTCGCTAAAGCTTCTTCTAACTCTTGTTTTTGTGCGAAAATTTGTTTGTTTAATTTGATTAATTCTTCATTTTGTTTTAATTTTTCGCGCCCAACCACAGAATCCGTAATATCAATGTTACACCCAGTAAATCCTATGATTTTATCTGATTGAGGTATTTTTACTGGAGATAGAACATTTAAAAAATGTTTTGGTGTATCATTTACGGAAAAACTAACTTTTTCGATAATCGTTTCGCCATTTAGCGCACGTAAGTTGTTTGATTTCCAAAGTTCTAAAGTTTTTTCATCAGTTGCTATTGCTGATGGATATTTGCCAATCACATTGCCCCATGACTCGACAAATTTTTTATTTAATAATATATACTTTTGATCTAAATCGGAAATCCACATATCATATGGTAAATTATCAAATGCGCCGTGAAGTTGAGCTTGTAATATTTCTATCTCATCTTTGTTTTGAATTTTATCCATTTCTGCTGAGGCTCTTGAAGCAAAGATGGATAAAATTGTGGATACAAATTTGGTATCGACTATCGCTTGATGAAAGAGTAGAAATATCACTCCAATAAATTCACCCTTTTCTGAAAGTACTGAAACTCCAGCATAACCTTCAATTCCTTCTTCCTTGAGTATGGTATCTTCCGGGAATATTTCGCTTACGTTTTTATCATATATGCACAATTGATTTGTAGTGACTTTTTCACAGGGCGTGCCCTTAAGTTTATAAATTATTTTTTCTGATTCGTTTCCGTTACGTCGATAAGAGAGGCTTGTTATCGAATTTGTTTTGTTCGCATACTCACCAATTAACACTTGGTCTGCGTTACAGATTCTTTCTAAACTTAAAGTTAACTGAGTAAAGAACTCCATTCCATGAGAACTTGTCCCTTCATTGATTAATTGAAGGAGTTCCCGCTCGTCCATCCTATTTCACCTTAATGAGATCATTTTGGAATTGTTTGCGTCCACCAGGATATTTATATGAATACAAACATTGGCAAGTGGTCCAATTTATTCCACCAAACAATGATTCGCTTTTTCCTGGCTGGCATTCTATAAGAACCGGAGTGATCTGATAAGAAAAAATAAGTTTACTCAAATCTTTGAGTTCATGTTCTTCAAGGTTTTGGCCTTCCGCATTGATTAGTAATTTTGAAACTTTTGTTGATGTGGACAATGTTTTTGTAGCGTCTATACAACTTCTTTGCTTCATAGAAACGCTGTCAGCTGAGATCGATTTTTCACTAGCCACACCTTCTAAATTTGCAAAAAAAGCTTCACCAAGTTCTGTTTGTTTCCATTCACTTTTATAAGAAACGAATCCAGAAGCACAAGTGATAAGGGAGATAAATGCAAAGGAAATCAGGTAACGCATTGTGTTTAGACCAAACTTTAACCCAAGTCTTGTCAAATTTTAAACATTTGTGTGTAAGGCTTTGGGAAATTTGTGTTTCACATAGGTAAATTTGCAATTATGGGTCAAAGTACTAGAATTTATGACTCCTTTCAAACCGATTCCCATACTATCAGGTGCGCTGGCTCAGTCAATTTTAGCTTCGTGGAAATCAAAAGCAGATAAAAATTATAAATTTCTAAAAGAAGTAAAATGGCATCTATTAAAGACTTCAAAGCAGATTTCTTTACTTGCTGCATTAAATGAAGTTCAAAATGCCATAGGCATTTTAATTCTGTTACATGGCTGGGAAGGAAGCATAGAATCGAGTTATATCATCAGAACAACACGGCATTATTTGGAACGAGGTTATTCTGTTTATCGCCTGAATTTACGAGATCATGGTGGGACTCATCATCTCAATGAAGGAATATTTAATGGTAGTTTGCTGGAGGAGACCTATGAAGCCGTATTGGCACTTTCAAAGTTAAACACAAAAGGTCTTCCTCTATATTTAGCCGGGTTTTCGCTTGGAGGCAATTTCGTTGTTCGTATAACAAGTATGCATACGAAGTCTAAAAAAGCGGATAAAATTAAATATTTAAAACATAGTTTTTCCATTAGTCCCGCACTAGATCCAATGGCAGCAACCATCAAAATGGATTCTCATATAATACTTAGAGATTATTTTTTAAAGGCTTGGATTACATCGCTTAGAAAAAAGGAACAATTATTTCCCCACTTATATAAATTCCCTGACTTACAAAAATATAAAACAGTGATGCAATTGACTGAGACTATGATACTTGACTATTCTCCATTTCTTTCTGTGAAAGAATATTTTCAAACATACACTTTAAAAGGGGATTATTTTAAAAAAATTAAAACTCCACTTACCATCCTAACAGCCGCAGACGATCCAGTGATCCCTGTTTCTGATTTTCGTGAAATTCCCGTGACTCCTTACGTGGAAGTTATCATTGAGGAGAAGGGAGGGCATTGTGGTTTTATAGAAGATAAAAATCGTACTGCTTTTTTTTGGCGAGTGATGTCAAATAAAATGCCTTAAAAAATATACTGTTTGGTGATTCCGTTTAATGTGACTGCAACGGATTTGATTTCATCAATCGCCGAAGTAATCACATGAACTGCATTTGATACTTCTTCGGACGTTTTTGCTAAAACGCCTGTTACGGATGAGTTTTCTTCATTTTTCGAAATGATTATATCTAAATCTTGGCTAAGTAACTGGGAAAGTGAGTTTATGTTTTTTGCAATATTGTACAATTCTGCACTCGTCACCTTTTCTATTTCTGCATGTTCCATGATATCACGAAAACTATCTTCGATTTTCAAAATTTCTTGAGAACCATTTCTAATATCAACTAATCTAAGTTTGTTTTCTTCGGTTACTTCCTTGATTTCGCTTTGAAATGCACGTAAAAACTCAAAAATTTCTTTAACAGAACGGGATGATTGTTCAGCCAATTTTTTAATTTCTTCTGCAACAACAGCAAAACCAGCACCATATTCACCAGCACGGGCGGCTTCAATAGATGCATTTAATGAAAGTAAGTTGGTCCTTTCTGCAACAAATACTATGGAACTCAAAACTTTACCAATCCCTTCCGATCGAACTTGCAATGATTCAAGTTTTTCTGTGGCGAGCCCCAGAGAATGATCCATCTCACCCATTTGTTTGGCTAATGATTTGGAACTAGAAAATGATACATTCAACACTGCGATTGTTTCCAAAATTAACCGAGTGAGTTTTTGAGATTCTTCATTTATTGAGTGTATAGCGTTCGTTAAATTGACTATTTGATCTCCAGCCGTATTTGTACTTGCTAATGTAGATCTTGAATTTTCCGAAAGTTTTGAAAGCGAGGCGGACAATTCTGAAACAGCAGAATCTATTTGGTTAATGGATTTTCCTAATTCAAACGAATTATCGTTTAACAGAGCCGAATTGGAAAATACTTGGGACAATAATCCGCGTAATTCGACAGATAAAAATGCATACGAACTTTTTAAGGATTTGTCTTTGAAATTTTCATTCACAAATTCATTGGTCAACTTTAAATTTCTTTCCGCCATTGAATTCAACTGGCGCACAAATACATTTTTGTTATTGTTATATGATCTATGAACTTTAATTAATAATAAAATGGAAATGATTTGAGACAGAAAAAATAATGAGACCGCTATTGGCCACTCATTCTTAAATCCACCAAACCATAAACCAATTCCAAAGCTAAAGAGTGAAAGTATTGCCAGAACTTTACTTCCGATTCTTTCCAAAAAATTTCGCAGAGAAATAATAGTTAAACCTGCTTCTACTTTTGGGATCATTCCGTACGCCATTTCCGCATCTCGGATTTGTTTTTCACTCGCGGCAGTTCTAACTGACATATAACCCAAAAAAACATCATCGGCAAAAATCGGAGAGACGATCGCTTCGACCCAATAGTGGTCACCGTTTTTGCAACGATTCACAAGGACTCCAGTCCAAGAACGTTTCCTAGAGATTGTCTCCCACAGTTCAGCAAATATAGTTGAAGGCATCTGGGGATGTCGTACTAAATTATGAGGCATACCCACTGCTTCTTCCTGAGTGAATCCGCTGATACGGCAAAATTCATCGTTTACATATAGAATCTTTCCATGAATATCAGTCTTGGATATGACTGCCTGTCCAGGACGTAGTTTTTGCTCTATATTTGTGAGTATTCCATTATGTTTCATAGAATTAAGAATATTCTGAATTTGTGTTTTGATCCTTCGTCATGATTTCCATTAATACTCTAAAAATCAAGGAAATAGCAAAATATGCTACATCATCACCTCCGCTACTTATTCATACTGATAGTCCTTATTTTCTCCATTACTTGCAATAGTACAAAGACGGAAAAAATAATTGGTGAATCTGTTACTAGCCCTGATGCAAAACCATCTACCTTTAAAAAGATTGCCCCTCTCACATCAAATGCGTTAGGTGCTAGAAAGAATTTGAATGACAATGGTTGGCTTTTCATACCACCCGCTTCAAAAACCATAGAAGAAGTTATCGAATCGGGAAAAATGAGTTCAAAGGTAGCAAAAGCTATACTTTTTACAAAAATGAAGAAACGAACAGAAGAACTTCCACCTAGCATGAAATCAACGATGGTGGAGATTAATAAAAATGCTTCTAGTTTTCGGGGAAGTGGGACAGAAATCTCAAAAGAGATATTAGCGACAACGTACAAAATCACTCTAATGGAATGGGAATTGTCAAAAGAGTTAAATGGAAAGGCGGCAAATAAATTTATCACAGGTTATGTAGAACTTAATGACAGAGAAGAGGAAGACAGAGCCCAATTATTGAAAGTTTGGACCAGTTTAAATAAAGAACGATCAGAATTTACTGGCAATACGAATGATTTATTTATAGATACTATGTGGAAAAACCAAAACAAGCTAACAAACGCATGGCGAGATAGCTATAAAAAAAGTACACAAGCATTTCTTGATGAATATGAAGAATCAAGTCAAAAGGGAAATAGCCTATTTGCAATGTGGGATATTTTTCAAGGGTATTCGATTGCTTTAAAAGAAATTTTAATCAGCCCTTTATTTAATACAGGTTCCGCCGTTGGGGAAACTTTGGTGATCAATGGTGTTTTTGTACCAGTTTCACACCTTTCAACATTTTCAGGCCAAGCCATTATGACAACAGGTATGGTCGCCTATTATCCTGTTAAACTAGGATACAGAATAGTGTCACCGACACTTGAAGCTGGATTACTCGGAACTATGGGTCTTGCAAGTCTAAGTGCGACTGCTCCGACTGCTGTCACAGGCACGGGACTTTCTGCATTTAACCAAGTAACAACGATCGCTGCTGGGTACAGTGGTGAGGCTGTCGTCCAAACTGGTGGAGCCACATATGAAACCACAGCCTATGCTACGGGCCTTGTGTATGACTTTGCATCAGGCTCGGCGGAATCAGGCGTTTATGCCTTAAAATCGGGTCTTATCTTAAGTTACACTGCATTAACTGTGATTCCTGCTCACTTACTTTTGTCAGTTCCTGACGGCACCATTTTTTTAGCGTATGACGGACCGAGAGTAGTCATTGCCGTCGTTCGTGGAAACTATGCCGGTCTTGATGATCTACCTACGGGAACAATTATTGATTTAGAAGAAGCCAAAAAATCCGGCAAAGTTGAGATATTGAGTCGTGATCAAACGCTTGTTAAGAAAGTCATTGATGCAGAAGTGAAAGAAAGAACAAATAATAATTTAAAGAAAAATACGGAATCTAAAAAATGAAAATTTATTCAATCCTAATGCTACTCCTATTTTCGATTACATGTTCTTCAACTAACAAAGATCATGAAGATCCTCTACGAAATTCTAAAAAATTAATTTCGGGAGGCCATAGTTCCCTATATTTCCAAGGTGCCGTTCCGATTGCTGGCACAAGCATCAAATTTATTCCCCCCATGGAAGAAGGGGAAGTTTATCTCATGGGGCGGCGATTCGGGTTTGCAAAACAAGAATTTTCCAAAGCATATAACAAAGCAAAGGAATCTGTAATTGTTGTTAAAGAAGGAACCAAAAAAAGTTGGTCTCTTGCTGGTGACGTGTCTGGAACGGGAAACGACGCTGTCAATTATTTGAACGAAAATGCGACTTTACCTGGAATTTATATAATGTATGCATCCAATGCCAAGGCTCACGGACTTATCGGAAGTTCTTTTGAGAATGGTAAAAAAGCTCATGATAAAGTAACCAATGATTCCATTCAATTAAGAAAAGATTGGGAGGAATGGGCTGAAGACAAATTCAAAGATCCAGAACAAAGAGATAAGTCTCCCGAATTTCGTGCTAGGATGAAAAATTACCAAAAAACTTACAAGGATTCTTATGAATCGTTTGTTTATGGTTATGTGGATATCGATGAAACTTTTAAATCGATTTGGGAAAATTCTTATGACTCGTTAGATGGTGGCTCATGGAATAATACTTTAGGCGAAGTAAATGATTTACGATCCAGAGCATCAAATTCCATTGCAAATGCTTGGAAGGAAACTGTGTTTAGTTATGGGCAAGCAACCAAAGAAGAGTTAAAGGACGCTGGTAAAGATATTGAATCTATCGCCGATGGACATGGACTTTCTTTTTCACTCCTCAAAGCCTTTGCAAAAACTACCAAGGCTATTTTTTACGATGCGATTCTTGAACCCATTGGTAAATTTGGAATATTATCTGTTGGATATATTGGTGTAAACTCAGTCATTTATCCTGCGGCATTAATTACTGTTGGGACAACAACGGGCGTTTATGTTCTTGTCGAAACTATCGCTATCTCAGGGAAAGGAATTGTATATATAGTAGCACCCAGCGCAAAGCTAGCGTTAGGTGCACTTCTTGGAAGTACCGAAGTTGTGGCAGGTGAGGCATATGAATCTTTAAAAGTAGGCGGTCGTACATCTGGAACACTTGCTAGAAAAACTTCTAAATATTCTACAAAAGGTGCTGCCATTCTAACGGAAAAATCAGGCAGATATATACTTGCACCTTCAACTTTGATTGGTGTCACAGCTTCGCAAACGGTAATTGGTGGAGGACTTTCTCTTACAGGAACTGCGGCAGGGGGTGCCATCACCGCAACATCGTTAGGTGTTCAAACCACAACCTATGTGGCTACGAAAACTGCGGCAGGAGTCGTTGGTGTGACAGGGACTGTCGGAAGTTTTGGCACGGGGACTGCTTTTGGGATTTATTATTTAGGAAAATCGGTTGGGGTTCCCATTGGTGTGGGTCTTGGATCTGGTGTGGTCTTAAGTTATGAAGTGATGGCACAGATATCTGCACATTCCCTTTTGGCGGTGGCCGATTGTTCATACCTTGTACTGTCACTCGAAGGTGGAAAATGGGTTGTCTATGGCGTGAAAGATGTCACTAATAAGGCGAATGGATTGATGTCCGGAGCTGTCATCGATTTGAACCAAGTTCGCAAAGAAGGTGGTACTGTTGTGAAAGTTCCAATGGAAGAGGGTGAGGCTGAAAAAATATTCTCACCCAAAAAAAAGAAATAAATACCAAATAAAAAATGTATCATGAAACAACATAAGATCCTAATTGTAGAAGATTCCGAAATTCAATATAGAATCTTAGATCGATGGTTGGTTAAAAATGGATATTTAACTTTTCTTGCGACAAACACAGAGGAAGCAAGAAAAGTTATCGCAAAACAAAGTATAGATGTAGTTTTACTTGATTGGGAGTTACCTGATGGAACTGGCATTGATCTTATCAATGAAATTTTGCAGTCCTCATCAACGGGATGGCTTCCCATCATTATGGTCACAAGTCATACTGATTCACTAAAAATAAAAGAATCCATTGAAGCAGGGGCGACTGACTTTATTAGAAAACCAGCCGATGAAATAGAATTATTGGCAAGGGTATTTAGTGCTCTCAGAATCAAAGCCTTGCAAGATCTTTTATTAGAATCTTCAATTCGTGATCCATTAACTGGGTTATATAATCGTCGTTATATGGAAGAACGTATCGATCAGGAATTTCAAAGATGTAAAAGGCACAATCGTTCTGTAGCCATCGCGATGCTTGATATAGATTTTTTCAAAAAGGTAAACGACAGTTATGGTCATGATATCGGAGATATCGTTATCAAAAGATTAGCTCATGAATTAAAATCCAATCTTCGAAAATCAGACTTTTTATCTCGCCATGGTGGTGAAGAATTTGTTGTGCTTCTTCCAGAAACTAGTGTTCAAAATGCTCATTACGTCTTAGAAAAAATTCGCGTTCTATTTTCTAACGTTGATTTTTTTGCAGAAGATGGCCAATTGTTCCATGTAAGTTTTAGTGGGGGAATCAGCGGGGGACTTTTGGATGCAAAAATTACACCCAATGAAGTGCTTAAAAATGCAGACAAATTTCTTTATGAGGCGAAAAATTCAGGGCGAAATAAAATCTTAACCTCATAGTGTTATCTGAAAATTCATTCCAAAGACTAGATCCCGATTTTTTACTCAAGTCTATGGAAACTATTGGCTTTGAACCAACAGGTAGATGTATTCCATTAAACAGCGTAGAAAACAGAGTTTATGATATCGAAGTGGAAGGCAATGTCCGTTATGTAGTAAAATACTACAGACCACATCGCTGGACAAAAGATCAAATCCAAGAAGAACATAACTTTTTAGACGAGTTGCAAGCACAAGAAATCCCAGTTCTAACACCCATTAAAGATGAATCAAACCAATCTATATTCGAATATGACAATATACTCTTCGCTGTTTGGCCACTTCGTACTGGTAGAATCATTGAAGAAATTGCAGAAGCCGACCTAGTCCAATTGGGACGATTGCTTGGTAGAATCCACCTCGTTGGTAAATCAAAAAAAAGTTTATATCGACCTAAACTAGATATCACTCATTATGCAGGACTTGCTTTGGAACTAATCAAAGAAGGGTCTTGGATTCAAAATCAAAATCTTCTCAAACGATATGAAAAGGCGGCACACATTACCTTTCAAACGTACGAAGATATTCTAAAAATCCAAGATATTCCATTTCAAAGGATTCATGGGGACTGCCACAAAGGGAATTTACTCTATTCAAAGGAAGGATTTTCCATATTAGATTTTGATGATTTTCTAGAAGGTCCTGTGATCCAAGATTTTTGGATGTTGCTGCCGTTTGGTGGGAAAAAGGAAGAATATGAACGTGAGCTATTTTTTGAAGGATATAAAGAATTTTCTGATTTTTCTCACTCCTGGTTAAAACTTATTGAACCATTACGTGGCATTCGTTATGTTCATTATGCCGCCTGGATCGCAAAACGTTGGCAAGACCCTTCATTCCCTAATTTGTTTCCCCATTTTGGAACAGAAGAATATTGGTTAAATGAAACATTAGATTTAGAAAAAATGGGTAATAGTTTTGAAATGTTAGACGAGAAGGATGAAGTCACAATAGATGAAAAAACTTCATCAAAAAAAGAAGAACTAAGCAATAAAGATTTTTTTTGGGACTGGGAGGGTTAATTTATATTCTTATCAGAGCAAGTCCTTTACTTTCAATCCTGATTTTATCTATTAACTTAACTTGTCAAATATTTGACGCATTATGTGCGTTTGCATTAAATGACAATAGTTAACACCTATTATGAGTACATTTAAAAAAACAGTTTCTCTATTTTCTCTTATATTCCTTTTCCAATGCAACCAACCAGGATTTGGTGATCTTAGTTCAAATAATATCAAAGGCAAAGATGCCAAAAAAAAGTTAGTTGAATCTGCCAGTACATTTGATACTCTTTATTTAATCTTGACAGATCCAGATTATTCATATGGATTCGCTACAATTGTCACTGCGATCAATGAAGCTATAGTTCCGATTGTTGCCAATATTGAAGATTCGGAATATTACGAACAAGATTCGGTGGACGATTGTGTAAAAAAAATCAATTCGTTTTTTATCATTGCTGACAGTTTTATTACAATTGGCCTAACTTGTGATATTAAAAAAGCAAAACTTCTAGATTTACCATAACGTATTTCTCCGGCTAACGAAAAATTCCGCACCACCGATCCTAGCGGAAATCCTTCCAGATATAATAGAATGGATTCATTTAATCAGAATTATGTGGAAGATTGGAGCGGAGAGCGGGGCCGAAGCACTTGCAAAGCAAGGACTTCAGGGTGCCCAAAGTTTTTTTATTCTATAGTAGCCGCTACTGAAGAATTTGTTGGGGTAGAAGTTGATGTCCAAACATTTCCGTTTGAGAAAAAATATGATAGAGTAGAGCAATTGGCTCCATCACTACTGCTAATAGAGCTAGGTAAAGTCCTTTCAGTGAGTGTCATATAGGATCCTGTAATTCCATTAGCAATTGTTCCATAAGTAGCATATTTTGTTCCAGCGCCACAAGCAGTTGAAGTATGAAATGTATGCGTTTCTGAAATCCCGCTGTTATTAACGAATCGAATTCGAGGAGATTTGGTCGAAAGCACAGTTGTTGCGCCACTAGTGATTCCATCATTTATACTACAGCGGTCTGCAACTCCATATACTGTAGAGTTAGATCCTAATGCATTAATAACGACAGTAATACTAGATGCAAAATTGGAAAAACTTTTATAGTAGTCAAAATAATTAATCTTTACGGAAATTCCTGAAGAAGTAATTGTCCCAGAACAAGTTCCTACGGAATTTCTAGTCGTTGAACAAGCTGAAGTTGCTGAAAATGTGCCTGAATTTGTAGAACAATGGGATCTCGCACTGCTGGATGATGTCGATGTACCATAATCAAAACAGCGGGGTCCGCCAGTCGCTGTGTCTGGCAAAGTACATGAAAAAGTTGATGCTACTGTTGCAGAAGTGAGTTGGTTTAATAATAAAAGGTTCGTTAGATCTTCGTTTTCTTTTTTGCCGGAATCGGGATTACAATTCAATAAGCTAGAAAGCAGAAAGAGACTAATTTTCCATTTCGTATTGTTTGATATTTTTTTCATGTTACTTTTCTCCAAAAGGCATCTAAAAATACTTAGGTTATCATACTGTTATGTGAAAGACCATGGGAAAGTCTAGTCGTCTCAGGTTAGCATTTGGAGTAGATTCTTAGATGATGCAACGACTAGCATTTGGAGTAGATTATTACGTGACGCAATATGGCACTTCCCATAATCAATCTTATGTCGCATAGAGGTTATTCCCGAAATTCTGTCTCGTAGCCCTTTACAAGGCTCAGGGAAAGGTTTCTTTGATACTTCTAATCAGACATAACAATTCAACTATGGGAAGGCTTAACGCCTCAAGCCGATTGTTTTCTTTTAATTTGGCTCTCGGCGACTTTCGGAAAATTTTCTACAAAGAATTCTAATGCTTCGGTAACAATTCCTTCTTGAGTTAAAATATCATTTTTAACTTTCGCATAGGAAACATTTGCCTGTTTAACTAGATCTTTGCTGATTTTCATATAAGCTAAATCTTTAGTCGCCATCGTTCACCTCCTTTTAGGATGACATTATTCTAGCGAGAGCTTAATTTGTGTCAAGAGAAAAAAGAGGAAAAGGAGAAAAAGTGAATATTTTCTATTTGTATCTCCTTTGGGTAGCTCGTTCTTTTTTAATGTAAGCGAACACTTGCTTGGATATTTCTTTATCTGTAAGGGAATTCATTAATCCTATGATTTCATTTTTATTTAAATAATGAAAATCAAATCTTCTTAATTTAGAATCATCGTTTGGATCACGGATTTCTCCAAAATCAAATCTAGCTGCGTTTTTTTTAGGGGAATCTGTAAATAAGGTTATTTTAAACTTACCATTCACCTGAAGTAAAGGTGATCTTTCTGGATCACTACTGTAATCTATTGAGCAAATTTCCTTTTCTACTTTATCATTATTTAGAATAGCGATTTTGTCCCATTCGATAAATTTTCCTAAGCAGTTAATTAATTCGTAACGTGATTTATTGTTTATGCTGAAGGCCGCAACTGGCACAGTATAAAAAGAATTAGTTTCAAGGAACGTAATTTCGACCTGTTCCAAATTAATATTCAAATTAGACATTAATAAGAAATTTTGAATCTTAGATTTTCGATTTATAGAATATCCACTTGTAGTATATTTTTTTTCAGTATTTAGATCTTTCAAATCCGCCCATACTTCCGTGTTACGGATCTTAGTCTCATTTTCGGTGTCCGCTTTCTTTTCGCCGTTGTTGGAAGATGCGCAGTTTAGAATAATAGAAAACGTTACGAGTATAAAGATAAGTTTTTTCATGTTGTGAGTTCCTTTTAATTTTTTAAATTTCTTAATTTGAAAACCATTGCTTGGTTTTGAGTTCGCCATTCATAAATATTAGCTGAACTGTTGACTTGTCCCGATTTCGATATCTGTAAGAAATGATATCAAATCCTGATCCTATGTTTTCGAGAATGGATTCTCCTTCACCTAACCATGAAATGATAGTATCCATATCATCTCCTGAACTGAGTGAATCATAAACCAATCTTGGAATCTCTGGATTATTTTGACGTTCGGATATGATATCTTTTTCTTTCTTTGTGAGAATTGAGCTAAAATCAATTTCCTCTTCTTCAGATAAAGCTTCGCCGTTTTCTCCTTCAACAAAAGCAACTCTTTGAGTTGTTTTAATTCCCAAAGAATTTACGAAGCCACTTGCTGGGATTGTAGTTTTCCCAAGGTGAGTGATAAGAGCAAAGCACCTAGTATTAATTATATAAGGATCCTTTACTTTCAATTTAACTCGAGATATTTCTTTTGTTTCTATTTGCTCTATTGGTTTTTCAATAATATCTGGAGTTAATCGAAAAGGCAGTGTCGGAAGTTCTAAAAGCCAAACTGGGATGGCAGTTGCTCCCCATGTTGCGAGTCCAGTATAAACAAAAAGCCTTTCCCATCCGTTAGCTCTTGGAGGTTCATCCATTACTCTAGACCAAGTACTCTCTGTCTCGTATTCAACTTTCTCTTTGCCGAAATATTTTTTCGAAATCATCTTCTTCGAAACTTCTTCGATTACAATTTCAAAAACTATATTATCACCGGATCTATACACTTTGATTTTCTTTTCTTCTTCTTTAATCAAATTTTCATTAGTTGATAAAAGAACTTTTTCAGCTTCAGGTAAAGGTATAGGCTCTCTTTTAGATTCTTTAACAGTGTAACAGCCCAAAAATAACAAAAGCAAAAGAGAAGTGAAAAACTGAATTAATTTCATATTTGGAACCTAAACCTGTTAGTCTTTACTCACATAATCACAAGTTAGTTTAATTTGTCCATTTCTTCCGATTACATTATATTCATAATTATCCGAATCGACTAGACCGATTTTCTCATTTTTGAATTCTAGCATAATACGACATAATTCACCGACTGGATCAGTTGGCTTATTTGGATTCATTTATATGATCAAGGAGGTGAATATTATGAGTAAAGAAACTTCAAAGAAAGTTGCTTCTCAGGCTGCCAAGATTCTTAGCAACCCGAAAAGCACTCAAGCGCAAAAGTCCGTGGCGGCTTCTGCGTTAACTCAGAAAGAGAAGAAAGGGAAATAGCCTGACAGTTAGACCCCTTCTAAATATGCGAAAACTAAAATCGGGCGGTTCGTAAGAGCCGCTCGTTTTTTATTAACCTACTTTTCAGAATAAAGAAAAAAGTACAAGTGCAAATTTTACCATTTATGAGATTCCCAAACGGTGTTTAAGGAATATCTTGTCGCAAATCAGAAATGAAAATTCCGTCTCGTGTCACTTCTAAAAAAATTTTAAAAGGTCCATGTTCTGTTGTATCAAACCTAAAATTGAATTTCTTATTTAAGAACCTATCAAATATTACTTTATCCAATATTTTCTGCTGATTAAATCTGAAATTTCTATCTTCATTTTTGAGTTTATCGAATAGTTCACGTATATGAGGGCTGATCCGGACTATCATCGAAAAATACTTATCAAATATTCAATAGAGTATATTCAGAATAGTCACGTTCTGTTTTTAAATCTTCTGCTGTATTTTCGGTAATTAGTTGATCAATTTCATTTTCGTCCAAATAATCAATTAAAAACTTTCTATGTTTTTCTTCTAATCCATTGTTTAGTATATAGATTTGAAGATTCAAATCAAATACACTTCCAATGTTTGATCCATGATCCAATTCATTTGACGGTTCGATATTTTCAGAAAATTCAAATGGACCAGACGTTAATTTAAAATTCTTAGGATTGAAATATTCAACTTTGATAATAATATCTTTTTTCAAACCAAACCGAGAATTGTTAGATTGAATAGAATTCTTTATCATTTGATAAAGTAATTTATCTGGCTTAATTAAATTTGTCCCTGTAAAGAATTCATTCAAAATTGCAGATTCACTTTTGGAAATAGAAATTGAATTTTGAACAAGCGTTAGTTGAGCATAAGCATAGATATTTCGGAACTCTGGTGATACAGTAGATAAACCTTTCAAGGTTTTCATCGACTCAGAATAGTTACCTAAATTGAATTCTAAAATAGCAAGGGCATACCAATCATCAGGAGTCGCCTTACCAGAATTTACAATTTTTAGCATTTCACGTCTATGGCTATGAATTGTAAAATCATCCTTTCTTGCAAAAATAGAAAATAAATAATTATCTAAAATATACTTAGATTTCCTTTCTGCTTCTGGAATTGTCATATTTTTAACTCTTCTATACTATTCGACTTAATCAATACATTCGGCAATCTCAATTTTCCTAGTTAATTCGAATTTTATACTAGAATTCTATATTATCGCATTCAGCGATCTTCTCTTCTTTTTTCACTAAGGTTGTACCTTTCATTGTTCTTTTCTATATAATATCGCACTCTAACTAGCGATATTGAAATCGCGTTCCAGCTAGCGATATTGGAGCTGGCATGTCGCGTGCATGTACGCGATATTGGGAAGCCCTCAAAGTCGCACTCTAGCTAGAGATATTGGAGGGCAAAGATTTTCTACTGGTCGAGTTCTGGAGGGATAAAGAATTGGTCAGGGTGTTTTATATGTTCAATATCGTAATAACTTTTCTGTTCTGAATCCCTGGATATTTTATAGACTGGCATTCTTATATCAAGGAATGGAATAATTCTGTTTTCAATACTATCACTCGGATCTTGAATGTAAATTTTTTCAAGATTTATCATCTTGGAGATTAATTCTTTATCAATAAATCTATTAAAGGTTGGGAAAGAGTAACCTATTACAACTAAAACTTTAATTTGATCTAGAAAAGGAAAAATCTGTTGTCTCTCTAAATTAAAATTTAGTGGTTCCCAGGCAAAGGAAATGTTGTGATATATTAAATTTTTATCTTCCATTATGCGAGCATATGAATCATTAATATCCTTAACTATGCTTGCTGGAAAACTTGATCTAAAAATATAATTATCGTTTTCATTTTCAGGTTGTGTTAGACGAAAACTTTCTCTGTTATCTACGGTTCCTCTCAAAGAACCAGCGTAACCATTTATTCTAAATAACTTATTATATAGCAAATGATTTATATCAGTTAAATTTTTGTTCAACAAAATAGAAATGGATTTTGTTATTTGAAAGTCATAATTCCAAGTTGCGATAAATACATCTTTATGCAATATGTGTGAATTTTTATTTTCTGAATCTACAAGTGCGGAAAAAAAAGAAAAATATCTTTTATCTATTTCATTTACTAGATAGCATAATATTATAAAGTAATTTAAAGCTGTCTTAACAATTCGATATTCTTTTGAAAAAATTCCTTTTGATAGAGCTACTGACTTTGCATAAACATCTGGAGTTCCGAAGTCTTTAGTCTCATCAATTAATTTGTCTATATCTTCTAATAAAGGCGAATCAATTTTTTTATACACGCTTTTATGAAATTTTGCTGTTTCCTTTTTGAAATACTTATCCCAGAAAAAAGTTATACCTCCGACAACTGGAACTGCATCTGCACTAGCACCTGCACCAAACAAGTATAGAGTTTTCATATTGATTCTTCCACCTTGGCAATGTCTCCACCAAACGTTTTAAATTTTAATGATGAACCATGACAAGTGAATTCGAAAATTATAAATGGGAAAAATACCTTATCCAACCAAATTCCTTGTTTTCCTGTTCCCCGAAACATTTGAATATCAGAGATTAGTCGATTGCATACCTGGCACAAAGGGATGTCTCGATATTTTATGTATTCTTCTGCATCATTTGTAAGAACAAATTGGTCTTCATCGGTTTGGTTCGCATATTTTTTTTGATTCATGTTAGTTTATCGGGAAATTTCAATTTAAAATGAAATTTTGTCTCAAATTACCTGAAAACAGGTTCAAAACCTCCTACTAATTTAAGTAAAGGAGATACAAATCTATGTATACGAATCTAACAAATAACCTAATCATCATTAAGGGTGAAACCTTCATGGTGATACAAATCAATAACAGCGAATTTCGATTTCGGCATTTCCCAAGTGGCAAAAGACGTTTGTTCATTATCAAGCCGTTTCCGTCCTTGGTTCTTTCTGATCTTCGTTTGAAGATAAAATACCGCATTGCTTCCCTTAGGGTGATGATTCAATCTATGGAAGAATGGGTTCAATATGGAATGCCTTAATTCGCGTTAGAATCAAATCAAAAGAAGACTAGCAGATCGTTATGTCTCATCTTCTGAATTCGAATCGTATTGAATTTAGAAGATGATTCCGATATTTAGGCTAAGATGAGTAATTCTAAGTTAAAAATTTCCTCCGTTGTTACCCAAAAGAAAGCAATATCTCTTAGACCAGATCCAAAGAATGCAGCTCGCCCCCCTCGTACGCCAGAACAAAAGGAAGAATGGCGGTCGTTCTGCGAATCAGTTTGGAAAAATGGAATCTGGGGCGATAAACCATTATTAGTATACAAAGACAAGAAATCGGGCAAACTACTTATCCTAAGAGGAAGACGTCGATGGACGGCTGTTATCGAAGGGATTAAAAAGAAAAAGCTTCCAAAAAATTTCATGGTTCCAGTTGTCTTCTTAGAATCTGATTATGATTCAACTTACCGCGAGGCAATCTATGGAGACAACGATACTAATCAACGTTATTGGCCAGAAGAACGCCAAGAGATAATGATTCGGGAATGGGGAATTCCAGCTTTAATCAAAAACTACAAAGGTGGAGACTATACCTCAGGTAAAGCTGAAACGGATCCTCGAAACTTGCGAAAAGCCATCAGACACGTGATACATGAGGCAATACCGCAATGGACTCTTTATCAAATAGATCGTGATCTAGAAGCGATTAAAAAAGCGAATAAGAACGAGAAATATCCTGAACTAACAGATGATCAAATTCAATCTTATAACAAGCAAATCCTTTCCTGGTGGGAAAGAGTGAATATCTTGAGAAAAATCGAAAAGGAAAAAGAGGACGAGCTCAAAAAGTTCATCAAACGAGAAGAGAATGCGAAGAAAGAAATAGCTGATTTTGCGAAAGGATTTCCTAAAGGTGGTCCCGAGTTATACGCAAAAATTGCCCTTAAATCTAAAAGATCTGAGTTCCAGGTATTGAAAAAAATTAAAGGATTGGATGAGTATATTGGAGAAAGCTAATATTTTCCTAAAGTAATGGGCGTTAAAGTGTCGAAATTATTTACCATATGCAACTAAATTTTATCCATGGCTTAGAGGTCAAAACTTTAAATCGAAAGAGCTTTATTGTTTATTCCAATGAAATTAAGCTTGGGTTAAGTTTTCAGAGATTAGTTTTAGCTCATTTCGAGGTATGGAAAAAGAAAGGAGCAATATCAGTATTTATTTTCTGGTATAGAAACAATAGAGATGAGGCTAAATTTTTATATCTTAGTCCAGTTTTTAAAAATATTACTGAATTCGAAAAAAATGAAGAAGGATTTTTAGGTAAGCAATCGAGAAGCATTTACTGGAATAGTTTGATATTAGAAAATGACAGAAATTCTGTAATTCTAGCTTTTCGAAAAGCAAAAGAATCCACTCTTTGCGAGCCAGTATTCGAACTAGAAGGGGATGCAATAGAGGTTAATGAAATGACAGATTGGGGAAGCTTAGATTTAGGAAAAGAATTTTCGACTGCTGAGACTCTATTTGCGATTAGAGAGCATCTTGCAAGAATGGAACCCCTATATGTTAAATTTCCTAGTTTAAGAAAAAGAGAAATGGAAGAAAATGTCCGTCTGGCAGAAAAATTACAAAGAAAATATGATGAAGAATCTGGATTTGCAAAGCAACAAAAACAATCGCATTCTCTGTCAATAGAATTACCAACTGTTGGAATTAGCAAAGGCAAAGTTAAAATTTCAACATTATCTCGAGTATTTCAAAATATTTCAGATATAATTAAGAGCAAGCTGAATTCACTTGATTCTACAATTGAACCAACGGCTATGCTTATCGGAGTTGGGACAAGTAGCACTGTTTTGTTAGTTGATTTTGAAGAGAATCAAGCTCAAAAAGATAATAGTATATTTGAGGAACGTTTAGAGACGAGTTTAAATTCAGTTAAACATTTATATTCAAAAAAACGAATTGAAGCTAAAGATAAGGCAGGAGATTTTATAGATTCAATTAAAGCTGATTTTAGCTTGGCATCAAAAATTGCAGCTAGCCTTCAATCTTTATCCCCTATTCCTGAAGATGGCATAGAAAGTATTACAGTTTCATTACCTAAATCAAGTGTTTCAATAACCTTGAAACCAGAAGATAGAAGGAAAATGTCCATGGTTAAAGCATACTTGGAGAATTATAATGAAGAAGAAGGGAAAGAGGCGGTATTCATAGGCGAATTAGGTGAACCTTCTGGATGGTTAACTAAACCAGATCATAAATTCAAAATTAGTACTTCTGAAGGCGAAATCATATCCATTCTTCATACGAAAGAATTAGATGAAGAGATTCGCAAACGATATCAGACTGTTGTCCAGGTGAAAGCACTCAATAAAAAAGGCAAATGGCATTTTGTAGAATGGATTTTAAATACAGATCCAACAAATTTAATTAAATAAAATCAATCACCATCTATCGTCAACTTCATAGCCCATCTCACCACACCAATTTTCTGCCTCTTCATATGTATTAAAACGCATGATTAGGCTTTTGTCTTCGTCAAGGTGGGTAACTGCGTAACGCCTAATGTCTGGATTGCTGAGTTTAATTTCGAATTTTCCAAGGAAAGGGATTTCCATATCTAAATAGAAATAAAAAACCTCTTCCCTTCCGATATTTACAGCTCTAACTTTTCTCTCTTTAAGCATAAAATTAGATATCTATTTCGCATTGAGGTTTAGGTATCTTGCATGAAGAACGAAAGCGAAGAAACCCTGGAATAAAACTAGATTCCAGACTTTCAGCCCATTCGGCTTCACAATCTCGCTCGTATTCGGTATGTTCAATCAAGCACTGACTACCCTTCCCACATTCAGCAAGTTCCTTTGCGTGTCGAAGCAAAGCATTATATCTGCTAGCTGGGACAAAAACGGAAGACCCGAACTTCTTTCTTTCCGATTCTAGAACTTTCGCCTCTGGAGGAAGCTGCATTGTGCGGTTTGTTGACTCAAATGATCCAGAACAAACAACCGCTAGGTTATTCCTTGCAAGGTTCGCCTGGCTCTGGCACGCAATTTGAATCATACTCAGACTCATCACTAAAATTAGTTTTGCTAAATTCATCATATGCCCTCTTCCATCCTTTGGAAATTTCTGCCGAAAATAAATACAGGATGCAGATTATTATTAATATAAAAATCGCAATATAGAACGCTTTCTTTCCTGAATCTGTTAGGTTATTGAGTAGGTTCAACAGGCTCATCTAATGACCTCCTGAAAATAATTTTAAACAATGTCCCCGACATTATAAATTTAATTAGGTAATCATAAGAAAATTTCAATACTACGAACGAAATAAAGTGCGCAATATGAGAAACTATCATAATCTTAATGATTTCCTTTTTGTGAATTCCTTCAGGGATATTTAGATAATCTAACGTAACGAAAATTATACCAGCTAGGAAGGAAACAAATAGAGTAAAGCGGCTTCTGCTATACTTTTTATTTTCCTTATCTCGGTAAAAATCTCTTAAATCACTGAATTCAAATCTGTAAATACAGACAGCGAAAATAAATAGGATATAACCGAGCCGAACGTAAGAACGAAACGTTTCGCCAGCCCATGCGAATACTCCCCTTAAAACTTCTATAAAAATCTCTTCCATATTTAACCTACCATTTGTGATCTTCTAAAACTGTAATTCTTCGAATCGTTTTTGATTCTAGGAATTTATCCTTATAAACTACTCTAACTCTTGTTTTCTGTGTCTTTGATTTATAAGGACTTGTGCCGAATGGGTCGTTTCCACCTAGCCCCATGTGATCATCATGCACTTCAATAGTGTCACCGCGCATCCAGTGACCTCCGGAGCCTGTTAGAAAAGTCCCGAGTCCAACTTGGCGTTTTGTTTCTTCGATCCAAAACTTGACGGTTTCCAAAGTTTGTTCTTTCTTTGGAATCTCGATACCTTTAGCTTTAACAGGGATTCCGTGAATTTTAAAAACATGGTTAAAATAATCAACGTGCACCTGGAAGTATTTCAAGTGGCTGGCATCATACGGCTTACCTAAATGATAAAGATATGAATTGATCCAAGTGTAATATTCATAAGTATCTTCAGTTGCCAAAAGACCGATCTTTGCTGGGAACTCTTTGGCAACTCCATAGAGCAAGTCTTGATGAGTATTGCCGACACACTGAGAATTCGGTCCTAACTTAATAAGGAAAGGTTCACCATTTAACTTTTTTTTCTGCTCTGGTGTTGGAATAGCTTCCCATTCCCATGCTTGATCCGTTCGCTGTGGATTATCTGGTGCAATAATTTTAGCTTCAATTTTACCAATTAACATTATTCGTTTTCCTCCGTAAGAAATTTAACGTCTCGCAAGAGTGAAGCGATGGCATCACCATACTCTTTAATTGAATTCATAGTGTGTTCGGTGTCCGAGATACTATCCCAGAAAACGGCAAGGACGAATTCAGGACCGTATTCCCCCTCAACTAAATAGAAAAGACCGGAACGCAAGTCAGCACTCACGAAATACCTTCTCCAATTTGAATTTTCAGGAAGTGAATCGAAATCGCAGAACCACAGTTTCTTAAGCAGCGTTACCCCAATCCATTCATTCGCTTGAGATACTAGAACATTCGTCCATTTAATTTCCTTTAGGTGGAAGCTAACATTTCCTGGTTCGGGGTTATCATGAGTGAGTGTCCATTTTAGAATCGAGTTCTGATTTTTGAATTCTCCACCATTGTGAAATTGGAAAATTGCGGATACATTGGCGTTATAGAACTGATTTAATTTTCCAAGTGTCGAATAAATAAATTGGTCTTGTTTCGACATTCGAACCAAATATTTAGGATCGTGTTTGGATGGAGAAATTTTGAAACCACTTAGTGCTACAGATATTCGATAAACACGTATTATCCAAAGCAAAATAGATAGAAGAACACCGAGAAGAATAAAACATAAAGGAATCACAATAAAAATCACTGATTCCCAATGCTTATGAATTAATGACCAGAAAGTTAAATTTTCCATATTAATCCCAACCTTCCGAAATGTCGTATGAATCCAAATCTGCTAATTCTAAATTTTGAATTTCATTTTCTTTTATCCATTTGATTTCGTAGAGTCTCACTCCTTCCTGGAACATATCTTTTTCGATTTCATTTCTAATTGATGTTAGCTGTTCAATTGTTACTGTTTGAAAATCATTATTAGCATCTCTCCAAAAAGGGATCCCGATTTGATTTGGATTTTTAGAATAGACTGAAATCAAAGTATCAATATTGGAAAGATACTTCTGTCCTGAATCCCATTCAATATTCTCAACTTCTACAACTGATCTATATTCCATTGTAAGCTGTTCAAATTTGGTTTTTAATTTATTATGAAAAATTTCTTTTTTGGAAACCAGTTTCAAATCTTCATCAATAACCCATTCACCATTTATATGTTTTTGGTAAGGTTCGTTTTCAATTGGAACGGAATCGGTAAAATTGGAATCGAACAGTTCACCGATTTCAAATATTTTAGGAACTCTTGTTTCCTTGTTAAAGTAAATCTTTCCTGAAAAGTTTGGTCGGATTTCCCAACTTTCTCCAACTCTGAAAGGAATTTCATTCTCTCCAAATTCTGGTGGTTCATCTGTGAATGCCCCCCTTGGAATTAGAAATTTTCCAGGTTCCAATGGAGATTTTTGGCAATCAACTTCTCCAATATAATATCCGTTATTGTCTGTTTGATATGCTTTCATTTTCTTCCTAATATTTTATAGCAAATTTCTTACCAATTGTTTTAACTCGTGTTTCATTGGCAGTTCTCGGAGTTCCATCAGTTCCATTCGTTATTTCTTCACGAATTCTATTATTGAATGCTGGTGTTCCTCCAGCAGAAGTGTCGAAATCATCTGTTGTGTATGGCCCCGAACCAGAGAAAAATCTTCCTGCATATCTTTGTGCATGGAAGTGACCTTGCAATGCGTCATCAATGCGCTGACCTAAAGTTATTGTTACATTCTGCACATAGCCTGAGCTTGTTCCAACGCCTCGTGAAGAATTTCCACGATGGTCTGGAATATTGAAAGTTGTGGATCCATCGCCTACACCATAAGTTGTCCCTATAGCAGCAAACAAATCTGAATAAGTACTTCTGCTAATGGCAGATCCATCCTCTTCAAGAAATCCCGAAGGAATTGTACTACCTGAGAATTCAATTGATGTTCCGACTGGAACCGAGCCAGAAACTAGATCAGTGATTTGTTTTTGAAGTTTTCCAAAGGCAACGACAATCGAATCAGATGAAGAAATCGTTCCACCAGTTGCAAGTGATAGACCAGTAAGCGCTTGATTCAGAATAGATGACCCGATATTGGCTATGAAATAGCCAATTTTTTGGATTGCTTGCAAGATTGAATCGCTCGCTGAAATCGTTCCACTTGTTGCTGAATAACCGGTTAATACCGAAGCTATTGCTCTTGCAGTTGTGAAAAATAAATTCGTCGATCCTTCTGGAAGTTTGTCAGAATTTTGAACGAAGTTTCCTGAAGAATCTAATCCAGCATAACCACTGTTTTGATTTTTGTTTGCAGAGTTTTCCGCAACATAGCCAAAGTTATTTTCTCCGATTGCCCAATTGGAAGAAGTCTGGCCAGGGGAATCTACAAGAGAACGAACTACATCACCAATCGTAACAGCCGTTCCTCCGAGAGTTCCAGCAACGCTAATTGTCCAGAGGTTTCCCTTCTCGATAGTACCGCTTGGTCCACTGCCACCAGTCGAAGGGAATAGATTACTTGAAGCATCATAGTTTCCACGGTCTTTAAGAAATCCTACAGATGCCGCACTGATTGAATTCTCTACAAAAACCTTAACTGCATTTTGTGACGGGTAAAGAGAATCAGATCCACCGAGAGCAGTGTTTGTAGATTTATTGCTAAGATTTTCTTTTAGTGCGAGCCCATCATCTACATAATCCTTATTAGTTAGGTGGTTTGCGTCGCTAGGTGGATCTGTAACAGTAATTGATTTGACGCCAGAAAGTTCGTCATCTCCTGAAATTGAAATTCCTGAGACTGTTGCTTTCGCAAGGGATGATCCACTTTTTAGAAGTTTATTCGCTGAAAATGTTCCAGTAAATTCTAAATAGTTTTCTTTAATCCATTGCAAGGCACCTTGAACCGTAGTTGCAATCCCAAACCAAATCGAAGATTTAACACCGATATATGATGCACCTTTTGCGTCGTTCGTTGATACTAAATTATTGTAAATATCGACGAGAGTTTCTGGAGTTACAACTGGATTTCCTACGGTAACATCTGCTATGAGTACAATGGAACCATTATATTCACTCTTTACCTCTGTTCCATCCGGTGTGATTCTCGTGACTTCCAAATCATAGCGAAGGAGAATTGTATCTTCTCCTTGTATGTTCTGAGTCGAAGCAGGCGAGAAATTTACCTGCACAAGATTATTTTCCCAATCATTTCCGATATCAGATTCTAAAACATCAATTCCGATTACATACTGATTGTTATCGCTTCTCTTTGCTTCCAATCTTATGGTAATAGAACTAAAATTAGCTGGATCAATATTTTCTACATAGAATACTTCTCTTGTAGTATCCCCTCTGTAAATTTTCAGTGTTTTTTCTTTCGGCTCGCTCATAATGTAACTCTAATCTTTCCTCTTCCTATTGTGAACGTGTCAAAACTCTGAGAATAGGGATCTCCTAAGTCACCAGAATTCAATTCTACGTCGAAAATATAATCTCCAACTAACGCATCAGTAGTAATCGAATATGGAAATTTTACTAAAACTTGTTCAGCTTCAACAATCACTTCAGCTGATATTTTACGATTTGGGTTGTTGATCATTTTGGCATCGCAAAATCCAACAAACCCTGCGTATGAAGCAGCGATTCGAATCTCCCAGTCAGTTCCCTTCTTGAAGTTATAATTAACAAAATCTGGAATCATTTTAGTTAACCTGATAGAAAAGCCAGCCACCTAAATTTCTGTAGGCTATGCCGAAAATTAGTGCTGAGTTCGTTGTTGAAATTATAGTATTTCCATGAATTTTAACGACATTTGGAGAAACTGGATTGGCGGCAGGTTGATGGAAGGAAACCCAAACCACATTTCCAACTGTAATAGGCATTCCTGTGATATCAATTATGTGACCACCTGGAACGCTTCCAGATCCAGTCATTTGAATTTGGTAAATATATTTATCGTCTGTTATTGTATCACTTGCTTGAGGCAAAACATATTCAGCGCATCCTTTGAGACTTTGTACAGAGCCAGAAAGCAATGACGGAATTTGCCCAACGTTTACAGCATCACCAGCTGAAACTCCATTCGCAAGTGATGTGATTTTTTGAGTCCCCATATTTAAAGGACCTGTCATTGCAAGTGAACCATCACGTGATAGTTTCGTAGATAAAACGGCTGCTTCAATTGCCATTGTATTCGCAACTGAATTGATCCCTCCCATTCCGAAGTAACGATGCATTCGATAGTATTTATTTGCGTTAGCTGAATTAACTATGATACGGCCAGTATTTAAGTAAGGAATTGGATTATTGAAATCAACTGCGTATTCGGTCAGACCAGGCTGGGAACCAATAGGCGGACGAACTTGTGTTAAAGGTGAACCGATTGCAACATTAGTTAATGGATCGTCAATTTCATAGACGATAATTCCTGAATTTGGAATCGATGTATCTCGAAAAGGCATCTCAATGGGAGAGAATCCATATTTATTATTTGTTCCCTTAAGAAGTAAAGCTTGATGAAACTCGCCATTTGGATCTGAACCATCGAATCCATCGGAGCCTTGAATCTCTTGGGGAACTAAAGCCTGATCGATTGGATCATATCTGAAATCTGAAAACCTATCACCGTATTTAATTGTCATTTTCTTACCATCATTTTTGCGACTTCTGCTTGTGCTTTGATCCCTGCAATATATTGCTCAAATCCAGGATTGCGAGTTAGATCACCAAACTTCAAAGTTACTTTTCGTTCGTGACTATCTATAATGTATTCTGCCTGATCCAATTGAAGTTCATAATGTAAGGCAGTGTAGGAAAAACAATTTAGGAAATCTAAGTATACTTCAGCATCAATATCCGAAAGAATTTGAAATCCTATATGATTTATCTGTTTGGTGAGGCCTTGGAATTGAACTCGGTAGGGAAACCAACGATCGACTTCGAAAGTCTCGAAGTCATATACATTCTCGTTCCAAGAATCTGTTCCAAAACCATATCTGATTTTGATTTTTACATTAGAGAACATGTAGAAAAACATATTCTTTCCAGAATTCATCCGGAACGAAATTGGCTTCCGATGAACCTTATTTTCCGAAGCAGAAGTTAATACTAATTTATGGCTGTTTGCACCGTTCACTAACTTTGAATTAACGATCGATCTTGTGATCTCTGCATCAGTTACCCAATTAGTTAATGAGTCGAAATCCTCTATTGTGAATGGATAAAAATCTGTTTTAGTAACATAACCATAGAGACCGAAATCATACCAACGCCAAGGCATATCCTTTGCCTCGCCTTGAATGATTGGATCTTTCATTATGATCAAAAGAGCATTTGCATATAAATTTCCAGTATCAGCAGAAAGATGACCTGGGATATCTTCGCTATAAGGCTGTTCTCCGTACTTTGCAACCGATGTCGGATCACTTGCAATTCCAGCGATCGAAGAACCAGAACTTTTACCTGATTTAGAATCAGATTTATTTACCGTAATTAAATTCCCTGCAACTTCCTCATCTGTGTTAATTGATCCAGATGGAAAATCAAATCCAGCGTGAAGCTTTTGAATCATTTGAAGAGGAATTTGACGGACGAATATTTTACCGTATCCATCTATCCCGATGTAATATTTTCTTTGCAAAAACTTCCTCATCAAATCGAAGAATTTACCAATTTCCATTCCTTCAAAATTAACTTCACCTGCCGAAAGAAATCCTGTTGTTTCTTCGATTGTAGAGGGATCGTATAAAACTTGATTGCTTGATGTGAGTGACATCGAGAGCGTTTTTTTGATTAGCAGATCTATGCGAGTTGATTCTGTCCATTCGATTGGTAGAATATAAACTACTCCGCTAATGCTCGAATCTGTAACACCTGAAGGATTCAATACAACTATTGTAGCTGTTCCGTTAGATGTTATCTCGAAAACTCCATTGTTCTTAGATTCATTGCAATTTTTGACTACAATCTTTAAGCCAACTTTTGCTGATGCAACGAGTGAACCTGGTAATAAATTCAAAGTCATTGTTGTACCTGATTGGCTTACGCTTTGAATCAAATGATTATCTGGATTTTTTATTTTTGTTTTTTCGATCTTCTTGAAAAATCCATAACCTGAAAAATTCAAATCTTCATCTTCACCAGGGATAGGTCGTTTTGTGATATATCCTTTGAATCGCGGAATGGATCCAAACTTTAAAGCATACTCAGTATAAGTAAGCAATGGAACATCGGGAAGAGAATTGAGTGAGAACTTGAAGCTCTGGCAATTCCCTCCATTATTTACAACAAATGATAATTTTTGGAAAATTGTATTCTGTACATCGATAGGAAATGATTCTAGGAAAGATCCATTTGCAATTCCGAACGATAAAAAATCATCATCCGTTTTCCCATCGTTTCTAAGATTGTAATTAATGCGAATGGCACCTTGAGAATAAATCAATCCGCCAAACGGAAAACCACCGAACCCATTAGAGTAAGCCTCTTCGTATATGGTAGGCATTAGAAAAGCCTCCTATATCTGTAAGCAGTTTTTAACTCTACATTTTGATTGGTCTTGCATTCATAAGTGACAATGTTTTCACCAGGAAGAAGTGGAAAATAATTTCCAGCGATGATCGACGGAGAAGAAGCAATTGAATCTAGGAATATCTTTCCATCTGCACAATCTATTTTGATAATTTTATCTGTAGAAAATCCAGTATTCGCAACTATGAGATTTGCAGAGAAATCATCGTTCACAATAGAAAGAGCAAATTCAGGATTTACTGAAGCATCAAGATTTGTAAGTGTAAAAATTGGAGCGCAATCTACTGAGTCGGCACCAATTTCAATTTTTACAGAATCGCCATTGGCAAGAATTTTGGTCTCCGGTAATTCGGAATTTGATTCCCAAAGAGCGTCTTCCAATTGCAGATCGAGAATACAATCTATTCCTAAACGCGCTTCATGGCCATCTAGGAAATTCTCTTTCAAAGAGTTTATGGAAATTTTGCCTCTGACTTTTCTTTCCACTGAATATAAATAGAATGGGGCATTGTATTGATTATATAAGAAAGCGGCAATTGAATTGAGTTTATAATAATACTCATCTGGGGATTCTGCGATTAAATTAAATTTGAGAGATATTTTTTTCTCAGCCTGTTTAAATGAACCTCTAGTAATAACACCGAATTGATTCTGTTTGGCGTAAGATTGCTTATTCGGTTTAAATTCGAGAGGTTCCCTTCTCGCATTCTTATCCTGAAAATGTAAGACTTCTCCTTTCCTGTTTTGGATATAATATGATATCATAATGCTGCCACCGCAGAACGAACTTCTTGGAAAATTATATCTTTGATTTCGTGCGCAACAGATTCCGCATCAGAAACACCATGAAAATTCATTTCTGAAAAATTGAAGTTCATGACAATTGCTTCCTGATTGATTCGTCGTTTACTCGCAACCGAATCCACAACCTCATCGAAATTCTTATTCGGAACTACAAGCTCTCCAGGCATAAGCATACTAGGAACGGAGTCCTTGCCTGGAATTCCTCCCTCTACTCTACCACCTAATGCGAAAGCGGTCGCTGGTGGAGGCGGATACTGCGAAGTCGATGCAGCCTGAATCGCCATGTTTCCAGCAGTGTAGGCCATAGGTAAAAATCCTAAAATTGGCAAAGTAAATGGTATGGCAGAGAACGCGGATTTAGTTATATCCATGATCATCATAGCCATATTTATTTTTGCTTGCATGATAGCGGATTGTTTCTGAATAGCGAATGCATTCATTCCAAGAACCCATTGCAAACGAGCGTTATCTCGTTCCATGTCCTTTTTCTTTTTGTCCGCCGCTTCCTGGTTAGCGATTTTTTCTTTTTCGATCGCTGCAATTTGAGCGACTAAAGATTTTTCTGTATTTACCTGTTTTGATTTTCTCGCTTCATCTTCCGATTGCATACTATCATTCAGAGCAGCAATTCGATCGGATTTTTCTTGGTCAAATCTTGACCTTAAATCATTAATGTTAGCAAGGTGGTCTTCTTGCAATGTTTCAACATTTGCATTTGCAACTTCTTCTGATGCCATTTCCGTCTCTTGGCGTTCAGATTCTTGGAGAAATTTATCTTGTAATAATTGCGCTTGGAGATTGTATTCTTCTTCAATCTGTGCTTTGATTTTTTCGATTTCGGATTTCTTTGTCTCATCACGAGCTGCTTGATACTCTTGTTCAATACGAAGTAGTTCTTGCTTTTGTGCTTCCAGTGCTTCAACTTCTTTATCTAATCCAGCATTCGTAATCTTTAGTTGTTCGTCTGTTTGGCGATTAGCGAAAGAAGACCAAAAATTTAGATTCTGTGTTTGGTTCTGAAGTCTTGCTTGAGCAAGTGCACCTTTCGCATTAATCGAAGCCATAACAACTTCGATTCCCTTTGAAACAGTTGCCATGAGTCCTTGAGTCCATTGACCGCCTGTAGTTTGAAACCACTTGCCAAGGTCACCATCAATCGAAACTCCTAGCTTTTCTGAAATGTATTTTGAAATTTCTGGAACCGCCTTTATTGCGGATTGCTTTAATCCTTCGAATGCACCTGTATCTATGTTTAAATCAATTTTTATTGGTTTTTCTGGCTCATTATTGGTTGGCGAAGTATTTCCACCACTACCACCAGTTCTACTGGGATTTCGTTTATTCTCTTCGACCGCTAAGCTTGCTATTGCTGTTTTTAATGCAGTAAATGATGATTCACTGTCTCTTGCAGAACCTGCTAATTGAGTTAAATGATCTTTAAACTCTTTAGTAAGACCGGATGCATTTTTAATATTTTCGATAAAAGCATTTGAGAATGCAATACGAGTCGCCATCGTACCCGAATTCCTAACATTTTCAAATGACTTTACCATTGCATCTAAGTTATCCTTTGTTGCTTTACTCACCTTCCCATTTGTTTGAGACAATCTTTCTGATTCTCTTTGAATTTCTCTTAATGCATTAATGGCACCATCTTTCATTTGAGCATATAACCCAACCAAGGTTATTATTCCAGCTGTAACTAGCCCTATAGGGCCTAATGCCATTGTCATGCTAATTCCGAATGTAGACAAAGCTGATCCCACTACACCTAACGCAGTTACCAAGCCAGCCCCACCGATAAGAATGGCAACGAGAGCAGCGAAGCCTGCGGTCAAAAGAGTTATGGCACGAAATGTATTTGGATTTTCGTTTTTGAATTTTAGAACAACATCAATCACTCGACTAAGTCCGACTACAACTGGTTTTAGAACTTCTACTAATCCTTCCCCGAATGCTCTTTTAAGTTCTTGAGCACCACCTTCCAAAGTGGAAGTTAATCCTTCGAAAGTTTGCGCCTGTTGTGCGGTCATTTCGTAGAATGGACCACCAGCCGAAGTCAAACTCACGAATGCTTTTTCAAGCATTGCAAAATTAACTTTTCCTTCAGACGCCATCTTCTTAACTGCTGATTCGGAAACACCGAGTTGCTTTGCAAATTCTCCCATGATGGGGACACCAGCTTCAAGAAGTTGGTTAATATCTTCTGCATAAAGAGTGCCTGCGATTTTGGCTTTACCATAAATCGTTGCAAGTTCTGTGAATTCCTTACCGGTTCCAGCAGAAATGTCACCGATTGCTTTCATTGTGGGAATTAACTTATCACCTGTAATTTGAAAAGCTGTGAGTGCCCGACCTGCTTTGAAAACTTGTTCCGGAGTAAACGGTGTATCGAGAGAGTATTTATTTAAGTCTTTCAGAACCTTAGTTCCTTTTTCAACACTTCCAGTAAGAACATTGAATGATGTGGAAATGGTTTCGAATTTTCCAGCTTCTGTTGTAAGAGATCTTAGTCCCCCAACGATAGCACCAGCTCCAAGAATCCCACCTAATGCCCCAAATGCTTTTGCATATTCATCTACCTTTTTTCTGCCTTTTTCTGTTTTGCCTTCGAGTTCATCAATTCGCTTCCCAAGTCCGTCAATTGACTTCTCCATATTCTTACCACCAGAACTGGTAAGACCTACCATGCTCCTCAGTGCTTGTTCATACTGAGAAGTATCGAGAATCATTTGACCATAAATTGAACCTACGGAAGCGCCTGCGGTCATGTTATTTTGCACCTCTCAAAATGCTATGGATGTCAACAATGTTTGGCGGAACATATTCTATCACTGGTTCCGAAACCTTAATCACGATATCTTCACTTCTCATTTTAGAAATATTTTCTTTTGTTTCTTCGATGAGTTTTTGATATACTTCTGCATTCTCTTTGGAATTACACAAATGCATAACAGTTCTATAATGTTCGATTTTAGATTCTAATTCTGTTATCATATTGATGTTATATTTCCAAGTAACCCTAAACTCATTCCAAGAATCTACTTCTTGTTCCGAGTAACCCCACCTGTGGAATTTTTCTTTGATTTCTTTCCAGGAGATTTTGTTTTTGATTTCACTTGCTTGATTTTTTTTTTTTCCAAACCTGGACGATTGTCTGTTTGCCCAAATGCGGCTCTTCGTATCGCTGCAATGAAATATCTTAGTGAATTACTTCCGACAGAATCGATAAGTTCTATTTTCTTATCCCATTCGTGTACCAGAATTCTGATAAATTCTGCATTGAGTTTCTTCATCTCTTTCTGAAGTCTTTCTAATTCGACTAACATATCTTGATCTTCTTTAGGAAGATCCTGAATCAATGTCTGACTATTATTCTTAATAATCTCAGAAACTTGAGGTTGAATTTTTGCAATCTTTTCAACGATGGAAATAACTTCATCTTCCAACTCATCCAATTTTATGGCACGAAAGGTTGAGGTTGCATCATTGATTTTAAGAGAGTGGGATTTTTTCCCACCCTCCCAAATTTCTACTTCGTATGCATTCGCAAGAAAAATCATTTATTGCTGTCACTCCAATAAAGAGTCTCAGCTTTTGATTGGGTATCAGCTGTTGCGAGGAAACATTTCTGATTCCCACGCAACACAAAAACTTTATACTCCTTTTCGCTGATTTTGCGAATTGCCCAACTAGGAATTGAAACTTTCTTTTTCACCACTTGCTCTTGAGGAACATTTTTGTTTTCTTCAGACATCATTTTTCTCCTTATTCGTCCCAAACCATTTCTGATTCGTTAGTTGCCCAGAATTGTGCTTTACCATTTTTCATTTTGGTATCGTCTTCAAATAGGTAACCTTCTAATGCAATTCCAGTTTGATCTGTAGAATTTTTCTTAAGGTTAAAAGCTCCTTTAAAACCTACTTTAAAAAAGTCAGTTCTATCTTCTCCAGAGGTGGAAACTGAATCGCCATCGTATTCAATAACTGCAATTCGAATGGCATTTTTTTTGAAATCGTATCCGTTTCTTGGGCCAAAAGAGGAAGCGACAATTTTACCGTTAACATCTCGAGTAAAATTTACAATCCCTGGCAAAAGAACGCTCAATGTTTCGATTGATGCTTCCATTAACTCAAACTTAATCATTGGCTTCACGGCAGATGAATAAGCGTTCTCTGCTTTTTCTCCGCCATCAGATGATTTAGTTTCAGCAGTTGATTCTTCTGCTGTGATTTCGATTCCAGCTGGTGCAGTTTTTCCTACCCATAGAGAGGTAAATTTCCTATAGCTAGTTCCAAGTGGAATGTATAGAAGTAAGTCTTCTCCTGGATTCTTTGGGTCACCTAGCACTGCTGCTGTATCGGTCGTAATCGTTTTGATCATTGCTACAACTGGTGTCGCTAAATCAAATTCGATATAATCGCCTACCGCAAGAGCTGTTTGGAAATTTGTTCCTGAACCAATGAGGTTTTTTGATTTTACGTCGGGTGTTCCAGCAGTTCCAACTGTAACTGTTCCAGTCAAAACAGCTTGTTGTTCTGGCCTTGCGATAACAACAGCTGGACGAATTAAACCACCTTCTCGTCCGTAAACTGTGTACCCGTTTTTACTTTTAACGATTTTCATGTCGTCTCCTTTAATTGAATTAAAAAATTCAAACTATATTGATATCTACCATTGCCTTGGTCACCAAGCGTAACGGGATGATCCACCGCCTGAATGAAGTTAGCAATAATAGAACGACCCTCTGTGATCTCGGCTTTGTATCCTGGATCTAAGGGAATTGTTTTGTTTGTTTGATCACGATACAGATCATAAATCAACATCGCATTTTCTAAACCTTTGCGATCATTTGTATCTTGAATCACAATCGATAAATTGATAGCCGAATCAGTGTAATACTTTGATCTCTTACCTTGAATGGGCATGATCATAATGAATTTTTCTACGTTCCCTTTCACGGGATACATGATGAAATTCATATCTTCGTTTTCCTGAAATGTAGTTTTCAAATGAGAATAAAAATACTCATGGAGGAAGATCATGTAAACAACCTCCCATTCATGGCATCTTTTATAAAACCAGCGAGCAATTTCAAATATTGATCACCGTATCCGTATAACTTTATAGATATGAACTTATAACCAACGTTGCCTCTTCGCTCTGACCATGGACCTGGAGTAAAAGGATTTTCGTGCCATCTGGCAGCATAAATCATTGAGTTTCCGACTCTCAATTCAAACTTCTTCATGCCAGTGAGATCGACTTCTCCGATCTCTTCAGCTTTAAGAGTGACCTTCGAATTCTCTCCAGTATCACCAGCTTTTGGGTATGCTTTGCCATTAATGGCTGGATAAATAGTGTCTCTGTCTGTAACAGCTACCGTAAAGGCGCCAGTCAGAAAGCCGTCTAAAATAGGAGCTTTAGGAGCAAGAGTAACCGCATCTTTTACAATACGATATCCGACTTTTTCTAGTGATTCACGAATGACCTTTTCTTCCGCAGTAGCAAATTTCAACAGAGAAGATTTAAAAAATTGATCGTTTATTTTAAACTCTAGGCTCATACCCAAACCTCGATATGATCAACTTGGTTTCGATCATTCATCACTGGATAAAACTCCATGATTGAATATTTTTTTCCCAAAAATTCAATTTTATCTGTTTCTTTTAAGTCAACTTTTGCTCTAAAGAAAAACTTATACTTTGCAAAGACTTGGTTCCCTTGTCCATTTTGCTTAACCTTGGAAGAAGTCTGCATTCTGTTATATGAAATTTTTGATCTATCGGAAGACTGAATGGATCCATCTTCGTTAAGTATTTCTCTAATTCTATGCAGCATTTCTTTCACCTACTATAGAATTATATTCATCACTTGTGATAGGAACTACCAGTAACCTATGCTTGCAATTAACGTGATAGATCGGCTTTGAGTCTTCGGTTAATCGTAGGATCTCCCTACCTTCAAAATATTTTCCGATAAGTTTTTCATCTGAAGAAAGATATTTGTCTTCGTATTGTTGACACTTAGGTGTCTCAGTATTATGAAACGTTACTAAGAATAAATGTGCGCCTAATTTTTCTCCTGCTGCAATGGTCCCTTCGACTTGGGCATCAGCGAATCTTGATTGAGCCACCATATCGGTGTAATAATCTAAACTATAAGTTCTTGGTTTTCCATTCTTATCAATGATCGTAACAAACTTTCCATCTCTGAGTTTCTCTTCCGCTTTGCCAAGCGCATACTTTCGCAAACCTGCTGGAAGTTCTTTTGATTGAGCTAGTTTCTTTTTGTAAGAATTAAATCTAGACCGAAGTTCTTTTTCTGAAAGTTGTCTAATCGTAGTATTGTTAGTTGATCCAAGGAGCTGCATCTCATAACCGAGAGACTTGCTTGCTTTTTTAAATGTCCCTTCAGACATAATATCATTCAAAACTATCTCGGATATTTTTGTCTCCGAAAGGATGTCCTGTTTTGCAGTTTTGAAAATAGATCTAATATAAGTTTCGCCTTGTTTGAAACCATGATTCAGATCTCTTAATGTATCGAATGCTAATTGCTTAGCAGCAGCCAAATCGATAGAAGGAGTCTTTAGGAGAGTAATCGCTTTTCCTGGTTTAGTTACCTTATCGAAGGACTCTACATAAGCATTTATAACGATTGAGAATAGTATTGTTTCTTGAATATTTTTTATATCTTCAAGAAGGGCTCTTATTCTGAGTAAATTTTTATCTGAAAAATCATATAAATCTACTGTTCTACGAAGAAGCCGTGCGAGTTCCATTCTTTGTGCTGCAGGAACTTTTCTGAGTAATTCAGAGACTTGAATCGCTGTCGCCATTTACTCTGCCCACTTTGGTCCAGACCTAAAAGTCTGAACGATTTCAAAACCTTTACGAAATTGTTCTAAATAAAATAAAACGGAATCTGAAAAATTGAATCTCTCATTCTTTTTATATGTTACTGCAAAATCACCAGCTTTATAGCTACTCACATTGCTCGCATGGTTAAGTGAAGTCTGATTAGTTGGATCTGTAAAGATTTCCAAAGCTCTTACACACTGAGCATTCTTGAGTGCCTCAAGTTCATCTTCAGATGGCGAATCTGGAATTTCAAATTTGGGATTATTTTTGATCTCTCTAAAAGCAGACATTAGTCCGACTTTTTTTCTTCGAACCAGATCAATTAAAGAGTTAGTTTCTGATTCAGTAAGAACGACCAACTCTGTTCCTGATGGGATTTCCTTTTTCACTTCAAGTTTTGCTTGAGTATCCGAATCAATGGAAAGGACACGTAATGCCTCTCCATCAATAAGGATTCCTTCATTTGCCTGTAGATCTTCAATGAAGGTTGTTCCGACACCGAGTAAAACGTCCGTTACGCCATCCGAAGAAATTGTACCTGTCTTCTTCGAATAGCGGTTTAGGTCGTTCCATTCTTCAGCACCGACTTGGTACTCAAGAAATGCATCGGCTTCACTGAGTTCTACATATCCGATCAAGGTCTATTCTTCCTTTCCTGTTGTTTGTTCAGGAAGAACAGATCCTTCAGGAAGTGTTTCTGATTCCTCGGATCCAGAAGGGATTGAGTCTTCAGGAGCCTTGTCAGCTCCTTTTGAATCTTTCCCTTTCTTTGCCTTCTTGTCCTCTGGCTTGGTTTGTTCAGGAAGAACAGATCCTTCAGGAAGTGAATAACCACTCAACTCTGTTAAGTGGTATTCAACTCTTTCAGGCGGGCAATAGCAATCGCTTTGCTTGCCATTCTCTGTCTTAATGAGTTTAATCATTCCTTCAAACACGGAATTAACCTAAAAGCCTTCCAGCTAATTCTGGACGTAAAGTTTTAACTCCATAAAGAACATCGAATCTCCAAAACCTAGTAGAAAGTTTCGGATCTCTCCATGTCTCTAATCGAAGCGGAATTCCAGAAACAGGATCCACTGCGGATGATACAGTAGAAGATTCTGATGCCTCATCTTGCAAAGTTCTCATCGCCAAACAGAATGCATCTTTATGGAAAATGAGGTTCGAGCGGTGAGACGCTTTGAAAGTTAAGACTTTCGTATCAGGGAAGCCACCAACTGGAGCAGGCGGATAGAACGCGATTGTAGCTGCACCACCACCAGAAGCTGTCACATCCGCAGTCACAACATATTGGCCTGTTACATCTGCGACAGTAAAAATGTCCCCTTTCTTGATCGTTGCTGACGCACCAGTCGAAGCCAAGATTGCAGACTGAGCACCAGCAGCGACGGCTCCATTAATTGCAGCAGCAGCTAACGCAACTGTGCCTTTAGTATGAGATGGGACAAGTTGATCTGCATAGATATCCAATCCAAATCTACGACCAAGTGAAGCTTCATTCAGCGCGAGCGTATCGCCGATTTTGTCATAGTCTTTGAAAAGGGATAGAAGAGCTGCTTCCGCTTCTACATCAATGACCAGTCTTCGATCGCCCAAAGGAACATTGTTTGCCTGCAAAAGTTTTCTTGCAGCGATGATCGTATCTGCTGAAGAAAGTGTGGTTCCAGCTGTACCTGCATGAAAAGGAACATCCTTATACAATGCCAGCAAGTCTGCATCAATTTGATTTGCAATCGATTTGATTGCCGCTTCAGCTGCGGAAGGAAGAATTCCAGAAGCAAGAGATTCTCTCATCTCTTTGTCATTCATTTGGAATTGCTTATACTTCCACTTATCTAAAACAACATCAACTTTAGGATCTTCTAGATCCGTTGACGTTGAACCAGTCGAAGTGTTCATGTCATCCGCAGTTCCCATGTTTTGCGGAAGGGCAACTCGGATTGTTGCGTTTTTTTCCTTGGCAGCGATATCTAAATCGCGATTAACCAATGCAGCCATCTTTGAGTTTTCCCTAAGCACCGGAAGTGCCGCAGGTAAAATCAAAGTGTTCATTAGGTCTGTAAGTGTATTGGACATGATCAAATCCTCCTTATAATGATTTAATCTTTAACAACGATTTCACCGCGAGATGCCTTCATGAGTAATTGCTTACGTTCATCAGGCTTCGCAGAAGAAATTTTTACCGCCCAGTCTTTATTTGAAAAAACAGTAGCATTCCCAACTTTAGTTCCGCTACCACTTCCAGCTCCTGAGCTAAGGGAATTTTTCTTAAGGTTTACATTCTCGGGAAGGTTAATGAATTTTTCCGCAGCTTCCTTTGGAGTTAATTCTAATAATTCTTCGCCGACTTTGAGTTTAACGATTGTTTTGAAAGTGCCATCAGCCTCAACTAAATCAACACTTCCGTATGCTTTAAGTAATGCTAAAGCTTGCGAAGGGGAATAGACTTCCAGAGTAGGATCGGAAAAAGCACCCATTAGATCATTATCGATCTTGGTTGATCTGAATAGATTGTAACTTGTCTGAGCTTTAGTCTCCGATTCTGTTACTTTCTTTTCAAAATCTTTAATTTTCTTTTCGGCTTCCTTCTCCTTTCTCGCCGCTTCTGGTAAAGTGGAATTTTGGAGAGTAGTTAACTCGGTTTGAAATTCTTGAAGAGTGATTTCTTTCTCAGTCAACTTTGCAGTAAGATCTGCTAGTTTTTTACTATACTCTTCCTTTGCAGTTTTTTCAATTCCTACTCGGACTCCTGCAATTTGAGCACCGATAACGGCATTTAATTCCTTCGGAATTTTATAAACCGTATCACTCTTTGGATCTTTCAATTCAACGAGTTCTTCTCCTTCTTTCCCTGTACCTAAAATCACTTCTGGCATATCATTCTCCCTGTATCGCTAGGTTGCGCTTGTTTGCGTTGTGTCGCCCGCCGGCGTATTGTTGTTTGTTGGCTCGTCTCGCGTGGCCATGCGACTTAACAAGTCAGAGACCTGTTGCCCCACATCTATTTCAGAAAGCACTTGAGATTCAAGAGCCTTCATTTCCTTCGCATCAAGATTTGGGAATAGTTTGGGTAGCAATTCCAAAGTAATTCGCTTCCTGATTGAAGGAATGATAATCGTATCATAAACAGATATTAGGCGTTTAACTTGTATATCCAGTGATTCTGGATCAAAGTCTCTATTGTAAGAGACCTTATATTCGGGAGGTGTTTGATCACCCTGCCATTTGGCAAAGAGACTGAATATTTTCTTTTCAGCTTCTTCTAAAACCGAGGCACCCTGATTTAAAATTGCATATGCTTTGCGATACTCTAACTTTTTAGCGGTACCAGATTGAGAATTTGATTTCTCTTGGTCTTTATCAAGACCCATTATGGAAAGTGCTTTCTTTAGATAAACTTCCAATCCTTGAATGAATGGAAACAGCTCTCTTAATCCTGGTCCATCAAAGTAAGGGCCTTTGGAGCTAGCTGGATCAAACGGAACTATGGAAAGATTTCCGATACCTTTAGATGAGGCTTCTTTCGGAGGTTCACCTGGATAAAATAATATCTGGAATGTTCCTGAAGCAATTGTCTCATCCATATAAGAAATTGTTTCGTATATTTTCTTTCCAAGAATGGAAATATCTTCAAATGGAGTATCTGCGATGCCATCATCTTCGAGATCTCGCCAAGAACAGAGGAATCCTGGAACGGCTCCTACTTTATGCGTTCCTTCTTCCTGAACGGAGACTTTGCCATCATCGGAAATGATAAATTTTTTGAACTCTGAGGAAGTCCATAGAGTATACTGAGTTTTCTTCGCTGCTTCCGATAAAGGGTTCTCATTGTCTAAGTATGAATCGTCAAGCAAGATCCAGCGCAACTCGCCTTTATCGTCTAAACTAAAATCACGGATTTGTTCTGGAAAATAAATTACTGCGTAAGGTGAAAGCTTCTTATCAATCCTATCTTTTTCAGTCACTACTTGACTTGAATCAAAAGAAGGCGAATCCACCAAAACAAAAACGGTGCGTAAAAGGCTATGGATCGCAAGAGTTCGCATGAACGAATCTACACCTTTCCCTTTGGAAATGTTCGACGTAAACTCAGCATACTTTCCTTCGAGTTTATCTCTTTGAACAGGTGTCTCGTAAAGCATTCCGGCCATAGTGTCAGCTATCGGTTGGACATCGTTAAAATAAACTGACCTGGCCTTTCTTGCTTTGTAATCTGATTCGCGTTCTCTCGGATATTGGGGAAGGTAACTCTTATTAATATAATCCTGACCACCCTTATACGAATCAAGAATCAGCTCATAAATTGCATGCTTCTTGGCAAGTTTTGGATGTCTTCGTTTTGCTATGATTTCGAGTTCGTTGCCAGCCAATCTATCACCTACATTGATGTTGGTGCCCTTATCGCCGAACCCGCGAAGCAGAGCTAAATCGCCTTTGCGAACTAGCTAGCAAGAAAAACTTAGAGACATAAAAGATCCGAGTCAAGAAAAAAATTATACATAAACAAAATTCGGTTTAAAGACATCTGGATTTTCAAGATACAGAAGGCCCATTGAAATCGTATCAACAATGTCATCATGTTTGGCGGTTGGGAAGCCAAGTAACTCGTGTACGACAAGATCTACGAACGCTGAGTTTTTGGGAAAGAATACATTGCCAGCTTCAAATTGAGGAGCTGCAGCGCGTAATCTATCCGGCTTGCTCCCAGCTGGATCTCGTAAAATAATCCCTGCAATTTCATTTTTTAAAAGTTTGTTAGTTGCCTTTCCATTTGCAGCGTTTTCTATAAGAATTGCAGATGTTTCTGGATAAATGCTCTTGAAAGTTCTTATTGCCCTCATCGTTTCGATGATGTCGGCCTGTTTTCTATACATATCGATTAAATACTTATTCGCACCGATCTTGCACCAAACTGTTCCAACAACATAATCTGAATTTACAGTATCATCAAAAGTAAGGTCCCAAGATTGAATGTATAATCGATTTCCTTCAGGAAGATGAGTGTATTCTCTTATCCATTCTTTTCGAACAATATTTCCACCGAAGGAAGTTGGCCATCCTTGATAAAGTGCATTCCAATAGTATGAACCGATTCGCTTTTCGATACGTTTAAGCCTACTTACTGGATATCTTTCAGGACATAGGGCATCGCCTGTTTTACGTGGGTCTGGTTCAACGGTGCAGCTATCTGGATATTTATATGCTTTGGATGTCTTTATGGCTTCATAATGAATGATGTGCCATCGCTCAGATTCCTCATCACCGATTTTTTCTTGATCAAGAAGCCAACCGGCAAGGTCCCCTTCATGCCACCTCGTCATACAAAGTATGATAGCTTCACCTGGTTCTGCTCTGGAATAAAAAGTGGATTGATACCATTGAATATGCTTTGTTCTTATGGTCTCTGATTGAGCATCCTGAGCATTCTTGATCGGATCATCAATTTCTCCAATGTGAAAACCCTTTCCAGTAATGGGACCGCCGACCCCAGCCGACCACATCTCACCGCCATGCCAGGCTTTCCATTTCTTCGAAGCTTCTTTTAAAAGCCTTCCACCGGTTCTTTTATAGTTCTCTCGGGCATCCCATCCAAAACCAGTTGCTAAGTCCGCAGAATACGAACAGAGGCCAACATGACGATTTTTATAAGCATACTGGATGTATGCTGGGAAAATTCTTGAAACAAGTTCCGATTTGGAATGTCTCGGAGGCAGAAAGATCATCAAACGATTGATCTTTCCATCTGCAACATCCTGAAGGCGCTGAATGATTACTTCAGTGTGCCAGTAAAATTTAAAATGCGGTATAAACTTACGAATAAACTCCTTGAAAGATAGAATCTCTTGCTTCTCAGAATCGTCCTCTCGTGATTTGATTTCACGAGCGATCTTAACTCTTAGCTCAAGCGGTAATACGGCGGTAATGGCCAAAGAGTACCTCTAGCGGATTCTCACCATTACTGATACGCAGTAACTGGTCTTCTGAAAGTTTTGTCAGATCAATATCCTTTAAGAATTGTAACACATCCGATTGATTTATTTTGTCAAAAGATCCAACGGTTTTTCCTAAAAGTTCGAGAGGCTTATGATTATCACCTAATTCAAGATGGTGATTCATTATCGGGCTACCGTCCTTTGTGAATTCCTTGATGATCGTGATTTTCTTAACCATTCCTAATGGGAGATTCTTTATTTTCTCAAGATCAAATTCCCCTTCCTTATTCATTACATCATTTACTCTGATAAAAGATCTTACCACTAATTCGTTTTGAATTCTATACCTCAAATCCTCAATTTTCGAATCCAAGATTTGCTTAAGGAGTTCGTTCTTATATTGAACAATGTCAACATTTGTCAACAATCTGGAACTAGCTGCCACTGCCGTTCTTTCGTTCTTTACTCCATAAACTTCGCGATAAGCACGCGAAGCGTTAAAATCCGTAATAAAGCTCTGAATAAAGAGTTTTTGCTTATCATTAATTTTTGTTTTAGAGCTTTTTTTCATAAATACCTACCTAGCTTTTAAGTCCTCCAAAAGAACATCTAACACATCTTCACCGCTCTGAATCCTGTTCAGCTGAATATCGGTGAGACGATTGAAATCAATATCTTTTAGCTTTTCATTCAGGAGATCCACTAATTGCTTCTTACCCCATTCCCTGGACCAACGTCTTTCAAGTATCCAGGCTTTGGACTGCCAGGAAGGGTCTTTTTGAATATCGTTTAGTAGTTTTACTTTAGCGATCGCCTCGGTGCTTTTTAGTTCCTGAATAAACTGAAAAAATTCACCTCTCTCATTTTGATTCTCTGCTTTTTTTTTCCAGAAGTAAAATGTTCTCTCGGAAATTCCGCTAAGGGCACATGCAGTTTCATAACTATGGCCATTGGAAATAGCTGCAAAAAGTTTCTTTTTCGTATCTTCTGTTAGTTTGGATGGGCGTCCATGGTTTCGCATTAAGCTTCCTTTTCGTTTAAATAGTCTTCGCAAATTTCCAGCATTCGAATAAAAGCAACTGAATGATTTTTTACATTTATCTTTTTCTTAACTTTTGTTAAAGTTTCAACAAAGTTGGTAAAATCACCAAAAATGATCCTGTCTCTTTTCTCATCGATGATTGATTTTTCTAATCGTTCTAGTATCTGATCAAACCTGGTTAAATCTAAATCTGAGTAAAAAAGTCTTACTTCATTTAGCTGGATGTCTGATTCAGATATAGGAACTAATTCAGGTATTTGATAATTGAGGAGTAATTTCTCATCTATACCTGAATAGGCTTTAAGATCAATCTCTTGGATCTGGCTATAGAGTTGTTTTAGAATTCCGATATCATCCTGGCCAACGATAGAATTGTGAGATAACTGGATCGCGATTTCCTTTTGTGCGTCTATCTCATCTACATAGAGGATAAGGATTCCCAAAAGACTGGCCTTGATCGCTGCGGTTACTCTGTGATTTCCAGAAATTATTCTGAATTTTTCACCCGATTTCACTGCAAAAGGAAGCTGGGAAAGGAAACCATCCGTTTTAATATTCCGAACTAGCTTCTCCATTTGGTCTGGAGTCATGTATCTTGCGTTATTGCGTAGAAGTTCGCAATCCTCTTGGGGATTTACCCAAGCCAGTTTATAGGGAGAAATGATCTCGTTTATTTCTTCGAGCTTCTTCCTTATTTCCTCTTTGTTTTGAACCACCTAATAAATACCTCGTTAATATATTCATTTTTGAATTCTTGCTGGTAGACAAGTTTCCCCTTTTTCCGATCAAGTAATTCAAAAATGCCGCGGTATTTCATAGAAATTGGATGCTCAGTATAAACAGAAGTCTTAAGACCTTGATAAGCATGGATGTAGTGCCGAATTAATAGCTTCCTAATCTCCTTCGAAAGAAGAAGCATGATAAGGAGTTTTGATAGTCTTTTCTCTCCGGATGGAAAAACAAAGTCGCTAGATAAAAATAAGTTTTCTTCCGAACTCATAAATTTATTAAACCCAGCAAACCCAAAAATCATTCCGTCCGCTAAAAATGCGATTCCGAAGTCTTCGTTTTCCGAGTAATTCACTCTTGAAGACATGAACAAGTGCTTGTAGTGGAAAATTAATTCAGATTGTACTTTCGCTATGGATATCTTTGTGGAATTCGAGAAAGAAAAATCAGAAGGAATTATCTTTGCATTTAGATCTTTTTTGGATTCTGGAGTTGTAAAAAAATACTTTTTATCACTCACATTTGAATAAAGGAATATATTCCTCTTCTTTGGAAATTGAACCACTCCTCTTTTATAAGTACTCAATTCCTTAAAATCTATGTCAGAATAAATAATGGATTTCCCTTTTTCCAAAATGTCTAAATAAATACTTCCAGCGGCTTTACTATCGAAAATTGAATAAACAGCCCTTTCATATTCAAAGACTTCTTCGATCGTCTGATAAATTTTTTCATATCCACCTTTGTATGTAGGTGCAAAAATTAAAGAGGTTCCGCGTGCTTCACTTATGTGATCTCGAAAATCTCCGTAATGAAATGAATCGATCTTAAAATCAAAAACTTCATTCTTTTCAAATTTATTGAGGCTCTTCTCATAAAACTCATCCGACTTTTGTAGGTAAGATTCCCACATCGATTTTTGATAATCATTTTTGCATGGCCTGAATGCAGAAGTTTTTAGCACGAACATAATCTGAATTATGGATTTGAATTTCGAGTCCTTCCATTTTGAAAAAACTGATTTGTAAATTGGATCGATACAAATGAATTCAGATTTTTTCCCAAGAACGATTTCCGAAATCGTTTTAGAATATAAAGAAACATCGTTGGAATGAATAGAATAACCTTGATTGGATAAGATTCTATCTATAGTGAAATTCCCAGAACATCCAACGTAAAGATGTTCTGATTTGGGGACAAATTGTAACAAATCTATTAAGATTGCTCTTGCTTCAGGTGGTACAGATCCAATAAAACTCAGCTAAATAACCCGGGATTCTCCGAATCAGATTGATCAACGAATTCTGAAACTTCAATCCCTTTTTTATTTTGAATCCACCTAGCGACTAATTTTCTATGACAGAAGTCCTCTGGTTTTTCGTAGCACAAAAGAGCACAATCTTTCCCTGAAGAAAGTATAAGCAATTCTTCTATCACTCTCTCGATATTTAGTGATTCTAGATATGCGTTAAATCTTTCTGAGTATCTTTCTTCAGAATAATTCATAATTGCTGGATCGGGAGCCAAATTCTTATACTCTCTTCCTTTCCAAAATCTCGCATATCTCGAAATTGATATCGGAATAATTGTCTCTGGGAGTTTCTTAACAAATCCGAAGTAGCTTGTATAAATCTTCATCTCATGAATCCTAAAAAGCTAATTGGATAAAATTGTTTTCCGTACTTACGAGCAATAATGTTCGCTTTTGCATTAAGAATTTCGATGTAAGGCTTTGCCTTTTCTTTTGCACGTTCATAGTCAATCTCTCCACTAAGCAACATTAGCTTTATTAATTTCAATTGATAGTGAATATCTTCCAAGGAATCACCAGAAAGATTATCTGGTGATTGTAAATCATTCGCTAACACGCAATCGCCTTTAGCTTTTTGAAGACTTTGACAAATCCTTGCTCAACAATATTCTTATTCCATATTTTTGAGAATCCGACCAGTTCCTTGTATAAAACTAGATTCTTGTAATACTTTCCATCTCGGACAAAATACACTTCATGGTATCTTCCGAAAGCCGATTGAGTTATAGAAATAGGAGTAAAGTTCCAATCGATGTCTACGGAAAATACTATTTCTGGATCTGACATTAGATCGCCATTCTGCACATAATAATGTGCTACAGAAATAAGAGGATTTCCTCTCTCATCATCACCAATGTATTCTATGATCAAATCCATATATACACTGTTCTGAATTTTAATCGACGGATGGTTTTTTAAATATCCCATCCCACCGTTTGTTTCAATAATCTCTTTAATTGCTTTCATCTAATCTACCTCGTATAACATTAATTAGTTATATTTCACACTAAAGAATGAACTTAGAAGTAAACTATTTTTTTGATATACTGGGGAATTAACCTTCCTTAAACCATAACGGACATGGTGGAGGTGCCTGTGATCGAATCGCGTCTATTTGGTTTTGGTAAAAATCTGTTGTTGATAAAGCTAATAATGTTCCTAGAGGATTTTTTAGTAAGGAAGTTGCCAAATTGATTTTTACTTTTGCGATTTCTATTTCTTTTAATGCCTGAAGTTCAGCACAATCGGCTACCCATTTCAGCATAATTTCCTTTTTTTCTAAATCGTTCATAAAAATTCTGCTACTCTTTCGAAGATATCTTTATTTTCAAATTTATTTCCAAGCTTAATAGAATCATTTGCTTGGGAAACGCCACATTCGAATATTCCTAAATTGAAATTAATCTGACCTTCTTCTATGGAAGGTATTGCGTAATTATTATCATGCCATTCATCTTTTAGAATATCTAACTCAAAAATATCATTCCCATTTGCATCTTGAGTTCCCAAGAACTGCATCCAAACAAAGCATTCGGGATTATCAGAGACAAAAATACAATTTGGTCCGGTTGCGATTTGAGTAGAATCTTTGGTATGATCGATAATTCCCCATCTCTCAAATTCCGAAAGATAGATCATCTTTTCATTTTTGATATCCCAAACTCTACAAATTGGTATCATCTAGAACTCTTTAATCCTAAACCACGCATCACCGTATTTGACTTCGCAGTTTCTTTCAGTTATAAATCTAGTTCTTGCCTCTTCAATTTTTTTCCAAATTTCTGGATTTTCTACCAGACCTTGAATAAAGAAATCTGCTCTGATATTCATTTGATTCTCATTATTCTCTAAGCATACGATTGTATTTTTATGGTACTTTGAGAATGCAAATGAAGGACGAAAAAGCATTAATCCTGGGAAGGTCATTCCACGAACTTCTATAGGAGAATATCGGTAAAGTTCCCGAAGCCTTTTTGAAAACAAGATGAGGATTTGGAAATAAAAGAATATATTAAAAAATCTTATCATTGTTTGGTTCCTTTTTTTTCATCTTTCACTTAACGGCATCCCCCACCCTTCTACATCTGGTTGCAAAATCCCATTTTTTATTTCACAACCAAAATCAGAGCAAAAATCATATTGGCAATCATCACAAAAAAAATAAGGATCATCATCCTCAATTTCATCTCGTGGATCAATACAACCCATGCACTCGTTACCGTTTCCTTTTTCACTTTCGAAAGGATGCATTAGGCATTGACAGTGGATACAAATTTGTGAGCTCATCCTTGTTTCTCCTTTGCTCTTTGACGGGAGGCTTCGATTGCGTTTTTAGCCAATCCTGTAAGCCAATTTGGGTCTTGGCTCAACTTGATGGCTTTTTCGCCACTTAATTTATGCCCTTCTTTATCAGCTAAATTTTGCAAATAATTAATAGGGTGAGCTATATTTTGCAACGCAACTTGCAACTCTTCCAGTTCTCGCTTTGTCGCTTCCAAATCCGAATATAAGCATAGTTCGCCATCTTCTGTTTCAAAAATGCATGGAGGGTGTCCTTGAATCGGGTTTGTTGTGAATCTTCGTATCTTACTCATGATTACCTCTTGATGATTCGATAATTGCTGTCATTTTATTAATACAACCAATAATTGCTTTATGCGCCCTAGGTGATTTTACACTTTCAGAGAATAGACTAACCTGGGTCTTTGGAATCACAAATTGGATCAGCCTAGTTAAGTCTTCAAATTGTTTTTGTTTTTCTTTTAAAGCATCGTTTAACCCTTGAACCGCGATTTTGTTAATTAGTTTTAACTCTTCCAGTTCCTTTGATACTCGTTCATATTCTTTAGTTACTAGGTAGGTATCGTGCTTTTGTTGTTCCAGTTCTCGCTTTGTCGCTTCATGTGCAAGACGTTCGGATTCGTAGTCGTCCAAAAGAAATGAAAATTTATCGCAAGCACAAACGTTTTTTTCGTTATCGTATTTAATTTCACTCATTCTACTAGCTCCCTTAAGTTTGTCTCAAAATTTACCTGAAAAATGTTGGTCGCGTTGCCATTTGGTTTCATTCCAATCATTCCATCACTGTATGGGAACCATTTGCACTTTTCTCTTATCTCATCCAAAAATTGCCTTTCGTTAGTTGTGCAAGTAGGTGGCATGATTTTGCGAAGTTTATCAATTAGCCGATTAGGGGTTGGAGATTTTTCCATTCCAGATTCCATACAAGCGATATGTGCAGCTTGTATGATTTTTTCTTCAAGTTCTGTTGGTTTATTATTTTCCATACTCATTCCCCCAACCCTTGGAAACTCTTTCCATTCTTTGCCGTCTAACAATGAGCCAGCTTTTTTCTTGCCGACTTTTATCAAAGAATGCGTCGACAGTCTTCCTCCTATATTTATAGGAATTAAATGTTCTGGCTTTACGGGAATTTCATCAAGTTCTGAACCTTGATCTGTCGAGATCCACTCCCCCCACTGCTTGAAAAAGAATGGTATACTCATATCGGCACATTCACTCAAGATAGAGCGAACCCAGTCTGGATGCATCTCTCTTGCCCCTATTCCAGATTCCCCTCCTACAATTACCCAATCGATTTTGAACATTTTTGGATCATAAGCATTCCAATTTTTTAAAAGATCATCGAACTTAATTCGACCTAATAACGGTTCACAGGATAGAAACCGAATGTAGCTTGGAATATGTAACAAAACTGGGATTCTCTCATCGGCGGTCTTTTGATCTTCGACAGAGACACCGAGCCATAGGTTTTTCAGAATGACAGGTGGACGTGAATCGTATATTAATGAGTCATCGATTTCATTTCCACGTTCGGGACGAAATTGCTTTTTGAGTTCGCCAGAAATTTCGTGACGTAAGAGTTCTTCCTCTATTTCATCCATCGCCTCAGTTAAATTGAAATCACCGCCAATTTGATTCCATGAATCGAAATACTCTTTCATTCTTTCTGGTCTTTTGGTAAGAACTTGGAAAGTGTGTTTCGGATTGAGTGCAATGACAGCCATAACTTTATCGATAAACTCGAATGGCACCTTCTCATGGAACAAATCGCTCATTGAATTCACGAAAATCTTTGACGGCTTCTTCAACTTAAACGGTTCATCGAGTTTGTCCTCGTGGCACTTCACATCGTTGAACTCACCCCATTTCGATTTGAATCTCGTAAACATTGCATCCGCATAGCAGTTCTTACATCCAGCGGAAACCTTTGAGCAGCCTGAAACAGGATTCCAGGTTTTGTCTGTCCATTCGATTGATGAGTTATTCATATTCTTTCCCCATCAAAATGTGTGGCTTCACATTCTAAAGTAACCTTATCGAGCATGTAAACGCCTGTTACCTTACCTGAGGTTGAGCCACATTTAGTCGAAAATTTTACATCCTGGCTTGGGTCTAAATTTTGCAGTTCCCTTATTAATGTTTTTACCTTCATTCTTCTTCCTCTCCTTCGTTTTCCCATCCAAGCATTGCTTGTCGGTATTCCTTTCGAATTGAAATTTCACCTTTTTCATGAAGACCTAAAAGAAACTCAACTTGTGGAAAAGGAATGCAGACATCTTCCCTATCTAAAATGATTTTTTTTCCTAGCATTTTTTCATAAATCCAAGGATTATCTGGTGAGAAATTATACTTAAACTCACAAATAACCTTTCCGTCATTTCTGATCTCTGTAATTATACAAAGTTGCCAATAAAGATAAGTATGCGTAAATTCAGGATCTTCAGGTTCTAATAATTCCGCTATGCAGCAACCAATGGCAATGATATCACCTATCGCTGGTTCTGGGAAACCGTATAAATTCCAAAGAATGCACCAATTTGAAACATGCTCAGGTTCAGGGAATAAACTGAGTTGATTTGGTTCTAAAGTATTTTTCATCCCTCGTCTCTCCCATTCGCAAATAATTGCCAAAAAATCAATTTGCCTTCAAACGGTTTGTTAAACCACTTCCAAAAGTCTTCCAGAGAATCGAAACCGTCGTTCTTTGCGAAAGCTTGAACGCCTTGTCCTCGATAGACGATTCCAGATCCATGCCCAATATAAACTCGTTCGTTCTCTGGATTGATAATGATCTCGGAAACTCTGGTACATCTTCCAAGCGCGAACTGTTCATAGTTAGCTGTCCTGAGACCTGTCGCAAATTGAATGATCTTCCCAGCTTTCCATCGGTTCAACTCATCTGCTCGGATCGTATGGAGTTTTTCACCTGAAAGAATCTTATGTTTGAATTGTGACTTGAATCCGAGTATCATCCTTTTCTTCCTTCTGAATTATTTTTTCGTGAAATTTAATGATAGAATTCAATGGGCATTCGATAGTTTTATCTTTAGAAACACACCACCAACCTAGGAACTCCTCGTTGAAAATAATTTGAAATTCAACTCCTGTTCTAATATCTCTAATCCAATCGTCTTCGAATAAATCTGTACCATCTATCACACGACAAAGATCACATTGGCCTATTCTTATTTTTGGTGAAAGACACTGAAGAGTAAGCATCCATTTACCTGATTTTTTATTTCCAACATATTCAATAACAGGATTTCCGAAAAAAGACTCGTGGTCTTTCCACCTCGTTTTAAAAATAATTTGATTTTCATTCATACAATCACTCCCAATTCCCGATCGCATTTCTCTTTGTGATACTCTATAACTTGCGAAAGAAATTTGGAAAAAAGTCTCTCCGTCGGATTCTCAAACTCTAACTTTTCAAATTCTATCATAATCTCTTCTTGGAATGCTTCTCCAGTTAAGCCTTCATCGCAGTGGTCGAACATATTTAGTTCACTTGCAATCCATGAGCAATCGAGATGAGATTTCCATTCATACACTGAGCCGTCCATTTTGTGAACAGAACGTTCGTAGGTTTCACCTTGCTCGATTTTTAACTCACAGAAATCGCAACGATGAACTTTTCTTGCTTTGGTAGGGCGAGGCTGCACTATCGTTTCCATTAATTTATCACCCCCAATTCCCGATCGCATTTTTCCCGATATATCTGGATGTGAAGTCTATCGAACTCCTTGCCAAGCTCGACCGTATAACAAGACTCACAAAGATCGGAGTTGTCATGTTGGTATTTCGCATCAGATCCGCACTTATGACAGAGGTAAGATTTCATTCGTGATCTCCTTCTTCTTTTGATAAAATTTAAAACTTCGATCATCGTGACCGCTGGAAGGATCAATGCAGATTCTTCCGAGATAGTCATACTCTGCTCCACTCCAAACTGGTTTTGCATAATCCTTCCAAATCAAAAGACCGCCTGGTTTTAGGATTTGATGAACTGATTTCAAGACCTTAGTCTTGTCCACCAAACTACAATTATAGATTTCTTCGCTGTGGTATTTACTCCAAGGAGGATCTGCCATCACGACATCAAAGTATTCGTGCTCAAAATAAAGATGTGCTTCCGTGGCATCGGCGACGAAATCAATGCCTGTTCTTGCATCCGAAATCACTGCGAAATTATTATCCAAGCGATAATATGGACCAACTGGCATCGATCCGGAGAACAAATGCAAAAGGACTCCCATATCTGGAATACAAGCTTGCAGACGAGATATATCCTGTTGTGCGTATGCTCCTTTATACCCAGAAATGTTTTTGAAGTTCTGGCCATAGTTCCACTCACCGAAGAACGTTTTCCCATTTGAATACATCGAAAGCGAAGGCTCATATCCCTTGAGAACCGCCCACTCATTGTAATTACGGACAATCGATCTAGGTGTAATCAAGATTTGGCGGTCGATGACATTCATGATCATAGATCCTCACGACAACCATGTTTCGATTTCATATGCTTTGCAAGATGCTTAAATGACTTATTGCAATCTGGGCATAACCCATTTTGAACTCGCTCAAGTTTTTTCTTGAGCTTTGTTTTTTGTCCTTTCTCCGCGATTAGCGAATTTTCAAGATGGCGAAGTTGGATATTTTTATCTTCGTTTTTCTTTCGTTCACGTTCTAACGCTTCTTGGGCTAACTCTAAATCAGACTTCCCTCGATACGATTGAGAAGTAAAACAATAAGGGCATTTAAAAGATCTATGATCACGTTCGTATCTTTGTTTTGCATCAGCTGTCATCCCGAAAACTGCATGACAATTGCAACACTCGATTCCTCTTAAACTTATTATTACGGTATCTGAAATCATTTTATTTCTCCAGCAAATTGTTTCTCTTCTTCATTTAGATACCAATCGATGGTATTCAAAGCTTCTTTAGCACCAAAGCAGAATTTGGCGACATGACCACGGTTCTCCAAAAAATTCATAATCCTTATTTGGTTTGCAATTCTCTGGTCCTTAGGAGTAACTTTATCTTTCTTAAAAAGCTTTGCATCTCGCTTCTTTAACTCAATCCAAAGAGCCTTATATCCTCTGCTCTCGTACGGAAAATACAAATCTGGCCATCCAGATGAAACGCCTTGTTCTTTCGCAAAACGAGGGTTTCGTTTGCCTGCTTCCATACCGACTCTGAAAATCAAATTTGGATATTTGATCGATATCATTTCAATGAGCATTGTTTGTTCTTTCGCTTCAGAAGGAGCTGTAAGAAGAAGAGCCATAGGAGATTTACCTTTAGGGTTTTTGCGCCTAGCGGTTCTTATATGAAATCTGTTTTTAGTCTTCATCTTCGATATCTCCGTCGGTTTTGTCTCCAGGATTTGGAACGATGGAAAGTTTGAGTTGCGAATTCTCTTCCTTGGATTTCTCCATAATTTTGTTTTTCTGCTTCTCTACTTCCTTATTGAAATTCATGAGATGAAGATCTGCTTCAGAGAAAAATTCCTCGCAAAGATGACGTAACTGAAGAAAGGCAGTAGGTTCTTCTGAACTTAGAATTTGAGTGAGATCGCCTCTCGTGATAATCAATGTGTATTCTACAGGAAGAAGAGTCCTGTTATCATTTGATTGGTATTTCATCTCAAAGATTGGTCTCGCAAATCCTGCGATCTTCATATCCTTGCACTTAATCGAATTGATCCTGATTGTTTCGATAGATGGGAGCCTACGAAATTTATCTTTCAATTTATTTTCCATCTCAAGCAACTCTTGATTCTGAAATCGCATTGCGAGAATTGAAATATGATCGTTCAATAGCCTATCGAGTTCTTTTGAAGTAGGAAGATCCCATTCATGGAATTCATTCACAATCTCTTTGATTTCGTTTACAATACTCCAAATACCAGTTTGAGTTTTTACTCCTGTATCAACTGAGATTTCAAAGTTCTGCAAGACCTGAGCTTTTAATTTTAATGAGCTCTTAATATCTGCGGACATTACTGTGTAAGTTTTACAAGCCACTTCTCTATCAAGTTGGTCTTGTGTTTGTTCAATTACTTGTGCTTCCATCATGTTCCTGTTACCTTTTCCTTTTCTTCCGAAATAATCTTTTTTAAATTCTCTGTTTGTAATCGTTTATGGAATTTATTGATATCAAGAGGACGGTCTCCTCTAAGATTTTTCCATTGGTTTGAAACTAATCGTTCAATTACAACCTGGGCATCTTCTCCCGTTTTTTTGTGTTCAGCGATAGCCATGAGGGAGATCCATTTCTCTGGCTCTCGACTTATTGCAATACGCTCACAATCGCATTTTGCAACATCGCAAGGCCAAGTTTTCAATTTGCATTTTGTTGGTAACTTCATGCAGCTTCCATCTCATCATAGAACTCAAAAACCTCTTTACTTAGTGCCCAAACTTCTTCATCAGTTGGTATTCTCCTTTCTGGTGTTATGATTTGAATTTTTGGTAGATCGAAATCTAACTTTGGTTTCTGTTGCTTTTTAATTTTCTCTTGGTAAACCTTGTTCTTTTCTCTCTTTCCAAAATTTGGTTTGAACAATAAATCTTCAGGAACAAAAACACGATAATGATTCGTTCCTCGATATCCAACCTTCTTAGCGTCTAACCAACCTTTCTTTTTAAGCTTTTGTATTATTTGAGATATGCGCTTCGGCTTCAGCATTCCTCCCATTCGTTCAGAGATTGCAGCCAAAGAAGGAAACGCATATTCATTGTTACCTTGAAATGTCCATAGCGTTGTCCAAACGATTGCCTCTGAAGGAGGCAAATTCATTTGTGCGGTTAATGGATCACATCTATAATCTTCTGGTTTCAATTTTTCTTCCTTATGTCTCTTTAAAAAATAACAATAGCTATCTCGGTAGATTTGAGATAAAATGGACTGGCTTCTTTTTCGAAGCCATCCATTTACCAACTAACAAACCGAACAAAAACGAAACCAGAACGCACAGAATGATTACGTGAATTACTGAAAACATCTTATGCAGCCTCCTTCATTTGGATTTGATTCAATTCCTTTTTTAAGGAATCGTTCTCTCTCCAAAGATCCACTAAGACAAACTGAACTTCATTAAGGAGTTGCATTTTCATTTTATGTATTTTTCTCATTTCTGACATTTCGGCTCGTAAATCGCGGATATGATTTAACAATCTTTTAATTCTCTTTTTCATAATTGTACAACCTTACCATCACCCACGCGAAATACAGTTGTCGCGAGTTCTTGAATCTCAGGTTTATGAGATACAAAAATCACTTGAGCGAATCCGCCCATGATCATTGCTTTATCAAGCATCTTCTGATAAAGATGAGCATTCTTGGACGTGAGTCCTCCGTCCGCTTCGTCTCGTATCAAAGTTCTGATATCCGCACCGGTCTTTTGTTTTTTAAATACAGCGACTCCTAGTGAGATCCCTTCTTTGATGATTGCTTCCTGACCGCCTGACTTGTTATCAACGAAAGTTTCCTCTCCAGTTTCTTCATCGAGAACTACGATCGAGAAGTCTTCTTTCGTTACGCCCTTTCCAGTTTCCTTCGTTGTACGAATCGCAACTTGGAATCTAGTGCCGTAACACTCGGAAAGGATATCGTTGATTGTTTGGGAAATCTCGGGACCAGCTGCATCAAGTTTCAAAGCACGGACTCCTTTTGGAGATAGAGCCTCAGCCAAGTTCTTAAGCCTAGTTAGTCGATCTAGTTTTGCTTGAGTTCCAAGGGATTCTAATCTCGATTTCGCTTCCTCGATTTGAGTTAGTTTTGCTTCGAGTTTGGAAATTTTAGAAATCAATTCGTCTCGCTTAGAAGAAGCTATTTTCTTCCATTCAGTCTTGATTCGAAGATCTTCTTCCACTCCTTCGAGAACATCGACTTCGGATTGTTTGTCAGAAATCAACTTTACGAGGCTCTCTAAATTCATTGTCAATTCTGCTTTTTTGGAATTAGCAATATCGATCTTTCCCTGGTAGTCTTTTACTCGTTCGTCGACCAAAGCAAGATTCGCAATTTGCTTTTCGATATCTGCATACTGAGTGAGTTTCAATTTTTCAGATTGGATTTCCTTTCTGATTTTTTCGATCTCGGTTTTAAATTCTGCGAGGGAATCAAAGTTCTTTAACTTTTCCGATTCCTTTAACTTTGAATCGTCAATAGTCTTTAACTGCAGGTTGATTTGATCTGACTTAAGAACGAGAACATTAGAGTCTATAGTAACTTGATCGAAGTCCTTTTTAATCTCGACGATTCTTGATTGAGCCGCCACCGCATCAGCAAGCAATTCGCATGATTCTGTTAGCTTCTTACCCGAAACCTCCACCCCATTGCAAGGAACTCTTGAGAGAAGAGAAGATTTCTTTTCAGCTTCAGTTAGTTCGGAAGTAAGTCTAGAAAGCTTGCTTCTTAAATCAGAAAGGGACAAAGAGATAGTATCGAATTCTTTACGTGCCTTGGTCTTATCATCTTCTAATCGAGAGATTTCTAAATTGATCGTTTTATTAGATTCTTCGATTTCTTTAGTTTTGGATTCCAAATCTGTGAGCTGATTCGATAATGATTTTTCGAGCTCTGCGATCTTCTCTTCTACTTGCTTTTTATCCGAAACTGCCTTTTTGATTTCTGGCTCTTTCTCTTTCAAAGCCAGGTTGTTTTTGAGTCTCTCAGATAAATCAGTTATCTCTTTTTCGAGTAATCCGATATCGGCTTTAACCAATGTTTGCTTTTCGAGAAGATCACGAACTCCAACCGATTCGGATTTCAAATCAGCTAGTTCTTGCTGGATGGTTGTGATTTTCTTCTCAACATCGCTTAGATCCTTATCAATGCGAACTGATTCTTCTTTTTCCTTAGTCAGATTTTCTTTCGTTTCATCTTCTTCTGCAATAGTAGCTCGTAGATTTTTCGTAAGGACTTCATCAGCTGCAAGAGACTGATCAACTAACTTGCGCTCAGAATCTACAAGATCGAATTCCGAATCATACTCTTGGAATCCTAAAAGATTTCCGAGCAGTTCACGAGCTCCGGCTTGGTCGAGAGATACGAGATGGCCTTTTCCCCTTTGGGAATGGTACAATGCAGAAAGGAAAAGATCCTCTGGAAGATCAGTATATTCTAGGAATTTCTCGTTGAATTCCTTCATTTTTCCTTCCGTAACAGCTTTACCATCCACATAGAGATATGGCTTTTGAGTTTTCGCAATAGGATCGATCAGACGTTTAACATGAATAAGTTTTCCGTCGATCTCGGCTTTCACCTCTATTGAAGATGCCTTCTCCTGAAAACATCCGTAAATTGCGCCTTCCTCTCTACCAGATTCCGAACGTCTGTTTGGTGTCACGCCATAGAAGGCCATTGAGATCGTATCAAGAAGAGTCGTTTTTCCTGAACCATTGTCGCCAATGATTGCGACCTTCTCATCATCACCAGGAATCCAAGTAATACCTTTTGGGAACGCAATCGATCCCGTGTTTCTAATTTCCAGAATCTTCATCGATTTCTCCTTCTATTGGGTAAAGTTCTTTGATCATTTTGTCTGCGTATTCGACCGACATTTTCACTGTGAAATTATTGTAACCAGCATAGATCATACCAGCTAACCAATCACGATACGGAACTTCTGAAAGCTTGGTAAAAATTGCGGCATCTCTCCTTCGTTTTTGATCAATAATTTTCGCTTTCGTTTCATTCTGAAAGTTGATGAACTTCATGAGCTCGGCTACTTCCTCTGGAGTGATCCCAAAACCATGCTCATGATTTGATGCATCGATCTCAGATGGAAAATCATTGGGAGGAAGCAAATGCTCTGGTTCACAATCAAAGATGGAAAGATATAACTCCGCCAATCTTCTAACTTCTTTGTCTCGATCTCCAGATGTTTCCCTTTTGAGATTTCCGTCCGATCGAATTCCATACAAATTGCTCTTTGCATCTTGAATAGATTGTAATGTTACTTTCTCGCCTTTCATGCTGCCACCTCTTCCTTAATTTCCGCCGATTCAACAATCAACCTACGCTCTGCAAGGTGGGCGTCGATATCTGAATCGCTCATGCCTTTGCCTTGAAAATAGATCCGCAAAGATTCTTCGATATCGTTTGTCGTTGCAATCTCGGAATTGCGAACCGCCATTTTCGTGTTAGTGGTTTTTTCGATTTTTGCTGAAGGATCGATTGATGATAGAATCTCTTTCAGGTTTTTTGGAACCGTGTGAGTAAGTTCTTTATCCACATTGAATCGGAATCTAAGTTTTGCTTTGGAATCTGAAATCGACTCAAGATTGATCTCTTCTCCAGTTTCGCCAATGAATTTGGATCCGTCCCACGTTGCCGAAATTGATATCATCGGCTCAGGATTCAAGGAAATGAATTCTGGTTCCGCGTCCCACTTCCCTTCGTTACATGACCAAATCAGAATTCCCTTATCGTCTTTATGTTCGCCCCAAGTTTGTCGCGTGATCGATCCAGGATACCAGACCTTCCCACCAACATTTTGCAACTTGTGGTAGTGACCGCCTACGACTGGACATCCAAAAGATTCGAGTAGAGGAAGAGGAAGATGTATCCCATTTTGTCTTGGAATCTTCTCATTATCCAGTTTGGCTCCGGAGATCGTTCCATGGAATGCAACGAAACAAGGGCAGTCTGATTTTTGGATTTCTTGATAGTAAGAATCCAAAAGATCCATGAATGCGTTGGTCCCCTTCTCACCTAACTGGTCAACGCTTCCAGATTGGAGAGCGAGAGCACCAGCTGAAAAGTGAGGGAGGGTAAGGAATTTAACGTGCTCTTCTTGGGATCCAATATAGAAATCAAAAATCTCTGGCTTTTCAGAAACAAAAACATTCCCAAGAACTTTATTCTGATGATATAAGGTGAGCTCTCTAGGCTTGTCATGGTTTCCTCGAATAATTAGAATTGGCGTATATGCAAAAAAATCTTCTAAGAACTTCTTGAAAACTAATCTCTGTTCCTCTGTTGAGACATCTTCGAAAACATCTCCGCCAACTATCACTAGATCAACATTTCTCTCTCGGAAGATCTCTCCAGCTTTCAAGAGCGCGACTGCCTCTTTTGATTCGAATCCACCTTGAAGATGGATGTCAGCAATATTGCCTATCTTGATCATAGCTTGCCTCCACCAGCATTTGGAAATGATTCACGAAATTTCTTTCCGAGAAGTGCTTTGAGGCCTTCGAACGTAATTTCGTCTGGGAACATATCCTTGGCTAAAGTATCACGAAGAGTTTCCCACTCCTCGAAAGTCTTGCAGTTCTTAATCATCTCTTTGAACTCATCAGGTGTGATTGGCTTAGGTTCATTCTTCACAACAACTTCGTCACTATAAAGAGCGTTAGTTGCCGCTGTAGCGGAAGCCTGGATCGTTTTGATTTGTGCTTGTGATTCAATTGATCCATCACCGATGACAGCGCGGACACAAACCCACATCTTTTGAGCTTCCGTGCGCTTCATTTGCGTAGGAATAGAAAGCATTTCTTTAATCGCATTTCGTTTTGCTTTGCGATCTACGCTTTCGTGAATGTGAGCTTGTACAGAACCAGATTTCGTCAGAATCGGCAGATTTTTTCCCGTTGGTGTTGATTGCACCATCGTTCCATCCGGCAATCGCAAAGAGGCTACATATTCAATTCGTAAGTGAGGCACCCCTCTTAGTTCGATTTCCTTTTCCAAAACTTTTTCTAATCGAATTCCCACCGCTTGACCAATATTAATAACCTTTTCAGATTTTAACATTACATGGTCTTTTTTGAGTGGAACCTCGCTTGCGTTCTTTTCATCCCACAAATCTTCATCTGTAACACTTACAAATTGCGGCTTTAGCGTGATTCCTTCTGGGAGAGCATTCATTAAAAACTGCGAGAACATTACCACATTGTACTTTTCTGGAGGGAAAAGAATTCTCAGTTTTTCGAGTTTCTTCATTGGATCATTTACAAATGCCGACGGATTGATCTCACCATTTGGCATCATTAGTTCATTAGCGTTAGTTGACATATTCTGGAACTCCTTCTAGTTCTAATTCTGCTGATTTTTCCGCTTCGAGTACGGAGGTATCATATCCATAGCTTCGGAGAACATGGATTGCACTCTCATGCGAATGCTTTGCTTCTTTGCTTGTGAGGATTTCGTAAACAGCTCTAACACTGAAAATTTCCTCATCGATATCGGGGAATTTGTATTTGTTTATCTGTGGCAAAATATCTACCTTTTTTCCTTGCTTTTTTCTAGGCATTCAGTAGATTCTCTTTAGAGATATCTACCTCTCTCCGTGGTGTACGAGACCGCGGAGTAAACCTTCCAACTGGCCATTTCCCTAATTCAAATACTCGACTCTAAAACCTACCAGCTTAGGCTTATAGTGTTCTTCCCAAATTTTGGAGTCCATGTCACCGATTAACTGAAAATCTTGCGATAAACGAATGTCTCCATTCACCAACCGCCTAACTCTAAATATAGTCTTTGACACAGACCCCTTTTCTTTTTTCTTTTCCATTCCAATTTTTATCATAGGAATTCTATTTATTTAAAAACCCTTCCTAAGGGGTTAGATAAATCGTTCAAAGATCGATTCATCCGTTGAAACTCTGTTAGTTTCGCCATATTCTTTTGAATATCCATTGCCGTTTTCACATCCTGTACGTTCTTCTCAATATTTCGCTTAGGTCCGTTCATATCTTCCTCTCGCAGTAATTCATTTAAAATATCTGGAAAGGTGCTCATGATTATGCAGCTCCCTTGTTAGGATAATATTCACCAGTCGAAAGTAAAAGTTCCCGAATGAATGCTATGCCTTTGGAAGTAATATGAGTTTTAGGATAGCTCTCTGAACGAGCGTAACCTTTTTTAATTGCCACGATTTTAACTTCAAAAAATCCCTTTTCTAAAAACTTACCATAAGGCTTGTTATTTGAAGTAAGGAGTCCTTTCTTCCGACAAAAATCGAATAGCTTCTTCTCTCCAAAATCTTTGAAGTTCAAAATTCTTGCAGCATCCGAAAAAGAAAAGAGTCCTGAAGTCTCTGTTAAGTCTTCGAAAGATTTTGCACGAGCTTCTAGAAAACGAATCTGGTCTTTCTGATGATTGATAAAATCATTAGCAGCTATCAAAGCCCTAGAGATTAACAACTCAGTAGATTCTTTAGTATTCGTATAACCGAGAATTTCTAGAATCTTCCCATCTACCCAAACAGCAAATTTTGGATTCAACCATTGTGCAAAACGGATTGCTAGTTTTGGATGGCAGAAGGTTCCTTGAGCGATTACAGATTGAGATTCATCTTCTTCTATAGGTGTAGAAAAGAGATCCCCACCGTTGGGAGAATTCTGGTAACGGTGAATTTCCTTTTGATTACCACCCTGGACTGTATACTTTAACTCATTCGGATGTATTCCGGTTGCATCTGCAAGTGCCTCAACATATTCCTCAGCTTGCTTGAATGCAAAAAAATCTGCCGGTCTTTTCCCGAAGATCTTAGCCATGTGGGTTACATTTATATACCCCTCGGCTGTGTAGTGGATTTCGTTACCTTGATATTCAAGAAATAGGTTAGTCATGTGAGTTTGCCTTTTTTGCCCTATTCCCAAGCCTTGCATCGAGGTCGTTCAAACTAGCACGAAATGCCGATATCATAGAACTCAACATTGTGTGCATAGTTCCACCTAGGAGACGTTCGTGGCTCTCCTTTAGTGCGTTAACCGCTTGTTCTTCGTGCTCTTTCGTCATTTCCAGAATGTGCTTAGCAGAAGAAGAATAATGATCTAATTCGCGCATTCGAATTGATAACTCATTCCCTATCTCTTGCAATCGGTTGGAAATCTGCCTTGCCATCTGATAGGTGATGTAAAGCTGAGGAAGTGTGTCTTTGGTTGCCATTGGGATACGCCCACTAGCACCTACATTGGAGGTGACTAATGGAGCTGCTATCCGCAGAACAGTTGTATCTTTTTTTGTTAGTTCCATACTCAATTTTCGAGCCTGAAACAATCTTAAATTTAGCGTTTGTTAGATAATAACTTGACTAAATGGCTTTTTTATTGAGGTCTAGCTTCCCTTTTTCAATCTTATGTCGCATAAGACCGTAATAAGAATTTGTAAGCACCCAATTATATATAAAGGCACATCGGTAACACTTCAGATTATGTCGTCTTCTTAAAAAAAGGTTTAAATTTAGGGGGTTCGAAGGGTTTTTAATTGGTTTTGTGGATGAAAATGATATAAACCGACATTCCCGAAGTAGTAAATTCGATCTTATATATGTTTTTTCCTATTTTGTGGGAAATAAAGCCTGATGAGCCATGTTCTTTTTCAAATTCAACTTTTGTTTTAAATCCCAATGAAATTATGCAATTCGTCAAAATCGTCCCAATAAAGATATAGGCAATTTTCGACCAAAAGGTGAAGTCTTAGAATCAAGGCTTCCATCCTTTGGCTTTTAATTCTTTTAACTTTCCCATCATTTCCTTTCCATCATAATAATATCCATGGGCTGTTACCTCAATAGGTAAGATTCCCAGGCGTTGTTGGATCAGGTCTTTCTGTCTGTCTGCCACTTCTGCCTTGGTAAAAATCTTTTCAGGTTTCCTTTTTGTCGCTGTAGCCATACAATAATTTTCGGATATTTTCGAGATTTGTCAATCGTGTTTCTGTTTTCGTCTCCTTGAAAAATTGAATGTATACCAAACCATTACCAGATAAAAAAACAGATTTTATACTTAAAAGTAGTATTGCAAAATAAATATAATTAAATTATAGTTTAACATTTGAACTGCGAAAGATTAAAATTTCTGTCTTCGAGAATTAATATAACATTCTATTTTTTATTTCTATTTTCGAATTGTACTTCCATAGAATTAATTTCTCCAGGTTTAAATTCAAGTTCTGAATTGGAACAAATCTATTTTAAAACCGCAGATTCTATTCGAAGAAATGATCATCAACTATATAATGCAAATATTCGTGCCTTTAAAATTTTCGAATTAGAGGACTTAATGAATATTATAAATGATGAGAATAATGATTTTTTCGAAGATGAAAATTTTCATTTTTTTAAAGATTTAAATCTAAATAATTATGATTATTATTTGTTTTCTTTCGAAATTCCTCCCGACTCTCAGAGATTAAATACTTCAGATATAAAAATATCGAATGGAAGTACTGTTCCTGAAAAAACTATTTATACCTACGATTATATTCATATTTCAAAATCTCGGGGAGGCATGGCTGGGTCATTTGAATCCATGACGCACACAAACGAACTCTACCCTCTGCGACCAGAGAGTAGATACAATCATAATCCTCAAACTTATGCTTATGGGCATACTGAAATCAATTACTTGAGAACGGTAAGGGTCCTATGCAAGTTCAATAAACTTTTAAATATAAAAAAGAATTCTAATATTCAGATAAAATTAAATTCTAAAATTGAGATGAAGTTTTATGCACTCACCCAATCTGAACGAAATAAATTGAATCTTTCAAATTAATTTAATTATATCATATTTTAAAAAATCTAAGGACATGCGATATGAGTGACTTCATTTCCTTTAATAATTGCTAGTCCTTTGATATTTTTATGTACAACATTATCTACGCAGCAATTTTTCCCATCAGCAGCCTGGCTTGTGCATAAAGCAAAAGCAGCTTGTGGGCTATCAGCAATAACATTTGTTTTACAAGTTGTGCCTGTTGCTTTTGGCAATGCTGGTGGCCATACATCTTTGATGCGACCACACATATATTCATCGGCAGATAGTCCAGATGCAGAAACCAAAACCCCGAGAAAACAAATTCCTAAAAATATTCTTCTCATCATATCCTCACTTGTTGCCAATGAATTAATGAAATCGAAATAAATAGCGAGCATTTTTCTATAAAATATTCAAAAATTATTTTAGAATGAATTTAAAATTTTAAAATAAAATTTTTCATAGGTGGAAAAATTCCAGTCATTTTTCTATGAATCATTTCAATCAACGGTAAAAACTATAAGTTTATCTTTGATTTGAACACTTTTAAATTTAAATTGATCTCTTATCCAATGGATAGCATTGAAATGATAAAAAAATAAATGAGTTAAATCGTTTTTATAGTACCAATTTTGAAAATTTATTGAGTCATCGAAAAGGGAAGTCATACAATATATTTTTCCATCAGGATTCAATAAAGACCGCAACAGTTCAAATTCTTTATGCGGTTCTCGAAAATGTTCCATCACCTCACAAAGGATAATGAAATCATATTTTAAATTAAGTAATTCTTTTTGTGGCCAAAAAAATGGATCATAGAGTGAAATCGAATATCCTTTGTCAGATAACATTTGTGATGTGACAGGTCCTGTCCCCGCTCCAAAATCTAATCCTTTCGCGTCTATTGATTTTTCAATTTGTATAGCTTGAACAATAGGTGAAACAAAATTTCGATACCCGACGTCATTTACATCATTTTTATGTTTTAAATATCTCTCTTTCTCTACATTTAGATTTGGATGATCTTCCGTATCCATAAATACCGAATAACATATATTACACCTTAAATACTTTCTCTCAGGTAATACAAAAAATAAATTTGAAACCGATTGGCATAGAGGGCAGTCTTTACTTTGGGACAATGTCATTTTATATCTTAATTTTCCAAATATCCGATTCTACGCCAATAATTTTGATACTCTAAGTTTATTAAAATTTAATTCTTGAAATAGAGGTTCTCCGCATGGAAATGATATAAATCTAATTTTTGGTATTGGGAGAAAATAGTGTCTGATTCAAATAGTGAAGAAAAAGTAATTAGCCCAATCATTTTACAAGATGTGGAATGTCCAGTTTGCAAATATAACGAAGTTAAAAACTATTCTTTAAAATCAAAAACCTTACCGATACGACACAACATTTTTGAAGTCCCTATTTATGATGAAAATCCAAAGTACCATTATGTAGATTATAATGAATTGCAATTTACAGTTTGTCCCATTTGTTTTTTTAATGGAGCTAGCAGAAGTGATTTTAATTTTGTTGGTTCACTTGGAGAAAAACAATCTACCACCGACAAAAAAGTCGTCCACTATTGGGAAGCAAACTACAAACAAATTAAATCTCAATTCAATACTTTGGATCTTAAACCAGAAGACTTTCTTCATCCAAGAAGTGTTGATGCCGTGATCCTCAGTGTCAATTTATCAATCTATAAAGTAACCGTCGAAATTCATGCCAAAGTCCCCTATTCCTTGATCAAACGAGCTCATCGGTACATTCGGCTTTATTGTTTAAAACAAAAATTTAATCTAACAGTCGATGAAGAACTTCTTAAAAAAGCAATTTTGGATTTGGAAGAAGTATTTCGATTGTCAGACTTTCCTGAAAAAATTTACGAATTTGAAGTTTTATATTTAATCATTGCTTCATGTATAAAGTTAGGTGACGAAACAAAGGCAGCAGAATATATTAAAGTATTAGATGTTACTAAAGGCGAAATGACAATAGAATCAAAAACAAATCCCAAGGTTCCATTACAAGAAGTCACAAAGTGGAATACCAAAGCTAAAGATCTCTGGCAAAATAGAACTGATAGTTCAATATGGAATTTTAGCAAATGATAGGAAGTCTCAAAGGTCAGCTTTTAAGGTTAGATTTGGATTCTATACTCATCGAAGTATCAGGTGTAGGTTATGAGGTTTTGATTCCTTTTCCATTGCATCTGCAACTTAGAGAAAGTGTAGGGAAAGAAATATTTGTTTTTGTTTTTCATTCAATCACAGACCGCAATCAAAAATTATTTGGCTTTTCAACTAATAAAGATCGTGAATTATTTAAACTGATCAAATCACTCAATGGTATTGGTGAACTAACTGCACTTAAAATTTTATCATTTTTCCAAGCAGATGAACTTTATCAAATTGCACAAGCCGATGATAGAAAAACTTTGGAAAAAATTCCAAAAGTAAAAGGCAAAACTTCAGAAAAAATTCTATTTGAAATCAAACAAAATTTACGAAAGTTAGAGTCATTTCTCAGAGAAGATAAAAAGGAATTCTCTATTACAAATTCTCAGAACGATCTTGCCATATTGGCATTGATTCAGTTAGGTTATGATGAAAAGACTGCCAATCGAGAAGTCGCATTAGTTCGGAAAGTGAATCCTGAAATGGAAGCTGGAGAAATAATTCGTCTGGTGATCACAAAATAGTCGTTACTTTATCAGACTATAACATCCGCATCAACATCCACTCTTTATCTATTTTTTTAAATACTGGATTGATCAAATAACGTGCGTTTTTGGGGTTTTCATTGAATTGTATTTTGACTTCAGTCTCTTGGCTTGAATCAAAATACATATCAATCACAAGACCATTCGAACTTTTCAGTGCATTTTGGATTGTTAAATAACCCTCTCCACCTTTTTTTTGATCCAATGCTTTCTGATCAAAAAAATATATCGCAAAATATCCATTTGGATCTGTTATTTCTTTCAACATTTCTTCTTTCGTCCAATGGCCTTTGGCATCGATAAACAATCCTAAATCATTGTGAACCATTTGAGAAACATGATTTAAATTTCCTTCACATATATCGTTTAATAAAACTTCTAGAAGTTTAAAAATTGTTTTTGTATCTTGTGGTTTCCCATAGTTTCCATATATTTTCCCTTGAGACAAAGGAATGGGACAATTAGCTAAGGAGTAAGATTTTTCCTTATGTTCTATTTCTTGCGTCGTTGATTTGCAAGTAGTTATAAAAAATATAAAAATTAAAATGGAGTATTTCATAGTATCACATAGTTTTATCGAGAAGGTCTTCTAACCTATCACCATTGATTAGCTCAATATCTGTTTCATGTTGAGACAATATCTTTCGACCAGCTTCAGTTAACTCATAGTTTCCGATCACATAACCACGGCTAGCTCCATTTTCTTCCATTTGTTGTAACATTTCTCTAAAAAAGACATCAGACACTTTCGCATCTTTCCATTTTCGAATTCTAAAAATGGCTCGTAAATTTACATTTTCTTTAGCTGAACAAAGATAATTTACACCATCTCCTTCTACGTTAGCTAATTCTTTTGTTACGCGGTAACCATATTTTAAAATCATTCGCGTAGCTTGATTTTTAAACTGTGTGCCCGTCATAGAAATGAATTTTTCAAATTTATCGACGCCGATTAAATCCAGTTTTTTGGCAGTTTTATTTCCAGATTCGTCTACAACTCCTTTTATATTAAAAGGTTTTGAAGAACGCATTCCACTAAGCTCAAAATAACGAGAGTTAGGAAAGAGTGAGACGGATAAAACATTTAATTCTTTGGTTAAATCATATTCATTTGATAAACTATCTAAATTCCCTAAACCTCTTTCTAATTTATATTTTAAATTGGCAAGGTGTGTGACCTCTGGATCATCTAAGCGATTTGCTTCAGCTTCTATTAAATGTTCTGAAGCGTCCTCGTATCTACCCATATAAATACTAACCATAGAAAAATGGATATTACTCTCGACTGTTTCGCTCTGCCAAGAATTTAACTTAGCCATTTCCATACAAAGTCTAGAGTATTTGAGAGCGTCTGGAAAATTTTGCATCAATATCGCTTCGGTCATAAGGAATTGGAATATCGTATAACGCACATATTCGTCATCCACTTGGTCTGCAATGGATGAGGCGATTCCCACTGCATCCTTATGTTTATTTTCACGGGAAAGTGCCAGAGCATATAAAAAACCACAGACAGCTGACTTTTCTAATTTAAAGGCATTTTCAAAATACTCTCTCTCTTTCCCTGCCCCAGTAACACCGGATATAACACCTCTCGCAATATGATACAAAGAGGAATTCATTTTTTCTGCTGGCAATCTAGCAAAAAAATTGTCAGCGATTTTAAATTCTTTTTGTCCGAGAGCCATAAAACCTAACCGCATACAGGCGGTCGGGTTTGATCTATCAACTTGAAGTGTATCTAAATAATGAAAAAATGATTCTTCAAAAAAATCTTTATTATAATAAATATCTGCGATTCGATTTGAAACAGTGACTGGATCTATATCTTTCGTATAACGAGCATTCTTTTTTATGATTTCTAAGTGTTTGGCTTCATTCAATGGATCGTTTTCCATTGAATATATTTTTGCCATCACATAATGCCCGTAAGGATTTTGGTGATCTTCTTCTAGTCTCTCTCTGACTATGGATCTCGCATCAATAAAATTACCCATAGCTGCAAGCGTAAGCGCCTTACTATAACCGTCTCTTTTTTGAGCAATTATGAATGTGACTAGAAATCCTAAAATGATGATCCCTGCGCCAACTATAATGAAAAATACCAATTTCGCTTACTTTCCTTATTTTAATAATCGTTTGTAAAAATGGGGATTGGATCGAAAATGACTTTAAGGTGACACCACTTTCCTATATATCTTTTGCTTGGAGAATTTTGTATCGAGACCGAATGTATACCTTGGTCTATGGCATTGCCGGTACTTTGCTCTCTGGCCTTTTTTATCTTTCGATTCGCATTCATATCCATCTTTACGGTGGTCTCTCTCTATCTAGTATCGTTTCCTTTGACCAAACTCCACAAATTCTTTTTTATTCAAGTTTCCTAAGTTTAATGTCTCTGGTTCTTTTTCACGGGATACAGCGTCTAGGCGATATTGGGGTGATGATGGCAGTCGGTGGAAATCGTCTGGGCTGTATTTGGTTGCATAGTCTAGTCCTTTTGATTTTAATCCTTCCTTGCGCCATCTTTGGATTTTTACTCGCAAGTTTCGTCCAGACTCCAACAAACTGGACCCTAGCCAACGAATTTCACAGTTTTTTCCTCGGAATATCTATCATTTTTATCATCTGTGTTGGAGTTTCCTTTCCAAGCATTGGTCTCACTACTTTTATCGATCCTTACCGTGCCATTCGGAGACAAAGGTAGTGTTACTTCGTGTACATAATTTAACAAAAGTATACGGACAGGAAGTAGCTGTCGATTCTATATCTTTTGATTTAAACCAAGGGGATTATGTGGCAATTATTGGAGCCTCGGGGTCCGGTAAAACCACACTACTTTCCCTCATCACAGGGATGTTGTCACCAACAGAAGGTGACATTCTCTACGACAACCAGAGGCTTAGCCAAATTTCCAAACGAGAGTTATTTCAAATTCGGGCACGTGAACTGGGATTAGTGTTCCAATTTTCAGAACTTGTAGGCAATCTGAATGTCAGGGAAAATATTTTACTTCCAGGGCTTTTCACTCGCAAATTTTCAAATTCCGAATACCAAAGAAAATGTGATTATCTCCTAGAACATTTGAAACTAGACTCATTGCAAAATAAATTACCAAGGGAACTTTCAGGTGGTCAAATTCAAAAGACAGCTATCGCTCGTTCGCTGATCAATGAGCCATCCATACTATTTGCTGATGAACCTTCTGGGGACTTAGATCCAGAAAATAGTCTTTTAGTTCAATTATTGTTAAATGAATTTAACAAAAGAAATTTATCTATTATTCTAGTTACCCACGACATGAAATTAGCTTACGATGCCCAGACAATCTATGAAATGAAACAGGGAAAATTTGATCAGGTGATCAAAGGGAAATGAAAGAAAAATACATAGTCGGAGTCGATATTGGTGGTGGCTCAATCAAATCAGGAGTCTATGATGCGTTTGGTGCCGAATTAAAGCACAATACTGTCGTTATACCGAATACTTTAACAAACGATACATTCCTTGAAGCAGTAAATCATTCCATATCACCATTGGTTCAAGAATTTTCTATTTCCGGAATCGGGATTGGTTCTCCAGGTCCACTTGATAATGAAAAAGGGATCTTAATTGAAAGTGCAAATATGCAAACCCTTCATAATGTCAAAATAAAATCATTTCTAGAATCAAAGTATAATCTTCCTGTCCTTTATGAAAATGATGCTAATTGCGCAGCACTTGGTGAAGCCATTTTTGGAACTTATAAAAATTCATCTTCCCTACTTATTTTAACTTTAGGAACAGGTCTCGGTGGCGGATTTGTAAATGAAGGGAAACTTTATTCTGGTTTCCAAGGCAATGGAATCGAAATTGGGCATATGACAGCCGTTATAGATGGAGCTCTTTGTGGTTGTGGACAAAAAGGTTGTGTGGAAGCTTACTTTTCTACCAAAGGCTTTTTAGCAAGATACAAAGAGCTCACAAATGTTACTTTGTCGGATGCAGAATCTTTTTTTCTCCAGATTAAAAAGGGAGATAAAGATGCAGAAAAAATATTAAATTTTTCTGTACTTGCCTTGGCAGAAACGATACGATCTGCGATTCACCTTTTAAATCCTGAGGCCGTGGTATTTGTCGGTGGCATCACAAAAGCTTGGGATCTTTTTGGAACCAAACTTGAATCACTTATTCGGGAAAAAATATTTACTGTGTTAAATGATCGATTGAAAATAGGAGTCGGAGGAAATCTTGCAGGAAGTTTAGGTGCTGCAAGTTTATTTTTCCAAAATAAATAATGTCAGAAACAGATTGTCTTTTTTGTAAAATCATAAGTGGATCAATTCCATCAAAAAAAGTCTTTGAAGATGAAGATATCTTAGCGTTCCACGATATAACTCCTGTAGCACCCTTACATATTTTAGTGATCCCGAAAAAGCATATCAAAAGTATCGATGAAATCTCAGAGGATGATACTTTACTGATTGGTAAAATTTTACACCGTATAAAATTACTCGCAAAAGAGTTTGGAACTAACGAAAAAGGTTATCGTATTGTAAATAATTGTGGTGATTTTGGTGGTCAAACTGTTCACCATATACACTTTCATCTGCTAGGTGGAAGGCATATGACTTGGCCTCCAGGTTAATACATCAAATGAGAAAAAAGGCAAAAATGATATGAAAAAATGGATATTAGGTGTTACCATCTCCGCAATCGCAATCTACTTTCTTTTGAAAAATTTTGATTTGAATGCATTTGAAAAATTAAAAGGAAATATTCAATGGAAGTATCTTTTCTTTTTAATCCTTTCAAATCTATGGTCTTATATTCCTTTCACATACCGATGGTATTTGTTATTGGATAAAAATATTTCTTTCAAAAGTGCCTATTCTTCTTCTGTCATTGGTGTTGGACTTAATATGGTTTTGCCTGCTCGGGGCGGAGATTTGATTCGCCTTTTAATCAATAAAAATGATTCAGGACTTCCACTTCCCAATTTGCTTTCAAAAATCTTTTTAGAAAAAGTTATGGATCTCGGTATGGTGGTCCTCATTGGTGTGAGTGCCCTATTTTTCCTAGGTCTTGGAGAAAACAAAAATCTAAGCCTTGTTTATATATCCTGTTTTGTTCTGATTGCTATGTTTGGTGGTCTAATAGCACTTAGGTTATTTTTAGAACCAATTCGCAATTTGTTAAAAGTTTTGTTCGGACTCATTAAACAAGAAGAATTTTATCTCAAAACTTTGGATCATCATCTTATTGAATTTAGTGAATTCTTAAAAGGCAGAAAACTCATTTGGCCTTTAATGATTACATTTCCAACATGGTTATTTGGTTATGCGCTCTCTTACTGGTTTACAAGTCAAATGATTGGAATCCATTTGGATTATCCAGAAATACTTTTAATTATGTTTGTCGGAGCCTTGGGTGTTGCCATACCCTCTGCTCCTTCTGGCATTGGTGTGTTTCATGCATCAGTCATTTATGGTTTTTTATTACTCGGACGCGCATCCGATGAAGGATTCGTTTTTGCGACAGTGATTCATCTTGCTCAATTTGTTATACTGACAAGTTTGGCCATTTTCTTTTATCTAGTATGGACTGTTTTTTCAAAAGGAAAACGGAATCCGAAGGTTTAGAGTTTTAAAATATTAGATTATTTCATGGAAATTCAGAAATGATAAAATTTTATCTAATTATTGTTAGCCTATTTGTTCTGCTGAATCTGACAAATTGTGCAGATAATGAAAAACAAAATATTAAATCTGATTTTTTCGGGGAATCAGATCAAATCAAATATACACCCAGATTTGGGAGACAAAAACCCATAATTGCTGTGGTCGGAATTAATTCGTATACAGAACTTACTGATTTTGTGATACCATTTGGAATTTTGAAAGATTCAAATGCGGGTGATACTTATGCTCTATCGACGGAAGCCGGCCCCATGAAAATGTTTCCGGCTCTCACGATAGAAACAAATTATACCATTTCCCAATTTGATAGCATCAATCCGTTAGGTGCTGATTTCGTTTTTGTGCCAGCAGTTCATGATGTAGAAAATCCTGCGCTTATCAATTGGATCACAAAGCAACACAAATTAGGTGCCACTATCACTGGAGTTTGTGATGGTGTATGGGTGCTTGCGCATGCTGGTTTACTTTCGGAAAAAAAAGCTGTTGGTCATTGGTATTCATTTGAAACATTGGAAGAAAAATTCCAAGATACCACTTGGTTAAAAAACAAACGATACCATATGGATGGAAATATCATTACGACGACAGGCGTAACCGCATCCATTCCCATTTCTCTTGCCATTGTTGAAGCTATACTTGGAACCAAAAAAGCACAAAGTCTTGCGCAGAGTTATGGTTTAGTTGAATGGGGAAATTCTCATGAGAGCGAAGTCTTCAAACTATCTGGCGATCATATTCTAACTGCAGCTAAAAATTTAATTCTATTTTGGAATTATGAAGATATTGGTATACCGATTGCACCTAATATTGACGAGGTGAAACTAGCACTTATTTCGGACAGTTTTTCTAGAACTTATAAATCAAATGTTTTTGCAATCACAGATGAGAAAGTGATAACCAAACATGGTTTAACAATCCTTCCCCAAGCGGGCAAAAACAAAAAAGAAGAGATGAATCGTGTGATTCAAATCTCTCCTTCTTTAAATGTTATAGAAACTTTAGATGATAGTCTGAAACAAATTCAAACTTTTTATGGACTGCCCACAGCAAAATTTGTATCTCTTCAAATCGAATATCTAAAGTTTATGAAACTTTAACTTAGGGCTTTGATCACATCTACTGGTGCTTGCACTAACTCAACTAACACACCTTCACTGGATAAAGGGAATTCCTCATTTCCTTTCGGGTGTATGAAACAAACATCATATCCTGCGGCACCTTTGCGAATCCCACCAGGAGTGAAACGAACACCTTTAGCAGTAAGCCATTCCACAGCCTTTGCCAAATCATCAATCCAAAGTCCAATATGATTTAACTTTGGATCATGAACCTTGGGGCTTTTGTTTGGGTCAATAGGTTGCATTAAATCTATTTCTACTTTGTATAGCCCATTTCCCATGGAAAGGATGTCCTCATCCACATTTTCCTTTTCGCTTTTGTAATCTGAAACCTTAGTCAGTCCCATGACTTCGACCCAGAATTTACTCAATTTTTCCTTTGACTCACCGCCAATTGCTACCTGTTGGATTCCTAAAACTTTAAAAGGACGTGACATTTTTACTCCTCTCCTATCTCATTTCCGCAAAAACCTTCTAATAGATTCTCACCGAATATAATCTTTTTTCTACATTGAAAAACTTTATATTCTTAGCCACTGCAAATTCGTTCAAGTAAAGCTGACTGTATTTACAGTTAAACCAACGATACTGCCTCATCGCACTTTTCAGAACACCATTAGCACCTTCTACCGAGTTAGTATTAACTCCCTCTTTGCTCCATCTCTCTTTAGAAAAACTATGTATCTTTCTTTTAGCTTTTAAGGAATGATTAATAAGTCTTACGTTTCTATACTTTCCATAAAGGGAACTATATGCTTCATCAGCCATAAGAACTGAATAAGTATTTATAACTTTAGAAAGGCGACTAGTGTTAAAAAAGTAATTATCTCGAAGTATTTAACTTAACGCTTGATAGGTCTAATTTAAATTTAAGTCTTCTCTTCCATTTGAAAATTATAGAATTTAAACAATCAAACCTAACAAAAATCTAAAAAATCTCTTTGCCGTAGTAATATTCCCAAATTTGTCCCAGCTACTTGATACAATATCTTATATAAGAGGAAAAGATTTATGGGTGAGATTATACTCTTTCAATGCTTGCAATGCCATTATGAGTTTACTAGTTATGACGGGATAGGAATGTTATCTGCTCACAAACTAAAGATTTGTCACCAATGTAAACAATTAGTAGATGTAGTTGATAAAGATCTATATGAATCTTTCTATGGTGAAAAAAATTTAAATCATTTATCACCAACGAGATTAAAACTTTTGAGATCGCAAACATATTGTCCGATATGTAAAAAATTCGAACATCTTGATGATTGGAACAAACTTTGTCCGAAATGTAATACGAAAATGAATGAAGGAATCCAAATTGGAAATTGGGATTAGGTGGTATAGACCGGGTCGAAATTTATATTTGAATTTAATTCTAAAAAGTTAGCAATCAAATATAAAGATACTCAATATGTAAGGAGAGCATCATGAAACACCCGATCATCGATTGTAAAATTCAATTGGAAGAACTAGCAGAAAGGTCGGTTGATACGGAGATTTTGGAAGAATACTGGGAGAAGATTAAGTTTTTGAAATTATAATAATAAAGACAAATAAGATTTAACAGGTGTTCCATCTTGATAAGTATATTTACTATAATCAATCGGTCTATTTTTCTTTTCCTCTGCTTTAATCACGGCAAGAAGTTTCTTAATTTCTTTGTCTTCTTCCTTAGAAGGAATCACTAATCGAAACGTGAATTGTGGTTTCCATTTTTATATCAATGAGCAGATTCTATGATAATTTGATTTTAGCTAAATTAATATTTAAGTCTCAATGTTAAACTACCAAAGAAAAAAAGACGGGTGAGCGATTGCTCCAAATCGCCAAAATCACATAAATGTGAAAAGCGAAAATTTCCAGTTCACATTTAAATCGATATTCTAGATTCATTTTTAATATGAAAAAAATTCAAATTTTAGCATAATTTCCCCAATTTTTTTTCCCTGCACCTGTCCTATATTTCCAAAATGGATTGTCTTCCTTAAAACTTAAACAGGAGGATTCTATGAAAAAGAATCTGATTATTTTTATTACCACGTTTCTATTGCTGGCCGTTTTCGAAACAGTCATCAACCAACTTTTGCTCAACGAAACTTATAATTCGCTACAAACAATTTGGCGTTCCAGCGAAGAACTAGCGGCCAAGGCTCCTTTGTTTCTTTTGATTTATCTGGTGCATAGTGTGGCATTTACACTACTAACAAACATTTACCAAGGTTCATTAGATGGAAAGAAAGGTCTCTTAATTGGCATTTCTCTCGGTCTAATCTCAAGATTTTGGTATGCGTATACAAATTATATAGTTTTACCGATTCCAAATGCCCTGGCTCTCCAATGGTTTGTTTATGGTTTGATAGAACTCTCAATTATGGGAGCTATTGTCGGAGCTTTAGATAAAAAATTGAGTGAAAAAAAGTAAAGGAAACACAAATGAAAGAATTCATTTTATTATTTAGAAATCAAACAGGTAACGACGGTTATATACTTTCACCCGATGAAATGAAAGCCACTATGCCAAAATGGGAATCATGGATTGGAGAAATCATCCAAAAAGGAAAATTTGTGGCAACCCAACCTCTTGATTATGAAGGCAAAGTTTTGCGCAATACAGGCGTTACAGATGGTCCATACGTGGAAGTGAAGGAAATTTTAGCGGGATATTTAATTTGCAAAGCGGAATCATTGGATGAAGCTTTGGAAATTGGTAAAAAATGTCCGATTTTGGATTATGAGCATGGTAGTCTTGAAGTGAGACCAATTACACCTTTTGCCATTTGAAAGAATCTTTAGACAAACAAAGTGACTTCGATCATCTTTTTCGAAACGAAGCGAGAAAGATGATCGCAGTACTAGTAAAAATTTATGGGTTCCATCGCGTTGACCTAGTCGAAGACATTGTCCAAGATACTTTTATTTCTGCCCTAAACTCCTGGAAATTAAATGGATTACCTGAAAAACCGACCGCATGGTTGTATTCAGTTGCAAAAAATAAAATTATTAACCAAATCAAAAGAGAAAATTTGTATGATAAAATTATTAAAGAAAATACGAATATTTTTCCTTTAGAATATTCGATTATTTCAAAATTAGAAGAAGGGCAAAAAGAAATCGAAGATACGCAACTTAAGATGTTTTTTTGCATCTGCCATCCAGATATTCATGAAGATTCTCAAATTGCACTCGCATTGAAGACATTATGCGCATTCTCCATTGACGAAATATCCAGATCTTTTTTAATTTCAAAAGATACTGTCAACAAACGTCTATATCGTGCTCGTGAAAAAATTCGATTTTCCAAAATGAATTTAGAATTCCCAGAACCAAATTTACTCACCGAAAGATTGGACCGAGTTCTCAAGTGCATTTATTTATTATTTAATGAAGGATATTATTCTTCTTCGAAAGAAACCATACTGAGAAAAGATCTTTGCCTGGAAGCGATGAGACTAACCATATTACTCACAGAAAACCAAATGACAAATTTGCCAAATGTCAATGCCCTACTTGCTATCATGTGTTATCATAGTTCTAGATTTGAGAGCCGTATGTCGGATACGGGAGAAATTTTTACTTTAGAGGAACAAGATAAATCAAAATGGTCAACAGAACTGATTCAAAAAGGCCATTTTTATTTATCAAAATCCATTTCAAGCGATACTAATGGTGAATACCAAATCCAAGCAATGATTGCTTACCTACATACCATTGAGGACTCACCTACTAAATGGAGTCATTTATTGAGTCTTTATGAAAAATTGTTTAACATAAGTTATAGTCCAATAGTCGCCATGAATAAAGCCTTCGTTTTAAGTAAAGTGTGCGGAGTGAATGCGGGCATTAACGAACTTCTCACCTTAAATGGTTTAGGTGAGAATCATCTTTACCATTTACTCTTATCAAAATTGTATCAATCAGTAGATGTTAGCAAAGCAAATTTTCATTTGCAAACCTGTTTAAATTTTTGTCCCTCTCAAATAGAAAGAAGTATCATTAAACAAAAGTTTGGTATCACCGAACAATAGGACCACGCACACACCGCGTTGGATGGCTTTGGTTTTTTTCATTACTAGCAGCAAAACTTCCAGTGATAAAAGGTGCATTTCCTACAGAATTGTAATGACTGCCCGAATGGAAATTCCCATTTCCAGTTGTTGTGGAAGAATGATACACTTCTCTGGGACTTCCTACAAAAATCGGATTTAAGGTTGTAGCAAGTGCGAATCTCGTAAAATCAACCAAGCTTGTTAGTTCATATATATCAGGCATACGCCAATCTGAAAATCCACCTAAGGTTAAGTTATCACAATACGTCAATCGGTTTTGCCAGAATTGTGAAGAATAAGTACCAACATTGCAATTGGCACCTGACAATCCTTCGATGCATTTTTCCCATTCTAAACCATTCACTTCGTCACGAATGATACCATTTCCTAAATCAGTGAAATTCTCGGTGACACTTACAACTTCGGAATCATTTACACATTGCACATGCCCTAATATTGTACTACCTGTATTGACTAATTCGATTCGTCCAGTATCTATACTCAAGCCATGAGCAAAAATGATTCCCATATCCAAATTGGACCACAAATAAAATCCCCCAGGGTGGTTTGGGAAATTTGAATTGATACCATATCCTGGATTCATAAAATCGATAATACTCATCAGCTCTTTGGGGGTTGGGACTCTCCAGGGCAATGCACCGCATTTAGTCTGCGCTGTGGCGAAATTGGAAGTCGTGGCAATACCGACGGAACAATTGGCACCACTATAACCAACAATACAAGGTCTCCAGATAAGACCCGTTACATTGTCTTTGATATTTCCATCGCCACGCACGGTAAAGGAACGAGCCATTGTTGGTGCGCTTACCCCATCTTGCCCGGGGAAGGCTGCGTTCGGGCAAACACCCGCACTCGAATTCGTGTTCGCATAACATTGGGTCACTCCCGTATCCCATAAACCCATCCCAGCTTCCCCTATCCCAGAACATGTTACCGTAATATCTGTTACATTCACTTGACTATCCCCAGCTGGATTGGTAAGTACGCATCTTTGTCCAAGAGCTTGCCTTTGAATGGTGACTGAATAAGTGCCTAATTGTGTATTTTGAATTGAAAAGTTGGTTTGCCCTGGATTTAAAATTGTTTCTTTCCCATCAGAATTTCTAAGTCTCAGGCCAATTGATAATAATCCCACGACATTCCCAGAAATTGCCCTTCCCACTTCTTGGCTCGCTCCTGACTGATCTGAATTTGTCTGCACGGGGTTATTTGTTTGTTGCCCAGTTGCTGTTTGTGGTTGGGAACTTCTTAAAATACGAAAATAAACATCATATATAAGTAAACTGTCATCGATTTTCGGTAAGGAACACTGCGAAAAAAGAAAAGCAACTGTTACTCCAATTGCAAACTTACGGCCGTTCCATGTTCTCATTAGTCCTATCGTAAGACGGCCTGTAGAAAGTCAAACTTAGAGGCTCTCTACGAATTGCCCGAGAAGAATAATTTTTTTACTTAAATAATTATTTTTATAAACTGAAATATTTGATATAAATTAATCGAAAAATCATTCCATTCTTCCTTCTTCGTAAATCAATTTCTCTACTACTTCCCAAGCCATTGGTAATTCCTTCCAAGTTCTTTGTGACCTATAAAACTTAGAATTCTTTACCGCCGGCGCACCATCCTTCATGGCACGCTCATGCGCTCTTGAATATATAAATTGTTCTAATGCTTCATCATTTTTCCATATTGTCATAGTCCATGCTCGGGAACCAAAAATTTCTTTGCGAATAGCAGAAGCTAAATAGCCATCATTTTCCTCAAGGCTACTTCTAACAGATGATACTCGATCCCAAAAAGTAGACTTGTCCGAATATGAACCATAAATATCCACTTCAGTGAGAGCAACAGTTACTATAGAATCAGGTGTTAGGTTATACTGGGCAATTTTGGAACTCTTTTGAAAAGGTGAAGAGATCGCACAATTTAAAATCCATTGAAACATAGAAAAGAAGATCATAAATGAAAATATCCTCATTTTTTACCTGCAAATACCATAGACGACATGATTTGTTTTAATATAAACGATCTCATTCTCCTGGGAGCCGTAGCCAGGAAGTAACCTAAAAACTTGGAAAGAAATCCTGGCCGAATCGTTGCGGTATTTCCGAGTGCAGATAAGGATTTTTTTGCAATTCCATTTGGTGATTGCGACATTCCCATTTTCATACTTGCCCTTCCACCAAATCCTGATTTGACGGGGCCAGGTGCTACAGAAAGAATATCAATTCCTTTACCCTTATACTCGCCATAAAGACCTTCAGCAAAACTTTGTACAAAGGCTTTCGTCGCAGCATATGTTGATGTCCAAGGAACTCCTTGGAATCCAACAAGTGAACCAAAAAGAATTACACCTAATTCCTTTTTTCCTAAGGCATTCTTGATATAATGATGACTCATTTGAACAACACTTCGACAATTCAAGTCTACCATATTTAATTCATTTTGAACGTCCAATGTTACAAATGACCCGCCGGAACCAAAACCAGCAGCAAGAACTATCAAACCAAAATTTAAATCTTTAGTGTTCTTAAATAAATCCTCTATGGAATTAGAATCACTTAAGTCTTTGGAATCAATTTTAATAGTACAACCATACAGCGATTTAATTTCATCACGAATCATTTCTAATTTTTCATTTCCTCGTGCAACTAGATATAATGAGAAACCTTGCTTTGCTAGTTCCTTTGCAAAATCCTTTCCAATTCCTTCACTAGCACCCGTTACCAAAGCCCATTGATTGTATTTTTTTAAGTGTTTCATAGTATTTACTGGTTTAGTTTAATTTGTATTAACATATTCTTTGTTAGTGGAAAATTAGCTTCTTCAAAAGTGGGTGGTCCGAATGTATGCATTGGCGCGTTATTTGATACTCCCCATGGCTCCTTTGGGAAACCGATCAATGTTTTATCCATCGTTCCGTTTCCATTTAGATCTTCTAAAACAGCGACAGCATATTTCTTTGCTACCAATCCCTTAAAGCGACAAACTGGTGTTTGATTTGATCCAACTTCTGCAATCGTTCCCATTAATCTTTTTTCGGAATCAGATGGAAATCCATTCGGAGATTCAAAAAGTCCGCAACTGATTCTTGAAGAATTTGATTTTCTATTTTGAATTTCCACATCCAAATCAATAGCATATAGTTGGGATTGAGCCAAAAAAATGCTCAATATGATAGTTTTAATATTTGTATTCATGTTTAATTCCTCTTATGTAGTCTCTGTCTACTATGTAGATAGTGCCTACTTTTGAACATTATCTTTTCTATGTCAATTTTTTTTTATGCTTAAGTATCGTATCTTACACCGATCACATTTCGATAACGAATCATTCGCTCCAATAAATCGATTTTACTCATTTCGAACCTATCATTCTCTTCTGAAAAAAGAATTTCAGCATCAATCCATGAATTGATATTTGATCTGCCAGTCTTTACCCTTTCATATTCTTTGCGCGATGCCAAGCGTGCTTTGGATACATTCATTTGACGAACTTGGACTTCATTTTTTTTTACTTTAACTTGGGTTAATGAATCTTCTTTTTCTAAAGTCAAAGCGCGAATTAGATCATTGAATTCCTCTTTGGCAGTACGAATTTCAGATTCGGTTTCTTCTTCTCTAATTTTTCGAACTCCTCCATCGAATGGATTCATACTTACTCCGAGTGATAACTGAGCCCAATTATCTGTGTTAAATTGATTGTTGTTTAAGTATATGTAGCTACCTTTGGCAACTAACTTAGGTAATGCTTCATATTCGATTGATTTTTTCTTTTCTTGCAGTGCCAAGAGCTTATTTCGAATCGCCATTAATTCCAATCGCTCTGGTTTATCTTCTTCTTTAATTATGATATTTAATTCTTCTTCTTTAGGTAGAATTCCAATGTTTATATCATCATCAATTCCAAGATTTCGTTTTAAAACTAAGATAGATATTTTCTCTTTTTCCTCTAACTCCTCTAAAGAAATTTTCGCTTGGTTTATCGCTTGTTCAATGCGAAATAATTCGCTCTCAGTCACCTGACCTAGTGCATAGAGTCTTTTTAACTCGGCAAACCGAATGCTCAAGGATTGTTTTAATTCTGTTAAATTATTTTTTTTAATCTTGATTCGATGGATCATTACGAATGATATCAATGCTTCTGATTGTGAAGTTTCCTTTGCCCGATAAGACAATAATCTTTGAGCTTCTTCCGAATAATCTAATACTTTTGAAATAGCAAACCAATTTGAAGGATCAAATAATGTCTGTTGTAATTCCACTCCCCCAGTCCAATAACTTGGGTTAACTCCGGCGACAACTGGAATAGATGCGTTTGGAAAAAGAGTTTTATTTCTATCAATATGTTCAACTGACAATCCGAGTTTTGGATAATAGACGGCACGTTCAAATTTTTCTTTTTCTAAATTCTTTCTTTTCCATTCTTCCCATGCAATTTTGACACGAGGCGATTCTTCGGCTTTTTTGACAATGTCCTTCCAGTTCAAAATTAATGGATCTGCATGAACATCTAATACTGCAAATGAAAACAAACTTCCTAAAAAAATAAAAGAGATCAATTTACGAATATTACCTAAATTAAATATATTAACTTTTGTTTGTTGCTTTGATTTATCAACGTATGCTAAATACGTAGCTGCGGGTATCACAAATAACGTTAAAAATGTGGAAACAAGTAATCCCGCAATCATCGTCCATGCAAATGGAGGCCATAATGTAGCATCTGTAAATGCTAATGGTATCAAACCTGCAATCGTTGTTAAAGTAGTGAGTAAAATTGGTCGTATTCTCTTAGAAAGTGAATATTGTATCGCAGTCTCAATGGGTTCTCCTCTAGAAGTAGCTTTTCCAATATAATCTAAAATCAGGATCCCATTATTAACTACAATTCCAACTAATGCGAATATTCCGAGTAGAGACAAAAAACCGAAACTTTGACTTGATAAAAATAATCCAGGGACTACACCAATCATTGATAAAGGAACTGTAAGCAAAATAATTCCCGTTTTTTTCCAACTTCCAAATTCAAGAAGTAAAAACGAAATAAGAATCATAATTCCTAAGGGTGCTACTGCAATTAGAGATTGATTGGCACTCCCTGATTCTGCTTGTTCTCCACCAAATTCCCACCGAACAGACTTAGGAAATTTTTCTAGTTCCAATTTTTTTCTTATAATTAGGGTAGCTTTATCTGCAGTTAATTCTTTGTTAACTTCAGCGTAGTAATTAATTGCTGTTTCTCGATTCCTTCTATATAATATTGCAGGTTCCCAATTTAAGCTTAGATGAGATACGGAAGATAATTTTAGAATTTCTGTGCGAGTAGACAAAAGCGGACTCTCAGAGATTTTGTTAGGTGAAATCAGTTCTTTTTCAAGCGTCCTAAAAATTATAGGTATGGGCCTTTCTCCAGCTCTATAATATCCAATAGGTATTCCTCTCGTCTGAGACAGTATAGACAAAGTTACATCGGAACGCGATGCCCGATACCTTGAAAGTGACGCATCATCACTTTCCCAATTTAATACTGGTGAGCCTATGCCTAAATCTGACCGGATATCTTTTAATCCTGGAACTTGGTATATAGTTTTTAATAATAATTGATGGGATTTGAATAAGTCTTCTTTACTCTCACTGTATAGCCTAACCTCAATAGGCGCTTTGACAGGTGGACCTTGTTTCAGTTCTTGTAAAATTGCATTTCCATAAATTAGTTTTTCATCAATTATATTTTGAAAATTTTGTTTAAAAGAATCCTTATCTTTAATGTCCTTAAGGTTTAAAATAAATTGTGCTATATGAGGACTATTAGGTGATTGATTTAAATTATAATAAAAAAGCGGAACACTTCGCCCTACAAAAACAATCACTGACTTAAGTCTATTGTCATTACGTAACCAAGATTCAATTTCTTTAGCGACTTCATCCGTTTTATTAATGTCTGTACCTTCCGGCATTCTCAGATCTAAAATAAGCTGGTCTCTATCTGCATCAGGAAAGAATTTCTTTGGTAAAAAGCGAAATCCTGCCATTGCTATTAAAAACAAAAATGTTGAAACAAGCAGAATTAATTTATGATATTCGGGTATAGATTTTCCAATGCGTTCAGAAACTCTTTCATAAAATGTTTCTTTAATATGTACCTTTGGCTTAAGAAACGCCTTTCCAAGTAGAGGTGTTACAAACAAGGCAAATAAAAAACTAATAGAAAGAGTCAGCATATTTATAATGGGAATCGCTCGAGTGAAATCAGCAGAATTTCCACTTGAACCAAGAAGTGGGATAAAAGATGCCAGTGTTGTTCCAGTAGCACTTAACAAAGGAAATGCTAGGCTTGAAATTGTATCTTTAACTGAAGCAATAATTTCTAATCCAGAATCTATTTTTTCTTGAACGCTTTCTAATATGACAATCACATTATCAATCAATAATCCAAGTGCCATAACAAATGCAGCAATAGAAATTTGGTGAAGAACGCCACCAAACATACCAAAAATGCCTAAACTTATAATTGCAATGACTGGGACTATGATAGCGGAAAGAATTCCAATCCGAAAACCCATCATACTTACTAAAACTAAAGCGACTATGAAAATACCCGTTAATAAATTCCATCCGAGATCAGACAAACGGTTGGCAACATATTTGGGTTGTGAATTGATTATTTCAACTTTGAGGTTTGGATTTGTTTTTTGCCATTGGTTCACTTCCTCTTCAATATCCCTACCGAATTGAATCAAGTTGATATTTTGCTTAGCGACGATTCCTAAACCAACTGCAGGGAGACCACGAGAGCGCATAATTTCCGCTACAGGGTATTTTGGTAATTTATGTACTTCTCCAATTTCACCAATACTTTTTAACTCACCACCTGGTAAGGGTATACTTAAGCGAGAAATGGATTCGATATCATTGAACCATCCGTCTGTTTTTACTATAACTTTTTTGCCATCTAATGGCATCGCGCCTGGCGGTATACTATGGTTAGCTGTCGATACCCAATTAGAAAAAAATCCAATTGATATCCCTTTCTCTTCTAAGGTTTGTTTTGGAATAAAAATTTCAATTTCTTCTTCGGGATCGCCTAATCGATTTATTTTTGCCACATTCTGAATTTGCAATAATCTACTTCGCAAAGTATCAATTTCATGCTTTAAATATAGAATATCATCGGATCCTGTTAATGCTATCAAAATTGCTTCTTGTTCAGTCACTCTTCGATTTAGATCCCAAGGTTGTAAACCAATTGGATATTTTGATTCGGCCTTTTTTATCGCATCTTCAATTCTTTTCCAAGCATCATTTATCTCTTGTTCGCTCCCCAGACTATCTTGCAGTCTGATTTCTGCGATCATCACTTCAGGTCTAATACGAATTTCTAATGTTCTAATGGATGGAATTTCAGCTAAAACCTCTTCTGTCGGAAGAGTTACAAAGCGCTTCATATTCTCTAAAGAAGCGCCTGGATAAATTATTTTCAAAACCCCAAATCTTTCTTTTAACCTAGGGTCTTCTTCCCTTGGCATAACAATGAATTCTAAAATTCCGAGCATTAGAAAAAACGCAAATATTGTAAAAATCAGACTTCTTCGTTCTAAGATAAAATTTGCAAATTTCATAATTTTACCTTAATTTTCATACCATCCACAATTTCACCTAACCTAGAATTTATTAAAATATCTCCCATTTCTATATTCCCGGAAATAACTACAGAATTTTTGTATAGGCGAATAATATTTATTGGTATTCTTAAAGCTTTGCCGTCGACTAATTTGATTATATACTTCTCATCACCAAATGGAGAGTAGATGGAATCAAAAGGAACATTCCACCCTTGCGAATTGTTTATATAAAAATAAGCTTCCAAGTCTGAAGAATCAATCCAGCCCTTAGGAAAATTAAAATTGTTTTTAATCTCATTGTTTATATAATTCAGATTCACTAAAAATGTTGGCGAATTGTTATATGGGAGTTTAACTTGAATTTTACTAGGTTTATATTTTAATATTTGTTCTGTGTAATTGGAATCAAATGCTAAAGAATAGAGATTTTTTTTTGACTGTCGAACAACCCTACCACGGATAAATATTTCTTTAATTGGAAAAGATTGTTCAATTTGAACTCCCTTTGTTAATAAAACAGGGCTTTCTAAATCCTGAGATTGATTGCAGAATGAATCGAAAATTAATAAAAACAATAATAAAGGCGTATTTTTTAAACTTAACATTTTTACTCCATATGTAGACATCGACTACAATAAAGTAGACCATGGCTACATCGCAACGAATGTCAATAGAAAAAAGTAGACAATATCTATATTTAGTTTTTCCTGAACACATGATCTTAGAGAGGCGTAAACCAAGAAAAGGCTATCATCATGGGAATTTGCGAGAAGCGATTCTAAATGAATCTATGGTTTGGATTAAAAAAAAAGGAGTAGAGTCGCTAAGTTTACGAGAAATTGCCAAAAAGTTAGGTGTGACTCACTCTGCACCAAACAAACATTTTGCCAAAAAAGAGATACTACTCGCAAGTCTTATAGAAATCGGTTTTACACAATTTAAAATCGCGTTACTCGAAGGTAGAAATGGTATAGAAATTCATCCTAAAGAATCGTTTATTTCAATGGGAGTATCATATTTGCGTTTTGCAAATGAAAATCCTGAAATTTATAGACTTATGTTTTCGAATAACATTGAAGACATAACTTTATACCCAGCTTGTGAAAAAGCGGGCCTTGAATCTTTTGAAGTTTTATTATCCGCAGTGATGATATTACAATCTAAGGGAATCATAAAAAAAGGAGACCCCAAAGAAATGGCTTATCTAATTTGGTCATTTACTCATGGTTATGTGATGTTAGTTCAGGATGGACGTTTGAAGGGAATAGACACAAAACAAAAACAGTCAGGATTGAAAAAAACAGATGAAGAACTTTTCATCCAACTTCTACAACAAATGGGTGTCGGACTTTTAACTTAAAGGTGCCAATTATGCTCAAAGAAAAATTAGCAAAACACAATAAAACAGGAAACATATATCGGGTGATAGGTGAGGCAAAAAATTGTACGAATGGAGAAAATGATGGTCAAAGAATGATCCTTTATACCTTCGAAGACCTTATCTTTGTCAGAGAAAAATCGGAATTTTTAGAGAAATTCACAGTGATTGATGGATAACGCACCCTTTAGTTTAATATTAAAAGGTGCTGTCTAGTCAATCCATATATGTAGGATTAGAAAATTATAATTAGTTAATTAAAACTTATTTGTTTCCTTCACCTGCTATGCGCTTTTGAATCACTTCGTTTAATACTTCGACAAGCTCTTGGAATTCATCCCCTTTTCGAATTCGAATTTTTTCTATTGGTTGACCAGAAGCCATACGTTGTAACGAACGTTTGATGCTAAAAACAGGTCCCGCCATTTTGTGAGATTTGAAAATTGAAAAAACAGTAATTAAAGCCAAGTATAACGCAGACAAGGTGACAACTGCATTAAACTGGATGGTATACATATTTAACTGATGGTCGTAATTTGGTAGGTAAATTTCACGAGGAACAAACTTTGTTTTTTCTTCGCCAGCGTTTGCCTCTTCGTTATCAACTTTCCAATACACTGTCTGTGCATCTTGTCTCAATCTGAACACAGCACCACCATCATATTTGGATTGGTTTAACCAATAAAGGAATCCTAAAGTTACTGCCACACCGGATATAAAAAGTAAAGAATAATGTAATAAAAACTTAAACTGAAACTCTTTATCGATGATGTACCTAAAGCGAAATGCTTTTTTATTGTCGTTGGACATTTATGCAGAAACTCCCTTATTCGTAAGGGAAACTCTAACAGAAAAATTGTAAAAGTCAAAAAACTTCTGACCCTTAGCGGATTTTTTCTGTTTCGAGAATTTTTCCTATGGGAATCTCTAAATTTCCATCTACTGTTTCGATCTGAAGGTGAGTTGCAGACTGCCCACGAATAACGCCCCGATGTTCCGTTCCGTCTTCCATCCGAACAAGTTCCAATCTAGAATAAGTCTCATAGAGTAATGCTTCTCTAGTCAATGTGACTTGGGTTTGTAAGGCTTTTAGTTCCTTGTCGTCTTTAGGATCCAGAGTAGTTAATGTGGGTGTTTGCTTCTCGGTTCGCTCATATCGTTTGCCAGGTTCGAGCACGGTCTCTACTTCACCTTTCTGTTGTATAGAGAGTGAGCCATCTCGGAGAGCGACTGACTGAGAGTTTTTTCCATCAAAGCTGACGCTAAAGGTCGTACCACGGACGGAAGTTTCCAAATCACCTGAGGCAATTTGAAAGCTCGAATCCTTTTGCAATTTACCAATTGCCACAAGGACCTTTCCTTTGATGATGCGGATGAGTTGCTTCGTTGAATATGAAGTAGTTTTTGAATCGACTAATTCTATTTCGGTTCCTTGCCCAATTCTTACCCAAGCCTTATTCGGGAATTGTAAATCGAGCTGTGAGCCGTTCCCGACTAACAAATGATCACCCGATTTTACTGTAGTTCCTTTTTGTACTGCTGCCTTTGCACTTTCATTTTCTTTAGAAAATATAAAATTTTTACCTTTTGTTTGAGAAACTAACCCGAGCAGATCTTCAGCGATAACTTCTCTGCGAACAGAGGCTTCGCTTGGCATAGCAATTGACTCATGGCTTTGCGAAAGTGAATGGCGATTTAAAATAAATACAATACTGAGTGATGCCGCAGCCAACAATCCCGTGGCGATGACCGTTTTTGGTCTGAAAGGGAAGAATACAAGATTGTTATGTTTTTTCTGAACTTCATACAATTCAGGGTGTTTGATCTGACGCGTGGACAATTCTTCCCATGTTGGGAAATTTTGTGCATTTGTAATAGCGCTCGTTTTGCGAAGAGCAGCTTCCAATTTCAGAATTAATTTTGAATCATAATTTTGTTTCATAATTAATCTGGAACAAGTCCTTCTCTGAGCGCGATAGTTTGTAATTTTTCTGTGGCTCTGATCACCAAACGCGAAGCAGTTGACACAGATACATTTAAAATTTCTGATATTTGTGAAAGTTGAAATCCTTCCACATTTTTTAATAAAATAGCACTTCTTTCTTCTTCTTTCAATTCACTGAGGAAGCTATAAAGTCTCTCTTCTAAATCTTGTAATTCGGCAACTTTTTCTAATCTAGGGTTATGGCTATGAAGCTCAATGTCTTCGGAGTGAATCTCTCTGGTTGTTGAAAACTTTTTAGCGTAATTGATGGAAAGATTTCTAGCAATGGTGTACAGAACCATGATGGACTTCTCTTCTGAGAGTCCAGTAGAACTGTAGTGTTTGTGAAAGCTTAAAAAGCTATCTTGCATTAAATCCATTGCTGTGTCCGCATTCTGAGTGTACTTATAGAGAAAGTCATAAATTCTTTTATGACCTTTTTCATAGATTTGACTCATCGAGACTGGGGTATCAGACACAATTGCTAAGTATCCTTTATCAATCCATCTCGTGACAAGTAAAAACTATTTTCTATTTCTAAGATAGATGACAATTTAGAAGGACCCGATTCTCACAAGTTCATCATTTTTCTTTCTGAATGGCATCAAATGCTGCATTTTTGTACGCACCAATCATGGTTGGGTAATTAAAAATGTGTTCGGTGAAGTACTCAATGGGTCCTTTCAAATTTACTATGCATTGGCCAAGAGCTATCAACTCAGTTGCTTTGTCAGATATGATATGGACTCCAAGAACCCTCCGAGTCGGTTTATCATATAGAATTTTGACCATCCCATCAGCATCCCCACTGATCTGTGCTCGTGTGATTGTATCGAACTTGGCAACACCTACCCCATAATTCACACCACGTTCTTTTAAAACTTCCTCAGAGGGACCTATCGTTGCAATTTCAGGAAGAGTATAAATGCCGATGGGAAATTCTTCTGCATCCACTGGATGTGGCGCACCACCAAATACGTGCTTAGCGACGTAGGCACCTTGGTACATGGAAACGGAAGCAAGGGAAGGAAACCCGATCACATCACCACAGGCATATATATTTGGAATGTCAGTCTGGTAATTTTCATTCACGATAATTTGTTTACGTTCACTGACTTTGATTCCGACACTCTCGAGACCTAGGTTGTCCACATTTCCCACTCTACCTCGAGAAATCAAAACTTGATCTACAGAAAGAGTTTCACCCTTATCGGTTGTTAATTGGACAGACTTCCCATCACTGCTCTTTTGGTAAGACTGAATGGATCTACTTGTATGAATTTGGATGCCAGCATTTTTCATATATGTTGACATGGCTTCCGAGATTTCATGATCCAAAAAACCTAAAATACGATCCTGAGAATCAAAAAGATGTACCTTAATGCCAATATGAGAAAAGATGGTAGCGTATTCAGAACCTATGATGCCAGCACCTATAACAGCAATAGACGAAGGCATATTTTGTATCGAAAAAAGCCCATCACTATCATAAATGATGCCATCTTCAAAAGGAATGTTTTCGTTAGCTGGTCGTCTGGGGGAACTTCCTGTGGCGACTAATATAAAATCAGTTTCATAAACCTTTTTTCTGCCACCCACATCTGTAACTTCTACCGTATGTGGATCGAGTATCTTTCCCCAGCCAGTCAAAGTGGTCACACGGTTTTGTATCATTTGTTCCCGAGTCACATCTTCTTCTTTTTCGATCACTGTGGAAGCTCTATGCATTAACTCTTGCAAGGTGAGTTTATTTGATATGGAACTTTGTAATCCGTGTATGGTTGACAATCGTAAATTTCTATAGAATCGACTCGTTTCTTGCAATGACTTTGATGGTATGGTTCCCCAATGTACACATCCCCCTCCAAGATAAGGGTCCTTTTCGATGAGAGCAGCTTTTTTGCCCATTTTTGTGGCTTGGATCGCGCACTTTTGGGCGGCAGGTCCGCCTCCGATAGCAATGATATCAAATCGATTGATAGACATAGATTAGTTTGGCTCTGAGACTTTATCTTAGAGGTGCGATACAAAAACAAGCAGATTATCAAGATATGGAAATTTCATTTACGAAAAGAGTTAGCTAAATTATCTTCCCAAGGAAGTAGAGATTTCATATGAATATTAAATTGCGAAGAGTGAAAGAACCATTTGTTTTAGAAGCAGAAAATGAAAATGGTAACAAAATTACCATTGATGCTTCCCCTGAAATCGGTGGTGGGAACTCTGGACCTCGCCCTATGGAATTACTCATCATGGGGCTTGCCGGTTGCAGTAGTATCGATGTGATTATGATCTTAGAAAAACAAAAAGTTAAGATCCTAGACTATTCAGTAGAGGTGAACGCAGAACGAGAGAAAGTTGATCATGTATCTTTATTTAGCAATATTCATATGAAATTTAAGATCCAAGGAGACATTCAAATAGATCAGGCAAAAAGAGCCATTGATCTCAGTTTAGAAAAATATTGTTCTGTGGCAAAGACACTTGAACGTACGGCAAAAATTACTTACGAATTTGAAGTGGTTCCATAAACAAATTTTTTTCTATTTCTGTTCGTTTAATTTCCAACTATAATCATTGTATTCGATGAGCGTATCCGCTTTGATTGGATCTGAAAATCCCTCTTGTACAAAATGAATTAGAGTATCTTGTTTCACAAAGTCTTCTTTGAACCAGTCAAAAATTTTACTTAGTCTTAAAATATTTTTATCTTTATCATACGAATTTTTCGACGTATCTTTTAAAAATCCAAGCTTTGCAGATAATAATTGAGATTCTAAGATGGTATCTTTATAAGAATCCATTTTCAATATAGGACAACCAAGCGAAGCACATACGATCGCAAAATGGATTCTAGGTTCTGTGAAATCTTTTCTAAGTTTTTGGTGTTCTATCCAATCCAGATTTCGTGTTTTTCCAAGAAGGATAAAAAATTCTTTTTTCCAAGGAGTCCCGCGGGCTAGATTTAACAAAGAGATAGGTGAGCCAATATCACCAATACTTTTAATCGGATAATGATCTAGAATCAATCGAATTGTAAATGCATTGTATGCATTGATTAAAAAGGCCAATTTTTGATTTTTTGAAAATTGACTATAGTTCTCTTCCGTGACTTGAGAGAGAGATTGCAAGTATTGATTTAAACTATCTTCGTCTTTTTTAAAACCTTTATAATTGACAAGCCCACTACCATTGACATATTTCTTGAGCAGGGAATCCCAAACTAAATGCTTATGATCAAAACTCTGCGCCATGTTAGCTTGCGCAAAAAATAACAAACTAAAAATCGTTAAAAAAATGTGTTTCATATATGATAGCCGTCTCAAAAATTTAGACCAATTGCTGATAAAAAGCATATGATTTTATTTTGTCCAAGTTAAATTTATAAAAGAATGTGAATTTTTATGTTTCCAGAAATTAAAACACTACTACTTATCCCGAATTTATTAACCCTACTCCGCCTGATCTTAGTTTTACCATCTTTGTATTTTTTATCAGATAAGAATTGGGGAATAGCATTTCCCATGATTCTTTGTCTATTTACGACTGATTTTTTGGATGGATGGATTGCAAGAAAATGGGGACAAGCCAGTAACTTTGGTGCCATCCTAGATCCCATTGCTGATAAAATTGTCGTTCTTTCTTTTTTCCTATTTCTTTTCTGGAAAGGCATCGCACCTTTTTGGTATGTTGTGTTAGTCGTCATACGGGATATTTCTCAACTTTCGGTCATTCCAGTTTTGGTGCTTTGGAAAAAAATAATTTTCCAAGTAAAGCCAAAGCTTATACCCAAATGGGGAACAGCTTTGAATTTTATTTTATTAACGGTTTATTTTATCAAATTTGGCCTGAATGAACCTTTCTTATTTGATTCGCAAGATACGGAATTTTATGTACTAGAATTGCCAATACTATGTGTTAGTGGGCTTATCGAAATTTATATCCTTTTCACTTTTTTACCCAGATACTATGCCATATATCATGGGAAACATGATACATTCGAATAAGTACAAATTTTTCAAGACAAACTATTTAAATACCGACTCATCCCTTGAATGACGACTTGTGGGATTTCATGCCCGCCAGGAAATCCGATAAATTCACCTAACATGCCTGAATCTCTAAAGAGCTTTTCTAATTGTTTTGCTCCTGGATAACCTAATACTTGATCATATTCTCCGTGAGATTGTAAAAAACGCAGATTCGATTTTTTGGGTGCCAATGTTTTCCAGAGAGTTTCATTCAGTAGTGCACCAGATAAAACCATTAAGCCTTTAGGTGGAGTTTCTGAACGTAAAGTGATATCTGTTGCTAACATCGCTCCTTGTGAAAAACCACCTAAAATCAATTGATCCCAAGGGACACCTAAAGTCTGTATCATAAGAAGTGCGGCATCCCTCGCAACAGACAGTCCTTCAGGATCTCTATCGGCAAAATTTCGAAAATTTTTCGTACGCATTGCCTCTTCGAGTGCCGCCATATCTATGGGAAACCATGCTCTTCCCGTATAACCTGGCATAAGTGGAACTGTTAAATGACCATTGGCAAATACCCAATTAAAATTTTGTTCCGTTGTCAATACTTCATGTATAGGGAAAAGATCAAAAGCACTCGCACCATAGCCATGAAATATAACTATTGTAGGAGCTTCTGGATCACCTTGTACTCGTAATACTTCCAAAGGGCCTAATTTTTCTAACTGATCATCTGCATCATCTAACATATATTAATTCCTATCAATCAATTGTGAATAATTCTAATTGGCCATCGTCTTTAGTGACCAAAGTATTTAAATTTGAGATGGATATGCCTAACAATCTAATTTTTTTAGACCTGTCCAATTCTTCTTTCCAAACACTAGTAAATAAATGAGAGGATTGTTCGAAGATGTCAGAAGCCAAGTATAAAAAATAATCTAATGTCAGACTTTTTGAACGAACCAAAAAATCAGAATATTTAATTTTAAGTGTGATGGTTTTTCCTTTTCGATTTTTATTTGCTAAACGATTTGCCACTTCTAAGGCGATGGCTTCAATTTGAGTGATGAGAAAGGAATAATCTATACTATCTCTTTCGAAAGTATATTCGACGCCCACAGATTTTGGTTCCCGGTAAGGGATGACTGGGCGATCATCGATACCACGCACGACTTGGTAAAAATACCTTCCCATCTTACCAAAAAGTTTGATCAATTCTTCTTCTTTTAATGGCAATAAGTCTTTTCCGCAATGCCATCCTAAGGAATTCATCTTTTCATACGTTTTTTTTCCAATTCCATAAAATTGGCCTAATTTTAGTTCAGAAAGAAAGGTTAGAGCTTCATTTGGCAATACCACATACAAACCGTTAGGTTTATTTTTTTCAGATGCCATCTTTGCTAGAAATTTATTTTGCGCAACACCCGCAGAACAAGTTAGTCCTGTTTTGGATTCTACCTTCTCTCGTATTTCTCTAGCAATTGTACTTGCATGCGGAATGTTTTTTTTATTTTCTGTGACATCCAAATAGGCTTCATCAAGGGATAGTGGTTCGACAAGATCAGTGTATTCTAAAAATATTTCACGTATTTCTCTTGAGACTTGTTTATAAACTGGAAATCGTGGTGGGGCAAAAATACCATCTGGACAAAGTTTATAGGCTTGATAACAAGACATTGCTGATTTAACACCGAATTTGCGAGCTTCATAACTAGCGGCACAGACAACTCCTCGGCTATGCGGAGATCCACCTACGATCACAGGTTTTCCTCTCCATTCCACATGATCTCTTTGTTCAACCGATGCATAAAACGCATCCATATCTATATGAATAATCTTTTTCATCATAATTGGAAAAGTTTAATATTGATTAAGCCATTTTTAGTTGCAAAAATCTTTTCTCTGAATATCATTTCTTTGAGTGAAAGTAACGCCATCAAAAATTCTTGTCGTTGATGATAACGAAACCAATGTAGAAATCATTACACATATTCTTTTAAATGTAGGATATGAAGTTGCCGTTGCCTATGATGGCGAATATGCACTCGAACTTGTAGAAGCCCTTGAAATAGATTTAATTTTACTCGACATTTTATTACCAGGCATCAGTGGATTAGAGGTAGCCAAAAGACTAACAGAAAATGAACGAACCAAAAACATTCCTATTTTATTTTTATCGGCACTGAATGAAACAGGTGATATCGTTAGAGGATTGGAGATGGGAGCTGCAGACTACATCACAAAACCTTTTCAAGAAGCAGAAATCCTCGCTCGGATACGGAACCATTTAAAAATAAAACATCTAGAAAAAGAACGTATCGATTTGTTACACGCGATCCATAAAGACTTAGAACTCGCAAGATCAAATCAACAAAATTTAATTAGTTTTCATTTCCCACCATCTGATGATTACAAAATTTTTTCTTCTTACAAACCCATGGATCAAGTTGGTGGAGATTTGATTACGTATGATTTACTACCGAATGGAGATTTGGATATTTTATTTGGAGATGTCACAGGCCATGGCATAGCAGCCGCTATGGTATCACTTATGGCTATCATAACATTCAAAACCATGAATAAAGGTTTTTTGACACCTAGCGAATGTATGTATTGGATTCATAACACATTGAGCCCTATGATAAATACTCATTTTATCAGTGGCATTTATCTTCGGTACAATCCAAGTGATAAGATATTATCGTATTCGATGGCAGGCCATCATCCTATGATTTTAATTCGCGGTGAAGAATTAATCAAACTTGGCACCAAAGGTTTTTGTCTAATGATGTTTCCACAACTCCTCACTGAAAATCGAGAATTAAATCTTATGAGTGGAGATCGATTGTTTTTATTTAGCGATGGAATGTTTGAAGTACCCGACCAAAATGAAAATTATTTAGGGGAAATTGAATTTTTTGAAATTATAAAAAACCACCTATCATTTAACGGTCCTAATTTCCTTTCAAAAATTCAGTCCAAGGTTTTAGAACATTCAAATAACAAAATAGCCGACGATATGACTATGCTTCTTGTAGAAATTAGTTAGTTATGGCAACTTATCAAATTACCATTTTATTGATCCTCATAATTTTTTTGTTATTATTTCCGTTGATTCGATATTATTTGATCCAAAAAAAAATCAGTTTTCGATTTTGGAGATCAAAAGAAACCAAATCCATAGAACTTGAACAAAAGTTAGTTGAAAAAGAAAAACAATACCAGGATATTTATGAAACGGCAAATTCTATCATCATTCGATGGAATCCAGATTTTATTATCTATGCCATCAATCCATATGCTGAAGATTTTTTTTCCCTAAAGTCAAAGGATGTGGAAGGAAAAGACTTAGTAAAAGATTTATTTAATGTACGCGAAGAAAAAATAAATCAAATGAAATCATTGTTATGGAATATCTTTCATTTGCCTGATCAATTCATCCGCCAAGAATATGAAGTATATTTAAAAAATAATGAACCGAGAACCATCTCGTGGTCAAATCGAATCTTCCGAAATACAGCCGGTTATCCGTATGAAGTCCTATCTATTGGCAACGATATTACTAATAGAAAAATGACTGAAGAAAAACTAAAGTTAGCCGTCGAGGAAGCGAAAAGTGCCAATAAGTCCAAGTCTATTTTTTTCTCAAAAATCACTCACGAACTTAGAACTCCATTACATGCTGTTATAGGATTTTCTCAAATATTAGCTAAAGATCCGGCATTACCATCACATCTAAAAGGTTATGTGGGATCACTTCATCAAAATGGGGTTCACCTTCTTAATATGATCAATGATCTTTTGGATTTGTCTAAAATTGAAGCCGGTAAAATGACAGAAAATCCAGAACGATTAACAATTTCCCAGTTATGGGAAACTTTATTTTCCATGTTTGTATATCAGTTCATAGAAAAAGGCATAACGCTTAAATTAGTAAATAAGAATATTCTCAATGATAAATTTTACTTAGCTGACTTCCAGAAAATTTTACAAATTCTAGTCAATTTACTTGCTAATGCTTTGAAATTTACAACTAGAGGTGAAGTCACACTAGATATCATGATTATAGAAAAACCTTCTAAAGAAAATAAAACCTTTGATGTGGTTCGGTTTAAAGTTACCGATACAGGAATCGGAATCCCCGAAGATCAATTAAATATTATTTTTGAAGCCTTCCACCAAACAGAGATTGGATCTTCCTACCAAAAAGGAACTGGGCTCGGTCTTTCTATATCTCTCCAATTAGTAGAATTTTTGGGTGGAATGATGTCTGTAAAAAGTAAATTGGGTGAAGGGTCTGAATTTGAATTTCAAATTCCACTCACCATTTCTCTAGCGGCCGAAGATTCAAAATTTATCAATTCACATGAAATTGTTCATCATAGCTCTGATGAAATCAGAATAGAAAAAGGACACGAAACTAATGAATTAGAAATCGTAAAAAGTTTTATCAACTCTTTGGAAGAAAATTTGAAATTTGAAATCTTAGGGCTCATTCGTCATCAAAACTTTTCAGAATTACAATCATGTTTAGCTAGACTTCCAAAACCTAACAAAGCATTAGATATTTTGGAAGAAAAATCATCAGATAAAAAATTCAAATTTTTTATTGATCTTAGCCAATCTTTTTAAACAAAGTATTTTAAATTTTGAATAAAAATTTAATTATTCTTAACTGGCCAATATGCTTTCGCTGTTAGTATTATTCCTAGAAATATTAAAATCAGTTCAACAACCATAGTAGAAGAATCATTTTTAAATTGAGTTTTATAAGATTGAGGAAAGTAGATTCGTGTTATACCGAGAATTAAAGACCCCCATCCTATCAATGTAATTAAAACAGACCAATTCAGTGCCCAAACATTATGCATACGAATTATTGATAATCCTGCAATAAAAAGTAAAACACCAGAAAAATAGATTAGAGGTACTATTTGTTCATTATAAAGATTTGGATTCCAAATTCTCATTTCAGCTGTAACCATTACAATGATTGTAGGCCCAATAATTCCTGCCAAATTTTTTGATTTTTCATTCATATAATATTCCTTATATTATTTCACTTCGTGTACATCATAATAGCCTCTATTGCCAAGACTATGGAAACGTATTTTTGAACGAAGAAGTCGGTTATACCAATCAGTCGGACAAGAAGGTTCAAAATGCGAATTTTGATCAAAGTTATTTGAATGAACATCGCAAGATAAATCTTTGTAATTTATGGAAAAATATTTAAAAAATAGCTTACCAGTTATATCATGTGATTTTATAGGTCCAAAAGAAATTGAATCGTGTGAGTCAAATCGATTATCACCTAAAACAAAATACTCATCAGGATTTAGAATTATCTCCTTATTTAAATACGGATTAAATTTTTCATTGGGCAAAGAATTTGAATACATTGTATAATAATATTTTTCACCGGAAGTTTCCTTAAAAAAATACTTTCCTTCTAAGTTTACATCCATGGAATCAAGATTCGGAATAGAATCGGTTTTTTCAATTTCTAATGGAATATCATTTAGTATAATCTTATATACTTTATTACCATTAGCTAATGTTTCTAATTGGATTTTAATTTTATCACCGGGGATCGCAATCACACGTTTTACGATAGATTTAGATTCTATATCCATTGGATTTTTAATATCGAATGTGACAAAATCTCCTCTTTCAATATTGAAAAAACTGCGTTTTATAAAAACATAATCACCTAATTGTAAAGATGGTTCGGAAGATGCAGAAGTAATATTATTTGCAGAAATGAAAGTCTTTTTAATAAAATCTTTAATATAATCTTCAGCAATCAGAATCGTTATTATCAAAGAAAAAATCATTACAAAATTTATAAATGGATTCAAATGATTTAATTTTTGTCTTTTATGTAACGTTTTAAACGACTTTATAGTAAAAAAAATAACAATTGAATATTGTAAGAAAAATACAAAGGCTAAAAAAGAAAATATAACTATTGGTTTGTCAAAAAAAGATAATAAGAATATTAGAATGTATACAGGAATAGCCAGAAAATAATAAGATAAGAAGTATAGGAAAAGTTTAAAATCTCGTAATATTAAAAATCCTAAAGGCGCTGCAAATAAATTTAGTGTTAGTGCAATATATATTCTCATATTTTTTCCTTTATGGTTATATTATCGTATAATTTTTACTAATCTACAATTCATTTTTTTCTCGTTGCAATCTGTACACTTTGAATGGATTTTGATTTCAACAAATTTGTGATTTCAAAAAAGTCACCAAACCGAGAATCTTCATCTAATTCTAAAATTACAACAGGGTTTTTCATTTTACTAAGTTCATCTGAGATAAAACTTAAAATAATAACCTTTGATTCTTTTTTCCCATTTAAAAAATACTCTCCCGTTTTAGAAATAGAAATGATTATTTCATCTTTGGTATCACCCACTTGACTAACATTAGATTTTGGTAAATTTAACTCAACCAATGAATGTGAATCTGTAAATCGGACAGATACCATAAGAAAAATTAGTAAAATAAATAACACATCAATGAGGCTACTGATATCGATCTGTTTTCTTTTGGAACGACGACGCATTTTTAAAGTCTCTTAAGATAAAATGTTTCTTCCAAACGAGATAATAGGGATTCTAAGATTTGGGAAAAAAATAAAGAAGGGATGGCGACGATAAGTCCCGCGATGGTTGTAACAAGCGCATCTTTAATTCCACCCGCGAGAACATCAATCGTTGCTTTTCCCACCATTTGCATTTCGGCAAAGGAAGAATAAATCCCGATAACTGTGCCAAGTAATCCAAGTAACATAGAGATAGAAGCAAGGGAGGGAAACCAATCTAACAAGCGCTCTATTGGTTTTATAGAAACTAAAAATTTTTCTTCGGAAAAATTGGCACTCAAAGCTTTATCATTCAAAGTTTTCGAAAAGTTACGAATCTGATCCCATGTGTAGAGGAAAAGCGAAAGACTTGTGACAGAAAAAGTGAATAAGAGAAATAAAATGAAATTTGCACTCAAAGAAAATGTCCAATTCATGGAAGAAACGACCTGTTATGAACCAATATCAATTACCTACGCCTGAAAAGAAACCGGAATATGTGAGAATCAATTTTGATCATATAGCGAAAGCTTATGATCGTTTCAATGATTGGAATAGTTTTTTCCTACATAGAAAATGGAAAAATTGGATGATCTCTCAGGCAAAATCTTTGGTTCCAGAAGCCAAAGTCGCAATAGATTTATGTTGTGGGACAGGTGACATTACTTTGCGTTTAGCAAACGAATTTCCGCAATTGGAAAAAATCACGGGACTTGATTTTTCTGAAAAAATGCTTTCCTTCGCAAAACACAAGGTAACTGAATTTCCAAATGTGAAAGTTGAAATTGGTGATGTTATGGACCTGAAAGGATTCCAAGATAATACTGTAGATTTAGTAACTATGGGATTTGGCTTGAGAAATGTTTCAGATCTTAAAAAATGTTTAACTGAAATTAAACGAATATTGAAGCCAAACGGATTATTTATCAATTTAGATGTTGGCAGAGTTCGCCCGAAGTTTTTAAAAAAATTTGCTGATTTTTATTTTTTCCGCGTCGTACCTTTGTTTGGTTATCTTATCTTTGGAAAAAAACATGAGATGTTTGATTACCTACCTCACTCCTCAACTACATACCCCGACCAAGAAACTTTGCAAAAAATATTATTAGAAATTGGATTTTTAGATGTCCATTTTAAAAACTTTGTCTTTGGAAATGCTGTCGCGCACCTCGCCAAAAAATAAATTCAAACCTGTTAATGATTGGCAATTTATTTGTTTATGGTTCTTTACGCATCGGTGAAGAGGCTCATTATCTTTTGGATGATGCGAGAATTATCCGTCAAAATTGTTTAATCTATGGATATAAAATGTATGTGTTTGAAGGATTTCCCATTGCCACCAAAGCCGAGTCAGATGCCAAAATAATCGGAGACGTACTAAACGTAGACAATCGAATGTTTCAAATCCTAGACGAATATGAAGAAACTGACACAGGTTTGTACTTACGAACGTTCGATGAGACATACCAATTTAATATTTATTTAGCTGGAAACGTGACGATTGAGCCGAATTCTAATATTCGGAATGGAGATTGGAGAAAACGCTAATTTTTTCTGATAAAACTTGATTTTTACTACGATTCATGCGATATGTAATTAGAGATCAGAGATAACATAAGGTTATGTCACTCTAATGAAGCGAGGATAAATCATGCTAAAAAAATTACTCATTAGTGTCCTTATTATCTTTCTTGGATTTTCCTGTTCTTCCAAGAAAAAAGGATTACCATTATTTTTATTAATGTTAGGTGGCGGCGGAACAAATTCCGGGTCAACTGATTCCGTGGCGGCCTCTCCCACAACGATAGAAAATGCTGCCAATGGAGAAACCTTCACGGTTGTCCCAAGTGATGGAAATTCTTCGACTGGTTCTGGAAACAATAATACAGACGGTTCTTCCTCAGGTGACCAAGTTTTTGGAACACCGACGGGTGGTGGTTCTACACAGGTCATTTCTAATATCAATTATCAGGTGCTAAATGACTCATTTCTTTGGGACAATACGATTAGCACTACGATTACAATCCGCGTATCAAACGAAGATGGTGTACTTTCTGGTATAACAGTAACAGCCAGTGAAGACCAATCGACACCAACACTTGTTCAGTTTCTTTCACAAGGAATCACAGGTGCTGATGGATTAGTCACAATCAAAATCACCGTCCGTCCGAATGTGAACGAAATCATCTTAACAATTTTTGGAACGAATCCCAAAACAGGACAAAACCAACAAATTACTGGTCGTATCCCGATTCAAATTCCAACCCAAACTTCCGATGGGAATGGTTCTGGAAGTGGATCAAATAACGGTGGCAATACGGGTGGAGGAACTGTTGTCGTAGCACCATCGATTGAACTAACGACTGTTGATTTTGGTGGAGTTGCTGGCTGCAATCAAAATATTGATGCTGATTGTGACCAAGTGGCAGATGAAAACGACGAATATCCAAACGATCCAAACTTAGGTTGGACAGACAAATCAGGTCGATTTACACTCGCTTGGGAAGATTATTATCAATCTTCTTATATCCAAAACGGCACAAGAAATCCAAACAATGATATGGATCTAAATGACCATGTTAGTATTTTCAATACAGAAGTTGATTACACTCCCACAGGAAAAGCCAAAGTCATTCGAGGAACTTTTACACATGTAGGTAAGGGTGCCGGCTTTAATCATGACCTTCGTATGGCACTCGATGTCCCGACGAATGCTAATTTTGAAATTACTTATATCGGAAATGATGGAAATACTATCATCAATCCAAATTGTTCGCTGGCATTAAGTTCACAAGCTAACGTAGGTGATTGTGTCGGCGGCAACCTAACATCCGCTCAACTCAAAAAAGGCATTCTAATTTTCCCTAATTCAAAAAACACTCTCTACAATGCTAAAAATGCTCCACGCGTTGGTGAGAATTTAAATTTTGTTTTGGGTATGACCGCAAAGTTTACGATCACGTTTGAAGAGGCTGTGGATCTATATGCAAATAAAAATATCTCAGGTGGACATTTTAATTATTTCTTATGTGTCAGTGGCACTGGTGAAAGAATCTACCGACCTGGTTTTTTAAAATCAAATACAGAAACACCTTACGATTTATACATCGATCGTATCACAGGATTTCCATTTGGAGTGATTGTCCCTGGGGTATTTAATTTCCCGAGAGAAGTCACAAATATTTTGGATCCAAACAATGAAGGAAAAACAGGTTATCCGACCTTCAAAGAATGGGCAAGTTCCAAGGGCACTTTATCTCGCAATTGGTTCGAACAAACTATGACTGCAAATCAAGAAGCGTATATTGTTGGAATTAAAACGCATTACACTGCCAGACCATTTACTGCCATTCTTATTGACTCAGTTCATGATTTTGTTTGGGAGTTGGCCTTGGTGTTTGGTTTTCTCGGGATCGGTTTTGGATATTTTTTCCGTGAAAAATGGAGAAATCGATTGGTTGGTTAATGCCAATTAGGTGAGGCTCGCGACATAAGATTCTTAGTTTTGAAAAAAAAATTGAACTTAGTCCGTACTTCACCTCAAAAATCTTATCGAATTCCCTAATTTTTTTTTACAAAGACTTGGCTTTTTGGAATTTTTGTCGTATAATTTACTAGGTAGGACCATCAACATGAAAAAGATAATCATCTTATTAACGATCCCTCTACTCTTCTTCGCATGTTCGAACAAGAAAAAAGGGCTCCTTCTATTCCCTCCAGGACTTCTTGGCGGAGACACTCCATCATCTAATACACCAGCCGCTGCAACAGAAGCAACGGCAGATAATTTCTCTGTGGTCAGTTTAGATGCGACAACAGAAACAGGGACCACAGAAAGTTCTTCTTCGACGACAGAATCTTCTGCCTCCGGCGAACCTGTGGCTGAAGCAAATACGACAGTCAGCGCGAATACGACAACCACTGTTGTCAACCAAACAAATGCTAACGGTGGATTTAACTTTGAAACAAATATCACTGTTCCAGTAACAGTCCATTTAGAAAATGCAGCAGGTCCAATCGCAAATGCTCCAGTAACTGTTTCTGAATCCTCAACTGGGGAAACAAATATCCTTGGCCAAGGCACGACAGACTCAAACGGAAATGCTACAATCCCGATCACTGTTCCACCTACTGTGACTGAGGTGAACATCAGTGTTATAGGTATCAATCCGACAAATGGTGCTGTTGAAGAATTAACAGGAACAGCTCCTGTGCAATTAGCAAACGGAAACGGAACTCCTGGATCTTCCACTGGAACTGTGATTGTTGCACCAACAGTAAATCTCACAACAGACAATTTTCAACCTACGAACGGTTGTGTTGCGGCAGTTGATACTGACTGTGACGGTGTAGCAAATCTATATGATGAATTTCCATCTGATCCTACTCTTTCTTCCACTGCTCGTTCAGGCAGATATACCATCGCATTTGAGGATTTATTTCCAAATGCTGGGGATGCTGATTTAAACGACCATACAACAGTTTTCAGCACGGAAATGGACAAATCACCTGCTAACAAAGTGAAAGTGATACGTGGTATTTTCACACATGTTGGAAAAGGTGCAGGTTACAATCATGAACTAAGATTAAAACTTGATGTGCCAGTGGGAGCCACAGTAGAAATTTCTTATGTGGATGGATCTGGAAATCCTTGGACTGGTTGTGCTAGCGCTACTAAATATGTAGCAGGCGCTACAGGAGACTGTACTGGTGGAACATTCACATCAGCGGCTCTCAAAACAGGCGTTTTGATTTTACCAAGTTCAGACAAAACTCTGTTTGGAAAACAAAACTCGCCAGCTCCTGGTGCTGCCTTCACAGCGGCCAATTTCGTGCGCGGAGTTACAGCTAACTTAACCATCACTTTTGATGAAGCAGTAAACTTAAATACGTCTTCAAATACCGTTGGTGGACACCTAAACTGGTTCCTTGCATTCAATCAAAAAACTAACAATGTATATAGACAAATATACCGTCCAGGTTATGTGTTTGATGGAACTGGAAAAGATGTTTACATTGATTCAAAAGGTTTCCCTTGGGCCATCATCGTTCCAGGTGTTTTCAATCACCCAACGGCTGGTTCAGACATTCGCAAAGCCTCTTCCACAGGTTATGCGTATTTCAATACTTGGGCAGAATCAAATGGTGTTGAACATAGAGACTGGTACACACAAATCACAAATCCTGTGTATGTGGTTCGTATCAAAGATTTCTATACTGAGAATGGTTTTTCTGCTTATCTCATCAAAGCAGTAAAAGCAAATATATTCGAAGTATCGGCGAGCTTAATTGTTCTCGGTGCGGCGATGGGCTTTCTTTTGAAACGAAAATCTTCGAAAGCATCTGCTTAAAGAAAACCCTACCTTGATTTTAGAAAGAACCCTCGGAATTTTCCGGGGGTTTTTTATTGCATAAAGCTTTTAACAAATTAGAAGGAAAATTGTATTTTGTCTCTTTAAAGAAAAATGCGATTTTTTTTTGCTCAACTATCATACTAGGCCGTATTCTCCCTATCCATTTCCCTCAAATTTTTTCTGATTCAGTTGATTATTTAAGAATATTGTCGTATATTTCACTATAAGGTAGCCAAATTTATGAAAAAACTTCTCATTCTATTCGCAATCCCCTTACTTTTGTTCGCATGTTCGAATAAGAAGAAAGGACTACTTCTATTCCCTCCAGGTCTACTCGGCGGTGATACCCCTGCGGCATCGACAAACACTTCGGCGGTGGCATCTACTGGCAGTAGTTTTACTGTCGAAGCAGTCGCTACTGATGCATCGCAAGTCACAACTTCGACGACTGAAGGATCCTCCTCGACTACAAGCGAATCATCTGCTTCAAGTGATGGTCAAGCAACGACGACGACAACAGTTACAGCAACGACAACTAGCAATGTGATCGCTCCGACCGATAACTCTAATTTGTTTTCTTTTGCCACAACAGAAACAGTACCAGTAGAAGTGACGGTATCAAATGGTGCCTCTCTGTCTGCAGGCATTCCAGTAACTATTTCAGAAGTAAATCCTTCTGGGGATTCAAACGTACTCGGCCAAGGAACAACAGATTCCAATGGTAGTGTCACGATTCCTGTTTCCATTCCTAGCACTACAACCCAAGTAGAAGTAAGCATTGTCGGTGTGAATCCATCAACTGGCGAGATCCAAGAAATCTCGGGTACTGTTCCAACTCAATCTCCGACAGACCAAACTACTATTGCCCCATCTGTTGAAATCGTCACTGAAAACTTTCAACCAATTAGCGGTTGTTCGCAGGCGAACGATTCTGACTGTGATGGTGTAATAGACCAAAATGACGAATTTCCATCTGACAATTCACTTGTTTCCACAACTAGCTCCGGAAGATACACAATTGCTTTTGAAGATTCATACCCAAATGTAGGTTCTGCTGATTTAAATGATCACACATCTATATTTTCAACTGAACTTGACAAAACACCAGGTAACAAAGTGAAAGTGTTACGCGGAATTGTGACTCATGTTTCCAAAGGACCAGGTCATGACCATGAATTGAGATTAAAATTAGATGTGCCAGTGGGTGCGAAATTTGAAGTCAATTATGTTGATGGATCAGGTAATGTATGGAATGGATGCGCTGAGGCACCAAAATACGTAGCGAATGCTGGTGGAGATTGTACAGGTGGAAATTTATCTGCTGACCAATTAAAAACAGGATTACTTGTTATCCCAAATGCCTTCAAAAGTGGATCCAACAAACAAAACTTTGGTACAACTGGCCAAGCTTTCACTGCAAACGACTTCGTTCGTGGAATCACAGCGTATATCACTGTGACTTTTGATGAACCGGTTGATCTTTCGACTTCTAAGAATTTAGTTGATGGCCAATTGAATTGGTTCTTAGCAACCAGTGCCAAGACAAAAGGTGTATTTACGCAAATTTACAGACCAGGCTATGTGTTTGATGGAAATGGAAAAGATCTTTACTTGGGAAAAGATAACTTCCCTTATGCTATCGTAGTTCCTGGTGTATTCAATCATCCAACTAACGGAGCAGATATTAGAAAAGCATCGACTACAGGATATGCATACTTCGCAGCATGGGCAGAATCAAAGGGTGTATCCAATAAAGATTGGTACACAAAAATCACCAATCCTGACCGAGTTGTGATGGTTTCCACTTTCTATACTGAAACTGGATTTTCCGCATACCTCATTAAGGCCGTTGGTTCAAACATTATCGGAGTCTCGGCAAGCTTAATTGTTCTCGGGGCGGCGATGGGTTTTCTATTGAAAAGAAAGTCGTCCAAGGCTACTGCTTAAAGAAAAATAGAACTTAGATAATTTTATCTACCTAAAGAAACCCTTCCCAATTCTCTTGGGGAGGGTTTTTTGGTATAATGGCAAAGTTAGTTTTTGCAGAGAATGAATACTTTCTTCGCGGGCATTGGGATGAGGATTTAGAACTAGGCGAAGAACCAATTCTCATCGATCCAAAATGGAAAAACACAAACCTTGTTTCTGAGATCGAATCTGCACCTAATTACCTATTTGGCGAGACAAAAGGAAAATTTTGGATCGCTACCTCGGGAAGTACAGGTTTACCGAAACTCATACAAAAAGATAAATATCAATTGTTAGCTGAAGTTCAGCTTTGGTTAGAAAAAAGCGAATCTCTTCTTGGTTGGACTTTATCTAAAGAAGATCGATTTATAGTTTCTGTTCCGCTATGCCATCTTTATGGATTGATTTGGGGCCATATTCTACCAAAAGCGATAGATGTCTCTGTTTCTTATGTGTTACCCAAAGACCTAACTAACGTTTCATTCCAAAATAATGATCTATTGATTACCATCCCTTATTTTATAAAACAATGTCGGACAAAAAATATACCACTTCCAAAACGATTGATCACTTCTGGATCAAAGTTCCCTGTGGATCTCGCACAAGATATTCGTAAAGAAGGTTTATCGGAAGTTCGGGAAATTTATGGTTCCACAGAAACTGGTGCTATGGGATATAGAGATCCTCTTTGGAAAGCAAGGTATACATTCCTTCCAAACGTTATTCCCAGAATTATGTACAAAGACGGAGAAGAAGTGTTGAAAGTGCAAAGTGAATTTGTTTCCTCACAAGCCTTAGTTGCAAATCCCGGATCAGATGAGACAAAAAAATGGGAGCTCAAGTCAATTTTGGATTTTGATGGATACTTTGATACGAATGATTGTGGAAACTTTTCCGATCTTGGTTGGAATTATTTTGGTAGAGTTGATCGCATTACAAAAATTAAAGGAAAAAGAATTTCACTAGACCAGATAGAAACTTTTCTTCAAATAAATAATCCCACAGTAGATGATCTAGCGGTAGTTAGTTATCCGAAAGATGGGGATTATGAAATTGGTTGTATGATCATTTCAGATTCACCAATTGAAAATTTAAAATCACTTTGGGAAAAGGAAATCCCGAATAGCCATATTCCAAAAAAAATTGTCTTTGTTTCTTCCATTCCTAAATTGCCAAACGGCAAAACAAACTACCTTTCCGTTCTGCGAGACTTAATTTAGCTTTATCAAAGTTTTAACTCACCACTAGAATTAAAATAAAATTTAGATACAAATACATGATTGGTTCCGCTAATCTTAACTACTACATATTCTGCATCTGGCGGAATTTTACCACCCCAGCCGTAGGTATTTCTGAACGCCTTTTCTGTTAGCGATTCAAGAATAGTTTCCCTCTTTGCATTTTTCCAAATCAATTTTATTTGAATGTTTTCACCATCTGCCATAAAATTCAAATCTTTGAATTTATTTGTTAACCCATTAGCTAATTTCCATTCAATGGTCGAAGCAAAAAATTGATGATGGGCGATATTTCCAAGGGCAGGAATCGAAACCTGAATTTGGTATGATCCGATTTCTTTTTTTCGAAACTCTGATCCGATACCTTGCCCTATCAATTTTTCCGTATAGAAAAGAAAATAATGAAGTGGAACCCCTAGACAAATGATAATTACAGTAAATCGAAACCAATTTGTATAACGTAATGGCTTTGTGACAAGTGTAGCGTCTGTTAGTGGGTAAAACAACAAGAACAAAGCAACGAAAGCTCCATCACCGTGCTGAACCATCATGCCAAATTGCAAAGGTAATACTAATAATAGTAGGCTAATATAACTCGATCTTTCCCAAACCAAAAGTGCAATGAGTAAAAATACAAAAATGGTGCCAAAAATACCATGATCATGTAAAATCGCTAATACAAAATTAGGCGGTAAATCAATCAATTCACTGTTAAGCTTTGTGCCAGATCTATTTTGATCTTTTAAAAGGATAGGTAAAGATCCTAAACCATTGCCAAACCATGGAGATTTATGAAAATTCTCCCAGGAAATTTGGATCAATTCTCCCCTGGTCTGATCCAAATCCTTTAATGAATCCATACCTTTTTTCTCAAGCATAGAAGTTTGAAAGCTTAGATATTTATTTCCTAACTCACCAAGTTTTGATTCTTTTGATAACTTGGAAAAAGACCAGAGCACAGTTACAAGTAAAATGGGTAAGAGTAAAAAGGAAATTCCACGAATTGCCCAAACAAGTTTTATACTTTTTATCCATTTGCCACTTAGATACATGACACAAAAGATTAATAGAGTAATTGTCCAAATCACCCAAAACGTTTTTGCTTGGTGAAATCCTAAGTAGGTTACAAGAAACAATAAAAGAAAAACTAAGAGATAAACAAAAGATTCACGAGTTTTTTTATATCGCCCATGAAGGAAATAAATGAAAACCAAACTGAGTGTAGGAAGTATCCATGAAGATGAGCCCGAATCCAAATAAAGTCCTGGGTATCTTTTTGCATCAAAAGAACTTCCAGAGCCATCTATTAGAAAACTCGGCAAAAAAATTGTCTGCATACTTATGACAAAAAGTTGAATGCAGAATCCTATAAAGATACCAAAGAACAAATGTTTGCGTAAAGACTCGCGATTCGTAGCAATACCAAATCTTTCTTCCGCAAAAAAATACAATATAGGCAAACTAACGCTAGTCAGTATTCCCATGGGCACCGACAAAAATGTTCTGGAAGATATTCCATTTAGATAAAAAAATTCAGGTACTCCCAATCCGTGCAAAAAGGAAAATCCAAAACCTTGCAAAAAAGTACATAGGAACAGTATCATTAACCAAAACAAAAAGTATGTGGGTGTATAAAAAAATAAACTAGGTTGTTTGATGGCCAAAGGATTTCTGATCAACCATTGGGTTACAATTTGATCGGATTGTTTTGGGAGAGGCATTTCTCCACTTCCCGAAAAAACGAGTAAGATTTCTCGAAAGAGAATTCCGAAGATAGATCCTAAAAAGAGTCCAGCCAGGTCATTTAAGTGAAATTGCGGGTTGGCATCTAAAATCCAGGAACTCCTTGCGAGTAATATGGCCCCACAGGCAGTATAAATTCGTCCAAATTTTCGGCTGTACAATTGTGGTAAGAAACCAAATCCAAATTGGAATAAAAAATTGGGCAAAAACCAGGAAGCTGGCATCGGGAAAACAAAGCGATAACAGATAAAAAAGAGAATCGAAAAAATAGAGAAAAAGAGCAAATTTTCCCAAGGGAGGCGGTAAAATCTTTGTAGGTATTTCACGATCTATCGTGAATACTATTTAGGCTCGGTCTTGCAATTGAATTTTAAAAGTCTAGGGAATAAGAAATGATCTAAGAAAAATCTGAAACTATTTTAATCGAGAGAATCCATATCCATGGATGCTGTCGGATAGGAAGATAAAGTATCCATACGGTGATAACCACCAGCCCGGGATTTACTTTTGGCCATTTGCTCGGCATGCTCTACAGTGAAACGAGTCCATGGAAGCGCTTTCAGACGTGCTACGGGAATTTTTTTACCAGTTCCCTCACAAATGCCATAGGTTCCATTCTCGATCTTTTCCAGAGCAAATTCTATCTCTTTGAGGGTATCAATTTCATTTTCTGTCAGAACGGAGCTAAGGGCTTCTGCATTCAACTCAGAGGCAATATCTGCAATGTCACCCATCTCTTTCAAACCAGAAGGAGAACTTGTGTCTTCCCACTGATTCAATTTGATGAGAAGGGATTGTTTTTTCTCTTGGAGAAGTTCTTTCACTTCTTCAATGAACTTTTTATCCACCCCTTTTTCTGCTGACTTTGCCGCTGGTTTTGCCATTTGTAGTTAGACTTTAGATTCCTTATGATCAGTATGTTTACGGCAAAATTTACAATATTTCTTAGTAACCAATTTTTCCGACTTAGTCTTCTTATTTTTGGTCTGGAAATACGTAGATCTGCCTGGAATTTCGCAAGGGACGCAGGTTAGTTTTATGATTTCTCTCATAATTTATGCCATTCCGTAGTATGGGGGGAAATCGTCAAGAATCAATGCGTACTTTTTCTGTTGATTTTCGCCAAGCTCCAGCAAGAAAGCTTCCAATTAAAGAATGCATCAAACTTGAAAGAGCGCTCGGAATCGCCGTATTTGGGTCCGCAAAATGGGTTTTTGCAAGCACTGCCCCAAGACCTGCGTTCTGCATACCCACTTCAATCGAGATAGTTCTCAGTACAAGTAAATTTTTATAAAAAAGTTTGGTGAGAAAATAACCCAAAAAAAATCCACCGGCATGCAATAAAAAAACAGCCAAAAATATACGGAAGTCTGATTTGAGAATTTGTTCTTTCCCCTGTGATATGATGGATGCGACAATCATTGCAATCAGGAGAACCGACAACAAGGGAGAAACAACCGTAATGCGATTTGAAATTTTTGGGAAAAAAGTTTGTAATAGAACTCCTAGAGTCACAGGCAATAGGATAACTTTAAATGTTGTAAGTAACAGTGGGATGGGATCTATATCTAACCTACTTCCGATCAATTGAGAAGCGAGTAAAGGAGTCAAAAAAATAGCAAAGATTGTAGAGACCGATGTCAGAGTTACACTGAGAGGAAGATTCCCTCTTGCGAGAAATGTAATCACATTGGAAGCTGTGCCACCGGGACAACAAGCCACAAGAATCAGGCCAATGGCATAAACATCGTTTAATTCTAGTAAGATGCCAATAGAATATCCAAGAAATGGCATAATCGTATATTGTAATATAGTACCAAGCAATATCTGACCTGGCAATTTAAATATACGAAGGAAGTCTTCCCATTTTAAAGTAAGCCCCATGCCAAGCATGATTCCACCTAAGCTATAAGTGATCCAAGGCCCTTGAAACCATAAAAATCCTTCGGGAAACAAAAAAGCAATTCCTGTGAATGTTAATAATATCCACGGGAAAGCATGTACAATTCGTTCCATTATTTTTATCACTTAGATAAAAATTCCTTTAAAACAATTTCTAATCTATCTATATGTTTTTCAGTCACCGGAATATGTGGCGCCAAACGTAGTCTTCCTAACCTAACGGCCGTATATATCTTTTTTTGTTTTAAAAACAATTGCAAAGCATCGGGCAAAAACTCTTTTCCCTCTCTGCGACCATTAATCGCAATGATTCCGGATTTTTTATCAGGAAAATTTTCTGAATCTAATGTAAATCCCAATGATTTTAACATATTTGACATTTGTGCTGAAATATCATAAATTCGATCCGTCACCTTCGGATAACCAATGTCAGTAAGCATACGTAAAGATGCTAAACAATAAACCCAATCATTAAAATTAGCTGTGCTATGTTCGAATTGGTCGGCGGCGGGCTTTCGTTCATCACGATAGGGCAAATAATTGGAATCATTTTTGACACTACCTGCCCCTTTAAAAATTACCTCAAAATCATTTGGGATATTGTCACTGACATATACAATCCCCATTCCCAAGGGTCCGAGTAACCACTTCCAGGCGGCAAATACAGCAAATTCCACATTCCATTTTTGGAATTCTGATTTTACATGACCTACACTTTGACTTCCATCCACAACCAAACGCACTTTAAACTTTTCACAAAGACCAGCAATGATATCCATATCTAAAGGCATTCCAATGCACCAATGCACAGGTGAAATAGATAGAAGTGATACATTGCCCTTTTCAAATTCTATCTCTAAATTTTTTAGAAACACTGAAGGCGAATTACCTACTGGAACAAAAGTTATAGTGACACCTTTGTCGTGCCAATGTTCCCAAGGATATACATTGCTCGGATATTCGTTTTCTAAGATTAGAATTCTAGAACCTTTCGGTAACTGTATACTTCTAGAATATAAATTCATCCCTTCCGAAGTATTATGCACTAAACCAATATTATGTGGTGAGCATCCCATAATGGGTGCAAGTAATTCCCTTATGGCTTCTTTAATTTTTGGCTCGGCGTATTTTGGGGCAAAGATTCCGAATTTTGAATACTCATCATAAAAATCTGCCATTGTATCCTTGGCATAGCTAGATATGGGCGAAATGCCACAAAAATTCAACCAAATCGAATCTGACTGCATTGGGTAAAGAAGAGAGAGTTCTTCCCAAGTTTTAGGAATGGAAAAGTGAGGTAAAATGGAATGTGAAAGTGACATGCTTTGAGAGAAATATCTGAAGCGACACCTGGGAAAAGTAAAAAATTATGGAAGAGATATGTTATCTTCTGAGGTGTCTCTTTCCAAATCGGCACTTGACCATAATATTTCTTTGTTTCGTAAACTAATTGCGCCTGGCATTAAATTTACAGCTGTAATCAAGTCAAACGCCTACGGTCATGGTTTGCTTGAGTTGGCGGAACTTTCTCTTGGTTCGGGCGCTGATTTACTAGGAGTCAATTCTCTAGAAGAAGCAATAACAGTCAGAAGTAAATTTCCCACCGCGATCATCCTGATCATGGGCAGTATCCCCCACTTTAAAAATCGATTACATTTGTTAGCTGATGAAAATTTTTGGATTTTGGTTTCTAGTGAATCCGAAATCTCCGAACTTCAAAAATTGAACCCTCGTCCAAAAATTCATTTAAAATTAGATACGGGAATGTCAAGACTTGGACAATCAGAAAAGAATTGGGAAATGATCGCTAGTTCTCTTTCCGAAAAAAAGATGTACCTTGATGGAATTGCTACCCACTTTGCAAGTACAGAAGATTTTACAGAACATTCTTATTCCCAAAAACAATTAAATTCTTTTCTTAAAGCAGAAAGTATTTTTAAAAAAAATGGATACAATAATCTAGTAAAACATTGTGCATCTTCCGCCTCAGCTATGTTATTTCCTGAGGCACGTCTAGATTTAATACGAGTTGGCATTTCTATGTATGGTCTTTGGCCAAGTTTAGAAACTAAATTATCTCTTTCACTTATGGGCAAAGAAATTGGGACTTTAAAACCAGTCCTAAGTTGGAAAACAAAAATTCAACATATCCAAGAATTGAAAGCGGGCGAATTTATAGGTTATGGTTCCACTTTTAAAACGACCTATCCTACTAGACTAGCTGTGATACCTGTTGGCTATTACGAAGGATTGGATCGCAAACTTTCAAATAACGGCTATATGTTGGTTCATGGAGAAAGAGCGAGAATCTTAGGTCGAATTTGTATGAATATGACAATGATAGAAATCACACATATCCCCGAAGCAGTACTCGGTGATGAAGTCATTATCATAGGTACCTCTGGAAAAGAAACCATTTCTGCGGATGACCACGCCGCATGGTCAAATACAATCAACTATGAAGTTGTCACTTCCATTTTAGATAAATTTCCGAGAACAATTGTGAATTAGAGGGATCAAATGACACACGCTAGACAAAGTTATGAATGGAAAAATCACAGACTTACGTTCGTTAAACATCCTTCACTGGACCCAAAATCAAAAGAAAAAATCGTACTCATTGGCGGATGGTGTTCTGCGGCGGGATACTGGGCATTAAATATTCCCTTCTTCCAAAAAATCGGAGAAGTCATCGAACTAGACTTAGTTGGACATTATCCTGCAGAGATCATTGATCAAAATCAAAAGATATCATTACAAGAATTTTTGGAAGCCCAAGCAGAATCTATTTGGAACAGTGCGGGTATTTCTAACATTACCCTTGTAGGCCACTCAACCGGTGGAATGGCTGTCCTTGCCATAGCTGCTTTGTTTCCAAACCGCATCAAACAAGTGATTTCCATTGCCCCTTATGTTCATGGGCCTGTGCGAGGTCCGCTTAAGTTAGGTGTTATGGGAATTCGTACGAATCTAGGAGGTATCTTTGATTTTGGATTTAAAATTGGAAAATCCTTACCTAAAGCGTTGCACTTTGGTTTTTCTTTTGGCGTTTATAATGCAAATGCATTTCACGACAGAGAAGACATCAAACAATTTATCGCTGAGTATTATAAACAATTTGATAATTTAAATCCCAGAAACATTCTACTCATCTTAGAAATGTTAGACCGAGCCGACATTCGACCTTTGTTATTTGGCAATGAAGTCCCGACACTTATCTTGCGTGGAGATGAAGACCCAGTCGTTCCAGGCCAAGATATCCAAGAAATAGAACGCACAACTCCCAATGTCAAGGCAGTTCATTTTGCAGAATGTGGTCACTTTGTTCACTTGGAAAAAAAAGAAATCGCAGAAAAGGTGATGATGGACTTTATTTCTAGTAAGAAAAAAACAAAAGCCAAGAAAAAAGGATTTTTCTAAATTTTAAAATTCTAATTAAAAGATATTGCACAAATTCTAATTCAGTATAAAATACTGCTGTGTTTTGGTTGACCAAAATACAAAATTCAATAAATGACTCTGGAAATTTATCAATGAAAATAATTAGCATAGTTTTACTTATCTTAAATATATTAATTTTTAACTGTAAACCTAAATCAAAATCGTCTACTTCTACATCAATCCCGACTGTTGTTTATTACCAAAAAACGGGTGATGTGAAAATTTCCTCCGCTTCCGGGAGTCCTCTTGCTATAAAATTATTTGATATCATACCAGACGGAAGCATATTGCAAACAGGTGCTAATGGACAAGTAGAGTTACTCCTACCAACGGGTGCCCTTCTAAAATTATTCGAAAATACGAATCTCAAAATTGATACTAAACTTTTTGCAGATCAAAATTTAACGCGAAATAGATTCTTCTTAAACTCAGGAAAACTTTTTGTAAAACAACCTAGCGCTTTAAAAAAAGGGGAGTCGATAGAAGTTGTCACTACGACTCAAGTAGCAGGCGTTCGTGGGACAGAATTTATGACTGTTGTTGAATCTGACTCATCCAAAGTATTGGTTTCAGAAGGAAGTGTCCAATCGGAACAAGTCACAGAGGCCAATGAAAATGACCCTTTGTTATCTGATTCAGCGGCTGTGATTGAAGAAGGTAACAAATCTGAGGCGAATGACGATAGCCGCGAGACCTTGCCATTAACAGAGGAAGAAAAAGAACTACTTGCAAAAGAATCAAAATCTGCCGCAGAACTAATCCTAGAAGCAAAAGAACAAATGCAGTCAATTCGCGAACAATTTGAACAAGAAAGAGAACGAATCCGTGCCAATTTAGAAGAGTTTAAAGTTGAAAATAGACAAAAATTGGAAGACCAAAAATCAAATAATCAAAATGAACTTGAAGCTCAAAAAACAAAAAATGCGGAGCTTTTAAATTCGGCAAAAGGCGACAAAGAACAAGGAACTCGTGAAATGAACTCTGCTAAGGAAACGCAAAAAAGCGACATCCAAAACAAAGCAAAATCAGAGTTAGACGCCATCAAAGAAGGCCTAAAAAAATAGAATTTAACAACTATTTTAGGTAAATAATTGTTAACTGAAACGATGCTAAAAAAGAAAAATTAATTTATCTTTTTTAGCATTTGTTCGCATCACAAACCAATAATTACCGCGAAGTTTTTCCCTTATAAAACAAATAAGCCATGAATTTTAAAAAATTCTTCAATCCGTATTCAAACGATGAACTTGAGCTGGAAGGCATACGGAAAGTATTCGATATGAGCACCTTAGCTGTAAGGTACTATGCGTTTGGTGGTAGTATCATTTATTTGTATTATTTCATCGATGACTTACGTTCTTTTCATTACATAAATGCAATTTTGAGAGCACTTGTTATCATTTTGATAGTCGCTTCTTTATTTCTTTCCTTATCAAAAAATCAATCTGATTTCGGCAGAATAGGGATTCAGGTATTAGGGGTTGTGATTTGCTTATTAGAAATCGAAACCCAATTTCACCCTTCTCCCCTTGATCCACTGGATCCAAACTTTCCATTTAATTTGTTCGTTTGGTTTGCTTATCCCATTACTATGTTATTCTTTATGGTCTTTGTGATTTACAAACCATTTCTTGAAAATGTATTGTGGATAATTCCATTATTATACTATGTTTGGCGAAGTTTAGTACATACAAATTTTCAATTCAATATTGAAATGCAAAACACAATCAGTTATAGTTTAATATTTTATATTATCGCGGTGCTCTCACACCTTTATGCTTTTCGTTTGAGATACGAAACATTTCTCAATGAAAAAAAGATTAAAGATCAATTTGTTCTGCAAATCAAACTTGAAAAAGAACTAGAAGAACAAAAAGTCACAAAACAAATGTTGGATGATTTACATGATCATTTAGGAGCGGATTTACTAGATATTCTGTTACAATCAAAACAGTTAATCCATAGAAATCCTAATCTACCAATAGAAGAACCTCAATTTTTGAATATTGTTTCTAACATTCAAAATGTGTATAATAATTTAAGAAGTGAAATATTCAATAAAGATAATCTTTTGAGCGAAGATACTAATTTTTGGGATAATATAAAATTATATTTGCTGAATAGATATTCTTCCTCTTCGCATTCTACAGAAGTTACTTTCTATCCGGAAAAAAGTTTTGAATCTTCGATTTTAAATTTTTCTCTTCCATCTAAAAAATCTTTGTTTGCGATCATCAAAGAAATTTCTTCCAATGATTTAAAATATGGTGTTGGTGAATCGAGTTGGTTTTTCCGTTATGAAATGAATTTATTCAGCATAGAATTCAGATCAGCAAAATTAGTTGAACTTTTACCAAAAAATGATTATGGAAGAGGTAATAAATCTATTTTAGATCGAATCAATTCTTTGGGTGGGATTTTCACTGACATTTCCGAAGAAAACACTTTCGCGATCCTTCTTACATTTGAAAATAATCAATAAAAATTCTCTCAACTCAATTTATATCATAAAGCCACTTTAATAGTGCATTCTTTCTAATCGTTTAAACGAAGTTTGTTGATTAAATTTGTGCGATTATTCACTTTCAATTTTGAATATATAGATCTAATCTGAGTTCTTACAGTATGGGGTGATAATCCAAAATGACTAGCAACTTTGTCTGCTGTATATCCTTTAATCAATTCGTCTAAAATTTGTCTTTCTCTGTCCGTTAATTTTTCTAATCCAAGAACAGGATTTTTTTTAAATTTTCTTTGTACCTGAAACGCGATAGTCGGAGTGATCACAGATCCACCATTTAGAAATATATATGTGATTTCTAATAAATTAAATACTTCTGATTTTAAAAGATATCCTATAGCTCCATTTTCAAGTGCTTCGAAAATCACTGAATCAGAAAACAAAGTAGAAAGTATAACAATTTTATATTCTTTCCCGCTATCGGTTGTTATCCGTAAAAGCTCAAGACCAGTCATATTCTTTAATTTGATATCCAAATAAATCAAATCAAATTGATCATTTTGTTCATATGCCAGAAATTCTTCTGCAGAAAAAAAGAAAACCAAATCCAATTCTTTGTCTTGAGATAATGTTTCTCTGGCATATTCTTGGAAATGAATTTGATCTTCTATAATAGCTATTCTTTTCATATTCCCTAATTGAAGCCTAAATCCGAAGCTCGTTTTAACAATTGGATTCGATTGTTGACCTGAAGCTTTTTATAAATATTTTTTGTATGTGTTTGAACTGTATGAAGCGAAATTTCAAGTTCATCTGCAACTTCACGTAAGGATTGACCTGAAATCAATTCGTTTAAAATATCTTTTTCGCGAGATGTCAGCGTTTCAAATCCTTCCTTTGCAATGGCATGAGGTTCATGAAAACTTTTTAAAACACGAAGTGCTAGTGTTGAAGATATCACAGCTCCTCCATTCAGAATATCTTGCGTTAACTTTGTCAAATTTTCAACTTCAGTTTTAAGTATATAACCGATGGCACCAGATTTCAGAGCTTGAAACAAAATATCATCTGAATCCATAGCAGATAAAACCACAATCTTAAGATCAGGATGTTTTTCACGTATAATTTTAGTTAGTTCTATTCCATTGATACCCGGTAAAATGATATCTACAAATAAAATTTCTGTATGATTTATATCACCGAAGTTTAAGTATTCTTCAGCATTCGAAAAAGTCCGTACATGTTTAGCTAAAGGAGCAAGTAAAGTCACCATTTTTGAGACAAAACCTTGGTCATCTTCTACACAATCAAAAATAGGCTTTTCCACTGCTACCATTCTAACACCTAAACATCAATCCCGCTATACCCTATTTATGTGAGAAAACATTTATTTTGGAAATTGGATTATGTTTTTGAAGGCGCAGAGAATTTGATTATAAAATCATCGTTGGAATGGATTTGATTGAACGTTGCAAAAATATTTTTGCAACGTTCTTCTATATTTCTAGAACCTCTACCTCGCAGATTCGATTCCGAATGATTTGATTTGGTTTTAACTTCAAAAATAAATTCAGGAAAAAAACTAAAAATTTTCCAATGGGCAGAACCAAATCCATACTTTAAATCATTGTTCGCTATTTCTTGCGAAATTCTAAATATCTCTACTTTGAATTTTTGATCCCAAGACTCAGCTTCCTTCCAAGAAATATTCTCATCTAACTTGATTCGACAAGTTCGCCCAGAATTTGAATACCTCCGCACAAGCATCGACATCCATCCAAGTTCAAAATCATTTTGAATATTTCTAAAGTCTTCCCAATCGTGCAATTTAGTTCTCAGTTCAAGCGAAAGTAAATTCGTAGTATTTTTCAAAGTTGACAGTTGATCGCCTGTTATATGAGGTAATTTGCCTAATTGATTGATCTGTAACAATAAGTCTGTTAATTTTCCGCCAATAATATCATGAATGTCTCCATATATAGTATCCTTTTCCACAATAAGGTCTTGTAGATGTTCTTTACTTTTACTGATCTTTTGTTGAATGCGAGATATTAAGTCTTCCGCTTGAAATGGTTTTTTGATAAAATCATCCGCGCCTAGATTAAATGCAGATTCAATGATATTTTGTTCTGAACGCGCTGTTAAAAATAAAAAAGGTACATTCTTATCTTTTCTCTTTAAAAATTCCAATAATGATAGCCCCGTCTCACCAGGTAAGGTCCAATCAGAAAGAATTAAATCGTAATTATATAATTCGATATGTTTTTTGGCATCTAAAGCATGACTGACGCATGTTATATTATATTTTCCCTTAAGTAAAAAATTCAAGTAGTCAGCCATGGAAGGTTCATCTTCCACGATGAGTATATTCACATTTTTTTGATTCCCTGAATTTCCAATTATGTTATGTGGTATTTCTTTTTTAGTCTCTGAATTATTTTCAATGTATTGTATGGGATCTGCTCTAAAGATAGGCAAACTTAAACTAAACTTTGTTCCTTTGTCGATCTCGGAGGTAACAGAAATCAAACCGTGACAATCCATCACCATTTCATTCACCAGATAAAGACCTATACCCGTTCCGATCACAGAAACCTTTTTATTTCTTTCCGATTGATAAAACCTTTCAAATACTAAATGAATCTCTTCATTCGCGATGCCTATTCCTGTATCCAAAACTTCAATTAAAATTTTTTCATCTTGAATATGATATGTTAGTTCAACATATCCTTGTTCTGTGAATTTAATCGCATTGCTTATTAAATTTCGTAATATTAAATCCCAATGGTGTTTATCGATTTTAAAAAAAAGATGATTCTGTGGTTCGCTTAATCTAAATTCCAAATTTTTATCTTCACAGATGATCCGAAATTCCTCCGCCATCCTTCGAAAATAGGAATTCAATTCTATATCCACTTTCTCGTCAGGAAAAACTCCAAAATCAATTTTGGCAATCGTTAGCAATTCGTCAACTAATGACTGTATTCTGACGGCATTTCTATGTATGATCGATACGAGAAACAAGGAATCAGAATTTTGAATCGACTTGGCCAATTTTTCTAAGGGTGATAGAATCAGTGTAAGTGGTGTTTTGAATTCATGAGAAACATTGGCAAAAAATTCTGACTTAGATCTATTTGCCTTTGTTAACTGGTAATTTGCTACTTCAAGATCGAATGTCTTTTCCTTAACACGTTCTTCTAATCGATCTTTCGATTCTTCTAATAACAAAGTATATTGTTGCAATTTTAATAAATTTGATCTATATCGTAGCGCAATCATCCATATCAATGCTAACATAACAGGGAAAAAACGAATGTGGACATCCGCAGGATTTTTGTTTGTAAGTCTTAATTGAAATGATATATAAAATGAAAATGTCGTAAAGAATACAAACAATCCTAATACTAGGATTTTGGCATTTGTGTCACCATGATAGGAGCGAACAATGGCTAAAGAAACAACTAAAATCGCACCAATACCAGAGATCAAACCTACAGGAATTTCTACATAATTACAATACATCCTAGTAAAACCAAAATTATATAAAAAATACATCGCATACAAATAAGCAAAAAACACGATGATTGAATAATAATGAATTAACCTCTTCGCCGTTTTATCAAAAATTTCTGCTATAAATTTTGTAAAAAAGAAAACTAGGCCAAAATATCCATGTAGTCCAGCGATGGCAGAAAACTCTTCCCAGATATAGTCTGTTAGGTTAATGTCACTTTCCGCCAAACAAACAATGGATAAAGAAACAGAACTCAATCCAAAAAAAATCAACATGCGATCTTTAGAAGCAAAATACATGAGAATTGCAGAAATACCTGCGATGGCATAAAAAAAAGAAAAAGCAAAGTTTGGAATTTGTGCGAATAATACCCTTTCGTTTAAATCATTAAAATTTCCCAAGCTCACTTCATTATAAAGGCCTATGGATTTCCAATCCGCATATATCTCAGCATCAATCATCTTACCACTCACTTCTGGGGGCAAAAGTATAAGGTGCGTATAAAAATTAGGAAAACCTTTCACATGATTGTCTTCTGTCCAATTCCCATGTTGATAAATCTGTCTTCCTTCAAAAAAAAATCTTCCGGCAATATCAATCGTATCAATAAACAAACAATTGTCTCCCTTTTCAAAGGCAGGCATTTGAATTCTAATCAACATTCGTGTTTGCTGGGGTTCAGTATAGGTATATCTGTTGATATCGTATTTTTTCCAGATTTTGTCTTCGGGAAATCTATACTCGATGTTAGAGTGTAGATTCTTAATTTGGATTCTTTTTTTGTTTTGGATTTGCTGGAAAAAATGGTTAAACGAAAAAGCAAACACAAATGCTACTATAAAATAGCATATGTGCCGCCATTGGATCAATTTTAGAATTCAGTACCTTCTACTTGGGATTCAGTAAAACTTTTTTTGCCTTCTGTAGTTAACACATGATACGTGTCCCCTTCTTGAATGATAACCCCTTCTACTCTAGTGCCATTTTTTAGAACTAATGTCTCAGTCGCTTTTCCAGTAATCTGTTCGATTCGCTTCATCAATTGCGCTTTTTGTTCTTTGTTACGTGATGAAATTTCAGTTTTCCTAGTTGACTCATTGTCCATTTTTTGTTTTTCAATGGCAATAAGCTCTTCAAACTCTTTTAGCTGAGTTTGTATATCTTTAGGATTTGATTTTTCAATTTTGATGGGAACTTGAGAAGTAACTTTTTCAGATATATTTTGTTTAGTTTCATCTTTACTACCCGAAGAAGAATCTAATTTTTCGGAAGCGAGAGCTAAATCACCTTTTTTGATCGCCTCTTGCACTTGGGGAATTACTTCTTTGAGTCCAGTGTCTTTCAAAATTTTATCAGTATAAGATTTAGTGACAGTTACTTTTTGGCCAGCTTCTAACACTTGCTCTGTTCCAGCTAACGAAGTCTCGACTGCTTGAATGGCTTCAGACTTAGTACGAACTTCTTCTGGCAGTGAATCAAGCTCTGCAATGGCTGGGCGACTGGATACTGACCCTTCCGCTACTTGCAAGGCAACATCCCCTTTTTTTGAAATATCCGCCGTGAAACTTGTCCCACGAACACCCGCCACCATAGTTGGCATAGTCACTTTAACCGTTTGATCTTTCTTTAGTTTGTTATTAACTTTGAATAAAGCAGATCCAACTTTTAAAGCCATATTTACATCGCTTCCATCAGAATTTTGAGATGGATTCAATTTAAATTCAGAATCTGGTTTGATGCGAACTACAATACCCGCTTCCGAATCAGCGATTTGAATGTCGCAAAGAGATTTTTTGCCAGTGATTATCGTTTCTTTATCAGTGACCACATCACCAAGCACCAATTTCCTTTCCTTACTGTGAATATCACCGACTGCAAAGATCACTACGGCAGTAGTACTTTTAATTTCCGAAGCACTCTCTGTCTTCGTTGTCAATGGTTCTTTTCCAGCATTTTCTTTTTTGCAAGAATTCGTCTGCGTTAACAATAGTAGTAGAATTGAAATAATAGATAGTTGTTTTGAATTCATATAAATACCTTTTTGCATCTCATTTATTTCAAAATTTTCTAGAATTGCCAAGCATAATATTTACCTTGTTGCCTCCCCTAAACAAGGGAGACTTCGACATTTAAAATTCTTTCAGACATATCTTCGATTAGTCAAGTAAGGTCAAAGTCACCATCGAAAAAAAATGCAGTCAAATTAATTTACCTATCGGTTATTGCATAAAGCTCAAAATAGCGATAGAAATCCATGACTGGATCATAGATAATATTGAAGAGTAACGGGATACTGCCATGTCCCATTTTAATGAGACAAATCAATTACCGAATGAGAAAGCACATTTATCAGAATGATCAATACATTACTTTAAAAAAAGCGAATGTTCTAATGCAGGGAAATTTTTCCGTTTTTCTCGTAATGTAGAAAGATTTATCTCTGCCAATGCATAACCAGGATCCGTTCCCGCATCAGCTAACACATCTCCCCAAGGGGAGATGATGAGCGAATGACCAAATGTTTTCCTATTTCCATGCGGATCATGTGTACCAGTCTGTCCAGGTGCAATGATGTACATTAAATTTTCTATGGCTCTCGCACGTAATAAGACTTCCCAATGAGCGATGCCCGTTGGGACGGTAAAAGCAGCAGGCAAAAAACAAACTTCACAACCATTATGCGACAACTTTCGAAAAAGTTCAGGGAAACGCACATCATAACAAATACCAGAGGATAAATTCCCTATAGACGTTGATATAACATCAGGTAGTTTTCCCCCACTCATAGTAGATTTAGATTCACTATAACTAAATCCATCCCCTACATCGGCATTAAAAAGATGTGCTTTGTTGTATTTAAAAATTTCTTTCCCTTCAGGGGAAAACATCATCGCTGTATTAAAAACTTTTCCTTCTCCCGCATCCGTCGGAAACCCACCACCCAGAATAAAAATTCCTAGTTCATACGATGTCTCTTTTAAAAAGTAAATCGTCTCTTCTTCAATTTGACCAAGTAGATTTCTTTTTTCTGTCTCATTTCCCATAAAGGAAAAATTTTCAGGTAAACCAATTAGTTTTGCACCTTCTTTGCAAGCATCCTCAATTAATTTCCTACATACTGTTAGGTTATTTGAAACCCTTGCAGTACTTGTAATTTGAATGGCCGCCGCTTTATATTTTTCTGACATAAAAAAAAAGTCCTTTTATTCTTTAGGTTTCATTTCTATGTCCAGGAAGAGGAATTCCATGGACCAGAAATTGGAAAAAATCACGCACATCCTAGAGGCTTTGCCTTATCTGATTAAATACTCTGGCAAAACTATCGTTATCAAGTACGGTGGCGCCGCAATGGTTCAAGAAGAATTACGTGGATCCTTTGCTGAGGACATTGTTCTATTGAAATATCTGGGAATCAATCCCGTTGTCGTACACGGCGGAGGTCCAGAAATCAATCAATTGATTAAATCGCTTAATTTAAACACCCAATTTGTGCGCGGTCACCGTGTGACAGATGAACCCACTATGGAAGTTGTGGAAATGGTTCTAACGGGCAAGGTAAACAAACAAATTGTTTCCTTAATCCAAGAAAAAGGTGGAAAGTCTGTGGGCCTTTCTGGTAAAGATGGTGGGCTTGCTATTGCCGAAAAGTATCTCATGGAATTTGAAGATGAGAATGGCACAAAACAATCTATGGATTTGGGGCTTGTTGGCCAAGTGACAGAAGTCAATCCTTCGATCATCCGCACATTACAATCAGAAGGTTTTATCCCAATTATTTCACCAGTAGCCGCATCCAAAGAAGGAAAAACTTTAAATATAAATGCCGACACTATGGCAGGTGCCATTGCTGCTTCCTTAAAAGCGGAAAAATTGATCCTTTTGACAGACACTCCAGGCATTCTCATTAAAGAAAAATTGGTAACTGGTCTCAACAAACAAATCATAAACGACTGGATTAAATCAGGTGATATCAGCGGTGGAATGATCCCAAAAGTAGAATGTTGTTTGGAAGCATTGGCCGGTGGTGTCAAAAGAAGTCATATTATCGATGGAAGAGTAGCTCATTCTGTTTTAATTGAGGTCTTGACAAATCAGGGAATCGGGAGTCTCATCGAATAAATCATCAATCCTATGCCGACGAAACAACTCACACTCAACTTAATTTCAGATATAACGAGTCGGATCAATTCTACAGAAGACCTGGAGACATTACTCAGTGAAATTATGGGCATCACTCGTGACGTCTTGGATACAGAAGGGTCTTCTCTCCTTCTATATGATAAGGAAAAAGACGTCTTAGTTTTTAATACAACCAGTGGCCTAAAAGAAGAATCATTATCCCAACTAACTGTTCCTAGGGGAAAAGGGATTGCAGGTATGGTGCTTGAAACTTTACAACCAGAAATTGTAAACGATGCCGAAAACGATCCCCGAATTTTTAAAGATATTGATAAAAAAGTGGGTTACCATACTAGAAATTTACTTTGTGTACCGATGATTGCTCAAAACGAAGTACAAGGTGTACTTGAAGCCGTAAATACATTGGATGGAAGAAGTTTCAACCAAACAGATATTAAAATTTTAAAATATCTTTCCAATCTTGCAGCGATTGCTGTTCGTAACCGTATTTTAATCGATCAGTTAAATTCCAGGGCGAATGAATTAAATTGCCTATATCAAATTTCGCAAGCCCTCTCAAACATCCAAAATTCGGAAGAGTTTATGGATTTAGCTGTGAAAACCATATCAGATATTTTGCATGTGGATAGAGTCGCGCTTAACTTTGAAAAGTTGGAGCAAAAAGGATTGCCGAGATCTAAATCAAAGGGATTTTCTGATGTTTTCCAAGATGATGAAGTGCAAGCAGCACTCTATACTGACAAAGCAGACTGGATGTATAAAGGATTTAAAGTCATACTTGCGAATTCCCCACAAGGAATGTCTCTGACACAAAAAGGAATCTTTCAACATAGCCTTATCGTTCTTCCGATATTAAAAAACAAACAATGGCTAGGTTCCTTAACTGTATCTGATAAAAATACCCGCACAAAATTTGATGAAATGGACATCAAAATCCTACGCACTCTTTCAAACCAAGTCGGAGAGGCCTACACTACATTACAAGTAAAGATACAAAGTGAACGGCTAAAAAACATAGACAGAGATATGCAAACAGCGGCAATGATCCAAAAACATTCACTGCCGATCATTCCGAAGAATTATTCGCTTTTGGAATTTGATACCTATTACCAAGCCTCACGTGAGATAGGCGGTGACTTCTATGATATGGTCATTCACGGTAAAGATGAAGTCTCAGTTATGATTGCGGATGTTTCTGGGAAAGGAACTCCAGCGGCTCTTTTTATGGAATTATCAAAAACCATACTCCAACAAGAGGTCGCAAAAACCACTTCCACCAAAGAAGCACTCACTCGTGCGAATGAAATCATTCAAGATAAATCTGGTTTTTTAATGTTTGTTACAGCCATGCTCGTACGAATCAATATGACAAAAAAGGAAATCACATATTCTTCTGCTGGCCACAATATGCAGTTGATGTACCGCAAAAAATCCCATAAAATCCAACATCTTTCAGGAAAAGGACAACCTATGGGGATTAGCAATTGTGAATTTTCCGAACATGTTGTCCCCTACCAACCAGGTGATTTGATCGTACTTTATACCGATGGTGTAACAGAAGCTATGAATGCCAAGGAAGAACTTTTTTCCGATGAAAGACTGGAGTCAGCAGTCCTCACTCATATCAACGATTCACCTGAAATCATCCGTAAATCCATCTTACAAAAAGTAGGTGAATTTATCGGTGATGCTGAGCCTCATGATGACATTACACTTTTTATCATTCGTCTCAATTAAATTAATTTAATCAATTTCGAATATCTTTTTCAAATTAATATAATCTTACCATTTCCAACGCTCAGCTCGCCTTCATGCTGTTTGGTTGTCCCGTGGATGCAAGTAAGGCTCTCCAAAGAGTACTCTTTTCTGGTCGAAGTACTTTTCTTTCGGCTATCGCAAGTGAAATCGGCATCACCGTAAATACATTATTCCAAATGCCTACGACACAACCTGTTTTACCAGCGAAGGCCGCATGTACTGCGTTTTGCGCCAGAAACCCACAAAATACAGAATCTTCTGCATTGGCAGGAACAGAACGAATGATATAACTTGGATCAATGTATTTGAGATTTGCAGGAATTCCTTCTTTTTTTAAGTATTCAGTAATTTTATCTTTCATAAATATTCCGATATCCGCCAATTTCTTGTTACCTGATTGGTCTTTTTCTCCCTTGTCTTCGAAATACTTTTGGCCAGCACCTTCAGCAACTATGATTACGGAATGCCCTCTTCGTTTGATACGTTCTTTCAAAACTTCTAAAAATCCTCCTTTGCCTTCCAAATCAAAATCAGATTCAGGAATCAAAACAAAATTAACATTTTTTGAAGCCAGTGCCGCATTCACTGCGATAAATCCAGAATGCCGCCCCATTAATTTAACAAGACCAATACCGAAAGGAGCACCCTTTGCCTCTTCATGTGCACAGTTGACAGCTTCGACCGCCTTACTAAACGCTGTTGAGAAACCAAAAGTTTTTTGGACATAATTGATATCATTATCAATTGTTTTTGGAATTCCAACTATGGCGATGTCTTCCTTTCGTCTTTTCACTTCATCTTGGATAGCCTGGGCTCCTCGTAATGTGCCATCCCCCCCGATACAAAAAAGCATTTTAACACCGTACAAACATAAGGTGTCAACCATATCCGTTGTTGTTTGGTTGCCACGAGAAGAGCCTAAAATCGAACCCCCGAAATTCATAATATGAGCCACTTTATCGGGTGTTAGCTCAACAGGTCTATGCCCAGACTTTTTGACCATACCTTCGTAGCCAAAGGGAAAGCCCAAAATGCGTGGAACTTTATATCTATAATGTAATTCCATGACAAGTGCCCGAATTACGTCATTGATGCCAGGGCATAACCCGCCACAGGTGACGATACCTGCAGTCACATCTAGTGGATTGAAATAGATTTTTTCCCTGGGCCCTGCTTGTTCAAAAAAAACAGGATTTGTCTGAACCGTTTTTAAGGCATCTTCTGGGCCTGAAAAAATAGTCTGGAATAAGACTACGGAATTTTCGTCCGTCCAATTTTCATAATTCGCGGGATTTGGATAATTGCATTCGCCAAAATTTTCAACTAAGGTATCATTCTTGTTCATTCTCATTAGTTTTATCACAAAAAAAACAAAACAAGAAAGCAAATTTCATTGCAATTTTAGGAATTTTAACCGAGAGTCATAAGTAATGACTAAAAAGGCACTCATCATCTTACTTGTAATGCCAAGTTTTGCGATGACATTGCTTTCGCAGGGTTTGCCCTTTTTTTCTAGTTATTCCATTTCGGATCCGCGCCCTTCTTTGTTTCGTGTCAATAACGCGAACGATGATTTTAATTCCCCTTCCTTATCCATCCCTTTTCGTTTTCCCGCTGAATTAGAACTGGGACGGACGCCACGTTTGGAAAAAGGATTTTCCATTGCTGATCCGATTGGCAATGTTCAAATTTTTTCACCAGTCGTTCCTTTTTCTGCCAGTTTGCCGTACCGAAACCCAGAGGGTAATTTTGATGCAAATTCCCGAGTGGTAAATAATAGCGTTCTCTCTTACCAGCCAAATGTAACATACATTAGTTACCGTAGAGGTGTTAGTTTTGATATGGGTTTAAGTTTTGGATTGTCGCTTAACCAAGGCAGTCTTGCGTATTTGGATGCAGCCGAAACCAAAATGCGAGTCAAATACCGACTCAATCGCAATATATTTTCTTTCCTAAAAAATTCTCGTTGGGAACTTTTCCTCCAACTTTCAGAATTGCATAGATTCGAAGGGGATAGTATTTCTCGCCAATTCAATACCGCTCTGAAAGTCCAGGATCCTGCTCGGTCCAATTTCGTTGGCCGTCAAATCTATGTTTCACCAGGGATTAGCATTTCCAATAGCAATCTAGTATTTGAAGGTATGGTTAAAGTGCCGATTAACGCTCGTGAAGCGAACAAAACTTTGGACGATCTTTGGTCTCCAGAAGTCCAAGGAAATCTTGGTTTAAAATACCTATTCCCTGTTAGATCTTCAAATTAAAGATTTTTTAATCCTTAATTACTTATTTTCTTTTTCCAAGAAAGATAAACATCTTGTTTGAGTATCTTCTCTTTCCCTCTTCCGAGTCGCAACTTATCTTCCGACTGTCCCTCATTCCAAGTCAATTTAACTTCTTCCACGGGGCAATTCACCTCACCACAATTAGCCTCAAAAACACTAATCTCAATATTTTGTGGTAATTGCGTGAGTTCGGTCAGCCACTTTGATAGATTCGGATGAAACGAAAAACCATCACCGAGCTTAGTGGTCTCAACAAATTTCCATCCGTGATCATGCATATTATTTTGAAGTGACTGCTTTACGGGATGGATCGTAATTCAAGTAAGGTGATAGCCATCTTTCAATTTCAGGAATTGGCATATTTTTCATTTTTGCATATGCCTCCACCTGATCTTCGTTAATTTTTCCAATGGCGAAGTACTTTGCTTCTGGATTAGAAAAATAATACCCACTCACTGAACTTGCAGGCCACATAGCACAACTCTCTGTGAGTATCATCCCTGTGTTTTTTTCTACTTCCAATAATTCCCAAAGTTTGCGTTTTTCCGTATGATCTGGGCAAGCTGGATACCCAGGTGCTGGACGTATGCCACGGTATTTTTCCCGAATCAAATCATCAGAACTCAGATTTTCTTCTTTTCCAAAACCCCATTCATCGCGCATCTGTTTGTGCATATATTCTGCAAAGGCTTCCGCAAAACGATCTGCGAGTGCCTTTACAAGAATTGAATTATAATCATCATGATCAGCTTCGTATTCCTTAGCGATTTCTTCAACGCCGTGCCCTGCAGTCACAGCAAAAAATCCCATATAGTCTTTTAAACCAGTCTCCTTAGGTGCAATATAGTCCGCCAAACTTAAGTTTGGGTGCCCTTTGAGTCTTGTGATCTGTTGACGTAACATAGGATAAAGACCCAATGATTTTTTCTTATCCTCATCTTCGAAAATTTCAACGGCTTCCCCTAAGGAATGGGCAGGAAACATACCGACGACTGCTTGTGGTTTCAAACGTTTGTCCGAAATCATTTTGGTAAGCATTTCCTTCGCATCCTGGTAGAGTTTTGTGGCTTCCTTTCCAACAACTGGATCTTTCAAGATATATGGAAATCTTCCCTTTAATTCCCATGCCAAAAAGAAGGGAGACCAATCAATAAAAGGCACAAGCATCTCAAGTGTGACATCTTTAACCTGTTTGACGCCCGTAAAAGATGGTTTAGGTGGAGTATAGGTTTCCCATTTAATTTTAATTTTATTTGCGATCGCATCAGGTAACGTGAGTAAATTTCTTTCACTTTCGCGTGCATAAAAATCCTCACGAATTTGCGCTTGTTCCTCTTTGACACCGGCAAGGTACTTCACCTTTTCTAAAGGATTCAGCACACCATTCATCACATTCACAACGCGAGATGCATCCAAAACATGAATGACGGGATGAGAGTATTGTTCTGAAATTTTTACTGCAGTATGTGCTGGTGAAGTCGTGGCTCCCCCGATAAGGAGTGGGATAGTGAATCCTTGCCTTTCCATCTCTTTGGCAACAAATACCATTTCATCCAAAGATGGAGTGATAAGACCCGATAGTCCAATCGCTTGTACATTTTCACGCCTTGCGGTTTCAAGAATTTTTTCCGTCGGTACCATCACACCGAGATCTATCACTTCATAGTTGTTACACGCAAGTACGACTCCGACAATATTCTTTCCAATATCGTGGACATCACCTTTAACAGTCGCAACTAAGAATTTTGCTTGTGCTGAATCATCTTTTTGATTTCTTTTTTCTTCTTCCATAAATGGTAATAAATATGCGACAGCCTTTTTCATAACGCGCGCACTTTTTACCACTTGGGGAAGAAACATTTTACCAGCACCAAACAACTCACCAACGACTTTCATTCCATTCATGAGTGGTCCTTCGATCACTTCAAGTGGTTTGGCAAAAAGTTGTCTAGCTTCTTCGGTATCAGCATTTACAAATTCATCGATACCTTTAACGAGTGCATACGTTAGTCTTTCTTCGACTGACATTTTACGCCATTCATCATCTTTTTTCAAAACTTTAGCTTCGCCGTGAAATGTCCCTGCCGCATCAATCAAACGTTCGGTGGCATCAGGTCTTCGATTTAATAATACATCTTCTATTAATTCCAATAAGTCTTTGGGAATCTGTTCGTAAACTTCAAGCATTCCCGCGTTGACAATGGCCATATCCATACCTGCTTGGATCGCATGATATAAAAAAACAGAATGCATGGCTTCTCTTACTGGATTGTTACCACGAAAGGAAAAGGAAATATTACTGAGTCCACCAGAGACTTTCGCACCAGGACATACTTTTTTGATCTCACGAGTGGCTTCAATAAAATCCACCGCATAATTGTTGTGTTCTTCAATTCCAGTCGCAACGGTTAGAATATTTGGATCAAAAATAATATCTTCAGGATGGAAATTCAGTTTCGCAATCAGTAAATCATAAGCCCGTTTGCAAATTCGCACTTTATCATCTTTAGTTGCCGCTTGTCCCTTTTCATCAAAGGCCATAACTATGGCTGCAGCACCAAATCTTTGTATGGTTCTCGCATGTTTTAAGAAAGATTCTTCCCCTTCTTTCAATGAAATAGAATTTACGATCGGTTTTCCCTGGATACATTTCAAACCAGCTTCAAGTACCGTCCATTTGGATGAGTCAATCATAAAAGGAACTCTTGCGATTTCTGGTTCACCTGCGATTAAATTTAAAAATTTAGTCATGGAACCTTCACCATCCAAAAGTGCTTCATCGAAGTTGATATCAATTATGTTGGCACCAGCTTGCACTTGTTGTAAGGCGACTTGGACTGCTTCCTCAAAATTCCCATCCAAAATTAATTTTTTGAATTTTGGAGAACCTGTTACGTTTGTTCTCTCTCCAATATTGATAAATCCTTGATCTTTTGTTAGGTGAAGTGGTTCAAGACCAGCAAAAGAAGAATACCTCGGTTTATCGGTAAGTTTTCTAGGAGCTATGTTTTTAACCGCTTCTGCGGCGGCACGGATATGATCTGGGGTTGTTCCGCAACATCCGCCAACAATATTTAAAAAACCAGCCTTCGCAAAATCTTCCATCCAAGTTCCAAACTCTTTTGGCGTTTGGTCATAACCACCAAAGGCATTTGGTAAACCCGCATTTGGATAACAGGAAACATAACATTCAGCTACACGAGAAATTTCCCCAATATAAGGACGCATTTCACCTGCACCTAAGGCACAATTGATTCCAACGGCTAATGCATTCGCATGTCGGACTGATAGATAAAATGCTTCGCCTGTTTGTCCAGACAAAGTCCTTCCAGATGCGTCTGTAATGGTAACAGATAAAATTACGGGAATTCGTATATTACGTTCTTCGAATACTTTATCTATAGCAAAAATACAAGCTTTTAGGTTTAGAGTATCAATATTTGTTTCAGGTAAGAGTAAATCGACTCCTCCATCAATAAGTGCAGTCACTTGTTCATAAAAACTATCAACTAACTGATCAAATGTGACAGCTCGGAAAGCGGGATTATTGACATCTGGTGAAAGTGAAGAAGTTTTAACTGTTGGGCCAATGGACCCAGCAATAAATACTTCGGTTTTGCCTGATTTTTCTTTAAATTTTTGGACTGCTTTTTTTGCACATTCTACAGCAGCCAAATTCAAATCTCTGACTGCTGATTCCATATGATAATCCGCTTGGGAAATGGAATTGGAACTAAATGTATTTGTTTCAATGATATCAGCACCCGCTTCTAAATATTCCAAGTGGACACTTTCAATGATATCTGGTCTAGTAATTGCCAACATATCATTGTTACCTTTTACAGATAATTTCCAATCCTTAAATCTTTCTCCGCGAAAATCATCCTCCTCGAGCGCATGCCTTTGGATCATTGTACCCATAGCCCCATCGAGAATGAGAATTTTTTCTTGTAATAACTTTAAAAGACTTTTGGCGGCGGGATTTGTATATTCGTGTTTCATAATGTTATAATTTATATCAAGGAAGTTCGCAGAGAAAACCCTCTGCGATAAAAAAATTTATTTGCTAGAATCTGAACACTTTGGCCCTTTGAGTGGGGGCTTTGTATTTACTATGACAGGATATTTACTCGCTTCCTTAGCGTTCAGTTCAATGTCACCTTTGAATTTTTCCGGAACATCATAATCTGGAAAAATTGCTTCTATAGGACATTCATACTGACAAGCGTTACAGTCAATGCAAGCATCTGGATCTATATATAATGTGTCAGCTGCTTCATGGAAAGCCTCCACTGGACAAACTGCCGCACAACTTGTATACTTACAATCCACACATATTTCAGTTACAACGTAAGCCATTCTTTTCTCCTAATTTTGCTATGCCCAAATTTCACAGTCGAGCATAGCAGTTTTCATTTTAGTATCGGTAGTGTTCTGGTTTGAAAGGACCTTCAACAGGAACCGCGATATATTCAGCTTGTTTAGATGTTAGTTTTGTTAATCTCACACCTAGTTGTTCCAAATGGAGTGCCGCTACTTTTTCATCCAATCTCTTTGGAAGTCTGTAAACGCCTACTTCATATTTATTATTCCATAGTTCCATTTGAGCAAGGACTTGATTTGTGAAAGATGCCGACATTACAAATGACGGGTGACCAGTAGCACAACCTAAGTTTACTAATCGACCTTCCGCTAAAACGATAATGGATCTGCCATTAGGGAAAGTGTATTTGTCTACTTGTGGTTTGATTTCTTTTTTGATCACATCTTTTTCAGCGTTCAAACGAGACATTTGGATTTCTGTATCAAAATGTCCAATGTTACAAAGAATTGAACCATCTTTCATGCTCTTCATGTGCTCAAGTGTAATGATATCATCATTACCAGTTGCAGTTACAATGATATCTGCATTTTCAATGATGTCTTCCACTCTAAGAACTTGGTAACCTTCCATAGCTGCTTGTAATGCACAAATCGGATCGATTTCTGTGACTACAACGCGTGCACCAAAGTTACGAAGAGATGCGGCAGAACCTTTTCCCACATCACCAAAACCACAAACCAGAGCCACTTTACCTGCAAGCATAACGTCTGTTGCACGTTTAATTCCGTCAGCTAGTGATTCACGGCAACCATAGAGGTTGTCAAATTTTGATTTTGTTACAGAGTCATTTACATTGATCGCAGGAATTTTTAATTCACCATTTTTCAATTTTTTGTGGAGTCCGATCACACCTGTAGTTGTTTCTTCGGAAACACCTTTGATGTCTTTTAAAAGTTGAGGGTGTTTTTCATGAACGTAATGCGTTAGGTCGTGACCATCATCTAAGATCATATTTGGTCCTAGACCATTATCAAAAAATAATGTTTGTTCAATACACCACCAGTATTCTTCTTCCGTTTCACCTTTCCAAGCAAATACGGGGATACCTGCTTTTGCGATAGCAGATGCAGCATGATCTTGTGTGGAGAAAATATTGCAAGAAGACCATCTAATTTCAGCACCTAACTCAATAAGTGTTTCAATTAAAACTGCTGTTTGAATTGTCATGTGAAGAGATCCTGCGATCCTTGCACCTTTCAATGGCTTTGTTTTTCCAAATTCTGCCCGAAGTGCCATTAAACCTGGCATTTCCTTTTCGGCCAAAATAATTTCTTCTCTTCCCCAATCTGCAAGAGAGATATCTCTTACTTTGTATGGAAGCCTTTCCGATTTTGTGCTAGTTGCTGTGGACATAATGTCCTCCTTTTTTTCTTGCTTTGATTGTTAAAATTTTAAATATAGAGTCCGTTTGAATTTCGCTTAATGATTCGATCACAAAACCTGAGTTAGATAACCATGACTCAAGCAATTCAGGTTCAAAACCAAGCCATAAATCAGCAAAGTTATCTCTCATCATTTCTTGGTTGTGTTTGACTAGATCAACAATACAAAATACACCATCCGGTTTTAAAATGCGTGAAGCCTCTTCCAAAACAGCAGGAGGGTGAGAAATATGATGCAGTACCATACTACTTATGATGGCGTCTGTAGAATGTTCGGCGAGAGGCAAAGCTTCCAATTGTGCTGTTAAAAATTTGACACTAGCATTTTTTCCAAATGTTGATTCTGCTGCTTCTATCATTTTCGATGAAGAATCAATGCCTAACACTTGTTTTGCTTTTGGCAGCAAATAAGGAATCAATCCACCAGGACCACAACCAAGGTCAACGATGGATTCTAAATGAGTTGGTAAGTTTTCCAAAATCCAAGAACGATACACTTTTGGATGAAGGATCTCTTCTTGTAATTTTTCCCAATCTTTTGCGACTCGATCAAAAAACCCTTTTGATTTTTTCTCTCGACTCTCCAAGATGATGCTGACCATCTTTTGGTCTTTTTCTCGGAATGGTAAATCTTCTTTATATGATAATATTAAATCGGTGAGTTCGCTAAAAAAGGAAGACCCATCGCCTTCGACCTTTCCACTCGGTTCCCGCAAAAAAGAATACACGAGCGATCCTTCTCTTCGGTTGTGGATGAGCCCTGCTTCCGTGAGGATTTTTAAATGCCGAGAAATCCTAGATTGCCCCATACCGAGGACTTCTACGACTTCATTTACCGAAAATGCACCAAAAGTTAAGATATGAAGGATGCGAATGCGAGTTTCATCTGAAACTGCCTTCAAAGCAGATAATAACAATTTCGCATTGGTTTGTGGATTCGGAGCTAATTTCGTTGTCATAAGCAGGATATCTAGATATCAAGAAATCTTGATATCTACTTTTTGGCAAGCGAATCTTTATTTGATTTGAAAGAAATTTATCTTCCTACGGAGATTTTCTGCCAAATTGGCAATCCCAGTAGAAGAAGCCGTCATTTCCTCAAGACCTGCCGCATTGGCTTGGGTCAGATCATTGATATTGAAAATGGCAATGGCCACTTCGCCAATGGCATTTTTCTGTTCTTCCATCGACATCCGAATCATTTTGGAAATTTCGTTCACACCTTCTACTTCATGTACGACCTTTTCATTTCTGTCCAATTGGCGTTTGGTACTCTGTTGGATGGATTCCGTCACCTTTTGGAAGGATGCTACACCCATAATGATATTTTGAATCAAATTGATCGTGGATTCAATGATGGTAGTTCCTTTCGAAATTTCATCATTATTTGCATCAATGAGTTCGCTAATATCTTTGATGGAGTTTGCAGTTTTGATAGCAAGTTTTCCGATTTCGTCAGCCACAACAGCAAAACCTCGCCCATAAACACCAGCGCGGGCGGCTTCAATGGCGGCATTTAATGCAAGTAAGTTGATTTGTTCAGAGATGGTATTGATAATTTCAATGACACTACCTATTTGCTCAGAACTCTCGCCAATTTTGGAAATCGAACTTTGCATTTGATCAAGAGAGGTTTGGCCTCGTTTAGCTTCGGAAGTGATTTTATTGAATTCAATAGTAGCCTTTGTCACTTCACTTCCCGTCATTTGAATTTCATTTGTAAGTTCTTGCATCTGTTGTTTCAAAAAATCTGCTTTTTTGAATTGAGATTCTGCTTGGCCATCCACTGATTCAACAGCAGCTGATATCTCTTCTATGGATGCAGAAATTTCTTCGGCGGAAGCAGCTTGTGTTTGTGAATTGGCAGATAGACTATTTAAGGAAACAGACATCTCTTCTGAAGCGGCGGCCATATCGTCTGATATGGATTGGTTAGAAGAAACAACTTCAGAAACTTGGTTTAGTGATTTATTTAATCCTTGGGCTAATTTTCCAAATTCATCCGAAGAAACAATCGCAACTTTTTCTGTTAGGTTCCCTGCTCCCATCTTCAAAAGTATAGCTTCAATATTTTTAATAGGTTGGAATCTAAAATAAAATATTAAAAAAGTAGATAGTGCAATTATAAAAGCACCACCTAAACTTAAATACATGAGTCCATCCAATGACTCATAACATTCATTTTCAATTTCAGCGAGATCTATAGTGGAAAAAAATTGGTATCCAAAAACTTTGCTCGTCTTTTTTCGAAGTAGGAATTTTGAACCTTCCCAAGGATTTACAAATGAATTTATATCACCTGCATCGATTGCTAATTTTTCAAATTCTGAATCTTTAAATTTTGCCAAAATGTACTTTGGATTTGGATGCCAAACCATTTGAGATTCGCGGTCCAACATAAACGAATAACCTGTTTGTCCAATTTTTATACTTTTTAATAAATTTCCAAGGGCATCGCCAATTCTTACTGGAAATCCTATAATACCAATAACTTTACCATCAACAATCAATGGTGCGCTGACCATAATGACCACTTTCTTTGTGATAGGTGACATCTCAGCCATCCCAAAGTGAACTTTTCCTTCCAATGCTTTTGAAATATTTTCTTTTAACACAGGATTTGAATCTAGACGAAATCCTAAACTCGAACCATTAGACAAACCAGAGACCACTATAGGATAACCGTCATCCAGACTAGCTATAAATGTATTTTCTAAAAACAAGGAAGGGTTTTCATAAATATTACGCAATACGGGTGTGATTATATTATATTTTTTAGTTTGAAAGGCTTCGAGGATATCAGTTCTTTTTGAAGTATCATTGATCGCCGTTTCTACGCCTTCGAATAACACGGTCATGGCGGTTTCATTACTGATATTAAAATTATACAACTGATTTGAATAAGCTTTTTCTAGGGAGTTTGAATTTATTTTGAATGAAATCATTAAATAAACATCACTCATAAGTACAATGAGCAATGAAATCATAATCGGAATAGATACACTCAATCGACGGTAAAAAGGATTTTTTGAATCATCTAACTCCCGTTCAAATGCATTTTCTTTAAGCAAAAAACTGGATGTTCTTTCCATAAAGAGAAAAGAAAGAATGATGTTGAGAAGAGCTAAAAATATTAATGTATTTTCTAAGAAAAAGGTTTGCGTTTTTGTCGATTCCGAATGCATCGCAAATGGAATCACGATAATGAATCCTGCAATAGCCCATTGCACAGCACCCATAACTGCCATAGCGATAGGCATTTTGGAAACAGAATTCCATGCATTTAAATAATCATCGTCATTTACAATCGCACCACTTTCCAAAGAGATTAGGTAATCTTTAACTCCCTTTAAAAGTCTTGACATAAAAATAATAGGAAAAATCTGAACTACTACCGCGGCAGTAATTAGTGTCAAAAAAAAGACTCTAAGTAAGTCCCCTTCAGGTTTAATCAAAAAATATATGAAAAGGGAACCTAACGGAACTACTACCCCCATGGAAAATCCAATTGAGGAAATAAGAACTTGTCGATTATAGCGTTTAAATAAATTCATTGCATTGACCCAATGGTCAATTTGGGTCAATTCAACGAAATGGCAACTTTTTAAAAGGAAGCTCGAACCCCTAAGTTGGCTGAATAAAGATCCTTTCCTCCATACAATCCTTCAAAGATCAATTTGATTACATAGATATCTAGTTCTAAACCAGCTATTCCATATCCGATGTTTCTTTTGGAATTGGCATTTCCATTCAATGAAAGTCCCAATGTACCAGAAGGACTTGCTGCAAGTAGAGCGGGATCGATTTGGGATTGGTACTCGCGTGGAATTTCAATTGTAGATGCTGCTGAAGTTTGAATGAGTAATGGGCCACTTCTGGACAGAGCCATCGAACTATCTCCACTATTCCAACTGTAACCACCCCCAACAATTAAATTCGCAATCCAAAATAGACCAATGCCTGTTCGAACATCTACGTTAGTTGTGCGAACTTTCGTGTTGTAGTAAAAATTTGTATCACCACCCCATTTGGCAGTGACCCCATTTGATTCGATGGATGCGGCTTTTCCTTCTAAATATTTAAAATTAAAATTTTCTTCCATGACGTGATGTCCTGCACCCACGTTGATTCCATCCCAAGTAAAAAGATTCATAAGGAATCCTTTTTTTTCAATGACTTGATAACGGAGCATACCACCATAACTTTTGATGGTAATCCTTCCCTCATAATTCTTGTTATTCGATAAACCTTGCAATTGTTTGTTGGAAACTACCATATCCATACCATGCAAGTAAACAGCAAAACGACGAGACCAATGACGACTATCAAAACCGAGAAGCCAGCCAGGATTGAAATCTACATTGATATTGGGGATAACGGCACCACCAACATTCGGTAGCTTCGGAAGTTTAAAGCCTGGTTCTTCAATGATGATATCATCCTTTTTGTAACCAGCGGCAGAGGCACTGGCACCAATTTGGATACGCCTAACAGTTCCCGTTCCAATGTTACTAGTTCCAATATTTGCGAGGAAGCCCGCTTCCGTGTTGGTTTTTAAAACTTGGTTTAAATAGTCAGATTGCAAACGCACATATGATGTATTGAGAGAATCAGTGAGGTTACTTGGGAGAAATCCACAGGCTTGGCCCGTACAAGTGAACTGTGCTTGTAGGGGATCATTTGACAAAATGAGGGTACCCAGCAATAAAAACAGGCCTAATGATTTTTTCATAATTTCCCCTTCAATGTTCCAACCTTTTAAACAATTGAAAGAAAAAATTCTCTCCTAAGTAACTTCGGCGTTTGGTTTTTTTTTCTGGCTAATTAAAAAAACGCCAGAAAGTACGAAAATCGTGCCAAATATGTGTAATAATGTAATTGTTTCGCCAAGAAACCAATACGCTAGAAACAATGTTGACATAGGCCCGACAGATCCAATGATCGCGGCAGCTTTGGAACCTACTCGTTTGATCCCTTCCGAAACAAAAATTGCAGGCAGAACTGTGTTCATTGTTCCCATAAAAAAGGCCAATGCATAGAATTCTAGTGGTTGATGGAGTTCTTTCCAATTCCCAAAAAATAAAAAATGAAGGAATACAACGATAGAAGAAATAGTGAGCGCATAGGCCGTATATCTTTGGGCACCTAACTTAGGTATGATCTTTCCACTTCCCATTAGGTATATAGCGTATGTCAAAGCTGATAACAAAATGAAAAATGCACCTAAAGTAACATCTTTCGCATCACTAATCTTTAAATCCTGGCTGTATGCAATCCCGACACCTGTGTAAGTCAATAGCAGAGAAAACATTTCACGCGCATGAATTTTTGTTTTTAAAAACAAAAAGGAAAGTAAAACAACGAGAGTTGGGTATACAAATAAAATAATACGTTCCAGGCCTGCTGTAATGTATTGTAATCCGATAAAATCAAAGAGACTGGCAAGATAGTATCCTACAATACCCATGAGTATGACTGATACCCACTCTGATTTTGTAATTCTGACCGTGCCTTCTTTCTTTTCTTCTCGGTAAGCGATCCATAATAAAAATGGAAACGCAAAGAACATGCGGAAAAATAGAGATGTTAAGGCGCCCAAGGGAAATTGGTACGTTAACTTAACAACGACGGCCTTTGCAGAAAAGAGGATCGCACCGATAAGTACGAGAATGGCACCATTCAATTCTTGCTTATGATCCTTAACTATTTCAGGCATAAACCCATGTTTAAAATTGAGTGATTCTCCGATACTTTAATTAGATGTTGAAGATACTAGTGCAATTCGTATTTGTCGTTTTGTTTCTAATTTCTATGAATTCAATTGATAGCAAAGAAGAAGAGATCTCCAAACCATTGTTACGCGTTTGGCCTGCCTTTCGACCAGAAGAATGTGAAGATTGGGCAATATTACCCTTTATATGTAAACGTTGTTTGTGGGAGGGGAAACAATATGCTCAAAAAATTTATTTTTATGAATCAGGCCCTTACAGATTGCATGGGTGTTATTTAGAACCGGATGGTTTTATAGAATTAGAAAAGGAAAAATGACCCCCCAAAAGATCGGGGGGTCTGTGATATAACGGATCGTTATTTCTTTACACAACCCATAATGCCTGTGATGCCAGGAGCATTTTTTAAGCAATTTGGATCAAATTTTCCTTCCATACACTGCTCTACCATTTTGGATTTTCCTTGTTGTAGACCTGCAAGAAGAGGAGCCGCTTGTGGGTTCTTTTTAGCTTCTTCTTCAATCGCAACGAATGCAGATGAAAGTGCTGCATCACATTCTTCCTGAGTATAAACTTTTGATTTACAATTTGTGAAAGCCAAGCTCAAAAAGAGCGCCATTACGAGTGTTTTTTTCATGAAAAACTCCGAGGGTTTTATTTCATGTTACTATCTGTTTGGGAAAGCCTTTTGAAAAGTAAAAAATGATACACCATATCGCAATTGGAACTAAGAATGTAGCCGAACTTGCGGAATTTTATTTAAAAATTCCCAATGCAAAAAAAATGAATGAAACTTTTCAGGAAAAAGATGGAACTCTTAGGTCGATTTGGATCCATTTTCCTGATTGGATATTGATGCTTGAAGACGGGGAACCACAAGCACCCCGTGCCCTTGTTTTTGGTTTAATAAAAACAGATTTTTTAATTTGGAAGGCGTTTCTAAAAACGGTAGCGGTAATAGAAAAAACAAATTTTACCTACTATTTTTCTGATCCAGAAGGTAATAAAATCGGGATTAGTACTTATCCAAATCCGATACAAGAAAGTATCTAAGTCTCATTTTCCTTGCTATTTAAAATGATTCTATTTATACTTTTCTGCTAAAGGAGAATTAGCTTCGATGACTATCAAACAAAGATTAGCTGTAGGTACTTCATTTATAAATCTTTTAACTCTCGGTATCATTCTTATCATCATTTCCATAGTTATATATAATAAAACAAAATCGGATACGATAGAAAATCTCAACCTACTTTCCGAAAAAATTAAACTTGATATTGTCTCTTATATTTCAACCCCACTGACAGAAGCTTATTTGTTAAAAAAATTCTTGGAAGATGGGAAAATTTTAGATCGCAACAGGGCAATGAAGTTAATGAATGTTTTGACTGCTTCAAACGAATCTATTCTCGGTACATATCTCGTTTTTGAGCCAAACGCCTATGATGGATTAGATGCTAAATTCAGAAATACAACTTACCATGATAATACGGGGAGATTTATTCCTTATTCAGTTAAATCAAACGGTTCCATCATCATAGAACCAGTGATAGACTATGATAAACCTGAATCTGACTTTTATCAAATCCCCAAAACTTCAAAAAAAGTAGAACTGATTCCACCTTTTCAATATAAAGTTGATGGAAAAGAAATTACTATGGTATCTCTTGTTTACCCTATTTTGCAAAATGATAAATTTGTAGGGATCGCTGGAGCCGACCTGTCATTGGAGACGATACAAGGTTATTTCCAAAACGTTAAATTATTCAATGGAGAATGTAAAATCACGATTATAGCGAGCAATGGATATGTTTTATTCAATGGATTTAATAGCGATAAAGAGTCAAACCAATGGGAAAACGGAATGGATCATAAAATAAATGATGTATTGAATGCAAAAAACGCTAATGAAATTTATTCTACTTCAGACTACTTGCACATAACTTCATCGATAACTTTGATTAAAGACACTAAACCTTGGGTCATCCGAATTTCTTATCCATTACATTTAATCACTGGAGAAATCCAATTTATTTTCTGGCTATCACTTTTGTTAGGTGGCGCAGGGATTATATTTTCAATTATTGCAAATTATATTATCTTTCATAAGCTTGTAGATATCCGTCTCCAAGAAATTTTGAAGTTCACAGAACGTGCAAGTAAAGGCGATCTTACGCAAACTCTTGTCAATACCAAAAATGATGAAATGGGCAATCTTGTTAATTCTCTAGGATTAATGATTGAAAACATCAAACAAATATTGACCGTTGCACAAACGTCAGGTGGGGAGCTATCAAAGTCTACCAATCAATTGGAAAAATCTATATTTGAATTATCTGATTTGGCGCAGTCTCAAGCGGCTTCTTCAGAAGAAGCAAGTGCCACCGTCGAACAATTAAATGCCTCAAGTGAAACAATTAACGGTAATGTCACGCAAGCTGTACAAAATACAAAATCAATCCATGGGTCTTTGACAAAAATTCAAGATTTAGTACAAAATGTAACTAAAGAAATAGAATCTTTCGGACGCATCGCTGTCGGTGCCAACCAAAAAGCAGAAGAAGGGAGAACGATGGCGGCAAAAACTTCGGAAGCCATAGTTGAAATTCAAGAAAAGTCTCAAATGATTACTGAATTCTCAGATGTGATCTCAAATATATCCGAAAGGACTAGTCTTTTGGCATTGAACGCTGCTATCGAAGCCGCACGTGCGGGTGAATCCGGCCGAGGTTTTGCCGTTGTGGCAGAAGAGATTTCTAAACTTGCTGCACAAGCTGCCGACTCTGTTTCTCAGATAAATAATTTATCCGAGGAAGCCTTGACTTCAATAGACAGAGGTGGTGAACAAGTAAGTAAACTAATACAAGTTTTGCGTGAAATCACAACCGAAGTCTCTATTATTTTTGACAAAGCAAAAGAGATCATTCCAATGATCCAAGACCAAAAACTTAGAACCGATGAAATATTTAGTGAAATGAACGAAATTTCTCAATTGATTATCGCCATACAACAGTCAACGGAAGAACAGAAACGGGCGACTGAAGAATTGTCAAATATGACTATCAATATTTCGAATGGGTCTCAAATACTTTCTGACCAATCTTCTGTGATGAATGAAAATTCGAATGGGATGACAAATATCAGTACTAAGTTAAGCGAAGTACTTCAAAAATTTGTGCTATAAAAATAGGAGTAAGGAGAAATCTTCCCAAGCGACTGCAAAAGCTCGAAAGTGACCAACATTCGAAACTTGGGAAGACTGCGACTGGTCGGTTTTGCAACAATGCGGAAGGCTTATTGCCCAGCCACCTCGCGGGTCAAAAATCTTGTGTTGTAACAACTACTATCCAAATGGACCACCTCCTTTGCTCATACCTTAGCTAACCTTTTCTAGTACTGCGCTGAAATAGTGTCAAGAAAACATTTGGCAAAAAAGGGAAAAATAGAAAGACTCTATATTATAAGGTTCCAAATTGCACTACTCAGTCCAGATCCTAGATATTCACAAACATTATTATGAAGTCACTCTAAACTTACAAGCCATAGGTGAATATACAAATCTCCTTATGCCCACTTGGACTCCGGGCTCTTATATGATTAGGGATTATTCAACTCATTTGCACCAATTCTCGGCTAAAGATTCGATCACTGGGAAAGACTTAAATTGGGAGCAGGTTCATTTACATAAATGGAAGATAAAAAATGAATCACCTAACATAAAAATCAGATATATAATCTATGCCTTTGAAGATTATACGGTAAGGACAAATTATCTTGTCAAAGATTTTGGATTTATAAATCCACCCGCATTATTCTTATATTTAGAAAATAAATTAGATACACAGATAACAATTAAATTCGATGTGAATGAGTTTTTTAGCAATATTTATACTTCTTTGAAAAAAACAGCGAATGAAAACGAATTCTTTGCAATTAATATCGATGAATTGTATGATTCCCCCATTCACTTATCAAATCAAAATTCAATCCTTTTTGAAACGGAAAATTGCCAACATGAAATGGTCGTCGAAGGAAATATCCCTTATAATTTTAAGGAGAAACTGGCGAATGATTTAAAAATCATCACCAGCAAACAAATTTCATGGATGGGAAATTCACCAAACGATTATTATCTGTTTGTTGTCAATTTATCTCAACCTTCATATGGAGGTTTAGAACACAAAGCGAGTAGTATAAATTTTTTTAGCCCTGAGCTTATTAACGATGAGGAAGAATATAAGAAATTATTAGAACTTTTATCGCACGAATACTTTCACCTTTGGAATATTAAACGGATAAGGCCTATTGCACTTGGACCGTTTGATTATCAAAATCCCAACTTAACTAAGGAACTTTGGATTGCTGAAGGAGCGACAAGTTTCTACGATATATATTTTTTATATCAATCAAACTTTTTATCTAAAGATGAGTTTGTCGTTCGCCTACAAAGTGATATCTTTTCTTTGGATGAAACAATTGCCGAAAATTTAATGAGTTTAGAAGATTCATCATTCACGGCTTGGACAAAATACTATAAAAGAAATGGAAATAGTCATAATTTGACCGTCTCTTATTATACGAAAGGTGCCGTTTTAATTTTATGTATGATCCTTTATATTTTACGTAAGTCTGAAGGAAATAAATCTTTTCGTGATATCATGCAACTCTTATACACAAAGTATCATATTCAAAAGAATAGAGGATTCACCAAACAGGAATTTTTTGATACAGCCAAAGAAGCTACAGGAATAGATTTGAAAACAGAATTTGACCCATATCTAATTAAACCTATCAAAATACCGGTTGATGATTATCTTGAATCTATTGGCTTATTTAGAATTGAATCAGATATTTCACCGGATCTGAAATTCAAAGTTAAGGAGAAAAATGGGAATTTATATGTTAATAAAATCCTATTTTCTGATGATGAAACTTCATTCGACTTACAGTTAGATGATGAACTTATCGCGATGAACGGAAAACGGATCAACAAATCAATGTTTGATCGTGCTGAAAAAATGCTTCAACCCAAAGAAAGGGTTCACTTTTTAATTTCTCGATTTGGACACACCAAAGAAATTATGTTAGAGGTCGGATTTTGCTATAAAAACAAAAAACTTTCCTTTATCGATGAACCAAATGAATCACAAAAAAAACTACAGGATATTTTTTTCTTAAAAATTTAAAACTATGCCAGGAATATTTAACTATATATTAAGCCCTACCACCAAAGAAGAAGTCGTACTAGATAAACCATTGCCCCTCGCAAAACAAGGGAAACACTGGATCCATGTGACTGCCGAAAACGAGGACCAGCTAACCTTACTACTTGAAAAACACAAAATTCACCCTTTAACCATTGAAGACATTTTAAATCCGAACAGTAGGATAAAATTAGAAAAATTTCCAAATTATATATTTTTTATATTCAAGGGTTTCCAATTCGAAAAAAATATTTTGATTCCGAAGAACTTTAATTTTATACTTACAGAAAATCAGATCATTAGTCTAACATTAGATTATCGGCCTAGTATCGGTGATTTAATTGAAGATTGGAAAGTCAATCATAAATTACTCTCTCGTGGATATGAATTTATAGTTCATAAAATTTTGGATATTGAAACTGATCATACTTTACTCATTGCTCAAAAAATTGAAGAAAGAATCGAACATTTTGAAGAACAAATTTTTACCAATGCGAAAACATTAGATATCGCAAATGTCTATAGCCTTCGCGGAAATTTGCAAAATATGAAAAAAGGAATAAACCAGAACAAAGAAGTTCTTGAAGATGTAGAAAAAATAAAGAGCAATTTTTTCAGTGATGAGGCAGATGCATTTTTTCGAGACGTGAGAGATCACTCCATTAGAATATTAGAACTTGTGGATAGTAATATTGAGTCTATTTCATCTGCATTGGAAGCACATATCGCTTTATCGAGTAGACGAACCAATGAAATCATGAAAATTCTAACCATTATGACAGCTATTATGTTACCTATGTCATTGATTGCGGGCATTTATGGAATGAATTTTCAATATATCCCAACCTTAAATTGGCAGTATGGATATCACTTGTCATTGGGATTTATGATTTTAACCGGGATAGGCATGCTCATGTATTTTAGAATTAAGCGCTGGTTCTAAAATGTCTGGACTAAGTCCTTAAGATTATATGTTTGCTCTAATCTCCGTTAAACGAGGCATCAAATCTTTCGGAAAAGGTTCATCTCCTCGAATCCAAAGATTTAAAAGATCTTTTAGTTTTTGATTTCTTAGTTCAAACTCAGGGGAATTGGGAAATGTAAGTATTGTAGAATCTGTAAAATCTCGATTTGGAAACTTTTGAAATGCAAAATCAGGAATCATTTTTTCAATCACAGACATGGAAAAGATTGGATAATTTGCACAAATCCATTCCATAGTAGGCAAAGTTTTTTTCGTAAAGAAGGCTTCTTCAATGGCTTGAATGAGAATTCTTTTGTGTTGGAATTTTTTTTCTTTTTCCAACCGTTCTTCTCTTTCTCTAATTTTTTTCTTAAAATAAGTTTCACGACGTTTATTATATTTAAATTGCCGATCCATTTGTGAATAAGCAATAATAGACTTTGCTTTCGCATAACCTATGTTTACAATTGGCGTTATCCCAATATAATAAAAAAATTTATAAAACCAAGGGATATAATTGAAATACACAGCTTGCAGATTTCTTCCATAAAACTTAACAAATTCTTCATCTTGAAAAATTGGCTTGATATCCGGTTCATTAAATTCTATTAGGGATTTGAAGTATAATATGTATTCGGTGGTAAATCTATGATTTTCATAAATTAGCTTATTAATATCTTTTAAACTTTGAATATTTTTTAAGGAAAATACTATAATCTTAGTCGTATCATCATGCCATTCAGCTGATAGGACATTAGGGTTCTTTTTTAATTGTTCGATGATGATTTGAAGGTTTTCATCTTCTTTTTCTAAATTTAATCTTAAAAGCCGAGAATCAAAATCGAAAGTGCTTTCCAACATTTTAAGATAAACCAATAGCAGTTTTTCTATTTCTTGTTTTTTTTCAGCCTCTATAGTCTTCTCCGCAACTTTTGATAGTTTATTTAGTACAGAAAGATAGAGATCATAGCCCTTCTCATTCATTAACTTCTCAAAAGGCAGATAGATTTCTAATCTTTTTTGAATCGATATTATTTCATTACCATTGTTAGACGCTAAGGATTCTTTTTCAAGGCGACTGAATTCGTCTAAGCGATCTTTTAAAGCCAAGTCCAAATTTTTCAATAATGGTTCAATTTTGGCCAAAAATATTTCCATCGAAATTTGTAAAAAATTGAATGCTTGGGAATCCAGAAAAGAGTAAAATCCAATTTTGGGAAGGATCATAAGTTTTGGATCACGATTTAATTCTTCGGTAATCAAATTTCTAGCAGAATTGACCATTTCCTTTGATGGAGGGAACGGAAATTTTTTTAAGTCTAACCAACGATCTAGTTCATCTTGCTCACCGAAATTTTTTAAATATTCTGGATCCGATATTTTAATTAGAATTAGGCGCCACAATTCTTCTGTTAGTGGCTTTTTATCTATAATGTATCTTTTGATTTTGGAGACGGATTTTGATAATAATTTATGAAATGATTCCTCGAGAGTAAATAGTCCGTCTTGATTAGATACCAAAAAGGGCCTAATGTATAGTTCATTATTTACTTCATCTAACCTGAGATCAAATACTTGTGTAACAATTCCATAGTCAATTAATTCCCAAATTTGATCTAAGGCTATATCATGAGCTATTTTTAGTTTATCAAAATTTTGAGTGATAGGTTCGAAAAGATGACCATGATCAAAATTTTCTTTTGTACTTTGAATTTCTATTGCCTTCATAATAGTAAGGCCTTCCTTCTGCAAGATAATGCCAGAAGTTCTACCTAGCATCTCCTTCGAAGTTATAGACAAAAAAGCATCTTTTGGAGGATTGAATCGCATAATATGAATTAGATTGCTGTTATGCCCCCATCAACAGTCCAGTTGGCACCCGTGATATAACTTGACTCTCTTTGGACAAGGAAACTAACAACTCGAGATATTTCCGATGGATCAGCAATTCGTTTCACCGGTGTTTTATTTATAATTTTTTCTCTGTGTCCTAAAATTTCAGAGTCATTTACCCCCATTTTTGTTTCAACATAACCTGGACTAATACAATTTGCTGTGATTCCAAACTCGCCCCATTCATCTGCTATGGATTTTATTAACCCGACTAACGCATGTTTGGATGCCGAATATGTGACGGACAAAGATTGCCCAATGATAGATAATGAAGATCCAATTGCAATGATTCTGCCATGCTTTGATTTTTTAAAAATCGGAAGTAATATTTTTAACAAGAGAAATAATGAGTCTATATTCACTCTGAAAATAGACTGCCATTCATCAATGCTTACTTCTGTTATCTGATGATAGGGGCCTCCATATCCCGCACAATGTACAATTCCATAAATTTCACCAGTTTGTGTGCATTCTTGTATTAACTTTGTTAAGTTTCTCTCCAAAACGAAAAGGGGTTCTGATAAATCAATTTCCCTGAAAGTTTCTTGCATAACAGGTGAATCGGGGCGCACTTTATCTATGTTCCAAACGGAAAAACCCGAGAGAACTAAAGATCGAACAATCTCCCGCCCTATACCGCCACTTCCGCCAGTCACAAGAATGATGGATTCTGGTACTTCCATGTTTATAATATTCCCTTTCTCGGAGTCAGATGAATTTCGTCGAGATATAGAGTTTGTGGTATGTTAGTTAAACTTGCAAGGAATTCAGAAACATCGTCCAAAGAAATCATATCATTTTTGTTAAAATAAGGGCGATTATTCCAGATCGGAGTGTCGACAGCACCTAAATACGCATTGACGACTTTTACTCCCTTTTCTTTCCATTCTTCTCGGATCGCTTTTGCCAAACCGGAAATAGCATGTTTAGAAGCACAATAGGCCGTAGAATCAGCAAATCCCACTTTCGAAGCAGTTGATGAAATAAAAATTAATGTAACAAGTCGATAATTAGATATATTTGCATATAAAATTTTCAGAAGTTTAAATATAGAAAATAAATTTAATTGAAAATGATTCTTTAATTCTGAATCTGAAATGTTTTCTATCGAATTGAACAACCCATCGCCTTGCGCGAAGTATACGATAAGCTCACGATGATTGTTTTCTTTATCGCTTGTTAAATTTTGGTGATAAGATTCAAAACATTTTTGGAAATGAGTATAGTTTGATTCGAGGCTTAGATCAAATTGATTATTTTCAAAATTATTGAATGAATTTTCATAAAGTCTCCCTCTTCGCGAAAAACCAAATATATCAAAGTTTAGTTTATTTTCATTCGCAATACTATTGTTAATTTTGTTTAATATCCCTGCACCTAGCCCTGAGCCTGCACCAAATACAAGTATCGTTTTTTTCATTTGCGAATTTCTTTCATTATATCAAACAGAAATGCTGTCGCTTCTAAATATCGATTTGTAATGTCTATTGAAGGACCCCAAACAGTGGGCCCATGCTCTTCTACCAAAACGAACGGCAATTTATAATTTGGACATTCGATTAAAAATTGACTAATAGATTCTGCAATTTGATTTACTTCACCAAAATTATAGAATACTGCCATTTCCAGATTGGGTTTTTCATCCCATATACCAAATGCTTTTATAATTTCGATATTTGGAATTGGAACAAGTCGGTATTTTTCAACTTTGGACAAATTAAAGTTCAATAAGTTAGACGACAGAGTGTGAACATGCAATATTGAGTTCGCAATAGGAAAAAAATTATAGATTGAGCGATGAATCGAAGTTTCTGCCGAAGGTTTATTGTTAAACTTTGAATTAAGGAGAGACATCGAAGCGATTTCAATGCAAACAAAATCATCGTCTGTTAGCGAGTTCTTATTTTTGCCTGAGGCAGTGATCCAAAATTGTTCAGGGGTTATAGATCGGAATGATAAATTGCCGGCAGTGGCAAACATCCACTGCCGATCATAATAAATCTTTGCGAGCCTTACTATCTCGCGTTTAGATTCTTGGTCACCCAAGATTACTTATTCACCCTCTCTACATAAGTTAAATCTCTTAAATCTATCTTAACAAAATCACCTTGTTTGATAAAAATTGGGACATTTACTTCCCCACCTGTTTCAACAGTTACTCGTTTTAATGCTAAACCCGTAGTATCACCTTTGAGCCCATCTTCCGCGTATGTGACTTCTAAAATTGCGAAATTTGGTGGTATCACGCCGATTGGTTTATCTTCATAGAAAGAAACTTCTACTTGGGTCTCTTCTTTCATAAATGGAAGAATGTCTTCAACATAGTCTTTTGAAACGGGGATTTGTTCGTAATCATTTACGTCCATGAAAATGATATCATCTCCATCAGCGTAACAATATTGCATTTTACGCTTTTCCAAATCTACGCTCTCTAATTTTTCCGCAGCTTTAAAAGTGCGCTCAATAGAAGAGTCACGTATGATATTTTTCAATTTTGTTCTAATGAATGCAGAACCCTTGCCTGGATTTACGAATTCAGATTTTACGACCGAATAGAGTTCATTCTCAATTTTGAGAATCATCCCTTTTTTTACTTCTGTGATGCCTAATGTCATATTTTCAATGCTCGTAAACAAAATCCGAGGGACTTGCCGAAGTGTCAATCCAACAATGGTTATAAGTTATGAGCTGGAACGATTGGAAATGGCAATTGCAGAATCGAATTGTTCATCTAGAGGATTTACAAAACAGCATTAAGCTTACTGCTTCAGAAATTGCCACTTTTGAACAGGCCAAAGAAATTTTCTCTTTCTCAGTGACTCCCTATTATCTTTCACTGATTGATCCGAATGATCTGAATTGTCCAATAAGAAAACAAGCGATACCACAAGCAGAAGAACTCATTCGAAAGGAAAATGAAGTAGAAGATCCACTTGCAGAACAGGCTAATATGCCTGTGAAAGGTGTGACTCATAGGTATCCGGATCGAGCTTTGTGGTACCTCTCACATGTATGTGCGGTATACTGTCGATTTTGCACGAGAAAACGCAAAGTTTCCAAACCAGACGAAACTCCAAATCGTTCAGAATGGGAAATCGCTTTGGAATACTTTAAAAATACGCCAGAAATCAAGGAAGTGATACTTTCTGGTGGTGATCCACTTTCATTAAATACAACTCAGTTAGAATATATTTTGGAAGAACTCAGCAAAATTAAACATATCAATCAAATCAGGATTCATACCCGTTATCCAGTTACTCTTCCCATGCGAATTGATGATGCTCTTTGCAATTTATTAAAGCGTTTTTTCCCGATTTACATAGTAACACATTTTAACCATCCGAAAGAATTAACTTCTGATGCAAAAGACGCCCTTCGAAAATTAATTCAAAGAGGGAACGTGATTTTACTAAACCAATCTGTACTGTTAAAAGGAATCAATGACGATAGTAGTATTCTTCAAAAGTTAAATTACGATCTTATAAAATCTGGAGTAAAACCATATTATTTACATCAATGCGATGAAGTATATGGCAGCAGTGGGTTTGTGGTACCTATTACAAAAGGAATCGAATTAATACATTCACTTAGGGGCAAACAATCAGGTATTTGCCAACCAACATATGTTAAAGATCTGACTGGCGGAGGTGGAAAAGTTACCTTAAATCCAGATTATCTTGTTCAAAAAACAAACAAGGGATTTCTAATGAAAAATTACAATGGCGATCAATTTGAAATATCACATTAAGTATCAAATCCAGGTAATTTTAATAACAATCTTTATAGTCTTTGATTGTAATACATTTAATAAAGATAATACTGAAATTAAAGAAATTAATAAATCTAAAGAAGTTTCTCCGGCCGTGCTTCGAGTAACATATGATTCAATATGGTCACCTAAAACACCTTTTACATTGATTGAATCTAATAATCTTTACGGAAATGGAATTTCTTATAAAATATCATATAAGGATAATCAAACACTACTTAATTGGGTTAAAATTTCTTCAACAAATCAAGAAAATAAATACAATTTTCCATATCTTCAAACTAATTCTGATTCAAAAGTTTTTTATTTTAATTGGCAATCAAAAATTATAACAGTTGTTATCCAGAAATCAACGACCAAAATTGAGAGTAGCTATTGCCGGTGGGAAACTATCCACAACGGATATTTGATAGTCATTGAAACTGAAATTGAAAATCAAAAAAATATTGGAACAGAAGTAATATCTCAAAATTTCCATACACATGTTAAAGAAAGTTTGATACTATTTTAAATTATAGTTTATTTAATTAAGACGAATCTTTCAAAATTTCGATTATTTGAGATGTATATTGAGGTCTAGGGTATGCTTTGGGGTTAATGGTTAAAGCGTATGTTAATGAAGCGAATTTTGTGGTATCTCTTATAATTCCAAATCGACGGACCAACCGTAACCATCCCAATCTTTTCAGCCTCATCATAACCGAAAGCAATCGGCATTTAGACATCCGAAAATAATTGGACATTGCTTCCAGTTCAATCAATAAGCTTTCTTCAATCCGACACGAAACTTTTACCAAATCCAAACCCTGATCTTGATAAGAAACAGCAGAGGTCCTTTTCATTTCACATTTTAAACCAAAAAGTATTGTGGAGCTACTTTCTTCTAATAAATATTTAACTACCGCATTTAGGTTTTTTTTGCCTTTGAAAAATCTTAAATAATAGACTTTTGGAATTAGAAAGCTGGTATTTCGGCTGACATCGTAGTCCAATTCGTTCACTGCTTTGCATGAGCGAGGCAAACGAAATTGCCCACTTTGATAAATAAATCCTTCAAATCTAAGCGTAGTGACCATCATTATAAGGGTCTAAAGACTTATAATTTGGCAAAAATAATTAGAAAAAGATTAGGCAAATGATACAGTCCCCATAGTTTTGAGAAGAAATCGGTACCAATCAAATGTGGTTAAAATTAGGGGAATCTGAAGTTATAAATCTGGACTATATTGCTTCCATAAAAAAGAATTCAACTCAGCCAAACATTGAAATTATCTACCAAGACCTAAACAATATAAAAACTTTACCTTTTCCAGGTGTGGAAGAACGAGATCGTGCGTTCAAAGCAATTCTAGAAAACCTATCGCGAATGAAATTATTTTTTGAATAATACATGTCTGAATTCGAGCCATTAAATCCCCACTTATATGCTAAAGTTTTGGATGAATTGGAATTAATTCGTTCACATAAACCTTTTCAAATTCTTTTTTATGGATCTAGGGAACGCGGAGATTTTAACGAATACTCAGATCTTAACTTTTATCTTTTAGCAAACTCCACAGATCAAATGAAACCTAGTTTCATTGAATCAGTTTCCCAAGCACTGAATCATCTCGAAGACGTAGCACCTGTGAATATGATTGCTGGCGACTCCGAATCTCTGAAACTTAGAATGCGAATCAAAGAACCAGGCTCCATTCAATTATTGGAAAATGCCTCTATCTTTTTTGGAGAATCGATCTGGGAACAACTGCAAGGCGAATGGAATCAAATTAAAAACCGAGATATTCCCATTCAAGAACTTTCAAATTATCTCGAAAAACGAATTCGTTTTTTCAAACAACAAACTTTCAAAACAATCAAAGAAGAAATTTCTCAATTAGAACGAATCTGTACCATCACTTTACATTTATGGGCAATAAAAAATATCCATGACCTAACGGCCGTAGAATTAATCAAAATGGATGTGCCAAGCCAACTTGAACCCTTATTTCAATCGTTATACAAAAACGAGATTGATGATACTGTAATTGGATTGCTCAGACTGCAACTGCGCCTATATAATCTAAAAAAAAGAGCTCGATGGAAAAAAGAAATACATAGGGACGAGCTTTTCGAGATTAAATATGAACTCATTGCACTTAGAAAGGACGAAGAATTTTTACTCAATTACTAAAAACACCTTTCACAAAATCCTTTTCACTTTTCAAAATCCTTTAATAATTCCCCATAACCAAACTTCATTAAATCGTCCTTTCCTATAAATCTAAGCGATGCAGAATTGATACAATAACGTAGACCTGTCGGTTGTGGTCCGTCATCAAAAACATGTCCTAAATGGGAATCCCCAATCTTACTTCTCACCTCTACCCTTGTCATTCCATAAGCGTCATCTTTCTTTTGAACTATGAAGTTGGCAACGATTGGTCGAGTGAAACTAGGCCATCCAGTTCCTGATTCAAATTTGTCTCTGGAACTAAATAAGGGCTCTCCAGAAACGATATCGACGTAGATACCTTCCTCATGATGGTTCCAATATAGATTTTTAAATGGTGGTTCAGTTTCATCTTCCCTAGTCACTCGATATTCCAAATCAGATAATTTTGAGTGAAGGTTTGTGGGGTCTGGAACTACAAATTTTTTCTCTATTTTTGATACATCAATATTTGTTGGAATTTTCTCAAGCGATCGAGTTTCAGATTTCTTAGAGAATCCACACCCAAAAAACAAATATCCTATAATTATTACTGAAATTGAAGATTGAAAAAACCTAGTTTTATTAACAAATTTATTTTCCATGTTTAATTAGACTGGAGTATTTAAAATCCAATCGTCAAATCTTGGAGTATTTTAAATGAAACCTGCTGCACTACCTCCAAACGAAGTCGAAAGATTACAAAAACTAAGATATTATGATATTTTGGATACAACAGAAGAGGAACTTTTCGACAATGTCGCAAAACTCGCATCTTATATTTGTGGAGTTCCCATAGCGCTCGTTAGCCTAATTGATGAAAACAGACAATGGTTTAAAGCAAGGGTCGGACTTGAGGTAAAAGAAACTGATAGAAATGTGGCATTTTGTGCGCACGCAATTCTTAATAATGAACCATTCATCATTAATGATTCACGAAAGGATGATCGATTTTTTGATAACCCCTTAGTCGTTGGAGAACCCAATGTTGTTTTTTATGCAGGTTATCCATTGGAAACGGAAGACGATTTTCGTTTAGGAACACTTTGTGTAATAGATCACGTTCCGCGAACATTAACTTCGGAACAATCATCAATGATGAAATTTCTCGCCAAACAAACGATACACTTAATAAAAATGCGAGAAGTATTAAAAGTCATTGAAAATGAAAGAGAAAATGCAACTCAGGCTAACGCAGCAAAACGAGATTTTATAGCCGCAATTAGTCATGATATTAGAAATCCACTCAATTCTCTTATGGGCATTTCCAGTATGCTTGAAGCGACAGAACTCAACAAGGAACAAATAGATTACGTAAAACAATTTAAAAATTCGGGCGAAGTTATTTTAAAAATTGTCAATGATGTAATATATCTTTCACAATTGGAATCAAATCAAATCAATCTTGAAAACCATTTATTCTCTATTAAGCGAACCATGATTCCATTAAAAGAATTTTATCAAATGGAAACCAAAAAGAAAGGTGTTACATTTGAAGTTACCATCGAAGACGGTGTGAGAGATTTCTATATTGGCGATGAAAGAAAATTCGAAAAAATAATCTGGAATCTCACAGCCAACGCTGTAAAATTTACCACTCACGGAAAGATTGGGATTCATATTTCTTTGGATACTGCTCCAAATGTTCCAAATATTATACTTCGTATTTATGATACTGGGCCAGGGATATCTAAAAACGTTCTTCCAAACCTATTCCAAAAGTACAATACGTTTACTCCAACTGATTGCCAAATCTCAGGCTCAGGCCTTGGATTATCCATAGTCAAACTTGCAACGGAAGCCATGGGCGGAAAAATAGAAGTTAGATCTATTCTTGGAGTTGGCACAGAGTTTATCGTCACCTTACCTTTGAAATACGGATCATCGGAACCGGAGAAAATACTCAAAGAAACAATTTTGACAAAGGAAGTTTTGAAGGAGAAATTCAATAATGTTCCTATTTTAATCTCAGATGATAATGAGATGAATCGTATTGTATTAAAATCTTATTTGAATGGCTTGGGATTTATTGTCACTGAAACTTCTGACGGAAATGAGGCATTTAAATTAGCATCAAACCAAGATTTCAAATTGTTATTTTTGGATATTGAAATCCCAGGAATGATTGGCACAGAGCTTTCTCTCCGATTACGGGAAATTGGTAAAAAAGGAATCCATATTGCTTGCACGGGACTCTGTATGCCGGAAGAAAAATCTCAAATCCTAAAATCTGGTTTCCAATACTTTTTGCCAAAACCTTATATAAAAAATGAACTTTATTCGATATTAGATTCAATCCTATCTGAATCCTAGTTCATAGGGATATTTTTGACTTTCTTTCCTAGGCCATTTTTTTATAGTATCCTTTTCTCATGACTACGAACCACTCCGAGCAGGAAAACGAATTCCAATCTTTTGGATTTCGACCCGAGCTCTTGTCAGGAATCGCCGACGCCGGTTTCCTGACTCCAAGCCCCATCCAACGACAAGCCATTCCCCTCGTTCTCGAAGGTAAAGACCTGATCGCCCAAGCCCAAACAGGCACAGGAAAAACAGCCGCATATGGCCTTCCTTGCCTCAATCGAATCAAATTGAATGATGGTATGCAAGTTTTGGTAATCACTCCAACTCGCGAACTCGCATTACAAGTATCTGACGAGCTCTTCCGTTTAGGAAAAAATATGGGAATTAAGACGACCACCATTTATGGCGGCGCTTCTTATTCCAAACAAATTTCACAAGTGACTAAAGGTGCACAAGTAGCAGTTGCAACTCCTGGCCGCCTACTTGATCTTTTGAAAACAAAAGAGTTTAAAAATTTTAAACCAAAAATGATCATCTTGGATGAAGCAGATGAAATGTTGGATATGGGATTTTTAGAAGATATCGAATCTATTTTCTCACACTTACCAGAAGAAAGACAAACACTTCTCTTCTCAGCAACGATGCCAGATGCGATTAAGAAGTTAGCTGGAAAATATTTAAATCACCCTGCACATGTAAAGATTGCTGTGACCGAAAAAGCATCTAAAAACATAGAACAGGTTTATTATATAATTGATGAACAAGAAAGAGACAATGCTGTTGTAAGAATTTTAGATTTTGAAAATCCTTTCAAAGCGATCATTTTTACTAAAACTAAAAAAGAAGCTGATGATTTAAAAACTAATTTAGCATTTAAAGGTTATCATGTTGAAGCATTACACGGGGATCTTAGCCAAAAGCAAAGAGAATCTGTTTTAAAAAGTCTACATAGTGGACAAATTAAAATTCTCGTAGCGACAGATGTGGCCGCACGCGGGTTAGATGTAAAAGATCTGGCATTAGTGATTAACTTTCATTTACCATTCGATAGCGAAAGTTATACGCACAGAATCGGTAGAACAGGTAGAGCTGGAAAATCAGGAAGAGCTATAACGCTAGTTACAACACGCGAATCAAGAGCACTCTCTAGATTAAAAGGAACTTCTGGTACAGAATTAACAATTGCGACTCTTCCGACTAAAAAAGATGTGCAAGCAAAAAGACACGAAGATTTTTTAACAAGAATCCTTGAAACAGATATAAATCCAGATGCAGAAGCACTGTTCACAAAACTTTGCGAGGATGAAGATCAAAAATCTATCTCTCTAAAAATTCTTTCTCAGATCCTTGATAAAGTAAAAATCAGTGGACCTGAAAAAATTGGAAAAACTGCAACAGAATGGAGTGAGAATCCTCCCTCGTCTGGTGGAAAACGTCGCGGTGGCACTGGTGGAAGAAGCAATAGCAGTGGCGAACGTCGCGGTGGCCGATCTAGTGGTGGTGGTGGAAGATCAAATTCTTCTTCTTCAGGTGGCGGATACAAAGGAACCAGTAAAGGGTCATCTGCTCCTGCTTCTAAAGGTGGCAAACCTCAGCGTTTTCGAAACAAATAATGGCTAACAAACCATTCCTCTCCATTTCGATAACCCCATAACTCTGCACAGGCGAGAAAGAAAACTTTCCAATAGACAAACCATTTGGTCTTCTCCTTCTCGCCATAAGTTTTAGCAAGTATGGACATTACTTGCTCTTGATGTTTCAAAAGATTTTCATACCATGCTTCGCTGGTCTTTGCATAATGAGTCCCGTTGACTCGCCAATGATTTTCAATTAAAAAATCTTTTTGGAAATATAAAAACAAATCGTCAGAAGGCATTTGTCCACCAGTGAAAAAATACTTTGCCATCCAATCTGTTTCATCTATCACTTCAAATGGATAGGCAAAAGTATTGTGTGTAAAAATATGAACAAAAAATTTACCATCGGTATCCAAAACCTTCGATAACTTTTCAAATAATTTTTCATAATTTTTCATATGCTCTAACATTTCGACAGAAATGATTCTATCAAATTTTTCTTTGATAGAAAAATCATTCATATCTTGTGTAATTATAGTTAGGTTTTTTAATCCTTTTTCTTTTGCTCGTGAATCAATAAATTCTTTTTGAGTGCGGGAATTTGAGACACCAAAGACTTTACATTTGGGAAATTTTTCAGCGACATATAAAGATATAGATCCCCAACCGCAGCCTAAATCTAAAACCTTCATTCCATTTTTAATTTCAGCACGCTCCACCGTTAGTCGCAACATTACTTCTTCCGATTCCGCGAAAGTTGTATCAGCCGAAGGCCAATACCCCGATGAATATTTCATTCTTGGGCCCATTACATACGTAAAAAATTCACTCGGAACTTCATAATGTTGTTCATTGGCATCTTTGGTATGAACGGCAATTGGGCTAGATTTCAAAGATCGTACATAATCCAATTTATGTTGTAATTGCAATTCGGCACTTTCTTTGGTCTCTTGTTTGAGTCTTAAGTTTAATAATTGCCTAATTCGAAAACGAATCAGCCAATCTGGAAAAATATTTTTTTCTAATAGGGAATTTATATTCATAATGGAACTCTTGTATTTTATAATATACGAAATTATTTATAATAATTAAACATTGGAAATTGATTTTGGAAACCAAGGGAAAAATGCATTTGTGGTTTTTTGATATTTTACAAATAATTCACCTTTGGATTTTAAGGAATACTTTTCAGCAAAAGGCACTCCAGAAACAAATCTTAATAGCACAAACATGACTAAAGGACTAAATAAACTAATTAAAGAAATATAATCCCGAAGTGGAATCATTCCTATCCCTAGCCAAATCACCCATTCAAAAAAATAATTTGGATGGCGTGAGTATTTCCATAAACCGATATCACATACTTTTCCTTTATTATTTTGATTGCCGACAAACTTGTGCAATTGGTTGTCGCTAACTGTTTCACCAATGATACCGATCAAAACAAATGCCCATCCTATCATAATTGGTAAAATAGAACCTAATCCATCTTTGATTTTTAAATTCCAAGACGAGGCCGATATCGCAGGCCCTGATAATAAAAGAGCGAGGAATCCTTGTAATAGAAATACATTCGTAAAAAACTTTTGATGTACTTTGTCACCATAGTCTTTTCGAAAGTTCGCATAACGTTTGTCTTCCGGATGGTTTGTTCGAATGCGAGTAAAATATAAAAATCCAGACAAACGTAATGCCCAAATCCAAACTGGAATGAGAAGTGCAAACTTGGCATACAAATTGGCATTACCAAGAATCATATAAACGGAAAAGATCCCGGCAATAACAAGCCCCCAACCCACATCGATCACAGCATAATTATTTCTAGACTTACCCCAATACCACATAAGAGTCATGAAAAGAAATGCAAAGATAACGGTTGCTAAATAAGGCGGATTTAAGAATTCCAATTTTCCCTCTATCGAAGTTTTAGACAGTTGGAAATTAATGAAAGTCGTGATAAAGTTTTTTAAAAAGAATTTTTTCTAAACTTCCAGGTGCGAAATTTCGCATCCATTTAACAAAAAAACCAGTAAAATCAATCGTGACTAACCTATCATTTTGATTGGTAGCTGCCTTCATTAACAATCTTGCGACCTCTGTTGGTGTTTTTAACTTTCGATTTGCTTGGCCTTCATCTAAAATATTTCCATCAGCACCGAGACCTGATTTGCGAAGTGGCGTTTCCGTATAAGGTACACAAACCAAAACGGATCCAATTCCAAATTCAGATAATTCAATTCGCATGGATTCCATAGCCGCATGTAAAGCTGACTTGGATGCTGAATATGCCGCCCTCCCTGGAATTCCATACAGTGCCGAGACTGTGGATGTAGTCACCACCCGCCCCTTACTTTTTTTCAAACGAGTCATCAAGCCTTGGATCAATTGCACTGGGCCGAAAAAATTTGTAGCAAATGTTTTTCTATAAACATCCATTTGCAACTCATCGAATCTTCCATGTGCAGTGATGCCCGCATTATTAAAGATAACATCAATGCCATCGATCTCTTTTGGGATAAGAGCAATCGCATCTTCAATCGAACTTGGATCTAAAAAATCTACCGCGATAGAAATTAATTTTGCATTCAAATTTGCATCACGAGGTAGAGCGACTTCCGCGGCACGTCTCGCCATAGCAATGATGGTAATCGGATACTTGGACAATTCTACTACAAGAGAGGCGCCAATCCCACTTGAAGCACCAGTGATCAAAACTACCTTACTGTTCCAAAAATCTTTCAAACGATCCCCCGATTGCAGTGAAAGCAACTCGACATACGATGAAACTTTCGCATCCTCTGACGAGTGAAATTTTTATAAGGTTACAAAATGGCAGATACAAACAGAGTGTGGGAAATCCAAGGATCCTTTGGATTAGAAAATTTAAAAGTAAACAAGAGACCGATACCTGAGAATATCAAAGATGAGGATGTTTTAGTTCGCCTAACCGCTACTTCCTTGAATTACAGAGACTATTTGATGGTGATTGGTAAATACAATCCTAGACAGAAGTTGCCCCTTGTTCCTTGTTCCGATGGAGCGGGAGTTGTTACGGCCATTGGCAAAAATGTCAGTAAATGGAAAGTTGGTGACCGAGTGATCCCTATATTCGCACAAAAATGGTTAGCAGGTCCACCCGATATGAATAGCCTCAGGTCTACACTTGGTGGACCAAATGACGGTTGTTTAATGGAGTATTCTACTTTTCACCAAGACGGATTAGTATCAACTCCAAGCCACCTAAGCGATGCAGAAGCGGCTACTCTAGGTTGCGCAGGTCTTACTTCTTATAATGCAGTTGTCACATTTGGAGGGATCCAACCTGGCAGTACAGTTGTTACACTAGGTACAGGAGGAGTCTCACTATTCGCATTGCAATTTGCTAAGATGATGGGTGCGCGTGTGATTCTCACTTCTTCTAGCGATGAAAAACTAGAAAGAGGAAAGGCACTTGGTGCCGATGAACTTATCAATTATTCCAAAAAAACAAATTGGGAAAGAGAAATTCGTAGATTCACAGATATGAAAGGAGCAGACCTAATCATAGAAGTGGGCGGAGCGGGAACCATGCCAAAGTCCATGATGTCAATAAAACCGTATGGAACCATTGCACTTATCGGCGTACTTGCGGGCGGTGAATCCAACCTTTCCTTATATCCCATCCTTATGCAAGGTGTCAAAGTGCAAGGGGTGATAGTCGGAAGCAGGTTCGATTTTGAAAATATGAACCAGGCGATTTCACATAACAAAATGAAGCCTGTCGTTGATAAAATTTTTGATTGGGATACTGTTCCCGAAGCTTTTGCCTATTTGCAAAGTGGAAAACACTTCGGGAAAGTAACTATCGCATGGTGATGAATTTCCGTTCTTTATTTTGCGGGCATCATACCAACACAGAGTGAACTAAATTCTTTAACTCGCCACACCCCATCCGATTCTTTTTCGACTGTCACAGGACGAAAACTAGAGGCACCACGTGTGGCGACAAAAAGTTTAATTTTTCCAGAAGACTCTTCGCCTGAATAAGGATTTGTAAACGTCTCAACAGTCAGGGGATTTGAAGGTGTGTAGCCGTTAGCTGGCTCTGCACCTTTAAAATAACCATTTGCCAACATTTTATATTTATCCAATTGGCCGACGAGGAAACGATCCCCATTCCCTAAATCCTCACCCTTATAAGCAGTAGGTTTTGTGGAGCGTGAACGATTTTTTTTAAGAATGGATGTAACAAGCGCATGGTTTCCCATAGTTGTATCTTTTCCATAAAGATGTATCGCCATCACAACAACGGCGACGGCTCCTTCGGGCGTGCTACTTAAACTAGTTTGCAATGCTTCAAAATCGGCCATCGATTGAGGGACGCTTGAAAACGTAACTTCTGGTCTCGGTGTCAAATTTTGTGCGGAGAGTCCGCCGACAAATAAAATGGCAATTAAACTACTTAGGATCTGTTTCATAGGCAATCAAACTAACTCATATGGAATAATTGTCTAGTGATTCTTCAAAAAAAATCACTCATTCATAGTAAGGGCTAAGTCCCGATAAATGGTTTTTGCCCAATAATTTCAAAAAAATGCGGTCCAAACCAAGGGAGATTCCAGAGGCATCAGGAAAACTTCCATTTTCTAATACGGCTAAAAAGTCCTCATCCATAGCAAATACTTCCTTACCCAAAGTTTGGCGCAATTTTTGTTCTGCCACAAAACGAGCACGTTGTTCGGCGGGATTCCTTAGTTCAAAAAAGGCATTCGCAATTTCTAGCCCACCCCAATAAATTTCAAAGCGTTTAGCAAATCCGTCTTCAACTCTGGCTAATGCCGCAAGTTCCTTCGGATAGTCGTATAAAAATACGATACCTTCACCTAATTTTGGTTCAACTAAATTTAAAAAAACCAAAAAAAATAAATCTTCATACGGCCATAACTTCAATTCTTCTTCAGGAATTTGTGTCAATCGGTGCGCATGAATTAAATACAAGAGGGCATCAAGCGAAAAGTCTTTTCCTGTACATTCGATAAACTCTTGTTTTACGCTGACAAATTTGAAAACTTTCTTTTCACTTGGTAAATGAAATTGAAAACCTTTTAATTTAAATTTAGAAAAAGAATCAATCATATGCAGGAAATATTCTTGGATGAGTTTCATCAAAGCTTTATCATCAGCACCTCTCACATAAAGTTCTAACATTAAAAATTCACGTGAATGATAAGGACTTCCCTCTTCGCCAGAACGAAATGTATGCGTGATTTCATAAATTTTATTTAGGCCTGATGCAAGTGATTGTTTGAGAGAATATTCTGGTGAGGTGATCAAATACCCTTTCTCTTTTCCATTCGGGGACTGCACCAAAAAGGGATCAAGGTATGGTTCCATCCCGACAATAGGTTTCATAATGGGCGTATCAATTTCTAGAAAATTGTTGCTAGAGAGAAATTCACGAGTGAATTTCAAAAAATGGGATCTTAAAATTTGTGTTTCTTTTGAGAGAGCTTTCATAATTATTTATCTATGGCGAAAAAAATGAAACACCTTACCTTGCAGGAAATTCAAAACGCCTACGAGATACAAATTCATAGCAAAGAATTTTCGCAAGAGTTAGATGACGAAGTCCATTCCATTATAGGGATGCTCTTTTTTCAAACACGATCCCATATCCAACTGGATGTTTCAAATTTAAAATCCCTTCCACTTATTTTTATAAATCAAATTGTCGCATTGGCAAGGGATCTAAGGGCAAAAAAAAGAGTATTGGTTCTCGTTGGTCTGCCCTATTCTACATATCATTATTTAGAAAGGTTTCACCTAACTAGACTTTTTTTCCCTGCCCAAGGTGGAATGGTCAGGAAGAAGTTTGTGAATCCTCTTCGAGCCAAGGGAGAATTTCCAATTGAATCCCAAGCTCGCCTAACAAAAGCATAGTCCTTTTATCCAATTTAATGCCTTTCGTTGCTCTTGAGGCATATTCCACAGAAGCATAAAGACAAGTAGCATACAAACTCGAAATTTCTTTCAATTCACGTCTTACGGGAGCGAGTCGTTTGAGCAATTCCCATATATGTTCATTCAATGGGGACTCTGGACCTAGCTTGGAATTGAGTTGCCAATGCGGCTCCAGGCTTACATTATTTATGTCTTTTATGTCAGAGTCATGGAAATAATCTGGATCCATACCCAATTTGGACGTGATTTCCACAGGTTTGACCTTTGGTCCGAAAATAGCGATCATTGCCCATGATTTTGGTTCCCTTTGCGTTTCCATTTGTATTTTTTACTTTTTTTTTCTCCTAGAAGAAACAAATTGAGATAGAACTCAAGGGAAAAACATGAAAAATATTTTGGTTATCGAGGATGATCCGGACATTGGAAACTTAATCCGTAAATCCCTAGATTCAGCGCATTACACTACTTCCGTTTTTGAAAATGGAGAAGATGGTTTGAAGTTTTATAAATCAAATCACCCAGATCTTATCATCTTGGATCTCTCCCTTCCCGATATTGATGGGATTGAAATTTGCCGAAGCATTCGCAAAGCAGATGAAAGCACTCCTGTTTTTATTTTATCTGCGAGAACAGAAGAAATAGATCGCATCATGGGTCTCGAGTTAGGTGCTGATGATTACATCACAAAGCCATTTTCTGTTAGAGAATTAAAAACAAGAGTCGATGTTTTTTTCAGACGTTGGGATAAAAAAATTGGAATCAAACCAAATGTAGGCCAAGCCGGAGAAATCCTTAGAGGAGCCTTAAAAATTGATTCCATTCGCCGACGAGTGACCTTAAATGAAAACATTATAAATATCTCTAGGAAAGAATTCGATATTCTACAATTGCTTGCAGGCTCACCTGGAAAGGTTTTTTCTCGCGAGATGATTTTAGAATCAGTCTGGGGTGTGGAATGGGACGGCTTTGAACGAATGATCGATAGCCATATCAAAAGAATTCGTTCCAAACTAGAAAAAAATTCTGCCCAACCAGAATGGATTGAAACAATCTGGGGAATTGGGTATCGTTTTACCGATAATTATGAAAATATTGTGGTGCCTGACTAGTGTATGGAAGAAACAAAACCTCACAAATCATTGATCGACGAGATCAAGTTATACGAGAAGAAAGCAAAGGAAATTGAGCGAATCGCCAAGGAGAAATATATGGAACAAGTATCTGATATCAAACAAAAATTCGGAAAAGCTAGTGAAGAAGCTACACTTAGAGCCAAAGAAGTAATTGATAACGTAGGAAATTACGTAAAAGAAAACCCACAAAAAGCGGCAGTGATTGGTTTCGGTGTGGGCCTTGGCGTTGGCTTAGCACTCGGTTGGTTTTTCAAAAGAAAATAAGTTTTGTCTAGTAGAGAAAAAAACTCCCAATCGCAAAATCCAACCGGCAGCAATCAATCTCGCAAAAAAGGCGGGATCAAAGCGGCTTTCTATGACCTTCTAGATAAGCTTGTCGCTTATTGGGAGGTCATGGCTATTTACATTGAGAAAAATATCCATCTCTTCTTAAGAAATTTAATATTCTCATCCGTTTGGATTTTCTCTGCTCTCTTTTTTATCTTCATCGCCTTCGTTTATCTATCCTATGCCGTTTTTTTAAGCCTTCAAAAGTTTTTAATGAATGGAGACCCTATCCTTTCCAGTTTTGTGACATCCGGGATCTTTTTATTTTTTGCCATCATTCTCATTGAAGTTGTTTTGAAGTCCAAAAAATAAAATGTTCAATCCACTCAAAGACCACGATCTCTATTCCAGTAAAGACCCTAGAGACATGAGTCTTGATGAACTACGTATGCTTTTAAAAATCAAACGATTGGACTTGGAATTGGAATGGAATCAGTTCCAAGGGAAAATCCGATTTTGGCAAAGAGTTGGAAGGACCATCAAACAATCCGGAATCCTTGAAAAATTTATGGATGGAGTTGCGGCTTACCGAAAAGACCCAACAGACAATTCCCCTACGTAAAGGGAAAAATCCCATATAAAAATAATTGCTTATTCTATAATTCTAGATAGGATTGTGTTCCCGTGCGTATCCTTATCTATTTTTTTTTCCTTTTTGCAATTATGGAATTAAATGCTTCTGACAAAACCAATCTCAAGAATAATCCCTTAAAAAACGAAGCGGGAGACTGGCGCACCCTGCACATATCTCTGTCTGAAAGTTCTGGAGCTGTTGCACCTGAATACCGTTATACTCTCGATACCTATATAGAAGCCACCAAACATGGATTATTTATTTTTCGAAAAGAAACTAAGGCTGGCGAATCCATTGTGCATACTAAGAAGCGAATTTCAGAGAAAACTTATGAAAAAATATCTTCGAAACTTATCAAATTGGGCATAGAAAAATTCGGAATAGAAGAATTGCCCAAAGAAAGATTGTTAGGTGTCAACTATAACACCGTTGAGTTTCACTTAGGAACCAAAAAATCTAAATTTTATTATCTTTTCCAAGATATTGATAAAAGCGAATTTAAAACCAAAAAAGAAATCGTCACGATTATGAAAGGAATCAAACCATGAAACACCGCAAACCAATGAAGCTTTTACTTATTGCCCTTCTCACTTTTAGTCCACTTATAGCCCAAGAGTTTGATCCAAATTCTGTTCGGTCAAAAAATTGCAAACCTGATACGTTTAACTGTGGTTACCAGCCTGCTCCTAAAGAAATTCAAGATACCATCCCACTCAAACGCGATTTTAATAGCTTTGAGGACCTACCCTCAAGTGTGGATCTTTCTTCCAAAATGCCACCTGTAGGAAACCAAGGCCAACAAAACAGTTGTGTGGCCTGGGCTTCTGGTTATGCGATCAAATCTTATTTGGCAAAAAGTGGCGGGAAATTTTCCAGTTATGATCCTCCTTTTGCTGGCGGCAATGGTAAAAATGTATTTTCTCCCGCTTTTATTTATAACCAACAAAACGGAGGAAAAGACGAAGGATTATACTATTACAAAACCATGGACTTCCTCCAAAAAAGTGGAGTTGTACCTTGGAGTAGTATGCCCTACTCGGATAAGGATTATAGATCCCAACCTTCTGCTTCCGCCAAACAGGAAGCGATGAATTATCGAATTAAATCTTATTCTCGACTGAATATTAAAAAACCAGATGATATCAAGCGCGTATTAGCTGGCGGAAACGTTGTCCTTTTTGGAATCGTAATAGATGATGCCTTCTATAAAGTAAAAGGATCCGAAATTTATGACCAAGCAGGTGGAAAAAGTTATGGTGGTCATGCCATGACGATTGTTGGTTATGATGATAATAAAAAATCAAAAAAAGGCCACCAAGGTGCTTTCAAATTTCAAAACTCCTGGGGAGATCGTTGGGGCGATAAAGGTTTTGGTTGGTTGTCTTACGGAATGCTCGCAAGCGTTGGTCAGGAAGCCTATGCATTAATTGATGATACAAAAATCAATAACACTCCCAATACAAACAATGTTGTGGTGAAGCCTCTTTCTCCACCTAATAATGTAAATGCGTCCAGAGGAGAATCTGATATAAAAATTACTCTCAATTGGGAAGCGAGTGCCGGTGCCATCAATTACCAAATCCAAAGAAGAGACGAAGAAGAGAAAAATTTTACTGATATCGCCTATTCAAATACAACTTCCTTTATCGACACCAACGTAACGCCAAGTACTACTTATTTTTATCGCGTCATCTCTATGTCGAATGAAGAAAGTTCCGGGGCTTCGAAGGAAGTGGAAGGTTATACCTTGGCTAAGGTAAATTTTGATGCTAACCCACCGCAAGTCGTAGGAATTCATGGATCTACTTCTTTAGAGGGTAACCAAGCAAAGGTGACAATCACTTGGTCAGAAATTGATGGTATCTCCAATTATTCAGTTTCTAAAGCAACATCCGGTGGCAAATGGAAAATTCTAGGGAATGTTTCCAGCCCTTCTTATACGGACAGCTCTCCCTCAAAAGAGGCAACTAACACATACCGGGTTAGAGCAGTTTCTAGTAATCGAAAACTAGGAGCATGGAGTGAAAGTTTCGGCATTGATATTGGTTCTGAGGAAGCAGAATTAGCCCCTTCCGGCCAAGTATCCGACTTACATGCATCAGATGGTGAATACCCAGATAAAATTGTGATCAGTTGGACTCAGGTTCCTGGCGCCACAGGTTATTATGTTTTTAGATTTGATGAAAATGCGGAACTATCTAAAGAATTTACCGTATCTGGTTCTAGTTATGAAGATAAAGATCCTAAAGTCTTAAAGGGTGGTTACTTTTCCTATACATTGTATGCGTACAATACAGCTGGATATTCTGAACAGAGCGACTATGTTGTAGGAAGTGTTGATCCCGAATTAGCTAAACGTGCTGCAGGAAAAACCTTGGCACCTCCAGCTAATTTAAGTTCTGAGATCAATTCCAAAGACAATAAAATCAAACTTAAGTGGAAAGCGGTCAAAGACTCTAACGAATACTATGTGTATCGCAAACTAATGAAATCAAAATCAGGTGCAACGGCAAAGAAATTCGATTTCGTAAATTCTGTTCCTGGTATACAAACTACTTATTCTGAAAATTTCCCAGGCAGTGCTGGGGATCTTTATCTTTATAGTGTTCGCTCCAAATCAGAGTTTGGTGCTGAATCCAAAGACTCTAACTTAGTTTCCGTTTTTTTAAACCCAGAACAAAATAAAGTGAAAAAGAGGGCCTTTAGCCTCGCCGAATTGCCAAAAGATTTTATCGGGAATTGGTCGGGTGTATATTGGAATCCCAAATCAGGCCCACAAAAACTTAGCTTAGAGGTGACTGGTGCCAATCAAGATTTCAAAGCTAACTTAAAAATTAATGATAAAGTCACTAAAACTTATGCGGGCACTTGGACTCCTGGTAGCAGTGGTATCCGAACCAATGGGATGCAACTCGATTTGCAAAAAGATGTACCTGGAAATTCACTTGTACGATTGCAGGGAGTGAGTGAACTTGGAGAGGATTTAGAATTTAGTTTTTCAAAGAACTAAATTACGGAGCAAATTTAAATGGCATCATCGGAAGAGATTTTAGTTTTTACGACAATTGGAGACAGGGATATGGCCGAAGAGCATATCTCTGAAATGTTAGAACAAGGAATCATTAAATCGGGGACTATTTTCCCCGAAGTAGAACTTGTTTATATGTGGGATGGAAAAATTACCGTTGATACAGAAAATAAAATTTTACTCAAAGCAGATGCCACTCATTACGCAGCTATCGAAGACTACATAATGAAAAAACATCCATACATTGCGCCTGAAATCATTCGTATGGATGTTAGTTTTGGTTCACCAGCTTACAAAGCTTTTGTGGCCGACAAAATCAAACGGAATGCTGGAGCTTAAACTCCGCATTCCAATGTCGAATGCCTTGGATGGCAATCATCAAAAACACAATATATTCTATAGCGATCAGATCAATTCCCTTCATAAAATAAATAACAATACAAACCACATCCACGGCTACCCATAGATACCATGCTTGCAATATACGTCTTGCGAGTAAAAAATTTGCGACGACACTTGCAGTGGTTGTGAAGGCATCAAAGTAAGGAAACGCTGGAGGCAATGGAAAGTAAACAGGAAAGAAAATAGGAAGTCTAAGAGTAAATTCACCTAACAGATAACTTGAAATAATAATAATTAATATTAAATAAATAAATACTTTTTGTGAAGCACTTGTGATCGGAATCTCTTTCCCCTTTCTTTTTTGCCAAAAAATCCATCCATAAATGCTCGAAGCGAAAAAGTAAATCTGCAATATCATATCCGAGTACAATTGTACTTGGTAAAATAAAAATAAAAAACATACAGAATTTATTATACCAATTGGCCATGTGATGATTTGATTTTTGGCGGCAGTGTACACACAAATGAGACCAGATATGATCCCAATAAATTCAAGTAAGCTGACAGGGTAATTCAAAATTTCGAATATTATAAAATCTAGCGATAAATAAGATTTAATTATTTCCAAATTGAGAACCAGATAATGAAATATTTAGACAACAGAATTCGATTTCAATTTAGGGACAAGTATGTCCGACAGGGATATTATATTTATTGGATAAATAACATTCTACAATTTGGCGATCACTAGCAGAAAGAACTTGGTCGAAGTAAAGAAAGTCACCGATGAATCCTTCGAAATAATCTCCATCAAAAGGGAAGATCCCACCATTATATTTGCGACCGATATGTAAATCCCCTCCGCTACAATTATAAGCTATACCAGCGAAACTATTGGATCCGACTAAAGAACCACTCTTATAAATATTTCCACTTGTACCATTAAAGTTCAAAGCCATTATAACCTCTTCATTCGAAATGTTAAAGGCTCCAGTTGTAATTAATTTATCTGCAGCAATTTGACGATCCATTAAACTTAGCCTGTTACCGCCGGCATCAGGGAAGTAAACTAGTTTTCCTGATGTCTGAGCTCCATTTTGGAAAATTCCATTATTGCCAGTGACATCTACTTCTCGCAGAACAGCAAAAATTGAATTGGAAGTTGAATTAAGAGCTGGCTCACATACTTTCGTCATATATGCTGGAGTTACTACAGTGCCCACAAAACGCACAGCAGGTGAACCATTGATTCCAGTCGCATTATAAAATGGCTGTGAAGTACCTAAACCTTGACTAACATTATAACCGCTGCCACTTCTATCATTCCAAGCACTAACACAATTGACTCCTCCACTACAAAGGCCACCACTATAAGTAGTGGCTTGTGGCATAAGAAAAAACTTCAAACTACTGCTAGCGAGTGTTTGGTTCCAGCTACTGACTTGTGTCGGGTAATGCCCAGCTAAAGCTTTCATTTCAGAGACAGATAATGCACGATTGTAAATTCGCACATCGTCGATATCACCAAAAAAATTCCCCGTTCCATTGATGAGTCTTCCCACTTCTAAATTTGGACTCGTGGCCGTTGACCAAGTTTTAGGTTCGGAATGACGCAACACTCCATTCTCATAGACATAGGCTGTCGTAGAATCGTAAATTCCACAAAGGTGCATCCACTGATTTATGAATTCCTCATGAAAGACATTGGCATCGTCTGTGACACCAAAATTGCCAGTGACAGTTGAGGTGATCACAAGTCCATTGCCAAGACCAGCAGGTGGGTTCATAAGGCCGTAACCCACTAAATATTGACCAACAGTGTTTGTCGTTCTAAACCAAACACAATTCGTACGTGGGCTGCTTCCCGTCGGCAAACCACTCGGATTTAATTTTTGCATAAAGGCGCCACCATTAAAATTGTAGGCACCATTGGCGTGACCATTTCTATCTGTCGTTGTAGTAGCACCAGATACGGTCAAATGATTTAGATAATTTCCATAATCTTTAGAATTGCCATTTAACGGGAAATAGGAGATAAGGCCAGACGGAACTTGGATGGCAAGTTTTTGGATCGCATCATTGTCTAGTGCACCATTTAGAAAACGCACATCAGAGATTTTACCTTTGAAATAAAAACCATTTCCTGCATCAGCCACTTTGAAAGTACTAGCTGGAGCAATTGGTGCTAGTGAAAAAACTAGTGAATCACTTTTGCCATTTATAAAAACTTGCCAGTTCGTAGCCTTTCGTGTAAGGACTATATGAGACCATTGGTTTAAAGGTAACATCATGGTTGAATTTCCACTAGCCGCCACACCACCTAAGGATATATTGATAGTTCGATTACTACCATTGAAAATAACTCCGTAGCCATTGGCGCCACCTTGTCCATTATAAAAAAGAAATTGGCTTCCTGAAACACCCGCAGGATAAACCCAAGCAGAAATTGTTAGGTTGTCTGTAATCACAGGAGATATGTTGGATGTTGATTGGATGTATTGGGTACTGCCATCAAATTCATACGCACCACTGGCATTTCCGTTTTCATCCGTAGTTGTCGTCGGGGAACCTGTCAATAAACCGTGGTTAGTTCCGATAGAATCATTTGAATCTCCATCAAACGTATAACGAAGAATTTCGGAATGCTCAAGGTAACGGATGGAATGATTGCCTGTGTCGGAAATATAAATATTCACTCCATCAGACAAAATATAACCCGGAAAATTCAAAAGACCATTCCCGGAAGTATTGTCTTCATAACCAGAAACACTGCCTACTAAAGTTGTTACTTTATTATCTGATAAACGCACATGTCGAATTTTGTGTCCGGACCATTCTGAAATAAATAAATTTGTTCCATCTGTTGTGATACCGTGGGGGTCATTGAACTGGGCATTTGTGCCAAATCCATCAGTTGAGGCTTGCACACCATCGCCAGCAATCGTATCAACCGCATTTGTTCCGCTAAGTGAGATACGGCGAATTTTATGTCCTCCCCCTGGTCCTATATCAGTTACATAAAGGTAAGTACCAAGACCTACAATGCCTAACGGAGAAACAAAACGAGCGTTTGTTCCTATTGGATCATTTGTAAAGTTACAAAGTGTCGGACCACCAGCAAGAGTGGTGACAGCAGTCGTAACAGGATTCACAACTCGTATCGTACAATTGCCACGATCCACTACGTAAAGGTTTCCATTGAATACCGTGATCCACGAAGGGTTGTTAAATGATGCAAGCATACCAGAAGCATTGTCCGCTGAGGCAGCAAAACCAGTTCCGGCAAAGGTAGAAACCACCGCATTCGTAAGATTTACTTTTCTAATCCTTCTACCAGTTGACTCCAAAACATATAAATTATTCCCATTAGTAGCAAGGCCGACGATACCATTGAACTGTGCGGCAGTTTCAACACCATCTTTGCAATTTACAGTCGAGCCTCCAGGGCAAGTGGTTCCGCCACCTGTATCTCCTCCCGCGAGGATCGTAGTTGTGCCGTTAGACTTGTCGATTTTTCGAATGACAGCGTTTACTGAATCGGCTACATAAATAAAATTATAATCTGTTGCGATCATAGCTGGGCTATTGAACCGAGCAGCTGTTGGTCCTGCGCTGGGAACAGCTAAACCAGACGAAGAGGTAGGTGGATAAGAACCCACCCTTGTCCTAAGATACGCATTTCGAGAAATGAGATTTGTGCCAAGATCGGAACTTGCCGAGAGATGCAAATTTCCACCAACCAAGTATCCAGTAACGCAGGTTATATACAAAGTAATATTAGAAGTTGCGATACTACCTATGGTTAATGTCGGCTCATCAAAAGAACATATGGTCCCAACTGGTTGCGAAGATATGGTCACAGCAAAACTCGATCCAGTGGCAATTCGCTCGGAAAATTTATGTAGACCATTGGCAGAAATATTCAAAGAATTTGAAGCATTGTTTTGAACGGTGATAGTCCCGCTAATTCCTGAAACATTGACTCCCACCTCATAGTAGTTATTTCCCCAACCGCAAGTCACGCTCACATTGGAAATGTCAGAACTTTGAACTGTCCCTTGGGCATTGCTAAGTGTGCATGTTAGGTTAGTGGCAGTTGTTGTCAATGTGACACTGTAGGTAGTACCTGATTTAAGTTTTGTAGGAAAGGTAAAATTCCCATCCGCGCTGACAATTACTGATTCCTGGTTATTTGTCAAAGTCACAGAAGTTCCAGAGAGTAAGCCAGATACAGCACCACCTAAACTATGTTCAGTAAGAGTGGATGAGGAACGACCAAATATACGTAGGAGAGAAAAGAATTCTAGAGGGTTTCTTGTGAGGGAGGGAATCCCGCACGCGAATTGTATGAATATCGTCCCTAAGATAAAAATCCTTTTCATTTTTTGAATTCCAAATACCTTTCTTATTCTCCGGTATGAGTTCAAATAGTAAAGAAATTTACCTGATTAAACTCGAAAGAACTCCTCACGAAACCCCTTTTCGCCGAGCCATTTGCTCTGCAAAAGATTGTAACTGACGATTTCAAAATCCCTCGAAAGTAATTTTCTGTATTTTTTTTGGCTACGTTCGAAGGCATAGGGATCGGAAAAATTCATTTCTTTTCGCATCAAATCATAATCAGCCTTAGTGGGGACTGTGAAATACAAATAATTGCAATATTTGGCAAGCCTTTCTATCACTTGGGGCAAAACTGAGTCCGGCAAATACTGTAAAACGGAATTGCAAATGCCAAGTTCTACAGGTTCCCTTTCCAATTTTGCCAAAGAAAAATCCTCTAAAGAGGAATGATATACTTGAAATTTATCCGATTTTTTCACCCAATCTTTTTTTAATAATTCAAGATATGCATCTTTGGAAGCATCCACAGCATAAACTTTAACAGGTGCAAATGTTCTGACAAATTCTTTTAATAAAATACCCTTCCCAAATCCAAAATCGGCAATTTTGTAAATCGGAATCTCCATTAGTGCAAGTAACGAATGTAAGTAAGTAGCATGTTGTTTCGCATTGTATGAGCCGTCTACGTCAAGTCCGCTCCCATATATTTCTGTCCAATAATCTGACTCGAATGTCTTTCCATTTTTACCAAGACCACTGCGACTAACATTCGTTCCTCTTTGATTCAAAAACGATTTGATAGGCATAAATCAATATTCTTGCAAAGAACGAATCATATTCTTAATGTGCTTGGGGTCACGTTCTAACCTCTCCACATCTATCTGGATCACTTTCGTAATGGAACGATTGTCGTTTACTATCTTTTCAACATATTTTCTAAGCGATTCTGGACTCAAACTCCGACCAGGATAGGACTCTAATAAGGGATGCGAAAATAATCTTCTCGAAATCATCATTTCCAATTCTTTAATTTTTGTTTTAATGATAGAAACAAATCGTTTGATCGTTTTGTCATTAAATGAAACTTCGGTTTGGTTATCAGGAATCAACTCATCCACTTGCATTTTGATTTCTAAAATCTCAGCTATATTCATATTATCTCTAGCGCCCGAAAGATTTCGCATGATTTGAGATTTTTTTTCTCTAAGTACAGGATCCAATTCTTTATCTGGATGGATAAGTTTTGTAAGACTTTTAAAAAGAGAATTGATATCAAGGCTTATCATCTTTTCTGCCTCCGATATTTTCTTTTCCTTTTCTATTTGTGCCTTGGATTTTTTTCTTTCTTGGGATCTGTCTTCCCTGCCAAATTTTTCATAATGATTGTTTCTATATTCTTCAAATTTCTCCCGAAATTCTCTAAACTTTTCATCATGCGCTTGTCTTTCTTCTTCACTATCAAATTCTGTTTGATTTAATTCATCAAGATCAATATCAACACCAAACTTTTGTTTAATTTGAGCTTCGGCTCTTCGTTTGTTTCCTAGGCGTTCTTGTTTTTCAGCTTTGGTTTCAAGTACTTCGATCAGTCCCAAATAAAAAGCATTGTCCTCTGAAAGAAGTTCATAAGCACTCTCCATCAGATAACGACGGATAAACTCTCTTTGAGTCACAGATAAGGAACATTTTTCTTCCGTGAGAATCTCAAACATAAGAGTGTATCTTTTTTTGATCATACTCTTTTGTTTTTCAATTTCAGGGATGACATCTTTCAGATATCTTTCATTGACGAGAGTAAAGAGAGCTTCCGCTTCTTTGACTTTATTTTGGGTTTCTTTGTGTTTACCCAGAGCATCGTTAAATTCTTTTTGCGCTTTGGTTTGATTTGATCCGGTACTCACCCATACTACATTTGTTTGATCCTCTGATTGAGGATTTATGGTTTTAGCTTTTGTTTTGGAAATGGAAGTTTTTTTTTGAATTTTATTATTAGATACTTTGGGCATAGGTTTTATAAAAAAGCACTGGTTAGCCTTTGAGTTTCAGCTAGCCAGTGTTTGTCGAAATTGGAGTTTTTTTAAGCTTTCATAAGGTTCAATGCGGCCCCCGCTTTGAACCAATCTATCTGCTGTGCATTGTAAGTATGGTTAACAGTGATTTCATCCTTTTTACCATCTTTATGATTCAAAACTAATGTGAGAGGCTTACCTTCTGCGAAAGAAGTCAGTCCAATGATATCTATCACATCATCTTCTTGGATTTTATCATAATCTTCTTTATTGGCAAATGTCAAAGCCAACATCCCTTGCTTTTTGAGGTTTGTTTCGTGAATACGAGCGAAAGATTTCACAAGAACGGCACGAACACCAAGATGTCTTGGTTCCATAGCGGCATGTTCTCTAGAAGATCCTTCCCCATAATTTTCATCACCCACTACAATGGACCCAATTCCTGCCGCCTTATAGGCACGTTGGGTTTGTGGGACTGGTTCGTAGTTTCCTGTTAGCTGGTTTTTGACTTCGTTTTGTTTTCCATTGGCAAAGTTTGTGGCACCAATCAAAAGGTTATTGGAAATATTGTCCAAATGACCTCTAAACTTCAACCAAGGCCCTGCCATAGAAATATGATCCGTAGTACACTTTCCCTTTGCTTTGATTAGTAATTTCAAACCTTTAAGATCTGAACCTTCCCATTTTTGGAATGGAGCAAGAAGCTGTAATCTAGTTGATTTTGGATCAACGATCACTTGCACACCCGAACCATCGGCCGCTGGTGCAAGGTAACCTGCATCTTCCACAGCAAATCCTTTTTTCGGTAACTCTTCCCCTGAAGGTGGATCCAGTTTCACACTCTCTCCCTTTTCATTGATAAGTGAGTCTGTGAGCGGATTAAAGCCCAAATCTCCTGCAATCGCAAGAGCTGTTGTGAGTTCTGGTGAAGCTACAAATGCATATGTGTTTGGGTTACCGTCTTGGCGCGCTTGGAAGTTACGATTAAAGGAATGAACAATTGTGTTTTTTTCCTTTTTATCCGCACCCACCCGTGACCACATCCCAATGCAAGGACCACAAGCATTGGAAAATACCTTAGCACCGATTTTATAGAAGGTATCGATAAATCCATCGCGTTGGATCGTATAACGCACTAGTTCAGAGCCAGGAGTGATCGTAAATTCAGCCTTTGTCTTTAAACCTTTATCTGCTACTTGTTTGGCGAGGGAAGCCGCACGTGAGATATCTTCATAAGAAGAATTTGTGCAAGAACCGATAAGGCCAACTTCCACTTTCATAGGCCAGCCATTTTTGATCGCTTCTTCTTTCAATTTTGAAATTGGAGTTGCAAGGTCTGGCGTAAAAGGGCCGTTAACGTATGGCTCAAGTGTATCAAGATTTATTTCGATGACTTCATCAAAGTATTTTTGTGGGTCCGCGTATACTTCTTTGTCTGCAGTCAGATATTCTTTGTACTGATTGGCAAGGTCTGCCACATCAGCTCTGTTAGTGGAACGAAGGTATCTTTCCATGGATGCATCATAAGCAAAGGTAGATGTTGTCGCACCAATTTCGGCACCCATATTGCAAATGGTTCCTTTGCCAGTGCAAGATAGGGATTCTGCACCTGGTCCAAAGTATTCAACAATAGCACCTGTTCCACCTTTTACAGTAAGGATACCAGCTACTTTAAGGATCACATCTTTAGCAGCAGTCCAGCCATTTAACTTACCTGTGAGTTTGATACCAATTGCTTTTGGCCATTTTAATTCCCAAGCAAGCCCAGCCATCACATCACAAGCGTCAGCTCCACCAACACCAATAGCAATCATTCCAAGTCCGCCAGCATTGACCGTATGAGAATCTGTTCCGATCATCATCCCGCCAGGAAATGCATAGTTTTCTAAAACAACTTGGTGAATGATACCAGCACCAGGTTTCCAAAAACCTATGCCGTACTTTGTAGAAACAGAAGATAGGAAGTCATACACTTCTTTGTTTTCGTCAAGGGCCACACCGAGGTCTTTCCCTGACTCCACCTTAGCAGTAATTAAATGGTCACAATGAACCGTTGAAGGAACGGCAACTTTTTTGCGACCAGCTTGCATAAATTGTAATAAAGCCATTTGGGCTGTAGCATCTTGCATCGCAACTCTGTCAGGTGCGAAATCTACATAGTCTTTACCTCGATCAAACGCTTGTTTTGCGTTTCCGTCCCAAAGGTGGGAGTAAAGAATTTTTTCCGTAAGTGTAAGGGGTCGTCCAACTACCTTTCTTGCCGCAGCAATCGCCGCTTCCATTTTCTTGTAGCGAGCCTGAATCATTTCTATATCAAATGCCATCGTGTCCTCTTGATACATTTATGAGTTTGTAAAAGTCAGAATCAATCCAAAATTGAATCCTACATGAGTAAAATTAGAGAAATTGAAAGATTAGCCGTCGATTAGGACATAGACCTCTTCAGCTTTGAGAATTAATCCTGTTTTTATATCAATTAAGCGGGTATTTACAAAAACTCCATTTTGATAAGGGCTAATGATTCCCGTGACTATGACGTCTAAATTTAATACTTCGCCTATTTTTCGCAAGGTGGCAATGTCCAAAGAAGACTCAAGGCTCAGTGATTTTTCGCGAAGGGTCTTTTCATTTACCATCCGATCCAAAACGGAAAAACGATCTTTTTTAACCAGTTCTGTAGTCAGTTTTTCGGATAATATATTGCCGTAGACATTTGCCGTGCCCTCGGTGGAGGTAAAGGTAAGCACGATCAATCTTTGTTTGTTGACCAAAAACCCTTTTTCAGAAAGTGAAATGGCCAATTTTTCCAAAGGAGGAATCTGCACTTTCTTTGGAGGAGAATCCTTTTCTTCGCTAAAAAAACAGGAACATAAAAATACCAAAAGTAGAAGGGAAATTCTAAAATGAGACATCTACACCAAGTGAAGTCGCGTATTCATAGAAAGATTTTCCCTGTTGGGCACCTGAAATCGGAATCACACCAGGCAATCCAATCACAGCTCCATCCTTATAAAATTGATTTTGGAAGTTTAAGAAAAAACTAGACCTGCTAGATGATGGGTTTTTACCACGAAAGGAGGCAGTGAATGTGGAAGGAGATCGTCCACTGGCATCTTTGATTTGGTTCGCTGGGTCATTGAGAACATTGTAAAAATTATTACCCACATAAACGGAATACCTTTGCGACTGATCCAAAAATACAACCACTCCAAGGGATGCGAGATCTTGTGAAGGGTTGAAAGTTTGTCCATTCGAAGAAAAACCAGAAGCATTTCGATTTGTTAAATAATTGTATCGGAGATTCATTTGTACTTGTTTGCCACCAACAAATACGGAGACCTTACCACCGTCAGGCGAGGACATATTCAATGAATTTTCCGTTCTTTGGTTATAAAGCGATGTTTGTAATTTAAAATAATCGGACGGTGTGAAATTTGCCTGCCATTCATATAACTGCTTCACATCATCACGTTCACGTCTGGAAATATCATTGGGGCGATTTGGGTTCAAAGGATTGAAATTAAAATTTGACGATTGGTTTGTAGTGACGCTCGTGTCACCTGTGAGCACTTTTGCTTGAAAAAAGTCTCCCCCTTTGATGGAGACTCCCGCCATAGCAAAATTTCTCTGGAATCTAGATCTATCATCAATCTGGTCGATGTTTCCACCTTGCACCACTGCACCGATGCTAGGTGTAATCGCATACTGAACTTCATAGGCGTCGAGTCTTCTATTCGCAAAGCGCTCGCTTGGCGTAAAATCGCGACGGCTCAAACTTGAGCTAAGAGAAGTTTGATTTGAAAGTCCTCGCATAACGAGTCCATCTTTTTGGAAATAAATTTTTCGTTCTCCATTTTGATTTTCATAGAGATCCCAATCTGACTGAGAACGAATCGATGAAAATCTACCTTCTGATTGAGAAGGCAAAATCGTATCTGCCCAAATTTTGTTTTCTGAACGGAAGGAATCGTTCATATCTGCTTTTAAATTGAATTCCGTTTGATCAGGCTCTCTAACGATTTTGCTCAGGCCATCGGATTCTAAACCTTCACTAGGATGGCGATTTATATTAGGAAAAAGGATATTTTTCTCTTTTTGAATCGGAACCGAAGGATCTCCCGAACCATTTGAGCGTACAGGTGCTAAGGACACAACTGCCACTAAACCCACTCCGGAGAGTAAGGAAATGATTACTGAAGATTGAGGGGAAAACATGAAATGAATTATTAGTGTCCTTCGAATTTAGTGAATGCTGATTACTTTGTAAATCCCTTTTTCAAAGCACAAACATTGTGTCACCGTATGAGTAAAATCGGAAGCCATTGTCCAAAGCATGATGATAAGATTTCATAATTAATTCTTTACCCGCAAATGTACTAACAAGTAAGAGCAAAGAACTTCTCGGCAGATGAAAATTCGTGACTAAACCGTCGATGGAATGAATCTCATCTCCTGGTGACACAAATATGTCAGTTTCACCTTGCCCTGCCACAAATAGTTGAGAATGATTCTCATAGATTGTTTCTAATACACGAAGGCTTGTGGTACCTATGGAAATAATACGTCGACCTTCCCTCCTGGCAAGTGTTAGGAGTTCAGCACTTTCTAATGAGACAAAATACTTTTCTTTGTGCAATTTTTTTTCGACGACTTGGGCCTCACTTAGCGGTTGGAAGGTGCCATAACCAATTTCCAAATTGATAGGTACAAATTGCACTCCAATATTTAACAATTGTTCCTTTAATTCATTTGTAAAATGCAAACCTGCCGTGGGTGCCGCGACCGAACCAAGATTTTTTGCAAATATTGTTTGGTATCTTTCTTCATCATCTTCAGTGGCCTCCCGTTTCAGATAGGGAGGAATAGGAATTTTTCCCCATTTTTCAAAATCTTCTTCCGTAATTTTTTTTGAGGAATGAAGGAGAGACAGTTCTTCTTTGGCTTCGGTATAGGAAAAGGATATTTCTGTTTCACCAATTGGCCAGATACTTTCACCTAACTTAAGTTTCTTACGATTCTTTAAAATACACAACCATTCCAAGCCCTCGGGGTCACGAGATTCCAAAAAAATGGATTCATGCTTACGTCCCGATTTCGTTTCCAAAAAGACCCTTCGTTTAGAGACTTTAGTTTCATTATAAACTAGTACATCTCCAGACCTAAGATATGAAGTAATTTCACGAAAATTTTTATGCTTTGTAATCGTAGAACTTTGTCTTTTTAGAACCAATAGTTTTGATTCATCTCGCTCTTTTGCTGGATATTTTGCGATTTGACTCTCATCGAGGGGAAAATCGTACTCATCCAGGAAGTCTAGGCTCATTCTGTCAGGAAAATCTTGCTATATTGGGGAAAAACCAAAAATTGGTAGGAAATCAATGTGGAAGTCATTTCAAAAGTCAGAAATAGGAGGACGGTTCGTTCTAATCCTTTTCCTCTGTTACTTTTTAGTAGCTAGCCTTTCGCGTGTCTCCCAAAAATCGGACTTCTTAGATTATTACCATGCCAGTGAACGATGGAAAACGAGCGAAAATCTTTATAAATTTGATGTCGCTTATGAATTAAAAGATAAAGTCAAATCTTGGGAAGAATTATTTTTACCAGAGAACATAAGTTTGCTCACAGCCTTACAAACGCAAACTGCGACTTACATTTACCCTCCTCTGTTTTCTTTTTTACTCTTACCTCTTACTTATTTTTCTGAAAAGACTGCATCAGGAATTCATACCAGTATCAACTTTTTATCTTTATGTGGCATTTTATTTTTATTTTCTAGACCAGAAAAATTTGGCATTCGCATAAAAAACATAGAATGGTTATTATCATTGGTGCTAGTCATTAACTTTCGTTATATAGAAAGTCATATCCAAAATAACCAAGTGGGCTTATTACTCGTGTTACTTGTATTGTTGTCACTGACTGTTAAAAATGAAATAATTTCTGGAATTTTACTCGCCCTTGCGACAACGATAAAAGTGACTCCGATTGTTTTTCTCTTTGTTTTATTTTATGAAAAAAAATGGAGATCTATCCTTTGGTTTTTTATAGGATTGTTTCTATGGAATCTTTTGCCAATGGTTTATAATCCCCATTATACGATAGAAATGACAAAAGTCTGGTTTCAGGAAGTCCTTGGCAATGCTCTCACAAATCCTTTGTTACGTTCCTGGAAAAATAACCAAAGTCTGCCTTCCACATTGGCAAAATATTTTATTTCAGGTGCAGATTTCGTAAACCAACCCTTATACCGTATGCCTTTCGTTAGCCTTTCCATGGAAGTTGTCAAATTCATCCAATTGGTTATCATAGGAATCTTTGGCATTCCGGTTTTATTTATTTTGAAGATGAAAGATAAAAAATGGGAACTGACCGCCTTACTATTTTTAGCCTCGGCAATTTTTAGTGGCATCAGCTGGATTCATAGTTTTGTGATATGTATTTTCCCTATATTTTTACTAATATCTCGCTATTTAAATCAAAATTATACTAAGAAAGAATCTATATCCTTGATCCTTATCTTGGTGATACCATTGCTAACACATAGATCCATTATTGGTGGTGTGATGGAGGGAGTCTTTTTGATGTTCTCTATTTTATTTTATACAAGCATTGCACTTTATATCTTTATCCTCAGAGAAATTTTTATAAAAGATGAAATTAGGAATTGATGTAAGGCCACTGGCATACGGCGTCACAGGTAACTCGCGTTATCTAGCGGAAACACTCCGACGGATGATCCCGAAACATAAAAATGTGCAGTTCTATTTTTATAGCAATAAACCGATACACCCTATTTTTGAAGATTTAATCAATCATTCGAATGTAGTTTTACGAATTGAAGATAAAAGTATTCCAGGACCGATCTATCTCCATTTTTTTCTACCTCGTCGAATTAAAAAGGACAATATAGTTAAATTTTGGGCCACCTTACAGCTATTACCATTTTTTAAATTAAATATCCCTACTTTTGTCAATTATCATGATCTTAATTTTATTTCTGCACCGGAAACGATGGCAAAGTGGAATTATTACCAACATAAATTCTTTTCACCAAGAACATTGAAAATTGCGGATCGTATATTTTGTCTTTCCAAAAATACTTTCCATGATATTGAGATAAACTTTCCATTTGCAAAAAATAAATGTGTCGTGATTTTTCCAGGTGTTGTCAAAAGAAATTTCAAAAAAATAAAGAATGTTTTACCAACTAACTTTTTTTTAACGGTCGGAACTTTGGAGCCAAGAAAAAATATCAAACGCCTCACAACTGCTTTTCAAAATTTTAAAATCAAAAATCCCAAAGACAAACACAGCTTGCTTATTTTAGGGAGAAAAGGCTGGGGAGAAGAAGGGATGGAACTTTTTTCATTTTTAACTTCCGATACAGCAAAAAAACTTTCCATTCAGTTTATAGAAAATCCTAGCGATGATTTACTTGGCCAAGCAATACATGAATGTGAATCTTTTTTCTTCCCATCATTGCACGAAGGATTCGGACTCCCCTTACTTGAGGCTATGATTGAAAACAAACGTTGCATCGCCTCTAACATTCCTGTATTTAAAGAAATTTTAGAAGATAAAAATGATTTATACGTTGATCCATTCGATACAGAAAAGTGGGAAATGGCATTTGAAGAAGTTTCTAAGTTCAAAACCAAAAATAGAATTCCGAAATTTAAGGAAACAAACTGGTCTTGGGATAGAACAACACAATTACTTGAAAAGGAACTATTAAAATGAAATATAAACTAACGAGACTTATGTTTTTAATCAAAGAATATTTTGCCCGAAGAAAAAATTCATACTTTGGAACCTCTTTGTACGAAAAAATAGAAGCGAACCCACTTCCACAAATTGTTCTGATAATATGTGCTTCAGGATTTTTTTATCTATTTCTATTGAACATACATTATCTATCTGATTTTTTATATTGGTTCGTTGGCGTTTTAGAAATTACGAAAGTTTTAAAAATTCCTTTTTTAGATCATATCAAATATTACCAATACCTAACATTATTCTTTTTTCTTTATATCTCCATTTCACTCCTTTCGGATATTGCGACAATCCTTGGAAAATTAAATACCAAATTGTATTTAGTTAAAAACGAAATTTGGATGATCAAAAGACATGGCTTAGGTGATAAATTGACAAAATTTACGAATGCGAAAGACGATATTCAAATTGAATGGTTACACTCTGGTTTTTTAAATTTTCTGGGATTAAACCGTATCGTTTGGAAAAAAGGAGATCAAATTCTCGCTCATTCCCCTTATTTTTTTCCTTATGGTAAAAATAAAAAATTGCTCAACCAAATTCTCAATAGGTAATCGGAAATCATTTCTTTGAAAAAAATATTAATATTTTTTCTAATCCTCATTTTATTTCTTTTTCATTTGCGCTACTTATCGCGTAACTTTGATTGGGATTCATGTGTGTATGCTTTAAATATTCAAAAAAATAGAGTGGAATCGGCCTTTTTTAATCCACATCACCTAGGATTTGAATCATCAGGCCTTCTCTACTGGAAAATGGTTCAGTCCATATTCCCAACGAATGATATAATGTTTTTTTTAAGACTGAGGATACTTGCGGCTTCTCTGTTTTTCCTTGCCACCTTTATCTGGTTAATGGATAAACTCTATCATGATTTTGTTTTGGCAGTTTTAATTGCACTATTAATTCAATTTAGTCAAGCGTTTTGGTTTTATAGTCTCCATAATGATACCCCACTCATTCATTCTTGCTTACTCGCACTTTTATTTTTATTTTCCGTATTGTTCTTAAGGAAAGGATTATCGAATTGGCACCTAGCGTTCCTTTGGTGCCTACAGCTTTTTACTATTTATTTTCATCAATCCAATGTGATTCATTTTGGAATTGTTCCCATGACCATTTTTTTAAGCACTCATAGAAATCTTGGCAACAAACTGCGTACCACATTTACCTACCTAACCTTACTTGGAATTGCGACGATACTCTCCTATTTGTTTGTGGGCTTTATCATTTTAAAGAGAGGTCTTGGGCCTATTGATGAAAAACATTTTAGTTTTTGGATGTTCTTATATGCTGCCATCAATCGTTGGGGAATGAGTGAAGGAGAAAAAAATTATTTTCTCTATTTTTATAGAGGGATTGGTGATGCTTTTCTCATATTTCAAAATGTAACACCAAAATTTAGAGTCGACTTCGCTAATTTTTTCGCAAAAAATAATGTACTATTCAATCTGAATGTGCTATTCTGGATTTTTTCCTTGTCCTTAGGATTTCTAAATTTTAGAAAATTATGGAGAACCTTTAAATCGGAGTTGCTAATCATGTTATTTTGGATCATTCCTTCTCTTTGTTTTTATACATGGTGGGAAGGATATTTTTTTGAATTTTGGGTAGGAACAACGATTGCACTTTGGATTCTAAACTTTTATATTTTAAAATCACTATCGTTTTTATCTCTGCCTTCATTTTCAAAAGCAATTCTACATACCACCTATGCTATCATAGGTGGGCTTTATTTTCTAACTAATTTTACTTTTTCCACCTTACCAAGGTCAATTGGGCCGAAATTCGGTTATATCGAAGGCATACAAGGTCCTGTTCTCAAACTGGCTGATGAAAAAATTTACAATAGGTAATTCATAACATGTTATTTAATTCTGTAGAATTTTTAATTTTCTTCCCTATAACCATCATCATAGGCAATCTTTTAAAGAATCGTTTCCAAAAACTATTCTTCCTTTTGGCAAGTTACTATTTCTATATGGCTTGGCAGCCGAGTTCAGTCAAATGTGATGCTAGAAATACGGAAGGACTGGGTTTTTTAATTGATACTTTGTACTGCGACTTTAAAATAAATGCGTACATAGGAATATTAATATTTTCTACTATTGTAGATTATTTTTCAGCCTTAATCATAGAAAAATCACATAACCAATTATTTAAGAAACGTCTGTTTTTATTATTATCTTTGATCGTAAATTTAGGCACACTTGGGTTTTTTAAATACACAAATTTTTTACTCGGATTGTTTAATGATATAAACTTCATCAATGAGTTTCAATTTGAAGCACAAAATATCATCCTGCCTGTAGGCATTTCCTTCTATACATTCCAATCTATGAGTTATACAATAGATGTTTATTTCGGAAAGATTGAAGCTCGTAAATCATTTTTGGATTTTTCTTTGTATGTCGCCTTCTTTCCTCAGTTAGTTGCAGGTCCCATAGTTCGTGCGGAAACTTTTTTTCGTGATCTAGACCACAGGCTTGCGGTATATAAAGAAAATATAGAATCCGCTTTTGCCTTAATTTTAATCGGTCTCACACGGAAGGTCGTTTTTGCTGACAACCTTGCCAAAGTAGTCGATGCTACATTCTCAAACTACCAAACATTAAATCCCATTGAACTTTGGACAGGTGCATTAGCCTTTGGTTGGCAAATCTATTTTGACTTTGCAGGTTATACGGATATCGCCATTGGCGTAGCTAGATTATTTGGTTTCCAATTCAACCCAAATTTTAATTTCCCCATGTATTGCCGTAACATTGCTGATCATTGGTCAAGATGGCATATCTCCTTCTCTACATGGATCAGAGATTATATTTACATCCCCCTCGGTGGATCACGTGTATCACCCGTTATGTATGTCCGCAATATTATGATTACATGGCTATTTGCTGGTTTATGGCATGGGGCAGCATATCATTATGTTAGCTGGGGTGTCTGGCAAGGAGTTATGCTTTTGATACATAAATATTATAGTGACTCATCCATTTCAAAAACCTTAAATGAAAAAGGAGGGAGACTATATGAAATATTCGCGCGAGTTTTTACCATGTTTTGTTTATCATTCGGCTTTATCATGTTTAGAGCAGAGACCATGGAAAAAGCTTGGGTGATGATGAAAGGATTATTATTTATCGGAAATGAAGCAATTCCCGTATATAGATGGTTAAATTATCGTTATGGCATACTTATTTTAATTTGTTTTATTGCCACTTACCTTTTTTCTAAAAAACAAATCCCAACCTTATTCCAAGGAAATCCTTTTAAGTTTACTGCATTTATTGTTGTAAACATCTACTTACTACTGTTATTTGGAGTTACAGAAAGTCAGAATTTTCTCTACTTTCAGTTTTAGAAATATATGAAAATCAAAGAATTTTTAAATTTTTTATTAGATAAAAAACTAATTTTTGCCCTCGGAATCTTACTCGCTGTAGAATTACTTTTGCAAACAGGAATCTATAGAACCTATCTTAAAAAAAATTCCTATGCATCCAACATCAATCGTGTCACAAATCATATCATCAAACAAAAGAAAGTTCTTGATCCGACGATTCTGATTGTGGGAACTTCTGTTGCTTTTGAAGGCATTAGTGTCAGAATTCTCAACGAACAATTAGAAAAAACTGGTGAAAAGGTTCAATCTATCGCAGTTCGTGGTTCCGAATTGATAGTTCAACATGAACTATTGGAAAAACACCTACATCAATTTCCAAAAGTGCATACCATCATCCATGTACTAGAACCCGGTATGGCTTGGGTGGATCGCCCACATTTGGTAGAGCCTACACTTGTTATGTTATCGGAAGTCGGAAATTTTAGAGCAATGAGTCTCATCAATGATTATAAGTATGAAGCGAACTTTTCAGACTATATCTTTTTGACATTAAAATCCTTAGCCTACAAAAAAGATTTGGCTGATATGGTAATCAATTTCAATGAAAGAATTAAATCCATAGCACGCAGAAATAAAAATCCCAACAACAATCCTTGGGATTACGAAAACCCTCAAACAGAGTCCATGGGCCCGTATAACATAAAGTCGATTGATGAATGTTTGAAAATCACAGGTCCTGACTCAAAAGATCCAGTTCCAACTTCTTCCAATCCTGACCACAAACGTATGATCTATGAAACGTGTATCATAGCGAGAAGTGTTCCGAAAGACGCCATTAAAACAGAAAATACGGAAAGATATTTCAACAGACTTAAAAACTTATATTCGTTAATTGGTAGCAAAAAGATCCATATTATTGATGTTTTTGCACCTTATTCATCTGTGATTCGCAATTTAAATGGAAAAGGGAGAATGAAGATATGGCAAGACGGATTAACATATGCATTGTTACCTTATCAAAGTCTTGACCAATTGGATTACCAAGATGCGCTCGGTGCCGATGAAAATGGTGAATATTGTTTTGATTTGATACATCTAAATCATAAGGGTATGGAAAAGTTCTCCGAGATCCTTGGCAAAGAAATGGCGCGTAGGTTTACTAAGTAATATGACCTTATCAGAATTGCAAAAGGAAGTAGATGACTGGATAAAATCAATAGGTGTTAGATATTTTTCCGAGCTCACCAACTTAGCCGTATTAGTTGAAGAAGTTGGAGAACTTTCGAGACTTATAGCGAGAACCTACGGTGACCAATCTTTTAAAAAAGGAGAATCTGAAAAAAATATCCCAAGCGAAATCGGAGATATCCTTTTTGTTTTAACCTGCCTTGCTAACCAAATGGACCTTTCCCTTGAAGACTGTATCAAAGTTACATTGGAAAAAAATACCAAGCGCGATATAGATAGACATAAAAATAATGAGAAACTTTAGTTTCACTGGGGCGCCTCGGATTCGTTAGATGAATCTATACGCATCTTAATAACCGAACGTGCTCTCCGCTCCAATCTTTGCGATGTTATTTAATAAATGTGTTAATTTGCGATTAGCAAAGGATTTACGCATCGATCACTGGCGCTTGGAGAATTATAGGTTTAACTCTATGCAATAAAATAAAGTAGTAAAAGATTTGTTCTATTTATAAAGTTAAGAAAAAGCCTTTATGACAGAATTTTGGGAATCAAGTTTTAAAGAGAAAAAAGAAATGTGGGGTTGGGTACCAAGCGATTCTGCTATCGCAACATTAGAATTCTTTAAGGAAAAAGAGATTTCGAAAATTTTAATTCCAGGTTTTGGATATGGAAGAAATGGTAAAATTTTTTTAGACAATGGTTTCGAAGTAACAGGAATAGAAATATCTGAAACAGCGATAGATATAGCTAAAAATCAAATAAAAAATAAATTCAAAATTTACTCTGGTTCAGTCAATTCGATGCCATTCGATGAAGAATTATATGATGGAATTTTCAGCTATGCCCTATTACATTTATTGAATAGAGAGGAACGAATCAAATTCTTGCACAATTGTTTCAATCAACTAAAACCTAACGGACATATGTTTTTTGTATCCTTATCAAAAACGGATTTCCGATATGGCCAAGGCGAGCAATTGAGTAAAGATTCATTCAAAACCAATCATGGAGTCACATTATTTTTTTACGATTTAGATTCCATTCAATTGGAATTTGCCAATTTGGGTTTACAAAAAGCAGAAGAAATAGAGGAACCGAAAATTAATTTTGATAATAAACCAATACAGAAATTTTGGTATATTATTTGTAAGAAGGATTAGGTTTAAAATTTTTGATTGTATTAATTTTCTTACTTTCGCATAACAAATAATTAAACGCAAGAGACTTTAAAATCTAATGAAAAGAAAATTAATCATTTTCATCTCTTTGCTAATACATTTTTCAATATTTTCGGATGAATTAAACACATCAATTGAATGTGAAAATTCCGTTAGACCTGAGTTTCAAGCAAAAACGGTTAAACTGCTACATATTGAATCCAATTTAAAACCAGGTGAGTCTGTCCAAATTGGAGACCCAGCAGGCATCTTGTCACCTGATCCTAGTAAATTTTCAGATAAATTTGACATGCAATTTCGGAAATCAGAACTTCTTTACTCGGAACCAAGATATAATGATACTATCGGTATCTTCCACAACATTTCTGTTTCTGTATTATAATTATCGTGAAGTTTCGGTGTAGAGACATTCGGATTATATTTAATTGTGAGAGTTTGGTCTTATCGCTTTGCCCATAAAACTAGCGTATATTTATTTATTAACTTACCTTACTATTTTCTAACTGATTCTACTATTCTAGATAAGACTAAATCATCATAAAAATTTCTTTCTGCCAAAGAATACTCTTTCTCAAGACAAGCAGTGGCTCTCTCTCTGATCGTTAATGATAAGAATCGATTGATTGTTATGTTTTTTGCGGTTTTTCCGATTTTGCCGCGAGCCGATTCCAAAAATCTCAATTCATGAAATGTTGCCAATCGGCTTTCACTATTTAAATTAAAACCATCTGATTCACAACTTTCTATACTCGCATAAATTGTGTTACTTTTCATTTTTGATTCCTCTTCGCTTGTCGTTGGCTTTAATAGAAGTATTCCGGATTGTAAAAAACTCAACTCACATTCCGAATATTTATCCGTTATTTTTTTACCTTCTGATAATTGAAGAGTGATTTCACTTTGTGTGATGAGCGAAGTATTTATATTGCATACGCCGTTCGGTTTTCGATTACAAGTTGTAGTTTTTAATTTGGTCGTCTCATCTGTAATTTCTATTTTACAATTTCCAGTTTCTCTAGAATAACTTAACAAAAACATGAAATTGTTTTGATTTTGAATTCTCTTTTTATTTTTCTCTTCTCCATCCTCACAAGATAAAAAAAGACTAACAAATATTAAACAGATAACAATTTGATTCAAAATCGCACCTCCATACCTAAATTCACAAGAGGTAAATTGATAGGACTGCCATTCGGACGTTGTGACTGAATGTAAGGAGAATTTACAGTATCATATGTTGATGATGGATTGACTCCCCTTTGGTATGCTTGTAAATTATCAAAATTGTAACCAGTTACGTTTTGCCTTCCGTAAAAGTTTACAAATTCCAAATACACATTGATATATCCCCAAGAATAATGATCAAAGGCATCGATACGAATATCAATTTGATGGAATGGTAACAATCGATCGCTATTATAATTTTTAGAATACTCTGGGAAATTTAAATTCACTCCAAAGGTAGCCGCTTGATTGGCCCGATTGGAATTTATAATCGGTGTGTATGGTGTTCCAGAAAAGTAACGATACCTTCCACCTATTTGCCAATCAGGATTAAATTTATAACCAAACACAAAATTTAATATGTGCCTTCGGTCAAGGTCGTACAATTCTTCTCTATCATTATTATAGATAATCTCAAATTGGTTATCATCATAATAATTTATATAATTGGTACCGATTTTTGATTGGGCAATCAACTCTCTAGTGCCATTTAACAAGGCTCTGTTTGTATTTTCATCGGTCGTTCTTCTTGCTTGGTTATTAATTCTCTTTGTAATGGAATTGGTATAAGAAATCCAACCATACGCACCAGATTCAATTCTAGGATCTCTAGCTTTTTTGATAAAAAATTCCACACCATCCGAATGCCCATATCCTGAATTTGAATAATTTAAATTTCTTTGTGTAAGCGGTTGATTGATAGCTTTGATGGGATCATTAGCAATGATTCGCAAATCATTATTAGGTGCATATGGATCTGTAATAAAATTATCAGCAACGATTACATTTTGAAAGATGTTACGAAAAGCCTCTACTTTTACCGACCATCCATTCACAAATTCTTGTTGGATACCAATGGAATTATGTTCGGATCGTTCCATAAATAAATTTGGATTTCCTGATTTTTGTGAAAGTTGCTCTACACTCACAGGACTATTATAATGAATTCCATGTCCTGCAAGAAAACTGGTCTTAGTGCTTTCTATCACATAACCACCAGTAACGCGAGGCGAAAGATTTACTTCACGTGAACCACTGTAGGAATCAACGCGACCGCCAGGAGTGAATCTAAATCCATTCCATCTACCTTGAAACTCTGCATAACCACCTGTTTCTTGATAACGTATCCTATCTCCATCTATCACAGAACGAAATTGTGCACTGGAATTTAATAAATCATTAAATATATCAGCAAACAGCCGATTTGTGGATGAAATATTTTCACCTTTTAAATTTGTTTCACGGGATCTCATTTGAAGACCCGATTCAAATTTTAAATGTTCTTCTATAAGTTCCCATTCAAATCTTTGTTCAACGAAACTCAAATAATCTCTAGTTCTATTTTGAAGTCCAAAAATATTTTCAGCTGTCAATGGATTTGTAACTCTGACTTCAAAAAATTCGTTAAAAGAAGTTCTGGAATATGATATGGAATTTCGGAATGTTTTTCCTTTCCAGACATATCGCATAGCATCGGTTCTAAATCCACGATCTAATCCAGTTGGAGGCCTCGGATCTTCACCTCCTCTTTCATACGAAGCTTGTTGTTTCGTATAAGCCTGTCTATCTCTTGTACCAAACGTCTGTACTGTGATCCTATGATCTAAATCCAAATCCCATATTAATTTCCACTGAAAATCTTGGTATTCAGCAAATTTTGCATCTTCTGGAATACCGGCAGGATACGCCTGCAACAATACAAAATTTGGATAATTTTTCCTTCCAGATGTGATCATAGATAATGATGGTAATAATTTGGTTTGATTGTAAATATCTGATAAGAAAAAATTAACATTAACGATTGTTCTGTTGTCTTCTACTTTATCTGTCCCTTCTATGGCTATGATTCCTCCTGTCGCAAAACCATACCTTGACGGAAACGAGCCGCTATAAACATCAAATGAGCGAATCAAATTATTGTTTAAAACGGAAGATTGATTTCCTAAATGGAAGGCATAGGGCAATGGAAACCCATCAAAGTAAAATTGGTTTTGTCTGGTTCCACCACCGCGCAAAGAAAGATCTCCTCGCTCACTATTGGAATAAGGATTTCCTGTTATGCTGTTACCAACATTTGTAAATACCGTTGGCAATACCCCGATAGGAACCCCGATGACAACACCAGGAACAGTTTGTATGGCTTTTAAGGAATCCCCAGCCACACCTGGAATGCGTTTAATATCTTCTTGTTGGAAACCATAACGAGAAAGCACGGTTTTATCTCTCTCTCCGCTCACATTGATACCAGTCTGACTGATCTCTCTAATAGGTATTAATAATTCTTGTCCATTATAGCGAATCTCTCTTGTCACATTCTGTATGTTATCTGCTGTAACTATTTTTAATTCATGATAACCGACACTAGAAAAGGATAATGTAACTTTTCCCTCTTTGTCTGTGATGCCAGTAGTTTTTCCACTTTTTGATACCACAGTTGCATTGGCGACAGGCTTCCCCGTTTGGCCGCGAACAAGGACTACCTTCACAAGCAAAGTTCCCTCCGCATAAAGAAAGTTTGCCTGGAAAATACAGAAGATTAATATTTTATAATAAATTTTTCTCACGATTAGCGATGGATATTGATACCTTCCTCTTTTTGAATCGCATTCCAATAGGCACTTAAATGTGCGGGATGCGAATTCATATCAGAGATACAGTATTCAAATTTTTTCTTAAACTCTTTATTAGATTCGAGAAATGGTTCATAAATAGAAAAATCTTCGTACATAGTTTGAAAAAATTTCACTTGGCCTGGATAATCGTAATCCTCTCGAAAAAACATATAAGCGTGAGCCAAATCATGCAACAAATGTTCAAATGCATCTCTTTTCCCCTCAACTAAGGTACCTGATTTACAAGCATCCCAATCAATCGTCGTCAATCTATAGCCAAGACTCTGGGCATATAACATCTCTTTGCCTGTGGGATGAGTCTCTGTTAAAACTATTTTCCAATCACCCCTCATCCAATAATATAAGGCACCTCTCACGGTATCAGGCATACCGTAAAATCTTACAGATTCTAAAAATAAAATTTCATTTTCCGGATTGGCCAGAGGAGTCCCCATTTTCAAAAATGCTTTATTTCCTAACCTAGACTCCATATAACAAAGAATAAATTTAAAACACAAACTGGCCTGGGAGATGGAATTTTCTTTGAACAAATTTTCTAGTTCGATAAATTTGGCACCGAGTAGAACCGATTCTTTTTTTAATTCTTCCTCTGGAATGAGAATTTTTTTAAAAGATCCATATTTATTTCCATTTTCCCAAGGCATTTTTATTTAAGTTACTTTTGCAGTTCTAAGGATGATCGACAAAATTCTGGGAAAAAATCGTTTCATATATGTGGCAAATCGTTCTTTGAAACCACTGATTATTATTTCCTCTTTTCCTTTTTCTAATCCCTTAAGAATTTTTTTAGCTGTCACATTTACATCAAGACCTGAAGCGATCCCATCATCCATTTTATTTTGAGATTTACCAGAACCTATGAGTGCATTCATAGAAATATTTGTTTTTATATAGCCTGGACAAATGATACTTACTTGAATTCCGTCTTGAAAAGCTTCCGCACGAAGACTATCAAAGTAACCTTGTAACGCGTGTTTACTCGCGCAATAACTTGACCGCATCCTTGTTCCGACTTTTCCAGCAATGCTCGAAATGACTGCTATCGTTCCATTTTTTTGAGATTTCAAATGTGGATATAAAGCCATTGTCAATGACACGGCTCCAAAAAAATTTATATTCATGATTTTTTCTGAAACCGCCAAACTTGTGTTTTCTGCTAAATCGCGCTGGCTTATACCTCCATTATTTATCAATGTATCGATTTTTCCCCAAGGCTTTAATGCCTTAGAAACATATTTTTCCAAATCTTTATATTTTTCTAAATCTAACGGAAGTACAAGCGAATTCTCATGAGTCAATTTTGCCTCTTTTTGCACTCTGATAAGTTCAGCTTGATTCCTCGAAGATAATATCACCTTTGCACCGAGTGCTGCTAGTTCCTTTACCAATGCTTCGCCAATACCAGAAGAAGCTCCAGTGACCCAGACAATTTTATTTTTCCAATACATTTGTTTTCCTTAGGAGAAGTTCAGCATTCGGCTAGATTGTGTCAAACGACATCAAAATTCTATTTTCCTAGTTGACATATATTGGTTTGATATTAAACTATATGATATCAAAGGATAATTGTATGAAACAAATTTTTCATCCGGCAAGTGAACGTGGACATGCCAATTTTGGTTGGTTGGACAGTCACCATTCTTTCAGTTTTGGAAGTTATTACGATCCAGAGAAAACAAATTTTGGGGCACTGCGAGTTCTGAATGATGATATCGTCACACCTGCTATGGGATTTGGCACTCATCCTCATGATAATATGGAAATCGTATCAATCCCGTTATACGGCGAATTGGCGCACAAGGATAGTACGGGAACCAATGGGGTGATACTAACAGGCGATGTGCAAATCATGTCTGCGGGTACGGGCATTCGTCATTCCGAATTCAATCATAGTCCTGATAAAAATGTAAACTTTCTCCAAATTTGGATTTTACCTAAAAAATTAAACATTGAGCCTCGGTATGAACAAAAATCATTTTCTAGAACACATTCAAAAAATAAATGGCAAACCGTAGTTTCACCTAGCGATCCCGAGGCGGTCTGGATCAATCAATCAGCTTACTTTTCATTCGCTACATTGGAGCCTGGGCATATCCTAAATTACAACATTCATGAAGCAAACCAAGGTGCTTACTTTTTTCTCATCAGTGGTAAAATAAAGATCAATGACCAAACATTAGAAAGACGGGATGGACTCGGTGTTTGGGAAACTAAAGAAATTTCACTGACGGCAGAAGTGGTCAGTGAAATTTTATGTATCGAAGTACCTATGAAATTTTAAAAAGTATGACCCATGTCTAAATAAAATAGGGAATCCTCTCTTGATCTCGCCCAGTCCATTAGAATCACAGTGGACTGGTCCCAAACAATACGCAGTCCAATCCCACGAGAGTGTTTATATCCTTGTCTTGTAATATCACTCAATCGATCCCAAACATTGGCAATGTCATAAAAAGGTGCTAAACTAAATTGAAATAAGGAATCCCAGGCTTGGAAACTTCCAAATCTCCATCTAAGTTCTACATTATAAAAACCCATCACAGGTCCAAAAAATCTTTCTGCTCTAAAACCACGCGATGTATTCTGACCACCCACACCACCAAACGGACCATCTATGGAATACAAATATCTATATTCAAAAAATGGGACATTCCCATCTATCTTAGTTAAAGCTACTCTTTGCGCCAATACCAGTTCTTCAAATATTTTTGGGAAAGGTTGCCAATAATTTTTGGCCTGAAAAAAATGTCTTAGGTAAGAATAATCAGAACCTATCACTCGTTCTGCTCGATTCACATTGTATTCTATAAGCCATCCACGATCGGGATCAGGTTCAAAGTCCCTTGTATCATAAGCGATACCTGCTCTTAGATAATTTAAATTACCACCATGTATCCCAAGTATTTTTCCTTCCTGAGAATCCCTTGTCACTTGCGTTGTATTTTCCTGGACAGGAATTTTAACATTTGTGAGAGGATCTCTCGCTTCTGTCCATTTACCATCGTAGCGCCGTATCACATTTTTTGATAGTTCTGAACCAATCCAAACACGGAATACCTGATAAATTGTTTTATCTAAAAAAAACTGAGCATAGGTCGTTTCAAATTGGTATTCATGATTTCTCTGCGTTGATACAGCCTCTCGACCAAATCCTCTATTTGTATAATAAGAATTTGCAGTCTCAAAATCCGAATACGTCCCATTGCGAACAAGTCTTCCATCAGGTTGATTACGCTCTAAATAGGAAAGAGGTGTTAGTGCTTCCTTCCCAACTCCAAAATATTGATTATGCAAATTTGAATCATGACCTAACAAAGTTTTAACACGAAAAGGAGAATCTAAAAAATACGGTGCATCCCATGCCACAAAATAGTTCTTAGTTGACCTTGTTGTCTGATATGCCCCGACAGAAATCTGATGTTCGTAAGGTACATAGGCAAAAGAAGGATTATTTTTATCCCCATTGATAAAAACATTAGCTAAAACTCCAGCGCCACTGCCAGAGACCGCATCACTTCCAAAAAGTGGAAGTCCAGTAATGTACCATCCTTCCTTTTTTTGCGCTAATTCCTTTTCATCTAATTTTTTAAACTCACCGATCCAAGAAGGAATTTCATGAAGAGGCTTGGGTTTTACTGGCGAATCTTGTGAGTACAAGGATACAGAAAGTCCAAACAAAAAATACAAAATAAAACAACTAATACTCGCTATTCTGTAACTTAAAAAATCCCTCACGCAAATTGTAACTCTTATTTTACATCACGCACTTGGATTGTTTCGACTCTATCTTCACCCGCAATGATATCGGATAAAATGACAACTTTCTCACCGATTTGCAAATAACCATTGTTTTGCAATGTTTGAATCGCAAGTTTTATAGTTTTTTCTGGATCTGAAGAAAAATCAACGCGATACGGTATCACACCCCTGGTCATCCATAACTTCCGCCGAACGGATGTCATATTTGTAAATGCATGAACAATTGGATATTTAGGATGAAAAGATGCTACATTATTTGCTGTAATCCCGCGTCTTGTAATGACAATGATCGCTGGAGATTGTAAATTATCGGCTAGATTTGCGGCAGCCTTCGCCATCTCTTCTTTTTTGTCTTTTGGATTGCGGTTTGCCGCCATACCCAAGTTAATCGACCGCTCCATCCTACGTGAAATTTTGTCCAACATTTCAACACAACGAACTGGAAATTTCCCCATTGCAGTTTCGCCAGACAACATGATAGCATCTGCTTCTTCATAAACCGCATTGGCAACATCAGTCACCTCAGCACGGGTAGGTGAAGCATTATTTATCATAGACTCAAGTAAATGAGTTGCAACTATCACTCGTTTGCCTTCTTCTTGGCAACGTTTAATAATCCTTCTTTGAACGATGGGTAACTCTTCGATCTCGATCTCTACCCCGAGATCCCCTCGTGCCACCATAATCCCATCAGAATATTTGATGATTTCGTCTAGGTTTTTTAAACCCTCTTGGTCTTCAATTTTTGCAATGATTTGCGCATGATGGTTTCTTTCTTCTATGATACCTCTTAGCTGTATCACATCTTCATGTGACCGAACAAAAGAAAGGGCCACAAAATCAATATCCTCTTCCAAACCGAAAACAATATCTTTTAAATCTTTTGGCGTTATCGAAGGTAAATTAACTCGAATGCCTGGTAAATTTATATGTTTTCTTGAACCAAGTTTACCACCATCTAACACAGTACAGACCAATTCGTTTTCTTTGATTTCCAATACGACTAAATTGATGAGTCCGTTATCGACTGTTACCTTATCACCTACTTTTAAATCTTTTACAATATCTCGGTAGTTCACAAATACACTTTGTGCTTCCGCTTCCATACCAGGTATGATATGAAATGTAAATGTTTCTCCTACATTTAAATGTAGATCATTCAAAACATCCCCAGTTCGAATCTCTGGACCTTGTGTATCTAAAAGTATGGAAATAGGATGTTTATGCAATTCGTCTTTATTCAAACTTTTGATAGTTCGAATGATCTTTCTATGAAACTCATGGTCCCCATGAGACATGTTAATTCTGGCAATGTTCATTCCAGCCATTGCTAGTTGGTACAACATATCCTTGGTTGCCGTCGCCGGTCCAATGGTACAAATAATCTTCGTTTTACGGGCTCTTCTATCTTCTATTGCAGGCATTTTATTGTTTTAATCGAGGTAAGATTCTATTTAGAAAGTCGACTTGCGATTCGGCAATGTCAAATTTTTCTTGATTTGGAAATTTTTCGTTACGTTGTTTGTTACTATCTTCATTTGCTTTTTCTAATAATTTTTTTCCGTTCTTTTTCAAATAACTAGAGGAAACAAGGACTGGCCATGGAAATTTCTCTCTTTGGTTGCGGATCGAATAGGAATAAATTTCTTTACCACCAAATTTCTTTAAAAAGAAAATCAAATTTTCTTCGGTATACTTACCGTTTAATTTTGATAAAACGTATTCGCGATCTGGAAATACTCCAAAATCCCATGCTTCGTCCAAAATTTTAACAATTTCGTCCATGGATTCTTTCCATTTCTTTTCTTCTTCGGGGCTTCCTGTCTTAACAGGTTCACTTTCTTCGCCATCAGCTGACGCTTGCTTGACGACAGTTTTCGTTTCTTTCTCTTCTCTTTCTTTGACGCGTTCTTTGACGATCCTTTCTTTTTCCTTGGACATTTTAATGGCTTTTTGAGTGGCTAAATCCCGACTCAATTGGTTTTGTAGCCTAGCTCTGATCGCAGGAATCTCATGTTTATGAACCGTCATTGCACCGATTAACATGCGCCATAACTTTGTAATCAAAGGTAAAAAACTAAAAAAACTTTGCGCCTCTATTTCTTCCAATATTCGTTTTGGGCCTTCATCCATTAAGTGCACCGTAACATTCATTAGTCCAAGAACTCGTATTTCTAAATCAGCTTTTTTTGATATAAAATTTCTTTTTGCAGATTCTATAGCAGCTTCGATACAAGCTTTATGTAAAATAAATTCATTGTAAATTTTTCGATCTGCAAACTCTGCATATAGTATTTCAGGTTGTGATAACAATTGGGCTCGGAACTCATCTGTGATCGGCTCCCCAGCTACACGTAATAAATTAAGTTCAACGATCCTTCCCGCCTGTGCGAGAAAAGTCATTATATCTTCTATCTGTTGTTTGCGCTTTTGTTTTTCTTCTTTTTCTTTATCTTTTTCAATAATTTCATTCAGGATGATAGATTCTTCAACTAATGTCTTTTGATCACCATAAGAATCGTTTAAATATCCGAGTATTTCTGTTAATTTTGCCTTGGGAGCTTTCCAAGTATCTTCATTCACTTCATTGACAACACCTAGTTTTTGCAATGCGGGGTAAATGGTATTTTTAATGTAGTCCAAATAGGCTTCGTATCTATCGGCCAGTTCTTCGGATTTATTATAAACAAATACTGATTTGTTCCCAGGCCGACTAGCTTTATCATTTCTGAAGAAAAACAATACTTTATCATCAACCAATTGTTTGAGTATAGGTTTCAGATGGATGATGATTGTCGCATCTTTCTGTGCTTTGGTTTTATCAAAAGGGCATTGAAATAAATTTCCAAGTTCTGTAGATGAATAGGTATCAAATAATCTACTGGAATCGACTGCGGCTTTGATAATTTTTTTTAATTTCTCTTTTCCCACATACTTTCGTTTTTCTGAAAACCAACTCTTAATTGCATTTGCCGATAATTCATTCAATCCAAGTGCATATCGAAAAGCAGTACCACCATCACTCGTTGTAGGCCTTGCAAATACGGTATTGTGTTTTAAAAATGTCCTAGGATTTTCCGAATCACCCACTTCATTTGGATGGAATTCAATCACATTCAATTTTTTTAATATAGGTGGGTTTTGACGAAAACATAAATCAGTTGCATAAATTTCTGTGCGATCCCGATCAATAGAACTATCTCTTTCGATTTGTTCGATGTTTGGTAAAACTTTATTCTGTAAAAATTTATCAGTCCATTCAAAGATAACAAGAAGTACTTTATAAATACCTTTGTAAGAAAAGTCTCCCCGTGAATCCATTGCCTGCACCTTTTGCAAGCAGGCAGTATAATCCATCACTCTAAGTTCGGGGAGATTGGGGTCTAACATCGCAAATTAACCTAAGAAATTAAACCTTTTTTGTACATAAGCTCTGCGTTGAGTAATGCGGCACCTGCGGCACCTCGGATCGTGTTATGTGATAACACAACCCATTTCCAATCAAGCAAGGTATCTTCTCTCAATCGACCAACAACAGTTGTCATCCCTTTGCCGGTATCCAAATCCAATCTCGGTTGCGGGCGATCCTCTTCTGTTCGATATAGTATCGCTTGCTTTGGTGCAAATGGTAGATCCAATTTTTGCGGTTCCGCTGAAAATTCTTGCCATACCTTTAAAATTTCTTCTTTCGATGGCTTTTTCTTAAATTTTGCACTCACACATACAGTGTGCCCATCGAAAACTGGCACACGATTGCAATGGGCAGATATCTTAAAGTCTGCTGATTTAATCTTTCCATTCTCAACTGTGCCCAAACATTTTTGTGGTTCGACTTCTGCTTTATCTTCTTCACCACTAATATAAGGCACGATGTTTCCAAGTATATCCATAGTTGGAACACCCGGATACCCTGCGCCAGAAATTGCTTGCATAGAGAATAACATAACAGACTCAAGGCCAAACTTATCAAACAATGGTTTGAGTGAAATTGTAACACCCATAATTGTACAATTCGAATTTGTTATGATCTTGCCCTTAGAATTTTGTGATTTCAAAACTTCTAAGTGATCCGCATTAACCTCTGCAGAAAGAATAGGAACATCTGGATCCATTCGATGATTTTTCGAATTTGAGATAACTGTCACACCAGCATTCGCATATTCAGTTTCCACCTCACCTGCGATAGATGAATCCAAGCCACTAAAAACTAATTGCACACCTTTTGTATCAGAAGGTTTCGGGAGTGTGATTAAAATATCCTTCGCATAACCCGGGATATCTGATGAAATTTTCCATCTTGATTTCATCACCTCACCGTAGGTTTTGCCAGCACTCTTTTCAGATGCTGCTAAATGCGATACCGTGAAAAAAGGATGGTTCTCCAATAATTGTATAAACCTCTGGCCAACAGAACCAGTAGCACCGAGAACCCCTACCTTGATTTTTTCCATAAAATTCCTTACCTATTCGTAAGGTATAAATTTTAGCCTATTTAGAAAAGAGATTTCCGATTCGTTTTGCATAAATCGAATTCATTTGTAACATTCCATCGTAGGTAAAATGATGAAAATCCGAGAATCCTTGCATGGGCAAAGCCTCTTTCAAATCCCAAACTTGGACCTTATCCGTTTCCAAGGATTGCAAGTAAATCAGGTAATCTGTATACCATTTTGAGTTTTTGTACCAGGAAAGTGAGATAGGATTTTCTGGGTTATTTATCACCACCAAAGGAATTCCCTTTCTTTGAAATGTTTCGGAAATTTTTTTCAAATAACCCAAGTGAAATAAGGGTCGAAAACTCTCTGTGGCAATTCGTTTTTTGGCCCTTTCTAATGCTACGAGATAGCCGATTCCAGGACGTTTTTCTAATCCTTCAAGTAGCCGGTAATAAAAATACCGTTCATATTGTGCATCACCCATACCAAGATACCGTAAATCCTCTGAACGAACGGGCCTTCTGTATTGTTGGTTTTGAATGGGATTGATTAAGCCAAAGTTTTGCTGTAGCCTAACGCCCATTGGATCATAATGATAATCCAAATAGGCACCCTCGGCCTCATTGGCAAACCAAACATCTGAAAGTTCAGCGGTGACTAAACTAGGATTTTCATAAAAACTTTTATCTAAATGGACTTGTAACCAACCAGGTTTGTCCAAAACCTGAACTTGTTTTCGCTCAAATTTATCTGTGAAGGTGAGAGTCACGGGGCCTTTCTTCAACAAAAATGTTGTGACTTCGATCCAAAATCCCGCATTATCCTTTTTCATTCTTTCCGTTGGATAAAACGAAAATTTTTTCCCCGTCCAACCCAAAGTATTAATTCCCTCGGGGATATCTACACCCATATAGGCATGATAACTGGTGTTCCGACCAAACCTATGGTTGTACAAATTTTGCAGATTTGTTAGGTAAATATCTTGAAACCTGAAGAATCCAAATGTGCTGGCTAAAAAGTATCGTGCCTTCTCATCCACAGTCATAGATTTTCCCACTTCCATAAGTGTTTCCCAAGGGAAGACCCAAAGTGACTGTGGCGCTTCTGCAAAAGTCAGTGCATCCCGAACAAGTATCTCTTCATCTACAGATTCATTTTTTCCCTCTGGGAACAAAACGTATGTTCGGTGCAATCGGTAATCAATAAAATTGATAGGATAAATAACAAGGTCAGGTTCCAAGGGAAACAACCAATCAAGTAACAAATAAACATACAAGGGACTATTACCCGCGTAAGCTAAAAAACAAATTTCAAATTCCTTGCCAGTAATCTTATTCAATTCTTCTTTCAATTCATTCGCTGAAAACGAATAATAGGCGATCGAACTTCCAAGAATTAGAATTCTAGGCTTAGATTTCTTCGTTCTAAGCAAATATTTATATTCATATAGGAAATTGAAAAAGTGATTTGTATTCCAAGGAGATTCATTCGGGAGTCTGAATTGTCCTTCACGGAAAAATAAAAAATCAAATACAAACAAAAACATAACAAAGGACAAAAGGAAAATATATTGTTTGGATTTATTTTTCATTAAAATACAAAATATACAAAAGGTAGAGCATTCCCAGACATTAGCACTACAGCGATAAAACCCAATGAATATAAGGCTCCAAGTGCAATTTTTTTAACAGCCGTTTGTTCCATAGCATCAAACTTCATTGATAGAGATTCATTATTTTTAAAGATTTTTTGACCTATGATATGACCGACAATCATCGCAAAAAAACACCAATATGTTGTCATCAATTGGGCATAAGGAATGGAAATATCAGCGTTTTTCACAAAAAGGCCCTGTAGATAGCACAGGGAATCACTAAAATTCTGACTACGAAAGAATACCCAAAGAAAACATACGCATAAAAAGGTCAAAGCCGTATACATAAAATGATAAATTGGCATTAGCAGACGGATTTCCAAATATTTAGTATTTATATTTAAATTTCGAACCAACCTCTCACAGACCAATAAAAATCCATGACCAGCCCCCCAAAATAGAAAATTCCAATTTGCGCCATGCCAAAGCCCACCAAGTAGCATAACCACCATTAGATTCTTATATATGCCCAATTTTGCCGCACGATTTCCACCGAGAGGTATGTACAAATAATTTTTCAACCAATCAGAAAGCGAGATATGCCACCTCCGCCAAAAGTCAGAAAACCCACGAGCCAGATAAGGCATCCTAAAATTCTCAGGTAGCTCAAACCCGAACATAAGTGCCGTGCCTTGGGCAATATCAGTATACCCCGAAAAATCACAATATATCTGACCTGCGTAGGACAGTAAGCCAATCCACAAAAATTCCCTATTTACCTCCCCGACATGAGAAAAGGAAAAATCGGAAGTGATAGCCAAATGGTCTGCGATAACTACTTTTTTGAAAGCACCGAGTAGTATGAGAAAAAGAGCAAAGTTCCATCGGATTTCGGAAAAGGGCAGTAGATTTTTCAATTGTGGCAAAAATGACTTAGCATTTACGATTGGGCCTGCCACTAATTGCGGGAAAAAGGAAAGAAATAGTAAATAATGGCTCAAATTCTTCTCAGGCAAAATATTGCGCCGATAGACATCTACGATGTAGGAAACGGATTGGAAGACATAAAAGGAAATTCCCACAGGGAGTAAAATACGAATGATTTCAAAGTGAGCACTCAATCCCAAAATATGCAAGGTTTCCAGGAGATTTTCTTGGAAAAAGCCAAAGTACTTAAAGAAAAATAGGATCCCCAGGCTATTCGATAGAGAAAGAATTAGTAAAAATTTTCTCTTGGAATCAGTCTTGGCTGCATAAATACGCAATGCTATTTTATAATCTACAGCGGCAACCCATACTAGAAGGCCGAAGTATGTGGGATTCCAAGCCGAGTAGAATAATCCACTAAATATAAGCAATATAATGACCGGTAGAGCAGCAGTTCCTTGTACGCTATTGGGCAGCGATCTATTTGCGCCCATATAAAGGCATTTTAATGACCAATGCATAAGCAATAAAACGCCTACAAATATAACATATATCGGACTATTAAAAAGCACTTTTCTGCCAAGCTCCTGTGTTTAGCTCAGAGGTAGAAAGAAAATCGAGCATATTCATGCTTAGAATCAAGCATTTAAACATTGTATTTGCATTTTACCCCGCAGTTGGGGCAAACGCAGGTAACTTCCGCCTTCACTCGCTTCCCCTGGGCTCCTTCGACCTTTCCCACAGCTACAAACTCAAATACGACCCCTTCAGGGACAAAGTGCCCGGACCCATACTTCGCACTTCCTTCAATTAAATTGGAACATGCGTGGCATTTTACACGCAATCTTATTGTTTCGGCCATTGGGCGAGATTACTGCCTGTGGCCGGCCCAAGTAAAGCACTATTCATCCCTGACAAATATTCATGCTTCTGTCTATTGCATACACATGTCAATTTGTCATGTTTTGGATCGAATATCCCCCGATATACAGGATTCTCCCGTAAATGCAGCGGAACCCGTCCATTATCAACCCACTGTTGCCGATTTTTTGACATTTACATTCATTCCACTCAAATTTGAGGGATGTCGACATTCTGTCCCAATCAGAAGCATATTTTTGACCATTTTTCTTTATATATGGAATCATGGCGATTTGCCAGAAAGGAATTCCTCTCTTTTGGCTTCTGGCATAGTATCAGACATTCAGAGAATTTTTCTCATTAGGAAGGAGCGCTAACTGCCGATTTTTTGACATTTATCGCAATAATATGTACCTTCCTTTCTGCATTCACTAAAAAAGAATGATCTGAATTTGATTCGCTCCTTTAGCCAATCCACTTTGAAAAAGACCCAAAAGCTCAAAATCTAAATGCCCAATCGAAGGAACAAAACTATGATCTGGCGATAAAACGGCGGCCGAAAAATCGGCATAGGCCTCTCTTTAGTGACTGCCCTTCGCCAGATATCCAAATGACCAATTCTGGCCTTGTTCCTTAGGCATTTAAATTCCGTTTTTTATTATTATTCATATATGCCCAGATTCAGGCAAAGAATTCGAGACAGCGAGACGGAGATCCAACCGAGTCATGATTTTGGCAGATAATTGACCAAAACTAAGCAATTATTTAGATCGAATTCGATCTTCTTTCTTTTGTGTGCTTTAGACACAAAACTATAGATTTTGCTTATTTGCTTCTGTGCTAGGCATAGGGCGCTGTTGGATGCAGGTAAAAACTAGGTCGGAGTACCTTATTTGGTTTTGAGAGATTTTTTTGGGCGAGGATTGGTCTTTTTGGCGGAAACTAGCTTTTTGGATTTAGCTGTATCTTGGCCGCGATTGCTTCCAGTTGTGGCTGAGGAATCGCCGGCGAGGTCTGCTGGGAGCTTACCACTTCGTTTGACCATATAGATAAAGTGTCGGACATACTGCGTAAACGGCTCTGCGATGGCACGTGGGTCGAAGCTTTTCGGGTCAGCAAGGAGCAAATTGACTTGGGCAATAGGTAGGTCATCTTTGCTAGTGGCCATGAGGATTTCCAAGCGTTTGCAGATCTCTGTGTCATTGACTTCCACTGAGAGTTTTCGCATCGCATTGATAAATTTTTGGAAGGCAACTCGCTTTGGCTGAGACATATTTCAAAAAAAGCAAAAAGACCTGTCTTGGCAATCGATTTTAACACAGATTGTCGTAAGTCAGATTTTATTTTAAAAATACTCCTTTTGGCTAAAAAACCAAAAGGAGCATTTTCATTTCTCAGATCATCCACACTTGCTGGGCTTTCTAAACGAATGGAATTTGAAAAATAGGTCTCATGCGTTAAACGAATAGATTTAACTTTGCCGTTCCCTTTTGTCCCAGTTATTTTACTGGATGGGAAAAAGTCAGCGTGTGCGATAACTGCAATGGAAGTTGAAGGGACAGTCACTTCTGAAATGATACCATTCACTAACTGAACAGGAGTTAGGAGGGGATCAGCAGGGATAATGATAGGTTTTTCTGAAACATTAGCAAAAATAGAACTCCCACAAAATAGAAACACTAGCCCAGCAAAGCCCAATTGGGTCAGCAAGTTTCGTGCCAATTTTAGTGAAGTTTGGAGCATTTTCATAGCAACTTTCCTCAATTTTGAAGGTTTTTGCCTAAAAAGATAGCTTTTTTTACCTATTTTGAGGAAAAATTAGCGGCCATACATCATTTCTCGAGTTCTTAGTTTCCATTCCCAAAGCACGATTTCTTTTTCAGTTTCTGTCGCGGCTTCTTGTTCTTTAGCTAACATCGCATAAATCATGCTAGAAATTTCCGAGGAGAATCCTTTTTCTAATTCTTTCTCGAAAGCTTCGATGCCAAATTCTAGAATTAAAACGGAAAGTCGAAAGGCTTCATTTAATGCGATCAATTGCGGTTTTAATTTTTCAAGCTCTGGTTTTTGGTATTCATTTTTGATCATGACTTCCAAAAAAGTACGGATAAATGTAACATCTTCCGCACTCAATTTGAAGTCCAAGAGCAATTGTTTTACCTTGTCTAATTCAACATTCCGAAGGTGGATCCTAGCTAAAAAAACTGGGTTCTCGCTATACATATTTAAATTTGCATTTTTGGCAACATCCGTGGCTCGGACTTTATCATAGTCCACGATACCTTTGTCAGAGTCACTATTCCCGATTGGTTTAGCCGCTTGCGATTCAGCAGAAGTATTGATTCGTTTCTTAATTACTAAGATATTAAGGCTCGGGTATCTGATTTTGAAAGTCACCATATCGGATCTTGGTATCTCTTCATCTACAACTAGATACTGAACTTGTTCTCCCTTCTCCCAGGCCTGCATCAAGGCTTCTTTGGTTTTGAAATGTTGAATGACGACAGGGAGCGCGTCGCTTTGGCTACCTGTTCCCAGATAGATAGTTTTGATTTCATTTGAAAATCCGTGTTGGTAAGGGATCACCATTTTACCAGCTTTCACGTTTACAAAAGATAATTCGCCCAAATGAAAATGAGAAAGATCAAAATCTGTTCCAAAAAAACCTACTTTGGGAACTACGGATACAATGGAATTATTTTTGGCACCTTTGGGTACTTCTGGCCCAGATTCTGTAAAAACGACATAGGTCATTTTTGACAGTCTCACTTTTACAAGAAACCCACCCGGAGTTTTTCTCTCTTCGTAAACCGTTTCTTCCATAAAGATTAAAGTAAGCCTAGTTGTTTCATTTTATTTTGTAAAGCCCCGCGAGAGATTCCTAAAGCCTTTGCCATTCGAATTTGGTTGCCGGAGAATATCCGTTTTGCATTTAGAATCTTCTGCCTTTCTAGTGCCTGAATCCCTCTCCGCAAGTCTAAATCTTCCGAATCGGGAACGCCTAAATTAAGGTGGGAATCACTAAAATCAAGATCGGTTTCGGTGACAATATTGCTTTTGCATTTCAAAATTCCAGAGAGTAAAAGGTTTTTCAAATCAGTAAAATTTCCTGGAAAATCTTGTTCACATATGCTATCTAAAGCTTTTGCATCTAAACTAAGACCACTTCTATTTTGCTCACGGGCCAAATCTTGAAACATGCGAGTCGCGATTTCTTGAATGTCAGTTTTATTAAAAAAGGATAATTCGGAAACTTGGATGCTATTTTTGCGCAAGTGCTTTCCGAAAGCTGGCAACAATTCTTCTGCTTCCTCCAAACCATCCAAGAATAAAATTTGGCATTCTAGCTTTGTGGAAACCCAATCCAAAAGGATTTTCTGTTGCCCGAGACTCCATTTTTTGGGCCCTGAAAACACCAAGGTTCCTCGGCCAATTTCTTCTGACCAATGAGAGATTGCTTTTTCCAATTTTCCTAAATGATCGGGAATAGAACTAATAAATAAACAAGGCGAATGAGGTCGAGTCTGGCTATGGATCCACTTGGCAAGGGTGCGTTTTCCTGTTCCTTTTTTACCAAAAATACTTACATACCCTTCTTTTTTTAAAGCCTCAATTTTTTGATTTAATCCTGAAATGAAATGGATTATAAATGGAGATTCTTGGGGCGTCGGAGTGATCGCCTGCTCGCTTATATATTTTTTTTGAATATGAATAGATTCGATTTCTTTGGCTATTTTCTCAGCGAAAAGGTAAAGGAGTTGGCTAAAATTTTGATCTTTTTTTGGAAACTCGGCAAGTATGAAACCTGAAAATTCTAATGGGTTTTCACATCGGATTCCCATCACATAGGCATTAGCATCTTCCGAAAACAAAGAGTGCGTTTCACCAGAGAACATCACTGGACCTAAACTCAACTTTACCTCTTCGAGTTCGGATTCGCCTCTTGCCAAAAATGGATAATAAAATCCGTCTTCACCATACCCGAAAGAAGCACTCTCCATAAAAGAGTCATCTTCAAACGACTTGAGGACAACGACTCCCGCCAGGATTCCCATGCTTGTACATAACTCTTCCCAGGCCAAGGGAAGGATTTTTTCTATCCAAGACTTACCTGTTTCAGCAGAATAAATGGCTGACTTGCCAGAGAATGGCATGCTATGAAACTGTTTAAATTTAATCACTTTGTCAAGTACGTACCGTTTTGAATGTCGGATGTCCGACACAAATCCAACAGATACTTTTTTCTAATTTTTGGTATGTCGGATGTCCGACAATAAAGGAGATGCAGACAAAATTTCTTTTTTTATACAATTTTGAAATTTCAATTGCTAGAAGTATTTTCCATCAAAACCATACCAAAAGAGAAGGAATTAGAGGCCTATGATCACCATCGCAATTGCAAACCAAAAGGGCGGAGAAGGAAAAACAACTACATCTCTCAACCTTGCTATGGGACTTGCTAGGAAAAATTACAAAACCCTTCTGATCGATATGGACCCGCAAGCCAACTCGACGGGAATTTTTATAAACCCAGAGACCATCGACAAAGACCTTGCGCATTTATTTCAAAACGCTGCGAAAATAAAAGATATCATCATCCCGGCGTATAACGAATATTTGTGGATAGCTCCATCTAGCATGCGCTTGGCGGAAATGGAAACGGTTTCTGTTAATTCCGTGGAAGCTCCTTATATTCTGCGGGACTCGCTCCAGGATTTAAAAGACTTCGATTTTGCGATCATTGACTGTCCACCTTCTCTTTCAATTTTTACAGTCAATAGTTTGGTTGCCTCAAATTATGTTTTGATCCCTCTCCAAGCAGAGAAATTTTCGATGGATGGAATTATGGGACTCCAACAGACCATATCCTCTATCAAAAAAAGGATCAATCCAGATTTGGAAATTTTGGGTGCGTTAATCACTCAGCTAAAACCGCAAACTCTACTTACCAAAACAATTTTACCAGTTCTCGGCAAATATTTCAGGATTTTTGACCATACGATTTCGGATGGAGTCGCCATTGGAGAAAGTCATTTAGCAAAAAAATCAGTTTATGACTATAATCGCACTTCGAGACAATCTCAAGAATATGAAGGATTTTTAGAGGAGGTTCTCCGTGAGCTTAAAAAGTAAAAGACTCGGCTCACTTGCCGATATTTACCAATCCGAAAATTTAGATGGAACGATTCGAACAATCCGTTTGGATAAAATCGAACCAGCAGAAAACCAACCAAGGCAAGAAAGAAAGAAAGGAATCGATGAGTTAGCCTCTTCCCTTCGTACGGATGGGTTGTTACAACCAATTGTAGTTTCGAAAGGTCGTGGTGAGGACCATTACCGAATCATCGCCGGGGAAAGAAGATTCCACGCGGCAAAATCAATTGGCTGGACTGAAATTGAATGTAAAATTCTAGACCGTCCAGAAAAGGAAATTTATAAACTTGCCGTTATCGAAAACCTCCAAAGAGAAAATTTATCACCTTATGAAGAAGTGGATGCCCTACTCTTTTTGAAAAATGCTCACAGTTATACTGATGCAGAACTGGGGGATCTTTTTGGAAAAAGTCGAAGTTATATGTCCGAAGTGCTCTCCATTGCTGGCATGACAAAACCTGATTTGGCGAAATGTAGAGCTGTAAATATACAAAATAAGAACCTTCTCGTCCAAGCTGCACAGGCTGCAAAAAGTGGCTCTTTGCAAAATTTTTTAGAGATGTATTCTAAAGGTGTTTTGAAGACAGTTCGGGATGCCAAAGATTTTAATAAAAAAGGGAAAGAAACCAAAACATCTCCCGAGAGAAGGATACCTGCTCAATATAAAGTAAAGCGGACAGGAAACACAATTTCCATCCAATCGGAAGATGAAATTTTGCTCGGAGAAATTCTGAAATACCTGAAAAAGGAACTTTCAAAAAAATTCGGCGAATCAGCCAATACCTAAACAAGTACTTGCTTGTCAAGTACTTAGACAAAAAATATTAGGTGCCTAGGCAAAAAATTAGGTACAAACTTGACAGTCTCTGGGATTTGGCAATAATGTGACATAATATAGTAAACGAAATTTAAGTACTTCGTCCCGATAAAAATAGATACGGAACGTAGGAAAACCTATATCTTGCGAGAAAGATAAAAAAAATCCCCTGCGCGAACAGGGGACCGGGTTTTCCCGAAGGAATGTTGTTGGATGAGACATAATTAACATTATGTCAAATAATGTCAAGACCTTCGTAAAATTTGCTTAGAATTAGTTTGTTTTTTGCGCAATTTTATAGGAGGTCGGATGAGTGACTACCATCCCTATATCCGCTTTATGACGGACATTATAGATTCTGGTGTCTGGGCAAATTTGTCCAGTGCCGCTAAAACTCTGTACCCGGTGCTTTTGAAATTTAGTGATTCTAAGTTTAAGCCGGTTTGGCCTGGCACAGAAACCCTACTCGGATTAACAGGTTTCAAAACTAAAAAATCAATCGTTCAGGCAAAAAAAGAACTGACCAAAGCCGGTCTTTTGTACCAAGTCCCTGGGAGCGGAAAAACTGCGACCAGATACCACTTTTCATTCCACTATGAGGGATCCAAAATTACCCCCCTCGGGGATACAAATATACCCCACGGTGGGATACGTTTTGACCAGGCAGGGGGGGATCAAAATCCAGATAAGGGGGTTACTGGAATATCCCCGAACCATATTAATATAACTATATCTAATACTAACCAATTAGACCCCAAAGGGAATTTGAATCCAAAGCAGGAAGAAAAGACAAGTTCCCTGGAAGAACTAGTCTCCCTTTTTGGGACGGATATCGCATTTTCTTGCTATTCTCATGCGTCATCTTTGCAACTGGAAAAAGATATGAATTATTTACTTGGTCTCTGCAAAGAGAAGGTAATGCAAAAGAATGGAAAATTGACTAAATTTGAGCAGATTAAAACAGATGAAGTACAGGTCACCCACCCTGCTTCTTGGTTAGGATTTTTGGGATGGGCAAGCCAGCAGCTTTCTCATACAACTTGGAAGGATTTGGAAAAAATAGAGATCCATCTGGATGGAAAGGTTTTATTGATCATTTCCCCCGTTTCCGGTTTTGCAAAACAAATTATACATAAATATTTCACTGAAAAAGTTTCCCCGAAGCTGGTCGTTATTTTTCAAGAAAAAGAAGAAGAATCACGTTTGAGTGAAATTCGATAGACTAGAGAGAAAAATTGAAATTTTTGGAAGGAAGTTTAATATAGCATGAAAGATAATCTGATCCGTGTCAGCCACCCCAATTCGCTACCCATTCGTTCCGTAAAAACGACGGGACAATACGAATTGAAAAACCAAGAGTTCGTTTCCTTTTTTGAAGAAAGAGACCAAGCGGGACTATCCTCCATTATTTTTGAATTTGATGAAGCTGTATTTTTCAATGGGATTGAATTGCATCCTGGAAAAGACGGTTTGGACTATTTCCCTGACTCATTTAGGTTTGAATTATCGCACGATGGAAAGTACTGGGAGCCCATACTCCAAGAATCTGCTTTTCGCAAATCATTCAAAACGCAAGCGAAGTGGCTTTTTTCGCTAACTAGCGCTCGTTATGTGAAGTTCGTTTCAAAAATTGCACGTAAGACTAGCAGTGGGAAAAATAGAATTAATTTCGGAAATTTGAAGCTTCTTGTAACGGGCGTTACTAGTATAAAAGCGAGTTCCGAATTGGATCGCTTATGGGTAAAAGAAAATTTAATCGATACTAGGCCGGACTATGGATGGTCTTCACAAAAAAAAGAAGAACCTGAAGACGAATATTTAATCTTTGATTTAGGCAGTGTCAACCGAGTCGAAGAAATTCGTATGTTGACAAAAAATGATCCGATTACAAATTTCCCAGAGCGGTTTATAGCATATTATAGTGAAGACGACCTCACCTGGCACCAGTTACACGAAGAGAATAATTTTCTTTCTGAACCTGGAACATGGTATAAATGGCGAGTTTCTCCGGTTAATTTGCGTTTTTTGAAAATCGTTTTTATACAAGAAAAACAACAAAACAAAAAAGAGTATATAACGGAAGTTATAGAAATTGAACTTTATTCTAGCCCTGATAAAAAAGATTCAGGTGGCCCTATGAGAGAACCCCTCCCCTACGCTTCTGTCTTACGTTCAGGAATTATTCGTCTTGCTGTAGATGGTGAAGTAAAAGAAGGAGTGGTTGTCCAATCGAATGACAGAAGACTTCGCGATGCCAGCACCGAATATCGCGGTATCGTAGAACTTGCGAGTGATGGTGAAGAAAAACCTGGAGTTGTTGTTCAAGGAAATGATAAACGCCTAAAAATCGCCACTGAACTTTCCCATGGATTGGTGCGTTTGGGAAGGTCGGGTGAGGCAAGACCTGGTCTTGTTGTCCAATCTGATGATGAGAGATTACGCACAGCAAGTACAGAGCACTCGGGGATCGTAGAACTTGCTGAAGATGGTGAAACAAGACCTGGTGTGGTCGTGCAAGGAAATGATTCCCGTTTACGTATTGCGACAAAAAAAACGTATGGCCTTGTGCAACTCGCAGATTCTGCTGAAGTAGCGCATGACCGCGTAGTGACTGGAGATGATTCAAGGTTAAGAGATGCGACTGCCACTGCAAAAGGTATCGTAAAATTAGCGTTAAACGGTGGCGAAGAGCCAGATACAGTAGTACAAGCCAATGATAAGAGATTAAAGCATGGAACCACGGAACAGTATGGTATTGTTCAATTAGCTCATTCTGGGGAGAATAAAGCGGGGGTCGTTGTACAGGGTGATGATAAACGAATCCAGCCTGCTGATTTTGATAAGGCGGGCGTTGTCACATTGTCAAGGCTTGGAGAGTCTGCTTCGGGCAAAGTCGTGTTAGCTGATGATCCGAGACTCAGTGACAAAAGGGATCCGAAGCCACATACACACGAATATGCCGAAAAACAGCATAGTTATGATTCCCATATTGGATTTTTACGAATTTCTGGTGAATCCTCTTCTCCATCAAAGGGTCTAGTCCCTCCAGTCGCGAATGACTCTGTGATATATGGTAAAAATACGAGTGAAGGTTCAGGCATAATTGGGATAGGAAATGGAAGTGGGCTTGTCGGTTTTTCAGAAAAAATAGGGGTCATCGGTCTTTCCAAAGGGAAGGATTTCAAAGATAGTGCTGGTGTGTTAGGTGTTGGTGCCAATACATCAGGAGGACAATTTATTTCTCAATCAGGGTATGCAATTTTTGCTAATGGTGCAGGCATTCCAGAAAATGAATGGCTTGGTTCTGGCAGGGCAGTACATGCGTTAGGCGACTCATTATTTGATGGCAACATTCGTGTGTCCAAAGATGGGCAAGAAGAATGTATCGGAAGATTTTTCCGATTAGACCAAAGAGATGTGGTCACTCCAGGTGATTTACTTGTCGGAACAGAAGAATCAAATGTGCTTTCAAGATCCAAACACCCCTACTCTACCAATGTCATAGGGGTTTGTGTGGGAAGTGCCAATTTAATATTCGGTAAAGAAATAAAGGGGCTTGAATATGCACTTGTCGCATTTCTTGGCTTTACAAAGATTCATGCGGATGCGACTCAAGGTGGCATTATACCCGGAGACTTACTTGTTTCTGGATTAGCTTCGGGTCATGCAATCAAAGCGGATCCGAATAAATTGAAGCCTGGTATGTTAGTTGCGAAAGCATTAGAACCCCTAAAGAGAGATAAAGGGCTTATACTTTGTCTCTTAACTTTGTCCTAAAAAAAGTGGCAGATTTTCATCGTTTTGTTTGGTAAACCCTGCATTAACAGCTCTATCAAACAAAACTTGAATCGCATTGTGCCCTTCCTCACCCAATGATTTTGTGAAAGAATTAACATATAAATCAATGTGAGCCTTAATCACGTCATCTTCTTTATTCTGAGAATTTTCTTTTATATACTTATACATAGCATCAGGTTTGTTATACGCAGCATCTAAGCTTTTTTTGAGGCCTGATTGAAAATGCAATGCCTCATCTCTTGGTATATCGCGGTGAATGGCTATAGCACCAAGGGGTATGGGTAAACCAGTGTCTTTTTCCCACCATTCTCCTAAATCAATGACCTTTTCTAATCCTCTTTGTTCATAAGTGAATCTTTCTTCGTGAATGATGACACCTAATTCAGATTCATCATTTAATACATTCGGGATAATCTGATCATAGCGCATAGGCCTCGCTTTATGACTACCAGATGTAACAAGGGATAATAAAAGATTAGCGGTCGTTAGAAGGCCAGGTACGAGTATGTCAGAACCTTCTTTTAATTTGGCATGGCTCCCCTTTTTTCTCACTACGAGTGGACCACAACCTCTCCCTAAAGCCGAACCTGTTTCGAGTAATATATAATTTTTAATTACGGAAAAGTATGCCGCAAAAGATATTTTTGTGACAGGATATTTTCCTAGTTTGGCGAATTCATTTAGATTTTCAACATCCCATAACTCTTCACTAATCTGATCGTATCCTGGAATTTGTTTATGAACCAAGTGGTAAAATAGGAAAGTATCATTGGGGCATGGGCTATAGGCAATTGATATCATGATGAAAAATAGAAATCCTTAACTTTTGTTATGACTAAAATACGTATAATGAGAAAAAAGAATAATAGCAAACTTGAATATTGAAAAATCTCAATGAAAACTGATCTTTTCTGAGATGAAATTAATAACAACAATGGCAAAATCAAAGTGAACATGCGCGATAAATTATCAAAGGAACGCCAGTAACCTTCTTCGGCAAAAAATATAACACCTAAACTTGCACAAACCGGAAACAATAATAAAGAGATATTGTTATAATTCCATAAATAATTTTGAAAGTTTGCTTTGATATTTTGAATCAATGAAATACAAAAAAGCGAAGAAAGTATCCACATAAATGCGAGTAAAAGTTTGGTACTTTCTTTTCCTGTTAAATGAAAGTGCCCTGAATCAAAAAAACTTTTATAAAAACCAAATAATGGATAATCGATCATATCCGTGAATCCTAATGGATTTGTACCTAGATGGTTTGGTTCGAAAAAACGAGTTAGAAATAAAAATACAAAAAATAATAGAAGGGGTAATGCGTATAAGGAGCTCGATTTTAAATCACGGCGGTAAATAGATTCCATTAGTAAGGGAATAATTAGGAAAATACCAATTTCTCTTGTAAAAACTGTCAAAATAAGTAGTGCTGTGATCAAATATATATTTGATTTTTTGAAAATATGATAAATTGAAATTAAACAGAGAGAGGTAAAAAAACCATCTGCTACTAGTAAAAGGTGGGAGTTCAAAGAGAATGGAGAGAATATATAAAAGAGGGTCAAATATTTTTTATCATCGGAAAATAAATTGTATAAACATTTAGCTGAATATAAAAAAACAAGTATCGGAAGAATAGCGCCTATTAGTGGATAAAATTGGAAGCCGAAAAAATAGGAAGGGACACCGAGAAATAAAGTGAGGCCTATTCTATGAAGACGAAAGGCATATGAATCTACGATAAGATCCCAGCTCACATCAGTAAACATGGATTTGGCGAGATAATAGAAAAATTGGCCATCGTATCCGCCGTCTCGAAAGATAACAAATCCGCTATCTACGATATCTGGATTTATTTCAGCAAAACCTTCCCAAATTCCGATCAATGCTGAAAAAGCCCCTGAGTAAGGACTCAACTTCCAATAAATTAGGAAGCTATAACAAAAAATAAAAATGCATATAGAGATCAGAAACCAATGTCTTTTCACTCCTCAATTTTTAAAAAAATTCCCACAGACGCAAGGAATTTCTCTGGAAGTTACATCCCTTTCTTTAAACTAGAGTCACAGTTTCCTTTATGAAAGAAGTTCTCGTCACAATTCAAAGCGTTTATCAATATTTGGAAAAACTTGGTCCAAAGAAGTCGTTTCAAATTCTAAAGAATCTAGGATATGAAAAACTTCTATCGCTTACAGGCAAAGTGCCAAAAGAAAGATTGATTGTTCTGACGCAAAAATTGAGCGAAGATACAGTTGTAGAATTAGTAAATCAAATTCCAGAACGTGTCTTAGTAGACATGATTCGAGAAAATACGGATGAGGATTTGGTATATTTTATACATTCACTTCCTATGAATGATCTAGCGCTTGTTGCACGAAGTATTCCTCCAGCTGATGTAAGCTTATTGGCAAGGACACTCGGACGTGAAACTAGTGTTGAAATATTAAAAACATTAGGAATGGACAAAGCGATTTCATTGCTTAAAGAAATTCCTATGAAAGATTTTCTATGGTTGGTTGCCGAATCCGATGTTACTTCCATATTATCTTTAGTAAGTGTGCTTTCTGTGAGTGATTGCAAAAAGTGGATAAAAACGCGTGGTATCGAAGAGCTTCCTATTCTATTAAATTATTTTGGAGTCGAAAATACTTTGGCCATATTTCATAAGTTAGGTGTCAGTGCGGCTCTAGAGTTATTACGGTTACTCGGGACACGTGAAATGTTGGAATTATCTCATTTGATTTCAACTATGCATTTGGATCCCAAAAAAATGCCGGATCTTCATTTGATTCAAAACAAATTGGAAAAAACCTCACAAAGTCAGAGTAAGGCGAAGAGTAAAAAGAAAGCTGCCAAGAAAAAGGCAAGAAAAACAGTTAAACGGAAGTAGTTACCTTTGGGAGTATCACTTTGAATGTACTCCCCTCCCCTGGTTTACTTTCAACGAATATTTCTCCGTTCAATTTATCGACTAACGATTTCACTATGGAAAGACCAAGGCCTGTTCCACCTATTTTGCGATTGTCTAATGATGGAATTCTAAAAAATCGATCAAAGATTTGATTTTTGAAATTTGGATCTATGCCTATGCCAGTGTCTTGTACTACAAATTCTACTTGGTTACCCTTTTCAGTCAAAATGACAGAAATTTTTCCTTTCGAGGTGTATTTTAGAGCATTGACATAAAGATTCGTAACAATTTGTGAAAATTCGAAACGAATACCACGAATCAGTAGACCCTTCTTTAAAGAAATATCCCATTCTATAGTTTTTCCTTTAGAGAGATGGGAATTCATATGTATCACATCTTCTATGATGGGTACTGGATCAAAAATTTCTATAACATCATCCTTTTCGTCTTTCTCTCGTGAGGTGGTAAGCTTCAGTAAATTTTCGATCAAAAAACTTAATCGTTTGGTATTTTTATCAATGACTTCGAGCATATTTTTATGTTCGGTGGTATATGGCAAAGTACTATCTGATTTAAAAAATTCTAAATAACCACGGATGTTAGTCATGGGACTACGGAGTTCATGGCTTACGTTTGAAATAAATTCATGTTGTAATCGCTCTTGTTCTTTTCTCTCGAGATTGGGACGAAATTGGACTTGGTATCTTTTTTTGGGTGAAAGTAATATAGATGCAAAACTTAAATCTACTCCAAGAGTCGAACCATCCTTTAATAAAATATCAATATCGGGGAGAGATAACATTGTATCATGCGAACGATCCACCCCAAAATTCAATTGAGGTGCAATTTGTTCGCTAATGATTATATCTTCTATTGTAAGTTTTGTAAGGTCGCCTCGTGTGTATCCTGTGAGATTCCGGAATTGGTGGTTCCCTTCTAAAATATTTCCCGTATCTGCATCTACGAGAGCAATGGCTTCTCTGGAGAATTCAAATAGGTATCGATACTTCTCTTCTGAATATTGTAAATCTACCGCAGACCTATCTAGTTTGATTTCTAATATGGAGATTAAATTTTCTAATTCGGCGATTTCATCTTTTTGTAAGGCAAAGGTAGAATTGAAAGAATCTAACATTGCATTGATGAGAACCTTGACTCTGTTATCTAACAATAGTGTGTCATCTGTATTGAGTCTGGATTGATAATTGCCTTGCAACATATCTAAGGCTACAGAATTTATATCGACTATGAGATGTCTCACCGCATTCAATTTTCGATAATTGATTAAGGAAGGTGCATGTTGGTCTGCGGCCCCTCCTCGTTGAAAGCTAGTTAGCTTGCGAACATCGAAGAGTTTTTTGGGAGTTAAAGATTCTAATATTTCTGTAAAATCCAAAAGCGGACGAATCGCTTCTGGAGTCATTACTCTACGTATGAGTCTAAAGTAAGAATCTTTTAAAAGGGGAGTTAATGTATCTGGATTAATATCATATGAGTAGACTCCCTTTTGGACGAGAGGATTTGAAAAAATTAAATTTTTCAAATCTGAAGTTCTAAGGAAAGGGAAATATTGGCTTAAATTTAAATCATCCCAACCTTTGGAATTTGAATTGAGGCTACTTTCATTTATAAAATCTATAGCTTTTTTGACTGCAAGCAATACTCCTGAAACTTCCCGGCCCATATTTAAAATACAATCACCACTAAACCCAAGTAAGGTGGCGGGAATAAAATTATCAGAATTTAATAATGGCATTAAGCTATCATCTCGAAAATCATGATAATTTTTTAAGAATGGGCTTAGTAAAGGATCTGAGGCAAGTCCAAGGCATGAAGGTTTTAGAAATTCTTTTTCTTCTAAAAAACTTGGCGTATCCATATAACGCACCTTAATCGGATTAGTAGGAGCGTAATCTTCCAAAAATTTTTCTGCAAGTAATCTTTCTACAGAGTTGAAATGAGGAACAGGGATAAAATATCCTTTTTTCTTTGATAGATCCTCTGGTTGAAACCTAAATCTAGAATAATATGAAAGCGGGGATCGATACAACATCAATCCTTTATAGATACGTTTGTTTTTTGATTTTTTCAAAAAACTTTCTTGGAGGTAGGCTATGGAGGGGATTTCTCCAGCTTCAATTCTCCCTGCTTCAAGAAGAGCTAAGATGGCTTTATGGTGTGTGATGGAATGAAGAGTTACATCTGTGTCAAATTCTTCAAAAAAACCTTTTTTGTGTGCAATAACAATAGGTAAACATGAAAGACGACTGGTAATACATATATTGATCACGTTGTTCTCTTTGGCAATGTACAATAGGAGTCAACATTGCCAAAGAAAAATGGAAAGTCCTTTTTTAATTTTTAGCTAGAATTTCCTCTAGAAATGCTGTTGTACGTTTTGTGTACTCTGCGATTTCATGCTCATTCATCGCTTTTGCAGAAATTAAGGCTAGGTCGTAAATCAATTGAGCGATTTTTTTTCCTTTGTCGGGGCTTACTCCCTCAAACTCCCGTAAGGCGGACTTTACAAGTGGCGAACTTGAATTGATAAGTAGGGTATGATTCTTTAAAAGATTCATAGAATCGTCCTTATTCATCATTGAATTCATTTCACTCATTCTTCTCATAAATTCCGGAAGTAAGATTACCGCGGGAACGACAGAAGATTTCAATGCTTCGGCTTTGATTTCTATTCCTTCTCTATGCACTGTCGTTTTAAAAAATGCAAGAATCCTATCAGTTTCCGTCTGATTATTCGCATCGACGACACCTGGGCTCGCTTCTTTGTCGACAATTTGATCTGCAACTTCTGCATCTACTCTCTGAAATTTCATATCTGGATTTTTCATTTCAAGATGTTGGATTAAATGAGAATCGATTTTCGCGTCAACTAACAAGGCTTCCAATCCTTGTGATTTAAGTAGTTCCATATAAACAGAACTCATTTCTGTTTCATTGGCGTAATATATCTTGTTTTGATTTTTTTCTTTATTCTTTTCCCAATACTCATTCAGAGTATAGAAACCAGCTTCCGAGTTTTTAAAGATTAATACATCTTTAACTGCTTCAAAAAATTTTTCGTCTGTTAGTACACCATATTTTACGAATATTGAAATATCCGTCCAATTTTTCTGAAACTCTTCCCTGTTTTTTTTGAAATCATCAACAAGTCGATCGGCTACTTTTTTAATTATGTGACCAGATATCTTTTTAACGAGCGGGTCATTTTGTAGATAAGATCTTGAGACATTCAGTGGAAGATCTGGGATATCAATTGTACCTTTGAGTATTGTTAGAAATTGAGGAATGAGCTCATTGGCATTGTCGCTTACAAATACATGGTTACAAAATAATTTTATACCATTCTTTGCGGCATCCAATTCGTGAGTTAGTTTAGGAAAGTATAATATACCTTGCAAACGAAATGGAAAATCTACATTTAGATGAATGTGAAAAAGTGATTCACCAGAGAATGGAAAAAGATAATTATAAAAATCTCTATAATCTTCTTGTTTGACCTTTGAAGGTTCTTCTGACCATAAAGGTTTTTCCCTATTTGCTTTTTCCCCATCTACATAGATTCCAACGGGAAGAAAGTCACAATACTTTTTGATTAGATCTTTTAATTTCCATTTATCAAGATATTCTCCTGATTCCGAATCAAGGTGGAGTGAAATTTTTGTTCCTCTTAATTCTTTTTCTATGGATGAAATGGAAAAGTCAGTACCCGATTCGCTTTCCCATAGTACACCGCGTTCACCTTTTTTATATGACTTCGTCTCTATAGTAACTTTTTTTGATACCATAAAACAAGAATAAAAACCAAGACCAAAGTGACCTATAATCTCTGTTTTATTTTCATTGTTTTGGTAATGTTTTGCGAAGTCAGTGGCTCCAGAAAATGCAATTTGATTAATGTATTTTTTTACTTCATCTGATGTCATACCGATCCCGTTATCTTCTATAACGAGTATTCGGTTGTCTTTATCAAATGAGAGCTCAATTTTGTAATCAGTTCCACCTTCGAATTCTTCTGAAAGAGAAACTTTTTTTAATTTACTGATCGCATCACAAGCATTAGAAACTAGTTCTCTAATGAAGATGTCTTTTTCTGAATAGAGCCATTTTTTGATGATTGGAAAAATATTTTCCGTTTCTACACTTATTTTACCTTTTTCTTCTGTTGTCATATGATTCTCCTTTAAGTTTATGAAATGTATGAATAAGAATATTTCTGTCGGATTTACTGCAATTTTTGTATATTGCAGACCATGATTCTTTCTGAAAGACTAAAGACAATTCTTTCAAAGTGGATGCATCCGATTCGCTAATCCCATGTCTAATTAGAAAGTCTTTTAGAATATCTCCGCGCTTGGAACCAATTTTTTGTCCTAATTCTATCATTTGCTCAGTAATCTTAATTTTCTTTATATAAAGTAAATATCCAAAAAAAATGATTAGTATTGAAAATCCAATAGATATACTGATAACGATAGTTGAAGTATGAGGTTGAGAATGGACACCTTCTTCATTGTTAGATGAGAGATTGGGTGTATATTTTTTTACTGTGATAGTAGGTAGTTTTAAAAACTTACTCTCGTAAGAATGTTTGGATGGTGAGAAATAATGTAATGCTGCTTGAGGGAGATTTTTTATCCCTTCAGTTTTCGATTCGAAGCTATACTGAAATATATTTTCGGAATAAAAACCATACTCACCGCTCTCCAGTTTTCTAAAACTTTTAGATTTATCTTTTTTAATAAGATGTATCTCTCCATTGTTATGTGAGTCATCCAGTTGCAGCGGGTCTTTGATCCCATTGCCAGCCCCCTTCCCAAAAACACGAATAGAAAAATAAAAACTCTCCCCTACTCCGATGGCTTTCTCTTTCGCGATTAAAGATAAATCATATTCGCCAATGGCTCCAGAAAAATATTTTGGACTCCCCAATGGAAGTGGTAATACCGTCACTTTCTGCTCTTTGACTGAGAGTGACTCATGTAAGGCACCAAATTTTAAACTATCACCAACCACAAAGTTAGTTGCGCCTATAGAGAGATTCCCAGCTTTCAAAGGGGTTAATCCATAAATTTCTTTTAAATATACTAATGTATTTCTTTCAATACCTGAACGATTTACAGTTGGGTTTATTTGAACTGTGACTTTATCTATTGTTTCGGAGATAAAAAAAGGAAATGATATGGACTGATTTGGATCACGTTCCAAATAGGGTTGGCGTAAATCATTATAATAAAGCACATAGTATCCAATGATTGGCTCACCAATATAGCAAATGTTAGTATTTGTATGGAATGCGACTTCTGGTGGTATCCCTGTTTCATTCGAAGGGTTTAGATCGCCAAAAAATTCATCAAATATGCTTTTGTTCCCCATTTTTGGTGTGGTTATTTTTTGTTTTGGTATTACTTCAAATACTAAATTCGGAGATGATTTGATTTCATCATCTAGATTAACTTTAATGTTCGGAATTTCATGTTTACCAATTATATCACTTGATATTTGGTATTTCAAAATAGAACTACGAGTAACTTTAAAATTTATAATTTTTGTTTCGAATGAATTGCCCAAGAAGTATACTTGCACATTCTTAGAAATATAACGTCTGTCTGTTGGGTTAAGCTTTTTATCGCCAGTATGGATCACATTTAAAATAATTACATCGCCTGCCTCGATTCGGTTTCTATCCAATTCGAAACTAAGATCTGAAGCGTTGAGACTTACCGATATTATGTGAAGTAATAGTAAAAAGAAAAATTTACCAAAACTTCTCATTTTCTCCATTTCCTCCCGATCTATTTTTTGGTTTCAATATGGAATCAGGTGAAAAGTGATCCATCATTCTATCTGCACTTTCTCTTTCGCTTTGATCTTTGTTTTGTTTTGCATTTTTGTTTTCTTTAGATTGATGATCTGAATTTGATTCTTGATTTTTTTGATGATTGCTCTGTTTGTTATTTGAAGTCGAATTTTGATTTGGATTTTTTCGAAAGAGTAATTCTAGATTTTTTTTGGAAGGTAGATGTTCAGGATTAAGTTTTAATGCTTCTTCATAATTCTTCTGAGCTGCTTTCATATCTTTTTGTTTAAAATAAGCATTTCCTAGGTTATAATATGACTTTGCCTTCAAATCTTTTGAAACATTTGGATTGTCAATGATCGATTGATTTTTTTTTATCGCTTCTTCAAATTTGCCTAATTGGTAGTCCGTATCTCCTTTGTTAAATTGTAACCTGATATCATCTGAAAAATATTCGTCTGCTTCTTTATATTTTGAATTTGCTTCATTGAATTTTTTTTCTTCATAAAGTTTATTTCCCTCCTCAATTAAGTTTCCGCCTGGGTCTAATTCCCACGCTGAAATTGGAGTATAAGCTAATACTAAAAATAAAATTAAAGAAACATTGATTATCTTGTTTTTTGGAAAATAGAAAAATCGCATCAATCTTTCTAAAAGGAAACATGCAACCGCGATGATCAGATAAATTTCTGCCCCGTCTTCTTTTTTTATTTTTTGCAATAACAATGTTTGGTTTTTTTGCATTTGATCTATTTGATCAAGCAATTTGTAGACTCCAAAAGATTCTTGGCTAACATTATAATATTTGCCATTTCCAATTCCAGATAATTCTTTTAGAAAGTTTTCATTCAGTTTTGTAATGATAATATCTGGGCTTTCACTGTCTTGGCTTAGTCCCCCTGCGTTAGTAACATAACCAGAATTAGCCGCATTTTCTTCGCCAAAATAGATCTTGCCACCTTCTTCAGTTCCTATCCCCCATACTATAGTTTCCGCATCAAGTTTTTTTGGTAAAGAAGACTCATGTTCTTCCCCATCTGAAATTATAACAATGATTCTATTTTTTAAAAGTTTAGTGGAAGATAAAAGAGTTTCAGCTTTCGATAATGCCTTTGAAAGATCTGTCCCTTTCTTTCCTATCATATCCACACCTAGTGCATTTACATAATCAGAGAAAGCTGTCATATCAGAAGTCATAGGGCAAAAAGAAAATGCATTTCCTGCGAAGGCGATGATCCCGACTCGATTGCCTGAAAGATCAGGGGCAATCCTTTGCAATAAATCTTGCGCTCTTTTTAATCGAGATGGATAGATATCAACGGCATTCATTGAAAGACTAACATCGATTAAAAAAAGTATATCCACTGATTTTTTTTGTTGTGAAAGTTCGGCTTCATTTGCCTTAGTTTGATATAGTGCTAGTAATGAGAATGTAACGGATGTGACGATGAGTAAATTTCCAAACGTCAAACGAAAGATATTTGGTAATAGAAATCTGATTTCTAAATATTTTTTATCTGATAGATATTGATTAACCTTATATAAAAAGAATATTTTTATAATAATCACAAATAAAATGAGTATAATTGTTGTTAGGCCTATTGGAATTAGCATCGACGACCATTCCATATTCTACAAAGCCTCTTTAAAAGGGAAAATTTTAAGTAAGGTGTCAAGTAACATCAATAATATAAATATAAGTACATAGTCTGGAAATAAGGTTTGTGATAATTGGGTGGGTTTTTTGGGCAATGGATCTTTTTCCAAACTATCTATCTCATTTAATACATCTGCTAAATCTTCTGCTGATTCTGCACGATAAAATTGACCGCCGGTTTCTTTCGAAATGGAGTTTAATGCATCAAAATTCACTTCGTACTGCCCTGCTTCTTTTCCAATGCCTATAGAATAGACTTTAATTTTATAAGCTTTGGATGCAAAAGAGGCAGAAAGAGGATCTAGTTTTCCTGTATTTGAGACTCCGTCCGTCAAAAGAACGATAACTTTTGATTTAGCCTGTGAATTTTTCAATCGATAGGTGGATAACATAAGGGCATCGCCGATAGCAGTCCCTTGTTCGTCGATACTTGTATCATCCGCTTCATCAATTAGTTGAGTAAGTGCATCTCTATCGCTCGTTAGTGGAGATTGCAAATAGGCCGCGCCAGCAAAAACCACTAACCCTAGCCTATCTTGCGTTCTACGCATTATAAAATTTTTAAGTAGATTTTTTGAAACTGTCAATCTGTTATTAGGAAGAAAATCATAACTATTAACCATTGATCCAGAAATATCTAGAGCAATGACAATATCAACACCCAATGTTTCATCAGGTAAAAAGGAATACTTAAGTCCTGGGCCCGCTGCAGAATAAATTAAAAATCCAAGTGCAATGTAAGAGATCGATGCTGAAATATAGCTAAAAGGTTTATAGAATAAATTAGTATGTGTAGATAATTCATTTCGATCCCAAACGCCTTCTAAAGAAATAAAATATTTTTTTTTACGGATCGCTAAAATTATCAATAAAGCTAACGGAAAAAAAAGTAAAAGAAGATATGGTCTTTCAAAATATTCCATAATTATAATTTGAGATTTTGTTTCCAACTTTCAAATAATTCTTTCGCACTACTTTTAGAAACAAATTCAGAATGATTTGTGTATTTTATTTTTCTGAAAACAATTCGCAGCTCCCTTAAAATAGATTCTTCAAGTCCACTATGGTCGTATAAATGGGCTAGAAATGCCGAGTCAGTCAAATTGGATAAATTTTGATTTAGTCTATGTGAATATTCTTCTTTGATGTAACTTGAAAAAAGATATGTGAATTCTTTTAAATTAATTTGTTCCTGTTTTAAAAATTCTTCAATTTGGTATAGTTTTTTGGTTCTTATTTCAGGCTCTGGAATTTTTTCCCAATTCGCATTTACAATTTTATTTTGTCGTTTCCATATTAAAAAAAGAGAATATATCAAATAACAAAGGGATACGAATATCAAGATTGCTAGAAGTAACCTATGCCAATACTTTCCAGAAAATAAAATTGGATTTTCGATAGGTTCGATATCTTCTTCGTTTCCTGTCAAAACTGAACTGATTTTGATTTTTAATTCACTATGATTTAAACTCTGTCCTTCTTCCCATTCGATAGGCAAAATAAATTCACCAGATGCGTAAAAACGAATTTTTAATTTGAGTGAATTGTTTTCTTTAATTACTTCTAAAACTTTGAAACGTGCTAGTTCTTCCCCCTCTTCTATAAATTCACCTTCCGGATATGTGATTGTGTCTGGTAATTTTTCTTGGAATTCGATATTGTATTCGATTAGATCGCCAACAAATGGATTGTTAGGTGTAAAGGATTCGTTCGGTTTCCCGTATAAATTGCTTAAAAATAAAAAGAACACAAATAAATAAATAAGGAATTTCATTTTGTTCCCTGCATAAAAACGGAAAGGATTTGTTTGCTAAGTTTAATCTCTGGTCGTATGACAATAGCATTTGATTTAAAACTTTCTAAAAAATATCTTTTATCTTTTTGCATTCGATTTTCATGAGTCAAAAATGAATTTAACTCTGAGTCTTTTAATTTGAAAATTTTAAACCAAAAAGGAAGGTTCATTTCAGAATATTTTTCTTCAATCCAGAGCCCATAATTTTCATACCGAGTTAATAATGATTTTGAATTTTGAAAACCATTGAATTGGCAAAAATCGGAAAGCCAGTAACAAATGCTAAATTTTGGTGAAATTTTTGAATTGAATTCTAAGGTTTTTATATAGTTTGTGCGGTTTTTTTTTCTAATTTTGACACGATCATTAATCATTTTAAATTCCACATACGCTTCATTTTCACTCGTCAATAATTTGCCAGAATGATAAGGATCGTCTGAGAATAAAGTGATCCGAACTCTATTGCCCATTCGGATGTGAAACAATGTTAAAAAGTATGATAGTTGTAATGCGGTATTAATTTTTTGTTCTTTCATGGAAGCAGAACAATCTAGATTGATAAGTACTGGGACATCTTGTTCTGAGTAGTATTCCTTTACATGAATATCTCCAGTCCGAGAAGTTACATTCCAGTCTATGTAACGTGTGTCATCACCATAATTATACTGTCTTACTTCTTTAAATTCTAAACCGCGCCCTCTATTTTTGGGAGTTAAAGCGCCTGCGCCGAGTGACTGAAATTTACGTTTTGTTTCCCATTTTACGATCGCAAGAAGTCTTTTTAATTCTGGATCTAACATTGGATAGACTACGGAACTTCTGTAATATTCAATACTCTTTTTATAATCGAATCTACAGAAACATCTTCTGTAATGGCTTCCAAAGAAAGTAAAATGCGATGGTTTACTATTTGGTAAAAATATTTGATAATATCTTCTGGAATTACAAAATCTCTCCCTTCTAATAGAGCATTGATTTTTGAAACTTTGAGTAAGGCAAGACTTGCTCGTGGACTGGCACCATGTTTTATAAATGGTTTAATATCTTCTGCAAGTAAAGATTCAGGTCTTGTATTTCTTATCAATTTTACAATGTAATGTTGTAATTTAGGATCGATAAATATAAGATCTGCCGTTTCTGAAAGTTCGAATAAGTCTTTAGCTTTGAGAATTTTTTTTGTTTTAGGGAGTTTATTTGTTAGGTTACCATGCATTTGCAAAACGGAATATTCTTCGTCTTCGCTAGGGTAATTCACATGGATTTTAAATAAAAATCTATCCAATTGTGCTTCTGGCAATGGATATGTCCCGTCTTGGTCGATGGGGTTTTGCGTTGCGATGACAAAAAATGGAGGATTTAGATCAAACGTTGATTCTGCGATTGTTACCTGTTTTTCTTCCATACATTGCAGTAAAGCGGATTGTACTTTTGCGGGAGCTCTATTGATTTCATCGGCAAGAAGTATATTTGTAAAAATCGGACCTTTTTTAATTTCAAAGGATGTGCTTTTTGGATTGAAGATGTTTGTGCCTGTTAGGTCGGCTGGAAGCAGATCTGGTGTGAATTGGACACGGCTAAAATCTGCATCTATACAATTGGCAATACTTTTTGCGAGTAATGTTTTTGCAAGACCTGGCATACCTTCTAGTAAGATATGTCCCTTCGCCACCAAACCCACGATAAGTGGGTCAATGACGGTAGACATCCCGGAAATATTTCGGGACAATTCTTCTTTAAGACTTTTTATTTTTGAATGTGTTTCGTTGAGTGTTGCTTCGCTTATTGGCATTGTGTCGGTGTTAATTTTGGTTTTGGAGAGTCTAACATATAGTATTCTTTTTTTCCGCCTATTGTCCAACAACCCATTTTTCTTCCTGAAGGATCGACAGATCCTCGACCCAGTTCTCGTCCATCTTCACTATATTCCGTTGCATCATCTTTATCGCGAATGACAATTCTTTTCTTACCAGAAGGATAAAAATAAGTATATGGTATGGCTGGTTTATAATTGAGTTTTAAGTCATTGGTAGTTTCGTCAATTTTTACAAGAGAAAAAAACAATTTCCCATCACCTAATATCGAGCCATTTTTGTCATAGACTTTGGCTGTTTCAAACATGCTTTCATTCGCCATAATTCCATCGTATCCAACCTGTCCGTTGTTATAGTAGAATTTCCAGTTTCCTGTTCGAGTATGTTTTCTAGTCCCTTGCCCAAATAATTTTCCATCAGCATAATACTCTTTCCAAATACCTGTTCTTTCGTATTTGATTTCGGCATCTTCGGCAACACCTGCTTTTAAAGAATAACTTCCTTCTGCGACTAAGTTTTCTTTTGGACCAAACATCTTCCATTCCCCTGTCCTGGCACCGTTTGTATAATTTCCTTGAGATTCAATTTTGCCATCTTTGTAATAATTGGTTTCTTGACCTGATTTTTGGCCATTCAAAAAACTAACAGCAGTTTTAATCCCATTACCTTCACTTCCAGTAAAATGGTAAGTCCAAGGACCATGCTCTTCATTATTTTTGAAGGCTCCTTTTTCTAACCATTCCCCTTTAGAATTTTTTTTCCAATAAGGTCCTTCTTTTTTATCATCATGGTATTCTGTTTCGCTATTGACGACCCCTGATTTATCATAAGTCTTTGCGATGCCTTCTTTTTTCCCATCCACCCAAGGAACTTCTCCGATTGTGCGGGAAGGATTTTCTGCATCAGGTTTTTTCCAAATGCCTACTTTTTTGCCATCCACATATTCGCCGTAAGAATCCATAGTAGACTTAAATTTTTTGTTTTCAGCGGTGGAACCTTCTTGTTCGAATTGCAAATATTCTTCCCAAGAGCCATGTTTTACTAAAGATTTAATTTTTGGCTGAGCAAATTTTGAAACTTGATCTTCAGTACATTTCGCGCCCCCACATTCCGCTTTCACTTCGCCCTTAGCGCGGATGCCTCCGGAATTTTTAAATCGTTCAATGCGTATAAATTTGCCGCTCTTTGTAATGAGTTCGAATTCGTTTGAACCTTCGCCACCATCCATATTCGATGTGGACGAACAGTAACTTAGATTTAGGGAAAGTAAAATGGTTAAGAGTAAAAATTTCATGAGCTTATCCTATCAAATAAATGGGCACGTTTCAATTTATTAACAGATAATAAATCAAAGGCAACTGAGTTTTTTTCTCCGGTAAGTTTCTCAGAAAAAAAACGTGGAGGTAAAATATGAAATGCACCCTCACCTTTTACATAAAGAACTTCTCCATTTAGGGATGTGATTTCAGATTCTAAAAATACCTTTCGTTTTGCCTTTTTAATAGGCCAAGCACGGACAAGTAAATCTTTTTCTACTGGAGTAGCTTTGTGAAATTTAAATCCCATAGTGTCTGTCATTACGATGTAGCCCAGATGGAAACAAAGATCCCCCATGGCTTCATCGAGTAACGTAGATAAGATCCCGCCATGCACGAATGTGGGTGCACCATTGAACATTTTTTTAAAATTATAGATAAACTTCACTTCACCACTCTCATCATCAAAAGTAAAATCGGCAGATAAACCGAGTGGGTTATCTTTACCACAACCGAAACAAGTACTGTGATGTATTTCCGATCCATGTTTTGAGGCTTGAATTTCTTTTATTTCCATTCATTGATTCCTTCGAAATTTTAATAAAAATTATAGATCATATTGCAATGATTATGTGTTGAGAAAGTTTTTGATTTCCTTTGCTGTTGTGTCTGGATCATCTAAATGAAGATGATGGCCACCTGGAAGAATTACTTCTTTTAAATTTTTGACGGCCTTTTTTCTTCCTTCAAAGATTTGTGATATCGGATACATTGAGTTATCGCCTAATATCAAGAGTGTGGGACAAGATATTCTTTCACAAAATGCCATCACATTACTTTCTGTTAGTCTGTACAAAGAATTATAATGAAGTCGTAAATCTCGCCTTGGTTTTAATCCCTTTGGCCCTTTTTCAAGTCCTCGTTCCATAAGTTTTTCAACCGATTCAACTTTCATATCACCTGCACGCATTCGAATCGCAATCGCTGATTCCCAATTCGGAAAAAAAGTTTCCTTTTTGCCCCTTGGATGAAGTATTTGTTTGATTGAATCTCTCATGATATCAGGTGCGTTATGTGCTTCACTTGAAATTGGGCCTAATGCTTCGATTAATACTAATTTATCGATTTCAAGTAATCCAAGACCAGCAACTAATGTGGATATGGCGGCACCCATCGAATGCCCCATAAGTATAAAATTTTTTAAATTTAAAGCTTCCGCAATGGCAATAATTTCAACTGCGTATTCCACAAAATGATAAATGGTTCCTTCTGGTTTATGACTTGATTTACCATGACCTGGAAAATCGATCGCTATGAATCTATAATCTGGAAAGTGCTCAGCTAATGGGGCAAAAGTATTTGCATTGTCTAGCCATCCATGAAAGGCAAGAATCGTTTTTCCGCTAGGATTTCCCCATTCCAAACCTTCGATATTATGAAATTTCGTTTTTATTGAAATTTGACCCATATAGATAGCCTCATGGTACGTAGAGATGTGTAAAACAAATAAAAATGATTGAATGTTTTCATCGCAAAAGGATTTTATATGAATGAAAATAATTCTGCTATTTAGCCTTCTTATAAATATCTCTTTAGGACTAGTTGCAAAAGACCCTGCCCCGAAAAAATTATGTAAATCATTCAACGAATGTATAACTCTTGCTGAGAAAACTGACATTCACAGAAAAAAAATCTCACTCTATGATGAAGCGCTAGTCTTAGTAAGTGATAAAGATGGAATTTCCAAAAAAACAAAAGTTAATTTGTTACGCGCCAATTCGCTTATCCGCGAAGCCAATGGAGATACTGGTTATAAAGGAGATCTTGCTTTAAAAGTTACTCATAAACCTGAATATAAAAAAGCTCAATACACAAAAGCAAACACAGATTTATTAATCGTGCAAGACCATAAAGCAGAACTTTCTGCCTCCGAACTAAAGTTATTCGAAGAATTACAAGGTATGATTGAATCTGAAAAATAAAGGGATGAGAAATAGCATATTTTTAATTTTTCTCTTTTCTTGCATGCTTTCCCGTGAAGATCAAATGAAAAGTGAATGTAAAAACCAAAGGGAACGCACCTATCAATATATGATTCCGTTATTAGACAGACATTCTGTGAGTACTGACAGAGCATTAGCAGAGTCAACCTATGCTCTTGTTGCCGAATATACGGACATTAGGTGTAATGCAAAGGCTGGCAAAAACAAATACAATCTCCGATCAAATTAAACTATTTTGTTATCAGAACTTATCTCTTCCTGAATCAATCTGGCACCAGCTCGGACAGTGATATAGCTCCAAATCCAGCTTATCAGTGTACTCAATTTATTTTTGAATCCTACTTGGTATACAAGGTGAACAAATAACCAAGCTAACCAACCAATAAATCCTTTGAGTTTGAATGGACCAAATTCGGCAACGGCATCATTTCGTCCTATCGTCGCCATATTTCCTTTATCAAAATAAACGAATGGTTTAGATTCACGTTTTTTAATGCTATCGATCATATAACGAGCAACATATCTTCCTTGTTGCATGGCAACTGGTGAGACTCCTGGTAAGGGACGTTCTAGATTTTTGGAAAAATGTGCAGAATCGCCAATAACAAAAATATCATTATTTGTATTGATTCGGCAAAATTCATCCACATGGATACGTCCAGATTTATCTTTTTCAAATGGCAATAGTTTTGTTAGGTTCGCAGCTTCAACTCCAGCTGCCCATATTATAGTTTTTGAATGAATCTTTCTGTCTTTTAAAGTCACACCAGTCCCGTCAATGTCAATCACTGGTGAGTTGATTAGGACTTCTACTCCCCTTTTTTCTAATTGTGTTTTTGTAAATGAGCTCAGACTTTCATTGAAGTTGGATAAGAGCCTTGGTCCTGCTTCAATCAAAGTAACTTTGGTCATTGCTGAATCGATAACTCTAAAATCTTGGCGGATGCTATATCTTGATAATTCTGCGATAGATCCTGCAAGTTCAACTCCGGTGGGTCCACCGCCAATGATAACATAATTTAGCAATTGTTTTGCTATTTCGGGGTCTCCTGAAATTTCAGCTTGTTCAAATGAAATAAGAATTTTGCGCCTTATGCCAAGTGCATCTTTGAGATTTTTTAAACCAAAAGTAAAATTTTTCCAATTATCATTTCCGAAATAACTAGTTTGAGCCCCCGTTGCTATAACAAGGTAGTCATAAGGTTCCTTTGATTCTGAATAATGAACAAATTTGTTTTCAAAATCAATTTGTACAACCTCACCCATCAGTATTTTTACGTTTTTATAATTCGTAGTTATAGATCGTGCTGGGATTGCGATATCAGCAGGAGATAATACGGCCGTAGCTACTTGGTAGAGTAATGGTTGGAATAAATGATGATTTTTTTTATCAAAAACCGTGACTTCAAATTCTTTTCTGTTTGCTAATGTTTTAATAACTTGCAATCCACCGAAGCCAGCTCCAATAACGATAACCTTTGTTTTATTCTGCATTTACCTTATCCAAAAATTTATACTTTTGTTTTAAAAAATTCAAGAATGCTTTAGAAGCATTTTCTACAATATCCTGTACTGTTTCAAAAAATTGTTCGTTTTCATAATAAGGATCAGGAACGGGAAGTCGTGCATTTATATTTTCAAAATTTCGAAAAAGGAATACTTTTTCTCTTTGCTCTATGTTAGTTGCAATTTTTAAAATTGTTTCATGATTTGAGTTATCCATTGCCAAGATATAATCAAAATGTTTGAAGTCATCTGGAATAAATTTTCGAGATTTATGATCAAGAATGATACCCCGCTTTTTAGCAACCATTCGAGTTCGAATGTCCGGCAATTCGCCATCATGAAAACCGGAAGTTCCTGCCGAATCTATTATAAAGTATTCATTTATATTCTCATCTTTTACTAATTTTTTAAAACTACCTTCAGCTGCTGGTGACCTACAAATATTACCCAAACAAACAAATAAAACAGAAATTTTATGCGGAGGAGTTAACATATATGTTTCTAAAATAGAAAACAGAGAACTTTTTTGCCACTTTCTTTGATCCATTTTTCCGCATTTTTAAATTTTGGATCTAATGTTTCAAGAAGCTTCCAAAAATTTTTAGAATGATTAAGTTCTATCGTATGTGCGACTTCATGGAGGATAACATAATGTATAACGAAAATTGGACAAAACACGAGTGCTAGATTTAAAGTAATTTGGTTTTTTGGACTGCAACTTCCCCATAATGATTTCATCGATTTAATTTTTAATGAATACTTTTTAGTCCCGATTTTTTTTGTTCCATGTTCAATTGTGGGAACAGCCTGTTTAATTAATTCAGATTTAAGAAAACTTAAAGCTCTTTTTTTCCTTCCGTTTTCTGTTCTCAAACTCCGAATATTTAATATAAATTTATCAGGTGTAATTTGGTTGGCTTCAGTAAGTGAAAAAGTGACAGTTCTATTTGCTCCAAAAATAGGAAGTATTTCGCCTTCATTAAATTTTGTTTTTTGCGGATTCTCTCTTTTATTTTTGAGATATTGTTTTTGAACCCAGGATTTGCGTTCCAATAAAAATTCATTTATAAAGTTCAAAGATACTCTTTTCGGTGATCTAATTACAATTCTATTGTTTGGGTAAACTGAAAGAGTTACATTTTTTCCTGTGCTTAGTTTGATTTCACATTCATAGCCTAAATCAGGATATTTTAATATTTTATTCATTGTTCTGTTGGTAACTCGGATGGATTTTCTGTTTTTTTCCAATCTATCTTGTTCAAAAAACCGAGTTCTATGGAAAAATCTTTTATATTAATATGAGATTTGAATCCCCCAACAAAATTTGAGAGTACATCTTCTCTGGATAGTCCACCCCTTGCAGTAAACCTCCCTTCGGAAAAAAATCTACGGTGAGACAAATTTACATAACTAAGCCATGTATCTGTAATTTTGTAACCAACCTCCATTTTTGACTGCCAACCATATCCGTAATTATCTGAAAGGAAATTTATAGATCTTTGAATGTGGAAGTCTCTTGTTTTGATTCGTCCTATGGATGGGGTAAATGTAAAATCCATATAAAAATTTTCAAATGAGTGCCTATATCCAAACCCATAGAAAAATTCATAAAGATTATTTGAAAGAGTAAGACCAATTCCGATAGGGCCATAAAAAATTGGACGCGAATCTATGAATTGATTAACATCGTATAATAAATATTTAAAATAGCTATAGCGGAATCCTGTCGTTAGGAATAACCCACTGCCCTGTTCCCAATAATCAGCTTTCGCAGATTGGAAATAAACTCTGCCAAATCCTTCAATTAAATCTTGCCGTATTGATGATTTTCCAATTCCATCTGCAAAGTTTCTCGTTCCAGAATATATATGCCCTGTATCGTAATATGACCATTCTTTAGTGGCTATCTGAGTGGTTTTTTCTTGCGAAGTATTGCCCATCACAAAGTCTTCATCTCGCCCTTGACCCGAATTCTGTGTCCAGCCACTAGTTTTCGCGGCACCTCTGATCTCCCACTTATTATCAATATAAGCAGCATTTAATCCAAACTGTGTAACATTTCTCGGGAAAGTGATCCTTGATCCACCTCGAATCCCGGAAAGGTTAGGAAATCGATTGCCAGTTTCAAATATATACTCACCACCACTGCGTTCAATGGCCGGTCCCCAAATAACTTCAGATTGGAGAGGAAAGGTTTTTAAAATTAAAAATAGAAAGGCGAAAAATAGGAGAAATTTGTACACCAAATATATGATTTTGAAACACTTATTTATGTAAATTCATTCTCATCAAGGGGGTGAAGTGATTTCACCCCCTTGATGAGACATAATTAAATTGACAGTAAGTATTAAATTTAAGAATTTAAAAATGGAAAAGTATGATTGAAGACCAAATAGAATATCATTCCGAAGAAGCTGCAAAATTATTAAAGTTAGAATTGGCTGCATTTTTGGACCAAGCCAAAACGCTGAAAATTCCAGGAATTAAATTAGGAAAATTTAAAGGTGGAGTATTGAAAAAATACTTTATTGTGGCAGCAGAAGATTATTTTGATTCGAGTATTATCGCTGTTTCCAACCAAAAAGGTGGCGAAGGAAAAACCACAATTAGTTTATATTTGTCCGAAGCACTTGCTTTAGACCATAAAGTTTTGTTAGTAGATTGGGATCCTCAAGCGAATGCGACCCAATTGTATTTAAAAGAAGACATTCCGTCTGTTATGGATTGCCTTGGTTATCGTGGAAGGAAATCTAAAACATTAAAAAGTATAATAAGAAATGTAGCACCGAATTTAGATCTTTTGCCCTCTACGTTGGAACTTGCTAATTTGACCACACCATACGAAAGAGACGATTTTGAATTATTGGCGGAAGCCCTTTTGCCTATACGATCTGAATATGAATATATCATAATCGATTGCCCACCTTCCCTGGGATTGATACTTGAAAACGCACTTATTGCGGCAGATTACATTATCGTGCCTATACAGACTCGGGCTTTTAGTTTACAAGGGATTAAAGATTTGCATGAAACAATTCTTAAAATTCAAAAGAAAGCAAACCAAAGACTAAAACTGCTTGGTGCTGTGTTAAATCAATTTGAGGCACAAAAAGCTCTATCTGGATTAGCTGATGGAATCAAGAAATATTTTCCGGTGTTTGATACTGTAATTTATCGTAGAGAATCTATACCGCAGGCACAAGCAAAGATGACATCTCTCGCAAAAACTGACAATGTCACTCTTAAAAATTTCAAAGAATTAGCAATTGAAGTTAAGGAGAAAGTAAGTGTCCAAAAAAAGTGAATTCCGCGCCTTAGATTTAATTTCTGCTTATACCGAAAAAAAGCAAAACCCCTCCGCATTGGAATTATCTAATATTTTTCCTAATCCAACACAACCTAGACTAATCGGTCGGGAGGAAGTGGAGGATTTAGTTCAGTCTATGGAAAGATTAGGATTAATCGAACCCATTCTTGTTAGAAGAGAAAAAAACAAATTTATTGTAGTAGCGGGAGAAAGAAGATATCGTGCTGCAATAAAATTGGGCTGGAAACAGATACCGGCAATTATTACAGAAGCTGACGAAGACGTCTGTTATGAAATGTCTCTCGCAGAAAATGAAAAAAGAAAAAACTTGAATCCTTGGGAAGTTGGTCGCGCCATACAATTCTTAAGAAAAGATAAAAAGAAAACTGCTGAAGAAGTTTCCGTTCTTTTAGGATATTCAGCAAGATATATAAAACAACTTAGTTCGATTGCGAGATTGGATCAAAAATCGGTAATGGAACTAATCATTGCTGGAAAACCGCCTTCTGTTAAAAATTTAGAAGAAATTTTGAAACGTAAAGAAAATAGGGGGGGTGAAATGATTTCACCTCTTAGCAAAACCAAAATCGCCGTTACCCTTGATTTGAGTAATTTATCGACTAAGGCTAGAGAAAACTTTCAAAAGGAATTTTCTACATTAAAAAAGAAATATGGAATTAAATGAGAGGATTTAAATGAAAACACAGCAAAAATTACGCACGATAACGGATGTTGAATACGAGTTGAGTATTATTACTTCCTGTCAAAAAAGATCTAAAATGGATTTAAGCATATTCCAAATTTTTGATTTCATCGGGAGTTTTATTGAATCTTCAATTCAAAGTGCAGGTTTAAAAAGTTCAGTTGGAATATGGAATAGATTTATTGGGAAATACAAATTTGCGAAACTTATGTCTATCGGTGTTTATACAAAAGCAACTCAGATAAATGGCTTCCCAAATAAGAGTGAATCTGGTGATGAGAAGTATGCAGAGAACAGATTAAAAACGGCACTAACAGCATTCAAACTGCATTCGGGTCCTTTCGGTGAACATCCTGTTTATGGGGAACTAGATAAAAAACAATGGGAGCGAGTTATAAGTATTTTATCTGGATTTTTATTTAGCTATATTGAGTTAGAAGGAGATGAGAAACTTCGCTTTTATAAAGAAAAAGAATCTCAAAGAGAAAAACATGAACAAAAAAAACAGGACAAAAGAGAAAGCACATACTTGAAAGAGAAGGGTCCTAGAGACGGTAACCAACCTAATAGAAATCAGAATAGAAATTGGAAAAACAAAAAGAAAAATCATTATAAAGGAAATAAGAATCAAGGCGGTGGACCGAAATGAAAATTTCACTTATTTCTGGTAGCCTCAGAAAAAATTCGCAATCAACTAAAACGGCCAATTATTTTAAAGGTCGGTTATTAGAAAAAGGTATTTCTGATTTGAATTTATTTGATTTGGGGGAAAATTCACTTCCGATATGGGAACCTGGAATGTGGAAAGATGAATCACCTATAAAATCATTTTGGAAATCTTATTCAAATGGATTGTTAGATTCTGACGGATATATTATATTTTGCCCTGAGTACTCGGGCATGGCAAGTCCTGCTCTTAAAAATATGTTTTTGTATTTTTCTGCTGGAGATTTAGCCCACAAACCAGGATTAATTGTCACAGTTTCTTCAGGTATGGGAGGCTCGTATCCAAATTCAGAATTAAGAGCATCAAGTTATAAGAATACTCGTATAGTTTATATCCCTGATCATGTAATTGTCAGAAATGTCGAAAAAGTATTAAACCAACCTGAACCAGAACATAAAGATGATGAGCGAATCAGAACAAGAATAGATTATACAATTGGGGTATTTCTCGAATATGTTAAAGCATTAAAACTTGTCCGAGAAAGTGGCGTTATCGATTTGAAACAATTCCCGACAGGTATGTAATTAAATAAGCGAAAAGCGAAGGAATTCCGATATTTAGCAAGAGGGTCATCATATAGGCAAATACAGGATTTCCAAAAGTTAATGGGTCAAATGTATGCATAAAATGAATCACGAAAGGGTGTAATAAAAAAATATACAAACTGTTTTTCCCAATGAAGGCCAATACTTTGAAAGAATAATGTTTAGGTTCTTTTGGTAATAAATAATTGAGTAAAAATATAATT